>Ga0208863_1002068_pt1 | contig 10901 bp, 10 predicted proteins | sample RifOxyD3_FD_184040 | JGI IMG/M metagenome (GOLD analysis project Ga0208863, IMG submission 184040) | Soil microbial communities from Rifle, Colorado - Rifle Oxygen_injection D3 (SPAdes) | ecosystem: Environmental > Terrestrial > Deep subsurface > Rock core/Sediment | place: Rifle, Colorado...
GGGGCGCAGGATCACCGGCTTCTGCGGGCCCGAGGGAGCTCCCGGGACGGGCGGCTTGACGGCAGGCATGCCGGGCAGAGAGGGTTTGGGAGCGGCGGGCGCCGGGGCCGCGGGTGCGGGTGCGGGGGCGCCGGCGATGGGCGCCGCCGGCGCGCCGGGAACGACCTTGGCGGCGGGCGCACCAGGGACTCCGGGGACCGCCGGCCTGGTGACAGGAGCGCCGGGCATGCCGGGGAGAGGCGCCGGCTTCGCGGCCGGGGCCGGTGCCGCAGAGAGGGGAGCTGCGGGAGCCGGAGCAGCGGGCGCAACGGGCGGCGCGGGGGGGACGAGGGGCTTCGGAGCGGGGGGCTTGGGAAGAGAGGCGCCGGCGGCTAGACGGGTCACCGTGGGGCCGGACGTGGAGACGTTCTTCTTCTTGAACATCGCGAAGGCGGAGACCAGGTTCGAGGAGGGCGGCGCGATGGAATCCTTGCCCTGCTCGGTGCGGACCTCGGCGGCGGTCTTGACGACGCCCTCCACGTCGGGCTTGGCGCCCTTCCTGGAGGTTGAAGACTTGGCCTTGGCGGTTTTCTTGACGGCAGCCTTCTTAGGCTTGGCGTCCGCCTCTTCTTTCTTGGCCGCCGTCTTCTTGGTCGTCTTTTTTTCCATTTTTCGATGTTCCTAGACCGTCATGATAGCATTTCCGAACTCAGGTCTGGGAGGACTCCGGGGTTTTCTCCGTCGGAGCGGACTCGGCGGAGGGCGCCGCGGCGGCCTTGGCCGAGGCGATGATCTTGGCGGCGGTCTTCTCTCCGATGCCCTCGAGCGCCGTCAAGTCCGCCACGGAGCACTGGGACAAGCGAGAGACGTCCGCGAGCCCGGACTTGACGAGGGTCTCGAGCGTCTTCGGGCCCACGCCCTCGAGCACGGCGAGCGCGGACACGGCGGATTTATCCGAGGCGTCGCACTCGACCTTCTTCTGGCCCTCGGATTTGACCTCGAGGGTCCAGCCGGTGAGCTTCTGGGCCAGGCGGACGTTCTGGCCGTCCTTGCCGATGGCCAGCGCCAGTTGCTCCTCGGCCACGAGGATCTCCGCGACGCGGTTCTCCGCGTCGGTGATGCGCACGGAGGATATCTTGGCCGGCGCCAGGGCGTTGGCCAGGGCGGTCTCAGCGTCGTCGGCCCCGGGGATGAGGTCGATACGCTCGCCGGCGACCTCGTTCATGATGGAGCGGATGCGAGAGCCGCGCAGTCCCACGCACGCGCCGATGGCGTCCACCTTCGGGTCGTTGGAGCGAACGATGACCTTGGCCCGGAAGCCGGGGTCGCGCACGATGCGCACGACCTCGATGATCTTGTCGGCGATCTCGGGGATCTCCATCTCCATCAGGCGCTGGAGGAAGATGTCCGAGGCGCGGGAGAGGACGACCGCCGGGCCGCGCTGGGCCTTGTCCACGCGCAGGATGACGGCGCGGACGTTGGCGCCGATGCCGTAGCGCTCGCGGCGGATCTGCTCGCGCAGGGGGAGGATGGCCTCCGTCTTGCCGAGGTCCACGATGATGTTGCGGTCGAGGAAACGGTGGACGGAGCCGGAGACGATCTCACCTTCCTTGGGCTTGAACTCCTCGTAGAGCTTGTCGCGTTCGACCTCGCGCACCCGCTGGGTCAAGACCTGCTTGGCCGTCTGGGCGGCGATGCGGGCGAAGTCGGCGGCGGGGGCAGGATAGACGACGTCGTCGCCGATCGCCGCGCCCCTCTTGTACTTCTGGGCCTCCTCCACGGTCAGCTCCAGCTCGGGCTCGGTCACGATCTCGACGACCTTCTTGGCCACGACGGCGGAGAAGACGCCGCTCTCGCGGTCGATGGTCGCGCGGATGTCCGCGTTCTTGCCCACGTGCTTGCGCAGGGAGGAGACCACCGCACCCTCGATCATGGACAGGATCTCCTCGACCGGGATGTTCTTCTCCCGGGCGATCTGCTCCAACGCCGCCATCAGCTCTGACTTGGCCATATGCTCACTCCTGTGCGAGATCGATCTCGGCTGAATCATCGAGCCTGATCTCATCGATGTTCTGGCGAGGGAACTGCTTGAGAGCCTCCCCGACCTGGACCAAGACCTTGCCCTCGGAAAGGCCCTTCAAAGTCCCGGAGAACTTCCGCTGGCCTTGCTCTGCGATCTTGAGGCGAAGCTTCACCGCCCTACCGGAGAAACGCGCGAAATCACCATCCTTCTTGACGACACGATCAAGGCCGGGAGAGGACATCTCCAGGACATAGGAGCGGCCGATCACATCCTTCTCGTCCAGGAACGCTCCGACGCGGTCCGAGAAGTAGGCACAGTCGTCCAGGGTGACGCCGGCCGGCTTGTCCAGGAACAGGCGGAGCACCCACCGGTGCCCTTCCTGGCGCCAGTGGATGTCCACGATCTCGGCACCCTCCTGCTCGATGAGGGGGGTCAGAAGCGTCTCGATTTCTTGGGCGTTCATGTCGTTTCTCAATAAAAAAAGCGGCTTGCAACGGAAGCCGCTTTATATTCGCGCCCCTGCGCGGGGCCGATGGATGATTATAGCAAAGAATACCCGCCCGGGTCAAAGAAAAGGGGGGCAGGCTGACCGAGCGGTCAGGGTATGACGGGGAAGACGAGGGGCTTCAGGCGGGCGGGAGCCTCGCCGAGCTTCCAGCGCTCGACGGCGGCCTCACCTCGCTTCTTGAACTCGACCTCTCCGGCCTCGAGCGTGCGCTTGGAAACGACGACGCGATAGGGGATGCCGATGAGGTCGATGTCTTTGAATTTGACGCCGGGCTTCCCATCCCGGTCGTCTTCCAGGACCTCGATGCCGGAGGTCTCGAGAGCCTTGACCAGCTGGTCGGCGGCAGGGCGCACGCGCGCGTCATCGGCTTCGTCAAGGACGACCACCGCGCAGTGGAAGGGCGCGATCGCGGACGGCCAGAGGATGCCGTCCTTGTCGTGGCCCTGCTCGATGGCGGCGGCGACCACGCGGGACACACCGATGCCGTAGCAGCCCATGACCATCGTCTGCGGCTTCTGGTGCGCGTCGAGATACTCGGCCTTCATCGCGGCCGAGTACTTCGTCCCGAGCTTGAAGGTGTGCCCGACCTCGATCCCCTTGAAGAACTCGGTCTTGCCGCCGCAGCGCGGGCAGGAATCGTCGAGCGTCGCGCAGCGGAGATCGAAGAAGCCCTTGAGGCCAGGAAGATCGCGCGCGATGTTGAACCCATCGACGTGGAGCCCATCCTTGTTCGCTCCGGTGATCCCGTTCAGGACGGACTTGGCCGAGAAGTCCGCGTAGACGGGGACGTCCGGATGGCCCTGCGGACCCGCGAAGCCGACCTTGCAGCCCATGACCTGCTCGTATTGAACCGGGGTGGCGCGATAAAGGTTCGGGGCACCGACGACCGAGGCCAGCTTGGCCTCGTGCAGTTCGTGGTCGCCGCGCATCAGCGCGATGACCGGAGCCTTGCCGTCTATCATATAGAGCTGGGTCTTGAGGAAATCGATCGACGGGCGGCCGGCGAGCTTCGCGACGTCGGCGACGGAGGTCTTGGCCTGCGTATCGAATTCGGTCATGGGCTTGAACGCCGCCGCGTCGGGTGCTGCGGACTGGTCCTTGATCTCCGCGCGCTCGAGATTCGCTCCGTACTCGCACTTGGAGCAGGAGACGATGGTCTCTTCGCCCGTCTCGGCCAGGACCATAAACTCATGGGAGTAGGAGCCGCCGATGGCTCCGGACTGGGCCTCGACGGGTTTGAACTTCAGGCCGCATCGGAGGAATATCTTCCGGTAGGCCTCGTAGACCGTCTTGTAGTAGGCGGTGGCGTCGGCCTCATCGGCATGGAACGAGTACGCGTCCTTCATCAGGAACTCCCGAGCGCGCATCACGCCGAAGCGGGGGCGGATCTCGTCGCGGAACTTGAGCCCGAACTGGTAGAGCATCGTCGGCAGCTGGCGCCAGGAACGGATCTCGCGGCGGACGAGGTCGGTGACGACCTCCTCGGCGGTCGGCGCGAAACAGAACTCCGCATCCTTGCGGTCCTTGAGGCGCAGGAGCTCCTTGCCGTAGACGCCCCAGCGGCCCGTCTCCACCCAAAGCGATTTCGGCTGGATGACCGGCAGCCAGACTTCCTGGCCTCCCGCGGCGTCCATCTCCTCGCGCACGATCCGCTCCACCTTGCGCAGCACGCGCAAGCCGAGAGGCAGCCAGTCGTAGACGCCGGAAGCCACCTTCCGGATCATCCCCGCACGCTGCATCAGCTGCGCCGAAACGTTGTCCGCGTCCGAAGGAGCCTCACGGAGTGTGGGAAGAAGGTATTTCGAGAGTTTCATTTTTTTGAGGGGTCAGGCCTTTAATTTATTAGATGAGCGCTGGTTCTCGGCGAGTTGTTAAATACTTTAAAGGCCTGACCCTATTTCCTATTTCCTCTGCTCTGCGGCGGGCTTGGGGGACTTGGCGGCGCGTTGGGAGCGGATGCGCAGGAAGTCGTTATAGGTCGCGAAGACGAGAAGGGAGAGGAGCAGAGCCAGGCCGACGGTGTTGGCCTTCTCTTGGACCGAGGCGGAGAGGCGGTGTCCGCGGATACCCTCCCAGAAGTAGAACGCACCATGGCCGCCGTCGAGCATCGGCAGGGGCAGGAGGTTGAAGAAGCCGATGGCCACCGAGATGAAGCCGATGAGGAAGATGAAGTCCTCCCAGCCCGAGCGCGCCGCGCGGGCGACCATCTGGAAGATGCCGACCGGACCGGCTAGGTCTGGGCGCTCGCGCTTCCATATCTTGCCCGCGATGGTGGTCACGGTCTGCTGGGTCTGGAGCCAGCACAGGCGCGTCGCCTCGTACATCGCACCGAAGGGCCCGACAGGGCGGTACTCGGCCTTCGGCATGATGCCGATGAGGCCCTTCTCGCCGGCCTCGTCCTTACGCGGCGTGACCTTCAGATCGAGCGGTTTGGACTCGCGCTCGATGCCCAGCAGGACCTCCTTGCCGGCCGAGCGATGGATGGAGCTCGCAAGGTCCTCCCAGCCCGTCAGCGAACGGCCGTCGAAGGACAGGACGCGGTCGCCGATCTGGATGCCGGCCTTGTCGGCGGGAAACCCGATGACGATGTTCCCGATGACCGCCGCTTTGGTGGGCTCGGGCAGGCCGCGGCCCCAGATGAGCCCGGTGTAGAGGCAGAAGGCCAGCACGTAGTTCATGGCCGGCCCTGCGTAGACGATGATCAGGCGCCGGTTCCAACTCTGGCCGAAGTACTCGTCCGGCTTGGGCTCTGGCCCTCCTTCCACCGGGTCCTCGCCAGCGGGCTTGACGAAGCCGCCGAAGGGAATGGCGCAGAGGGAGAAGCGCGTGCCCTCGCGGCCCGTGAAGCCGAGCAGCTCCGTGCCGAAACCGAAGGCGAAGCGCTCCACGCGCACGCCCAGCTTTCGGCAGGCCAGATAGTGCCCGAACTCGTGGAGGAAGATGACCATGCCGAGCGCGATGGCGTTGGCGACCACGGTGTGCAGCGCGGAAAAGATCATGCTCATCGGCAGGACTCCTCGGCCTTGGCTCTCGCCCAGGCGTCAATTTCGACGACTTCTTGGAAGCCGGGGAGGCCTCCGCTGACCTGATACGCCGCCATCGTCTTCTCGACGATACGGGGGATGTCGGTGAACTTGATGCGCTTGCCCATAAAGGCTTCCACGGCTATCTCGTCGGCGGCGTTGAGCACCGCCGGCATGCCGCCTCCCTTCTGGGCCGCCTCGCGGGCCAGAGACAGGCAGGGGAAGCGCGAGAAATCGGGGGCGCGGAACTCGAGGGTGCCGGCCTTGACCAGGTCCAGAGGCTCGATGACGCGGCCCGCGCGCTCGGGGAAGGTCATCCCATACTGGATGGGGAGCTTCATGTCGGGCACGCCCATCTGGGCCAGCACCGAGCCGTCGGAAAACTCGACGCCCGAGTGGAAGATGGATTGAGGGTGGATGACGATCTCCACCTGCTCGCGCTTGAGCCCGAAGAGGTTCATGATCTCGATGAGCTCGAAGCCCTTGTTCATCAGCGTCGCGCAATCGATGGTGATCTTCTTGCCCATCTTCCAGGTCGGATGCTTGAGCGCTTGCTCGGGGGTCACCGCCGAGAGGTCTCCCTTGTACTTCGCGAAGGCGCCGCCCGAGGCGGTCAGGATCACTCGACGGATGGTTTTCAGCGGGACGGCGGCCTTCGGGTCGGGGTTCAGGCCCTGCACGCACTGGAAGATGGCCGAAGGTTCGGAATCCACGGGGACGATGCGGGCGCCCCAACGCTCCGCCTCAAGCATGAACTGCGCGCCGGCCATGACCATGGGCTCCTTGTTGGCCAGGGCCACGACCTTGCCGGCGCGGATGGCGGCCAGAAGAGGGGCGAAGCCCACGCCGCCGACGAGCGAGGTCAGCACCACGTCCACGTCCGGATGGGCGGCCATCTCGCACAGCCCCTCGACGCCCGGCGCCAGGTGCCGGGCGCCGCCGTTGAGGCGAGACTTCAGGTCCTTCGCGGCTTCGGGATCGAACATCGAGACGGCTTTGGCGCCGAACTCGGCGGCCTGCTTCGCCACGAGGGACGCGTTGGAGTTCGCGGCAAGGCCGAAGACGGAGAGCTTGTCGGACAACTCGCGGATGACGTTCAAGGCGTTGACGCCGATGGAGCCCGTCGAGCCGAGGATGGCGACTCTCTTCATCGGAAGCTCAGCAGATGATAGACGGCGGGCGCGCAGAGGATGAAGGAATCGAAGCGGTCGAAGACTCCGCCGTGCCCGGGGAGCAGCGCTCCGGAATCCTTGACCCCCGCGTCGCGCTTGACCATGGACTCGGCCAGGTCGGAGAGCTGTCCCGTGACCCCGATCGCGGCGCCAAGGCCCGCCGCAAAGAGGGGGGACACCGCGTCCTGGAGCGTGAAGCGTTGGAATGCCAGGCAGACCGCCACGGCCGCGAGGAAGCCGGCGATTGCGCCCTCCCAGGTCTTCTTGGGCGAGAGCACGGGAGCCAGCGGGTGCTTGCCGATCGCGCGTCCGGACGCATAGGCCGCCGTGTCCATGCACCAGACCGCGACGAAGGTCATGAGCAGGAAGCCCTCGCCGTGCGGGCGCAGGTCGCGGATCAAAGCGAGGTGGGCCGGCATCCAGCCCGCGAACAGGGCGCCGAATACGGTCAGCGCCGCGCGGTCCATCGAATGCTCGGCGCAGAACATCTCGACAAGGCTGACCAGGGCGACGCCCGCGGTCAGGACCAGGCCGACGGGGCCCCCGAAGGCCGCGCAGGCGGCCAGGGCCGTGCCGAAGAGGATGGCCGAGATGGGCTGGATCGGGCGCCCGCCCATCCGGAGGACCAGTGCGTACTCGTAGCAACAGAGCGCGGCGACTCCGGTCATGAACAGGCCGAAGGCCAGCCCTCCGGCATGCATCAGCCAGAGCAGCAGAGGTATTCCGATGAGCGCGGTCAGCACGCGCGGGAGCAACATCTTTTCATTCTACTAAATCAGGGAAGCGAGCCGGAGCGGCCGGAAGGGTCGGCTATGGCCGCAAAGACATGGGAACTCGCGCCGGCGCGAGCTCCATGGGGAAAACCCCATCAGGGCTTGACGGACAGGCCTCCGAAACGGCGGTCGCGCTGAGCGAAATCAGCGAGGGCGGCGGCGAGGTGCTCCTTGCGGAAGTCGGGCCAGAGCACGGAAGTGACGTACAGCTCGGCGTAGGCGGCCTGCCAGAGCAGGAAGTTGGAGATGCGCATCTCGCCGGAAGTCCGAACGACCAGGTCGAGTTCCGGAAGGTCCGCCGTGTAGAGGTTCCGGGCGATGGCTTCCTCGTCGATCGCCTTCGCGCCCGCCGCCAGAGCCTTATTGGCCGCATCGACGATCTCCTGGCGGCCGCCATAATTCAGCGCCAATGTGAGGCGCAGGCCGGTGTTGTCCTTGAGGCTTGCGATGGCCGAGTCCAGTTCCGTACGGACCAGTTCGGGCAAGGCGTCCAGCCGACCGATGGCTCCGAGCCGGACGTTGCTCTTGCCCAGTTCCAGAGTCTCCTTCTTGAGCGCCCAGGAGAGGATGCCCATCAAGTCGCTCACCTCTGTGGCAGGCCGCAGCCAGTTCTCAGTGGAGAAGGAATAGAGGGTGATGGCCTTGATGCCCAGTTCGTCGGCGGCGCGGACGATCTCGCGGACGGACTCGACGCCGGCCCTGTGCCCGGCGACCCGCGGCAGGCCCCGCGCTGCGGCCCAACGGCCGTTGCCGTCCATGATGACCGCGACGTGCCGCGGGATGGAGACCGGAGCGGGCGGCACTAGATGGTGAGGATTTCCTTCTCTTTCGCGGCGACCGAGTCGTCGATCTGCTTCGTGAAGGAGTCGGTAGTCTTCTGGATGCGGGTCTCAAGGCCACGGAGGTCGTCTTCGGTGATCTCCTTGGCCTGGAAGGACTTCTTGACCTTATTGAGGGTCTCCTGGCGGTCGTTGCGCACGCCGACGCGGAACTCCTCGCCCATCTTCTTGAGGACCTTGACCAGGTCCTTGCGCCGGTCCTCGGTCATCATGGGAAGGCTGATGCGGATCATCTTGCCGTCGTTCTGCGGCATGGCGCCCACGTCGGCCTTCTGCAGGGCCTTCTCGATGTCCTTGAGCGTCGAAGGATCCCAGGGGCGGACCTCCAGGGTTCGAGGCTCGGGGACCGAGACGGCGGCGACCTGCTTGAGGGGGACCATCTGGCCGTAGTACTCGACCTTCACGCCCTCCAGGAGCATGGGGTTGGCGCGGCCGGTGCGCATGACGGACATATCCTTGGCCAGACGGCCCAGGCGGTCCTTCATGGCGGCCTCCATCTTGGAGAGCTCGGCGCTCACAGCTTCATTGACGGGCATAGGATCACTCCGTGACGATCAGGGTCCCGACCTTCTGTCCGCCGACGGCACGGGCGATGTTGCCTTTGACGCCCAGGTCGAAGACGACGACGGGAAGGCGGTTCTCCATGCACAGAGACAGCGCGGTCGTGTCCATGACCTTGAGGCGGCGCTGGATGCTGTCCATGAAGGTGAGACGGTCGAATCGGGTGGCCTTCTTGTCCTTCTTGGGGTCGGCGGTATAGACCCCGTCGACCTTCGTGGCCTTGAGCACCACCTCGGCCTCGATCTCGACGGCGCGAAGAGCGGCGGCCGTGTCTGTGGTAAAGTAGGGGTTGCCGGTGCCGCCCGCGAAGATCACGACGCGGCCCTTCTCGAGGTGGCGGATCGAGCGGCGGCGGATGTAGGACTCGGCCAGCTTGTTGATCTCGACGGCGGTCTGGACCCGGGTCGGCACGCCCAACTGCTCCAGCGCGTCCTGCAGCGCCAACGCGTTCATCAACGTGGCGAGCATGCCCATGTAGTCCGCGGTCACCCGGCCGATGGCCTCGCCGCGGTCCTGCTCGCCGCGCCAGATGTTGCCGCCGCCGACGACGATGCCCATCTCGACGCCGGTATCGACGGCGAGCTTGATCTCTGAGACGATGGAGGAGAGCGCCTCGGGACGGATGCCATGGGAGCTCTCTCCGCACAGAGACTCGCCGGAGAGTTTGAGGAGGACCCGCTTGAACTTCTTGGGCGAGGGCATCCTCGTGGGGCTACTCGCCCAGCTGGTAGCGCACGAAGCGGACGACCTTCACCTCGCCACCCAGCTTCGCGCCGGTCGCCTTGACGATCTCGCGGACGGGGGTCTTGTTGTCCCGCACGGAGACCTGGTCGAGCAGAACCCACTGCTGGTAGAAGAGCTTGTTGATCTTGCCCTCGATGATCTTCGGAATGGAGGCCTCGGGCTTGCCCTCCTTGCGAAGGATCTCGGTGTGGATCTCCTTCTCCTTCTCGATGTCCGCCGCGGGGACTTCCTCACGGTTGAGGTACTTCGGGGAGAAGCCGACGATCTGGAGCAGAAGTTCCTTGGCGAGCTCCGCGAGCTCGGGGGAGGAGGCGGCCGCCTCGTTCGGGGCGGAGAGCTCGATGAGGGCGCCCTTCTTCGCCGGCACGGACGGGTCGGTCTGGTGCGCGTAGCCCGCGATGAGTCCCGAGCCCTTCAGCTCGAAGCGGTCGTAGCGGCGCAGGGCCATGTTCTCGCCCAGCTTGCCGACGAGAGGCTTGACGAGTTCCTCGTTGGCGGCCTCGACGCTCTTCAAAGCTCCTGCGGCGGCCTTCGTGGCGACGTTCTGGACCAGCGACTGGAAATCAGCGCCCTTGGCGACGAAGTCGGTCTCGGAGTTGATCTCCACGATCGCTCCGGCTTTGCCGTCGAGCTTGAAGACCACGGCGCCTTCCTTCGTGGCGCGCGAGGACTTCTTGGCGGCGTCCGCCATCCCCTTCTTGCGGAGGTTGACCAGAGCCAACTCGAAGTCGCCCTTGGCTTCCTCGAGCGCGCGCTTGCAGTTCATCATGCCCGCGCCGGTCTTCTCGCGGAGTTCCTTGACCTTCTGGGGATCGATTTCCATGGTGGGCATGTCTCTTACGCCCCCTGGGTGGTTTCTTCGACGGGGGCATAGACCACGTCGGCGGTCTGCGTCACCTCGCCTTCGACGGTCGCTGCTCCCTGGGCGGCCAGCATCTGCTGCTCGGCTCCGGCCACGGACTGCGCGTTGAGCGCGGCCTCGTAGGCGGTCTTGCCTTCGACGACGGCGTCGGCGACCAAGCCGCAGAAGAGCTTGATGGAGCGGGCCGCATCGTCGTTGCCGGGGATCGGATGGTCGATCAGGTCCGGGTCGCAGTCGGTGTCGCAGACGGCGACGATCGGGATGCCGAGCTTGCGCGCCTCCTGAACGGCCAGGTCTTCCTCCACGGGGTCGACGATGAACATCACGTCGGGCAGCTTGTCCAGGCCGCGCAGGCCCGAAAGGTTCTTCTTGAGCTTGGCCATCTCCTTGTTGAGGCGGGAGACCTCCTTCTTGGGC
>Ga0208863_1002070_pt1 | contig 10896 bp, 8 predicted proteins | sample RifOxyD3_FD_184040 | JGI IMG/M metagenome (GOLD analysis project Ga0208863, IMG submission 184040) | Soil microbial communities from Rifle, Colorado - Rifle Oxygen_injection D3 (SPAdes) | ecosystem: Environmental > Terrestrial > Deep subsurface > Rock core/Sediment | place: Rifle, Colorado...
CCTTCAGGACGTCATCGAGCAATCTTTCGGCTTCCTTCTCGATGGCGAGGATGTCCTTGCTGATCTCCTCCAGCGTGCGCAGAGGCTGCGGCTTATAGAAGTGGCGGGTGAAGCTCACCTCGTAGCCGATCTTGGCGTCCTCCTTGATCCACGCATCGGGCGTGTAGGGCAGCACCTCGCGGCGGATGAAGGCCTCAATGCCGCCTTCTTCCAGAAGCGGCACCTGCTCGGTGTCGCGCAGGTCTGAATCGGGCTCATATTCAACGACAGCGGGCTTGCCGTCCACCGTCGCCTGGAACAGGCCGCGCAGCGGGTCGGCCTTGGTCTTGCCGGGCTTATGCACCGCCGCACGGACCGGCGGCGCGGTCTCGACGCGCCAGCTCACGGCCTTGAGGATCTGCTTCAGGTCGGCGGCGGGGAGTTTGAGGGCCGCCTTCTTGAGCGCGGCATCGACGCGAACGCGGAAGAGATTGTAGTCCTCAAAGAGCTCGTCACCCAATGCCGCGCGCAATGCAGAGGCCGCTTCAACGAGCTGTCCGTCACGCTCCCAGGTCTTGGGGTCGAGGAGTTTCTTTTTCTTCTTCTCGGCCAGGCCCTTCTTTGCGCCGCTGCCCTCTTCGTCGTCGCTCTCATCCTCGTCGCCGCCCCAGTCGGCGAGACGCTTCTCCAGCTTAGATGAGATCTTGGCGAACTTTGTGAAGAGGTCGTCGCCGAACTCCTCGTAGAGCGCAGCGCGCAGGTCCTCATTGCCGGAGGCGAAGCGCAGAGTCTCGATGGCCTTGAGCGAGATCTGGCTGTGCAGGCGCAGTGGGCGCTCGACCGTGACCTTCCAGTAGCCGAAGGCCTGGTTGGGGAAGATCTTCGACTCGGGCGTTTCCTTGAAATCGAGGAAGGTGCGGCTGATGCGTTCAATGTCCTCGGGCGCAAGTTCGCAGTTCTTCTTGCCGAGGTTCTTGCGCAGCGGCTTGAACCACTGGCTCGCGTCGATGAGTTGCACCTTGCCCTTGCGGTTCGCGGGCTTCTTGTTCGACAGCACCCATATGTAGGTGGCGATGCCGGTGTTGTAGAAGAGGTTGAGCGGAAGTGCCACGATGGCTTCAAGCCAGTCGTTCTCGATGAGCCAGCGGCGGATATTGCTCTCGCCCTGGCCTGCGTCGCCCGTGAAGAGCGAACTGCCGTTGTGGACCTCGGCGATGCGGCTGCCCAGCGCCGAGCTTCCGTTCATCTTCGACGCCATGTTGGCGAGGAAGAGCATCTGGCCGTCGCTGGAACGGGTGACGAGCGACAGTTCCTCGCCCTTGTGCATCACCCTGAAGCGCGGATCACGCATGCCGTCCTTGCCGCCCATCGCCTCGAGGTCCTTCTTCCAGCTCTTCCCGTAGGGCGGATTGGCGATCATGAAGTCGAACTCTTGCGCCGGGAAGGCATCGTGAGAGAGCGTGGACCATTCCGCGCCGCCGACGATGTGGTCGGCGCTCTCGCCCTCGCCCTTGAGCAGCATGTCCGCCTTGCAGACGGCGTAGGTCTCGGGGTTTATCTCCTGGCCGTAGAGGTGGCTCGTGATCTGCTGCTTGCGCTTCTTGGCAATCGCCGTGAGCGTCTCTTCCGCCACGGTGAGCATACCGCCCGTGCCGCAGGCGCAGTCGTAGAGCAGATAGGAGCCGGACTTGAGCTGGTTCTCGATCGGCAGGAATACGAGGTTCGCCATGAGCCGCACGGCGTCGCGCGGCGTCCAGTGCTCGCCCGCCTCCTCGTTGTTTTCCTCGTTAAACTTGCGGACAAGTTCCTCGAAGACGGTGCCCATCGCGTGGTTGTCGATGCCGGCCGGAGAGAGGTCGATGTCGGGGGAGAGGAACTTGTTGATCAGCGTGCCTATCGCGTCGGCCTTGGAGAGCGTCGAAAGCTGGTTGCGGAACTTAAAGTTCTCCAGGATATCCTGGACATTGGGCGAGAAGCCGTTGAGGTAGTCCTCGAAGTCGGCGAGCAGCTGCTGCTGGCTGCCGCGCGACTTCAGATCGCGCAGGGTGAAGCGCGAGGTGTTGTAGAAGGCCTGCCCCGCGGCGGCGGCGAGCGCCGCGCGCTGCTCGGTGATGCCCGCCTCATCGAGCATCTTCTTGGTGTCGAGCACCGCCTTCTTGGTGGGTTCCAGCACGGCGTCCATGCGCCGGATGACGCACATCGGCAGGATCACGTCCGGGTACTTGCCGCGCTTGAAGAGGTCGCGTAGCACATCGTCCGCGATGCCCCAGATGAAGGAGACGATCTTATTGTGAGTTGCTTGGTCCATTATCTGTTTCGCCCCTTCACGGGTGATTGCCTCAGGAAAGATCCAACACGAGGAGTCGACAATGCTTTCCGGCACGCTGTATCGGCACTGACAGGGAGCGGTAGCCGATATGTTGAGGCAATTCTATGAAATAATGCGGGCGCCCTACCCTGCCGGCGGGGTCCTGAAGACTCAAGATGTCAAATCCGGGTAGTGCTGGAATCCTTCCTCTCGCAGCCGGACATAGAGCGGGAAGCAATAGTCGAGAATCTCCCTGTCCGCGACGTTTTGGAGCCCCTTGATCTTCTCGGCGTCCAGGCCCATCTCCTTGATCAGCGCGTCGATGAGGCCGAAGAACTGCGAATGCGTCATCCCGCGCAGCTTCCGGCTCCCTTGGGTATAGGGCCAATCCACTTCCTCCCGCTCGTGAATCGACCTGTAGAGCCCCCCGGGGAGGCGGCAGTGGAAGTTGTTCAGGTAAGGCCAGCCGAGCTGGCCGAGCTGTCGCCGCTTGTGCGCCGCGATCTCCCGGGCGATTTTCTCGCTGAGGCTGCTTGTCGCCTTGCGCCGACGCTTACTGGCGGTGGCTATTGAGTTCTCCTTACCGGGCTGCCGCCCCGCCAAGACGCTTCGTGAAATTGACGCTGGTCATTTCGTAGCCGAGTTTCTTCCAAAGACTTTGAGAGGCTTTGTTGTAAGAGAATACATGGAGAGCGATGTCGGAGAGTCCTTGAGCCCGGACGCGGCGCTCAAGGGCCTTTACGGCACCTTCACCAAGTCCCCGTCGTCGGAATTCTGGGTAAATATAGATGTCGCAAAGATAGGCCGACCGAAAGCCATTTGTTTTCACGATCGCGTACCAAATGATCCCCGCAGTTGGTGACTCGGAAGTCTCCTTCACTTCGAAAAGAAAGTTGTCGGGTGTCCTGAGACCTTTGGGAAGCAGTTGCTTATAGGCGGCCTTCGCGCGCCGTAATGCCAGGCGTTTTGGCCAGCGCCCTGACGTAATATTGGCGTCTGCGTAGTTGGAGGGTCCAAAGGCTTGATATCGACGATACGCCGCCGATGACATCGGAACCAAAACGCTCATCAATTCTCCCGTGCGCCTAACGCCGCGCCCGCTTAACGGCGCTCATTGAGGCAACTTCAGGCGTTCTTCAGGTTGTCTCGGTAGTAGCGCATCCAGAACCCGAGCAGTTTCTGGAAGCCTTCCTGCGCTTCCTGGGCTGGGATTATATCAGCCTGCCGCTTCTTTGTCAGGACCGCCGTCTCGAGGACTCCACTCGGGGACATCAGGTAGGATCGAAGCACCTTCTTCCCGTCGATTATTTGGAGTTCCTCCATGATGATGTCGGTCTTGTCTCGGAACGCGGTAACGGAAAAAAATCTTGTGGTGCTCCCATCTTGCTGCATGGTGATTCCCTTGACGGGGAATGTCTTGTCTTTGAAATCGAAGCCCATGGCCCTCACGGTGTCGCCGACCAACCCGTCTTTTACCTGGGCGGCTTTGATCAGGACAGTCAGCGCCTCGGCGGTCTCATCGGCTTGCGCCAATACCGGGAACGTCGCCGCAGTCGTGGGAGCCGATGGCATCTGAACATCCGTCATGCCTGAAAATCCGGCTCCATGCAGGGCCTGGATCTGCCCGCGCAATATCGAATCGGCACTCCGGACCTGCGCGGAGGCCGTCAGCGGCAGGAAAGCGAGTCCGGCGATGAGCGTCAGGGCGGTCATGGTCACGGAGTTCTCCTTGGGTATCGGTTCTTCATTGTACCCAGACCATAATCGCGACGCCTGGGCCGCCAGGGCATGAATAGCGCGCTATAGGCCTATATTTACAACAGGTCTTTCGACTGACACGCGCCTTGCGCATCGCCCGGAGCGGGGTTATACTTCGGCATGGCCGTCCGAGCGTCCCTCGTGTTGGTCACATGTTTGCCTGTATTTGCCGTCGCTATTCCTGTCTTCGCTCAAGGCGAATCCACCACTGCATCCGAAGTGCAGACCTCCCGCCGGGACGATGATGAGGAGGAGGATGAGAGCCGTTCTTCCTCCCAACTCCCGCCCAGCGCACCCGAAGCGAAGCCGCCGTCACAGGGCGGCGCCAATCTTGCGCGAGAAGGCAAAATCGCGGATGGGTCCGAGGCCGAGCCCGTGCCCGAGCCTTTGCTCGTCAACGCCAAGCTCTCGATTCGGGCTGCCCTGGACCGCAAGGACGCACCTGCGGCCGAACGGCTGTTCCAGGACGCGCTGAAACGGTTCCCGCTTGACCCAGACCTGCGCGAGGTCCAGGATCGCCGGACGTTGCGCCTGCACGAGGAGAGGGTCCGGGCCGTATTCAGCCGAGCACGGGCCGACGGGGCCAGGTTGTTCGGGCACCAATGGCTGCCAGGTCAGACGGTGGAGGACGAGGAGTTGGGCGTCGGGATGGACCGGAACTCTCTTGACCCCAGGTCGCGGAGGAAAGTCGACCCCGTGATCAAGGCGGCGCTTGCCGAGGGCTACCGCTCCCTGGACCGCGGCGACCCTGTGCGGGCCGAGAAGGTCCTGACCGGCGCCATCCGCCGGCATAACGACTCCGCCGAACTCCACTACGCGCGCGTGCTGGCCCGCGGGATGGGGGGAAACCTCAAGAAGGCCGACGAGGACTCCCTGAGGGCCGTCACGCTCAGCCGGGAGGCCCCGGTGGCGCTTTCCCAGCGCGCGAGCCTGATGATGACCATGGGACGCCGTGCAGAGGCCTTCGCCTGGGCCAATCGGGCGTTGGAGGGCAATCCCCAGGATGCGGACGCCCTGGCGATCCGAGGAAGGGTCCTGTGGGAAGACCGTAAACGCTCCGATTTGGCAATCGAGGCCCTTAAGAAGGCCGCGGAGATCGACCCTGAGGGCTACAAGGACCTCTACCAAGGCCGCGTTCGCCGGTTCCACGGCGAGCGGGCGCTGGGCAGCGCCGGCAAGGGGGACTACACGCAGGCGCTGACGGAAGCCGACGCGGCGCTGGAGATCGACCCGTCCGACGCGCTGGCGCGCACGGTGCGCGGGATGGCCTTCTTCAAGACGGGGAAGGTGGAGGAGTCGATCAAGGAGGCGACGCTGGCGCTGAAGAGCGACCCAGGCTCGAAGTGGGCGCTGGCTTACCGCGCGATGGCGATGGAGACGCTGGGGGCGCGACGGCAGGCTCTGGCCGACTTCAAGCGCGCGGCCGGGATAGACCCGGCGCGCTTCGGTCCCGATTACGAGCGGCTGGCGCGCGCGCAGCGCGAGGGAAGTCCGCCCCTTTGGTCGCGGGAAGGGAAGGTCGGCGTTCTGGCTGATTCCCGCTGAGCTGGGTCTTACGACCCAGCGGCCGGTCCTACCCAGGGTGGGACCAAAGCCCCTCGAAACTCGCGGCCTTCTCGGTTACCCTCATAATAGTCCTGAAGTAACCCCTCGCACCTGTGTAGCCCGGGGGATTGGCCCTGGGGTATCCACGACTCGACCGTAATCGAGTGAGGCCACGGGAAACGAATAAAATCGTTTCCCTTTTTTTATGGCCCGGAGCGCGTCTCCTGGCGGTAAGAAGCGGGAACGGGGAGAGGGTGCCATGAACCATGCATGCGACGCGTCAGGATTGCAGGCTTCGGTGGGCAGGCAGGCGTTGGATGACCGTAGTACGGCGGCGGGCCGGTTCAATCACGGCCTGAAGAGGGCGGGATTGCCTGTCCTCGTTCAAAATGAGAGCGACCCGTGGCGACATCTGCTGCGGCTGGTTGCGGCGGAATATCCCTACTGCACTATGTACGGCGTGAACATCGTGGATGGGAACATCGTCTCCTGCCAAAACATCCAGCGCAGCCTCCTATTCGGCCCGGAAGGGGGGAGAAACGTCTCCGAGCCCGTATTCGACGAGTATTGGGAGGCACTCAAGGAGCTTTGCGGCAAGGTCAAGGCCGGGACTCTGATTGAGCTTCATTTCAACCAGAGCCGGCCGGTGAGCGCCCGCAAAAGCGAGGGCGGACGCCGATTCAGGCGGTTACTACAGCAATGAGAAGGTTCACGCTTGCGATGTGAGAGCACTTCCATGGCGGGCAATGAAGGCTTCAATGGATTCGAGGTATGCCGATGACTCCTCGATCATAGCCATGTGGGCGCTCTTTTCAAAGACAATGAACTCTGAGCCAGGTACAAGCGAGTGGTAGTGGTGCGTGGACTCTGGAGTCGCCTCGTCATATCGCCCGCAGGTGAACAGCGTCGGGATGCGGATTCGGTCCAACTCGCGCGTCCGGTCATAGTCCTTGAGGTTGCCCGTCGGATGGAATTCGCTCGGGCCCCACATGTGGATGTAGACCTGCATGTTGGCGTCAGCGAACGCATCGAGCACGTCCTGAGGGAGAGGGTTGATCCTACAGGCAAACCGCTTGACGTACTCCATGACCGCTTCCTGGTATTCCTTGCTTTCCGTCGTCCCTTCGGCTTCGTGTCGGAGCAAGATGGCCTGCACGTTCCCCGGCAGTTCCAGGCGCAGCCGGTCGGCATCTTCCTTCCACATCCGAGCGCTCAAGCACGGACTAGAAAGGATCAACGCCTCGACGCCGACGGGATTTGTCAGCATGTAATCGACAGCCAACATCGTTCCCCAGGAAGCGCCGAGCAGGATCACGCGATCAAGATGGAGCGTCTGGCGGACTTGCGCCAGCTCGCGGACGAAGCGGGCCGCGTTCCAAAGAGAGAGGTTGTCGGGGCGATCGGATTTCCCGGAGCCGAGCTGGTCGTAGAAGATCACTTGCCGGTCGCGTGCCAGATCTCGGATCGGCAATAGGAGTGTATGGCTGAAGCCCGGCCCTCCGTGGAGGACTAGAATCGGCGTCTTTGAGCCGCTACCGAATGTCCGGACGTAAACCCGGCCTCCTTCGACCGCGACGTAGGTCTCGTGAGCGGTGGTCACTCTTCTTGGCTCCAGGGCGGTTCTTTGCCGACCACCCCGCGCAGATGCTTGTAAGCGGCGAACTTCGCCGCTTCATGCCCCGTCGCCAGGTGGATATCCTGGAAGCCCAGGTCTCGAACCCTGAGCGACTCCTGGGCGCCGTCCACTCCGTCCGCCAGTTCGGCGTCGATATAGATGGGAGTCTCCCGGTCGAGCACGGGAGCTTCTTTGAAGAACTCGGCCACCGTTGCGAAAGACTGGAACTTCTTGCCGGCCTGCGAGGCCGCCATTTTCCAGGTCATCCGCGTCAGGGGATCGTCGTCGATCAGCACCGCGTCGTGCCTCTCCCTAGCGGCGGCCGGCGCGAGCGCCGCCGCCTCCACGATCATCGGCACCGACCCCGCTAGCCCCTTGGGGATCAGCCTCGCCTTGAGCCTTCGGCAGCCTGCCAGAACCTCCTGCTCCTCGTAGCGGCTTGTCACCAGAACGACGCGCGCACCAAGGCCGAGTTCCTCGGCCAGGCTCAACCCCGTGTCGCGGTGGCCCAGAAGCTCGTAGTCGAACAGATACAGCGCTTGCTCCGCTTTCGCCTCATTGGCTTTGACCCAGCCCCGAATTTCAACCGGCGACGAGACATGAACAATCTCCACACCTCGAGTGGCGGCCTTCAAAACATCAAGCCGGCCCCGCCAAACTTGGTGGATACTGGCGTCGTCATCCAGGATCACAACCGCCTTGCCGGGCGTCAACCGTATCTCCGGTACGAACCAGTCCGGCGCGGGGGCCAACGGCAGCACCAAGGTCGCCGTCGTGCCCTTGCCGACCTCAGAGGCAAGCTCAAGGTACCCGCCCCAGGACTCGACGCTGGTCCGGGCATGGTGAAGCCCAAGTCCCGAGCCGTCGGCCTTGCCGTGGGTCTCGCCGCGTTGCCCGAGCCTGGCCAGCACTTCGGGAGGGATGCCTTTGCCGTTGTCTTGTACGCTCACAATAGCATGGCCGTCGCGGGAGGAAAGGCCAACGCTCACCGCACCCGAACTCTCGCCAACGGCCTCGACCGCATTGTTGACGAGGTTTGAGACCAGGCGCTTGAACTCGACGGGCTGCACGGCGGCGAAAAGCCCGTAGGAAGAGACGTCGAGACGCAGTTCGATCTGGACATGGGATTGAGAGCGGAACTGCAAACGCTTCTCGCTTACGACGGGATCGAGCATGCTTGAGAGGAGCTCGGATGAAGCCGCCGGGAGATTCTCGGGCATGGATTCTCCGGCATGAGCACGCTGCGTGCGGAGAAGACTATTGGCGATATCTTGGATGCGGCATACCGCGCTACGGATGAGCAGACGCTTATCTTCCGGAAGCTGAGCGACGTCGCCGATAGCACAGTCGAGCGCCGCCAGCGGCGAGCGGATGTCGTGCGCCACTTGAGATGCAAAGTGGCTCATCCTTTCATTAACAGCCGATTTCAGTCGCCTCTGCAAAATATCATCATGAAATGTGAATCGATAGATCTGCCATAACTCGATAGGAATATCCTGCTGCTCGACGCCCGCATCGCCTTGATGCTCCATTGAATTCAGGGTATTCCCAAAAAGCATCGCGTATTGGATTATTTGTTGGGAGAGGAATTCTCCAGTGAGTATGGATATATAGCATCCTATCGCTACACCGAATAAGACGACTCGGTACGACCAAACGCTTCGGTCAAAAAAGAGGACTGTGCCCAGCAGGGATGCGCTAATGACTCCAATAATAGCCATCCGTTGCTGGCTCACCAAACTTCTTCGAGAGACCGCATCAGTCGTTAAAGAATTTTTGTCAGGGTCTCGTTTCCCGACAACTACAAAGGCGTACCAGAATGTGATTATTGCAGCGAGCCACAGGAACTCGTATTCGTCGAAGACTAAGCTGTTCTTGTTGAGAAGGTACATGGAAGTGCCGCCCCAATTCGAAAGCTGTGAAACGACTCCGGCAAGACCTGCAAACAGGAAAACCTTATCCACTGACAGTATCAGGGTTGTCGTCGCCCAGAAAAAGAGCGCGACTGATTGGAATCCATTGATGATCGACGCGATCTCCCATCCTCCAGCTTTATATTGATCACGGGTCAACGGGACTATGATCTCAAGCATTGAAGGGGCGCTGAGGAGGATCGGAAGCCAGATGAATGAAAACCAATTTACAACGGACAGCTTTTTTCGCAAATGCTTAAAATACCCGACGCAGCCTAAAAAATACGCCAAAGTATAAGGCAAAGCATTCAGCAGGAATGTGGTTGTATTCTTTTCCGTTACATGAAAAATGTAATACAGAAATACATGCGCGCAGTCCCCGATTAAAAGAAAAACAAAGAAGTACAAAAAATAACGATATTCTTGCGGCTTCCTTTCTCGAACAGAGAATAAAGCGGCGATAATAGAAATTTCAAGAATACACTCCAGCAAAACAGTCCAAGCACCCGGTGGAAGAACTTTCCCTGCTTGGGTTTTGTCCGCTACGAACCACACGAAGCCCCCGAGCCACGCCATAACAAGCCCGCCATGGAGCTTGCTCTCGGAAATAAACGATGATTTGCCCATGTGCAATTTTGGCCTCGACGCTCGTTGCCGTTAGACTTCAGCCGCGCCCCTGATCGTCCGGCGGCCTCCCCGCGAAGTTTGCGAAGCGTTTGTTCACGAACGGATTTACCGCCAACCAGGAGAGAAGACTCCGTCTCTCAAGCCGACATTACCGGCTCGGCGCGGAGAAGACCGCCTTTTCAATTCGCTGAAGGACACTCGAAACTTCTTGAAAATTCTCAACCCATGGGAAATGCCCCCCGCCTGGGATGGAGAAATATCGCGCGTCCTTTTTCCCCTTAAACTGCGCGCTTCTTTGATAAATATTCATAGGCATAATAATGTCGTGCTCTCCGGCAAGGCAGAACACGGGTATAGGCCGCAAATCGATCGACACCTCGTAATTCGAGAAAAAATTATTATTGCCGATCAGAAAGGTCCGATAAGAATAGGAATTCCGATCAATCAGCTCTCGTCCGGCTCGCAAACATTCCTCACTGAAGTAGTAAGGCGCTATCGCCGAGAAATAGTCCCTGAAAAGGGAATCGGATGGCGCGTCGTTTAATTTTTTTCCCCAGACCGCCATTTCCGATTTAGGAATGGGGGGATCAGCACAATCCTTCAACCAATCCACAGGATCGCTGTCCGCCAGGATCAGTCCGGCTATGTGCTTTTCCAGTTCTTTTGTTGAGAGAGCTAGCATCCCGCCAAAGCAATGGCCGAATATCAGGGCCGGCTTCAATGTCTTGGCGGCTTCCAGCAAAGAACGTTTCCAGCCATCGACTATTTCTTCGTCGGGAAGGGATTCGTGGTTAGCATCCGAAATGTCAAAAGTCCATATGGAACCCTTGAGATCCACCCGTCCGAATAATTCAGAGAGATATTCCGGTCCCATCCCAGGGCCGCCGGGAATTAATATCCAGTTGGGACCATCGCGAGGAATAATGTTGGATACTTTGACAGTGTCAGCGATAAAAGACGAGCCCTTGGGTGGCTTCATTTGCATCCGTGCAAACCGCTGCGGCCGATTTTCTCTGTGGGTAGTTAAGCAGATTCGTGTTGAGCTTCAACGACGGTCATGTCAAATTCCTGGGTGTAATTTCGGGAGCATGAGCGCGTCCGATCAGGCATGAGCGACCTCTTGAATCTTTGGCATGCCCCGCGGCTTCCAG
>Ga0208863_1002071_pt1 | contig 10894 bp, 10 predicted proteins | sample RifOxyD3_FD_184040 | JGI IMG/M metagenome (GOLD analysis project Ga0208863, IMG submission 184040) | Soil microbial communities from Rifle, Colorado - Rifle Oxygen_injection D3 (SPAdes) | ecosystem: Environmental > Terrestrial > Deep subsurface > Rock core/Sediment | place: Rifle, Colorado...
CCTGATAACCGCCGGGCAGGGAGGCCCTAGTGCCGGGCGAGCCAAGGATGGCGGAAGTTCGGCAGGCGAAAAGGTCGACGAGCAGCGCTGGGGGGCGGTGGTCGCCTTCTACGCCGGTCGCAAGCACTACGAGCGGGCTGGGGCATTGCTGGCCGACGGTCTTGCCGCCCACCCCGCGAGCTATCCCTTGCGTTTTCTGGCCAAGGATGTCGCTCTGCAGCAGAATGATTTCGGACGGGCGATTGCGGTGCTGCGCGAGTGTCTGACCCTCGACGCCAAGAACCCGGCCCACCTCACTGCGGCGCGGATGCTGGCTGAGCTTCTCTTCCAGGCCGGGGTCGTCGACGAGGCCGAGCATCTGGTGGCTGAGGTGTTGCGGCAAAACAACGAGGATGTGGACGGCCGTTACCTGAACGGTATGATCCAGCTCCTGAAGGGCGAGGCCGACCAGGCGGTGGCCGAATTCCGGCTGGTTGTCCAGGCCCGGCCGCAGTTTGTGGACGGCTACCTGAAGCTCGCCGAAAGCCACGTGCGGAGCCGGGATTTCAAACTCGCCGAGGACGTCCTGCGCCAAGCGCTCAAGGTCGACCCAGCCTCCGGCCCGACGCGTCTGGGGCTTGCCCGCCTCCAGGTTTTGCAGGGCAATCCGGCCGAGGCCGAGAACATCCTGCGGCAAGCGCTCGGCCAACAGCCGGGCGATACGGCGCTCCTTCTTGAGAGCGGAGATTTCTTTCAGGCCAGGGCCGAGCATGCCAAGGCCGAGAAGAACTATCGGGCGTGCCTTGCGGTTGCACCCGGCAATGTGGCGGCGACGGTCAAACTTGCCCAGCTTCTCGGCCGCACCGCCCGGTGGCAGGATGCAATTCGAGTTTTAGCCGACGGCTTGGCCCAAAACCCTGATGCGGATCTCCTGGTCGAGGGGCTGGTGCGGACGCATCTGGCCGCGGGCAGCGAGGCTGCGGCCCGGGCGCTGCTTGCCAACCGGCTTGCCAAACGGCCGCGGGACGGTTTCAGTCATAACCTGCTCGGCACCCTGCAAATGGCCGCCGGGCAGTATAAAGAGGCCGCGGCGAGCTTCCGGCGGGCCATGGCTGTCGAGCCCGGCTTGTCCGTTGCGGTGCTCAACCTGGGAAGGGCCGCGGAGCTGGCCGGCCAGGGCGAACAGCTTCTGACCGAGGCGGAGGCGGCCATGGTCGAACGGCCCGCAGATCCGCAGCCTTACCTATTGGCCGGCATTTTGCACGAAAAAGGGGGGCGGCCGGAAAAGGCGATGGCGGTTTATGAGCAGGCAGTGACCAGGATCCCGGGTGATTGGGTTTTTGCCAACAACTACGCCTTTCTGCTTGGTGAGCAGAATGCCAGTCCGGCAGACATCAAACGGGCCGAGGCGCTTGCCCGCCGGGCTCTGGAACTGGCGCCGGGGCGGGCGGCCGTCCTCGACACCCTGGGCTGGCTCCTTGTTCGGCAGGGCAAAGTAACGGAGGCCCAGGGTGTGCTGGCCGGGGCGTTGTCCCGGGAGCCGGGAAACCCGGTATTCAATTACCACCTGGCCAAGGCCTTGTTCGGGCTGGGGAAAAAGGACCAGGCCCGGGAGCGGCTGGCCAAGGCCCTGGAGGTGTCCGACTTTGCGGGGCGCCCCGAGGCCGCGGCGCTGCTGCAGAGCCTGGGTGGGGGCTGATCGGTTGCGAATCAATACCATTAACTTCAAGGAAAAAATCTATTGCGATCTAACAGCGAATATCGAATATCGAACAAGAAACCGCAGTGTCAATCGTCCGATGCCTTGTTAGAGGACAATGATGAAGTAGCTAAACTTCGACATTCCTTGTTTACCCCCCAAGGGGTACAAGCTTTATTCTGCGGTTCGAAAATACAAAATTCGCTTAAGTTAACGGCATTGGCTTACGGGGTGACCCGTTTGCCGGCTGCCGGTTTTTTGGAGAACACTAACAAAGGGGATGTGGAATGCGTCTGAATAAACTACGAACTCTTCTGCTGCTGTTCCTTGCCGCCACCCTGCTCGTCGGGATGGGTATGGGGCGGGCGGTGGCCGCGACGGCAGCCGAGGCCGGGCCGGCAATGGCCGCCGACTCATCTTACGTCATCGGCGCCGGTGACCTGCTGGCCATTTCGGTCTGGAAAAACGCCGATCTCACCGGCCTGGTGCCGGTTCTGCCGGACAACACCATCTCGTTTCCACTGGTCGGTGAGCTCGTGGCCGGCGGCCGCACCGTCGGGCAGCTCCAGGAAGAACTGGCGCGGCGGCTGGCGCAGTTCGTTACCGACCCCGTGCTTTCGGTGGTGGTACGGGAGGTGCGCAGCCTCATGGTCTACGTGATCGGCAAGGTGAACAAACCAGGGCGCTTCGAACTGAACGGCAACATCACCGTTCTTCAGGGGCTGGCTCTGGCCGGCGGCCTCAACCCCTTTGCCGAACGCAACGAGATCAAGGTGTTCCGGGTCGAGGGCGGCAGCGAGGTCATCCCCTTCCGCTACGACGACGTGGCCGAGGGTGGCAGCCTGGCGCAGAACATCCTGCTGCGGCGCGGCGACACCATTGTCGTGCCGTGAGACCATCGCAGCCGCTGGGGGATATGGACATGGTGAGGAAGGGGATCGGCGTTGTTTTACTCATTGGCGCCTGCTGCGGCGGCCAGCAGTGTGGTGCCGCCGAACTCGAGGTGGTTCCCGGTTTAAGCGTGCGCCAGGAGTACACCGACAATCTGTTTTTCGCCTACAAGAAGGAAATCGAGGACTTCATCACCACCCTCTCGCCCCAGTTGCAGGTGAAGCGGCGGAGCGAGCGCTTCGAGGGCAGCGCCGGCACACGGCTCGACATCTCCTTTCACCGGGACAACGACGAACAGGACGCCACGGACCAGGAGTACTCCGGCACCGGCCGCTATGCCCTGACCGAGCGCGCCGGGGTGTCGGGGAGCGCCGACCTGCGGGTCGATTCGCGGCCGGACCGTGATCTCGAGACGGCAGGATTGGTGCAGGGCAGCGACACCAGCCGGACCTGGCACTACGGGCTTGCCACCGACTATCGGCTGTCGGAGATCAGCTCGGCCAGGCTGGGCTATGATTTCGGGCGCACAGAGTACGACGATCCGGACAAAGTCGACTACCGTACCGATGCGGTCGCCCTGCTCTACAACCGGGACCTCGGCGCGCTGCTGCCGCGGACCGTCGGCCGCAGCGCGTTGCAATACATAGGCTACGACATGGGCGCCAGCCGGATTCGGAACTACTCCTGGACGGTGGGGGCGGAACACCGGCTGAACGAGCGCTGGCAGGTCTTCGGCGACCTGGGGGCGCGGCTGACCCACGCCGAATTCGACCGCCGGCGGCTGGTGCCGACGGTGGTCCCCGGCCTTTTCCGGCTGGAGCCGTACACGGTGGCCGACGACGGCGGCGGGTTCATCGGCGAACTCGGTCTTGCCTTTGCCGGCGAACGGGCGGCCAGCACCTTTAGCGTGCGGCACGGGCTGGAGGCGGCAAGCGGCCGGAGCGGCGCGGTGGAGCGCACCTCGCTGCGCGGCAACTACGGCTACCGACTCGGGGAGCGCACTCGGCTGCAGGTGGGGGGTGAGTTTTTCCTGAACCGCTCGAGCGACGAGGAGTTCGCTACCGCCGCGATCGACGAACAGACCCTGCAGGCGCGGGCCTCCTTCCGGTATGGCTTTACCAAGGATCTGGCGGCCGAGGTTTTCTACACCTATACCCGGGTGGAAGACCGGGCTGACGACACGGAGCGGACGCGGAATCTTTTCTGTTTTCGCTTCCTTTACAACTATGGGATCACCCTGTAGGATGAACCCTTTCCCGGCAATGGAATGGGATCTGGAGAACACACTATGCAGCAGAATGATATGACAATCACGGAACTCCTGGCGGTGGTGCGGCGGCGGCGCTGGGGTCTTTTCCTTCCGGCCGCGGTCATCTTCCTGGCGGCGGTGGCGGTGGCCATGCTGCTGCCGTCGGTGTACCGGTCGACAGCGACGATCCTCATCGAGGAGCAGGAAATACCCGCCAACCTGGTGCAGACCACGGTCACCAGCTATGCCGAGCAGCGGCTGAAGGCGATCCATCAGCGGATCATCAGCACCTCGCGCCTCCTCGAACTCATCCAGCGTTTCAACCTGTACGCCGACCTGCGCGACACCTACACCAAGGAGCAGCTCGTCGCCAAACTGCGGGAAGACATCGCGCTCGATTTCATCAACGCCGATGTGGTCGACCGTCGCACAGGCCGCGCGGCGCCGGTCACCATCGCCTTTACCGTCTCCTATGATGGCCGCGATCCCGGCAAGACCCAGCAGGTCGCCAATGCGTTGACCTCTTTCTTCCTGGAGGAGAACCTCAAGGATCGCGAGAAGTCGGCTGAGGGGGCCTCTGCCTTTCTGCTCGACGAGGCAGACAAGGTGAAGGCCGAACTGGCCGACGTCGATGGGAAAATCGCTACCTACAAGGAGCAGCACCTCAACGAATTGCCGGAGATGCTGCAGGTGAACATGGGCAGTCTGCACACGGCTGAGGCCGGCCGGGATCGACTGCTCGAGCAGCTGAGCGCCCTCCGTGAGAAAGAAGAGTATCTGCAGACCCAGCTGGTCTCCATCCCCCGGGCGGAGGAGAACAAGGACAAAACAGCCCAGCGGCTCAAGGATTTGAAGCTGCAGCTCGCAAATCTACAACCCCGTTTTTCCGAACAGTATCCGGACATCATTGCCCTGAAGGCGGAGATCGCCGACCTCGAAAGCCAGACAGCGCAGGCCGTCACCACCGGGGAGGCGCCGGACAATCCGGTGTATATCACCCTCTCCGCCCAGCTGGCCAGCGTCAGAAGCGAAATCGGTTCGGGCCGGCAACAGGTGCAGGAGGCCGATCGCAAGATTGAAAACTTTCGGCGCTGGATTGCGGCCAGTCCACGGGTCGAGGAGGGTTACCGCGGGGTGCTGAACGAACGGGAGGGCTTGAGCCGGAAACTCGATGAGTTGAAACAGAAGCACATGGAGGCCAAGGTCGCTCAGGGGCTCGAGAAGGAACAGAAGGGCGAGCGGTTCAATTTGGTCGAGCCGGCGCAGGTGCCGGAGGAGCCTTCTAAGCCCAACCGGCTCGCCATCGTGCTGATCGGCATCGTGCTGGGCGCCGGCGCCGGGGTCGGGGTGGCGGCGCTCCGCGAATTTGCCGACACCTCGTTTCGCAGTCCCGAGGCAATGGCGAGGGCCACCGCCTGCCAGGTCCTCGCCATTGTGCCCGAGATCCTGAGCCCGGGGCAGCGGCGGCGGCAAAGGCTGGGAGCAATGGCGCAGGTCGCAGGTTTTTTTACCTTCCTTGTGGCGGTGGGCCTGGTGCTGCTGGCGCTCAAGGTCGGCTGGCTCCCCTTGGGTTGAGAACGCAGCCGGGAAATCCGCTTGCGGGTCATGACGAATCAGAATGGTGAGGAGAATATATGAAGTTGCGAAAGGCCCTGGACAAAGCGCAGGCGGAGAGGGGCGAGGAATGGATGCCGGAGACAGCAGTACCGGAGGGTGCGAGCCGAGTCGGGCGGCCGGACAACGGGCGGCAGGAATGGCATGCCCCGGTGTACTGCCGGTCGACCCGGGTTGCGTATGATGCGGACAAACTTCGGGCTGCCAAGTGCGTGTGCATCGACTCCGCTGCCGCTGAACTCGATGCCTACAAGGTGCTGCGGGCCAAGATTCTGCAGCAGTGCCGGGAGAATGGCTGGCAGACGATGATGGTCACCAGCGGCCGGTCGGCGGAGGGCAAGACCGTAACTGCGATCAATCTTGCCCTCACCGTGGCCAAGGAGTTCCAGCAGACCGTACTCCTGGTGGACGCCGATCTGCAGAAGCAGGATGTTGCCAGGTATTTCGGCTTTCAGGCGGAGAGGGGGTTGGGCGATTACCTGCTGGGTGAGTGTTCGTTCTGCGACATTGTCGTCTGGCCCGGAATCGAGAAGATGACCATTGTCTCCGGCGGCAGAACCATAGAAGACAGCTCCGAACTGCTCGGCTCACCGCGCATGCATGAACTGATGGCGGAGCTGAAAAACCGCTACCGCGACCGATTTATCATCTTTGATCTGCCGTCGTTGCTGGACGGCGCTGATGCCCTCACCTTCGCTCCGCTGGTGGACAGCGTGCTGGTGGTGGTGGAGGCTGGCCGGACCTCCGAACAGGATGTGCAGAAAGGGCTCGCCCAGTTCCCGCGCGAAAAGCTGTTGGGCTGTGTCATGAACCGGCTGCGTTGAGAGTCCCGGCTGCAGGTTTTTTTTCGGGGGGCAAAGCGAGGTGTTCTGTCATGTATGAAGCGTATTACGGTTTCCGGGAAAAACCGTTTCAGATCGTTCCCAATCCGCGTTTCCTCTTCCTGAGCGAAAAGCACCGGAACGCCTTGACCTATCTCGAGTACGGGATTGCCGAGAATGTCGGTTTTGTCCTCCTCACCGGCGAGGTCGGGACGGGTAAAACAACCCTTGTCCGCTATTTGCTCAACAAGATTGAGCAGACCATGGAGGTGGGGGTTGTTTTCAACACCAACGTCGATCCCGATGAGCTGCTTGCCTCGGTGTTGCAGGCCTTCGGCCTCGAGCCGGTCGCCGGCAGGGGCAGGACCGTCGAGGTGTTGTTCCGGTATCTGATCGAGAACTATGCGCGACGGCGGCGTGTTCTGCTGGTGATCGACGAGGCTCAGAATCTTTCCCGTGCCGCCCTCGAAGAGGTCCGGATGCTCTCCAACCTGCAGACCGACGATCATGTGCTGCTTCAGGTGATGCTTGTCGGTCAGCCCGAATTGCGGCAGCAATTGCGGGCGCCCGAACTGGTGCAGTTCTCGCAGCGCATTGCGGTGCAGTATCACCTTGGCACCCTCGTCCCGGATGAAACCGTCAACTACATCGGCCATCGCCTGGAGATGGTGGGCGGCACGGCCGACCTCTTCGCACCAGCGGCAATGGCGCGCATCCACGATGCCGCTGGCGGCGTGCCCCGTCTCATAAATATCCTCTGCGACACTGCATTGGTGTACGGCTATGCCGACGGTCTGCACCGGATCGACGTCGATGTCGTCCAGCAGGTCCTGGACGACCGTGGGGAGACGGAAAATACAACAGCGTTCCAGTTACCGGTAGCCGATGAGGGAGGGGAGGACAAGCAGGCCCTCGGGGAACGGCTGGCCACAATGGAGCAGGCTGTTCGTCACCTGCAAGCGCAGTGGCAGGCGTCGGAGATGAATCGGGCAGGAGAGCGGGCGAGTGAACGGATGGTTGGTGCATTGACGCAGCAGCTCCGGGAGGAGCGGGAGCGAAACGACAAATTGCGGCGCCACCTGGTGGAGTTGCAGGCAAAATACCAGCATGTTGAAAAGGCAGCTCTTGTTCTCCGTGTCCAGGAGGAGAGCAGCAAGGCGGCCGTTGCAGAGGAAAAAAAAGGGTTCTTCTCCCGCCTGTTCCGGCCGGCCTAGAGGACGCGCTGCCAGGCGCCGGCCGTTTGGCAGGCCGGAACATTGTCAACTCTTCCCCTTGAATCCACCACCCTGTACACCCTCGTCGGTATCTTCGGTGAGGTTATATTCCGGCTTGCCGGAAGTCTGGTCGGCATTGGCTGGGGTGGTGTCTGGCTGAAGCGGGAAAGTGGCCTTCTGCTACGCACGCCTTTAACCTGTAACCTCGATCTCCTCATCTACGCCGCCCGGCGGGACTCAATGGTGTCGAGTTCTTCGCCGATGGCCTGGAGGGCGAGGTCAAGCTCATACGCCTTTTGCAGATTGAGCCAGAGGTGTGGGCCGGTGCCGAACCATTTGCCAAGGCGCAGGGCGGTATCGGCGCTGATCGCTCGTTTGCCGGCAATGATCTGGGTCAGCCGGTTGGCCGGGACATGAATGGCCCTGGCAAGTCCGGTCGCGCTCATCCGCAACTCGGCGAGTTCATCGGCAAGGATCTCACCGGGATGGATAGGGGTGCGTGCCATGTTGCTTCCTCCTTAGTGGTAGTCCACTGTTTCGACGTTGTGCGGTCCATCGGAATGCCAATCGATACGCGATACGTCGAGCGTATTTTATTGCTGGTGGAAAAATAGGGGGTTGGGGAAAAGGAGTGGGCTTTCCAGGCTGAACCGGGGGCCAGGAGGCATTTTCCCCCTGTTTCCAGTGGGCCATCCTTTTTCAGGAAAGCTGGCGGCGACTCTACCTCTTAATCGGTTTGGCAGCCAGGCCCGGGGAAGCGTGCCGGCGCCGTCTGGCTCGTCAGCATCTCCGGTCCGGTTTCCCGGATCGATTTTCCGGAAAACTGGAAAAATCCGGACGGTTCAGCAGGGCAGCAGGGTGGCCATGACCTCACAGGTCTTTTCCTGCAGAAAGGCCAGCCCGACCTGGTGGACGCCCTGTGCCGAGGGGGGGCTGAGCCAGCGAGGGGATGTGCGGGGGATGTGCGGGACGTTGTTTATTTGTTTAATAACATGCAATCCCTTGGACATCCATGATAAGTGCCCACTGATTCCACGCGAATTCGGCCGCTTTCCACCAACCCGAGGGAAGGAGTTCAGGGTAAATAGAGAGGGACGGGTAAATAGAGAGGGACGCCCTTATAATATTTTAAGTTTTAGTGCCGTTCCGGATGGCGCGGACAGCCTTTCTGACGAAATGCGGGGGTCACGACACTTAATTTGTTTGGGAAATGCCGGGTTGAAATCATCACTTATCCGCTATGTCTTCGGGCCATAATTGAGCGCCATGCAATACACGCAGGATGCGAATCGCATCATCCAAAACCCGGTAGGCGACAATATACGGTGTGCGGGTGATCACCAGTTCCCTCGTCCCTTCAATCCGGCCTTGGCGCCCGCACTCCGGAAATCGGCCAAGCATTTTGGTCTGTTCTTCGATGCGCTCGTCCACGAAGATGGCGGCACGCGGATCATCCTGCTCAATGAAATCGAAAATTTTGTTCCGGTCTTCGACAGCGAACAGGGACCACTCAAGCTTCACGGCTGTTTCCCCTCGGACTTGCGCAACGCCGCGCCGCGCCGTTCGATGAAATGCTTTTCGACCTGATCTTGCGGGATAGTTGGGCGCGAGTCGGCAAGCGCTTCTTGTACCTTTGCCCGAAACCAGGCATCATGGATGCCAGGATCAGTTGTAAAGCCAGCGGGTAACCCTCCTTCATTTGCCACACGGGTCAACAGGATGCGGACAGCATCCGAGACGGTCAAGCCCATGTTTTCCAATACCGCTGCCGCCCGTTTTTTCACGGTGGCATCGACGCGAGTTTGTACCAGTGCATTAGCAGCCATGGTTTCATCCTCCCTGGTTAGTTTGTGATCAAAGGGTAATTCAAGTGTATTACAAAGTCAAGAGCTGACAACCTCGCCAGGCCCGGGGCGTTGTTGAATTCGTTGACTTATCTCATGAAGCCGGGGCCAGGACAAGTAGAGAGGGACGCCCTTAAGGGGGGGGGAAGGTAGAGTAGGGCAGTACCGGATCGGCAGTACCGGATCGCCCGGATCGGGGTTACGCCCGGATCCCGCCGGATCGGGATCGGGGTCGGACCAAGCTAACACTCAATAATGCCGGATCGGGATCGGCGGACGGATCGGGGTCACGGCGGACGGATCGGGGTCGGACCAAGCTAACACTCAATAATCATGGAACAAAACAGAAAATATCGGTCAAAATTGCCCCTTAGATTGGCGATTTTATCGCCGAAACAAGGCCGCTAAGAAAAATTCCGAGTGGAGAGCATTTCACAAAGTGCATGGTCTACATCGATTTAAGAGTTTAGCCGGTTTTCAACTCGCCCAGCAATTCCGGGTGGCGGTCGAGCAGGCGGAAAAGGTTGACCACGGCGGCCACCGGCTTGGCCTGCCCACGTTCATAACGGGAAAAGGCATTTTTGCCGCCTCCGGCCAGTTGCGCGGCTTCCATCTGGGTGAGCTTCAGTTTTTTACGAATGCGGGCCAGTTCGGCGGCTTCTGCGGCATCCACCCGGTCACGAAAAGCCAGCCACGCGGTTTCTTCCGCCGCGTCGAATTCGACGAAGCCATCCTCGCAGTGGTCGCAGAACGTCCCGTGGGTTTCCGAACTAAAAATATGCCCCTTGTATTCCTGCGTAATGGTTTTGACGCCATCGTGCAGTGTCCCAGCCCCGCACAGGTTGCAGGGCTTGCCATGCCATTTGCTTGCCATGTTATAACTCCTTGAACGAGACCACGAAGTATTCATCTGCCCGCTGGAATTTGATGTAGAGCGCGATGTCGTTCCACTGCCCGTGATACACGTCTTGCCAGACGTGATGATCGGCATGGGTGGTCATGCTCTTGTAAAAGTCCTTACGGGTCAGCCTCTGCACCACGGCCAAGCCATCGGCTTGGGCCATGCCCACCGCCCGGATGCCGATCCTGGCGGAGACGGTGAGGTTCATTGCCTGCACCGTCGTCATCTGCGCCTGAATTTCGGCCAGCGGGTAGTGGGGTGTGTGTTTTTCCATTGACAAAATTATCCCCTATTAGGGGAATTTCGGCAAGAATAAAAATAATCCACCCCAAAAAAAATCAGGAAACAATTCCGGGTAGAATAGAGAGCAGGTTTTACCCGGGGGCCGTCGGGGCCTGACCAAGACAACTATCTGATATAATATTATATGAACTGCGGGATCGGGGATCGTATAGGAAAGGGACGGACTGGGGGACGTTGGTTCTAAAACAACTTGCTGGAGAGCCCACAAGGAAAGACTTTTCTGCGTCATGTGATCGGCATGGGCGCGGCTTTTGATTTTTTGGCGCTTACGGCTTAAGGGACTCGGAAAATACTAATTTACCATAACGCATCCCGTCTTAGGACCATCTTTGGCCGCGCCTCAATCGCAAAATCCTCGTCGTAGCGCTGCTACGCCTAC
>Ga0208863_1002072_pt1 | contig 10891 bp, 10 predicted proteins | sample RifOxyD3_FD_184040 | JGI IMG/M metagenome (GOLD analysis project Ga0208863, IMG submission 184040) | Soil microbial communities from Rifle, Colorado - Rifle Oxygen_injection D3 (SPAdes) | ecosystem: Environmental > Terrestrial > Deep subsurface > Rock core/Sediment | place: Rifle, Colorado...
CAAGCCATTTGCAACCTCCCGGTGCTGGGCGAAGAAATGGCGGAAGAGGAACAACACGCTATCTGGCAAACCTCTCAGGAGGGTCTGTGGTGCGTGGATCCGATTGATGGCACCTCCAACTTTGTGCATGGCCTGCCTTACTTTGCGGTGTCGGTCGCGCTGTTGCGCGAAGGTAAGAGCGTGCTGGGCGTGGTGTACGACCCGGTCGCCGATGAAGTGTTTGCCGCCGAATCAGGCAAGGGCGCGTATCTGAACGGAGAAAGACTGCTGGGGCGCGTAACGGCACAAACATTGGATCGCGCGCTGGCCAATGTGGATTTGAAACGACTGAGCACCGGGCTGGCGGCAACTTTGGCATCCCATCCGCCCTATGCTTCGCAACGCAATTTCGGCGCCAGCACGCTGGACTGGTGCTATACCGCCGCCGGGCGCTACGATCTGTACCTGCATGGCGGACAGAAACTATGGGACTATGCGGCGGGCATGCTCATCCTGTCGGAGACGGGCGGACATGCCTGCTGCATAGAACACGATGATTTCGCATCGGGAAATATCTGGCAGCGTTCGGTCATCGCGGCACGCAGTGAAACGCTGTTTACTGAATGGAAAAACTGGATACGCGCGCAACCCTGAGCCTGTCAGCCCGAGTACGGCCACTTCTGCTCAGCCAGGCAATACGCGTTCTGGTAAAATCCGCCGCTAAATCAATTTAGGTTGCTAAAACAAATCTGTGAAAATCTTGATACTGGGTGCGGGGCAGGTTGGCTCAACCGTGGCGGAAAGTCTGGTAAGCGAGGCCAATGACATCACGGTGGTGGATTCGGACGGCGCAAAGCTGGCTTTGCTGCAGGAGCGACTGGACTTGCGCACCCTGACCGGAAACGCCTCACATCCTTCGGTGCTGGAGCAGGCCGGTATTGCCGATACGGACATGTTGCTGGCGGTCACGCAAAGCGACGAGGTCAACATGGTGGCCTGCAAGCTGGCGGCCAGTCTCTATAACACGCCGACGCGCATCGCCCGTATTCGCTCCGCCGATTTTCTGGCTCGCCCCGAGTTATTTAACAAGGACAATTTCTGCGTGGATTTTTCCATCTGTCCCGAGCAGATTCTGACCGATTACATCACCAAGCTGATTGAATTTCCCGAAGCCTTGCAAGTGCTGCGTTTCTCGCAGGGCAAAGCCTCTCTGGTAGCGGTACGCGCCTTCGCGGGAGGGCCGCTGGTGGGGAAACCGCTCAGCATCCTGCACGACAACATGCCGCATATCGATGCGCGCGTCGCCGCGATTTTCCGCAAGGATAGCCCGCTGATTCCCGAGGGCAACACCGTGGTTGAAGATGGCGACGAAATCTTCTTCATAGCCGCAAGTAACAATATCCGCGCTGTACTCAAGGAAATGCGCCGCATGGACAAGCCGACCAAGCGCGTGATGATCGTCGGCGGCGGCAATATCGGCCGTCGTCTGGCCAAGGTGCTGGAGAATGACTACCAGGTCAAATTGATCGAGTTCAACAAAAAAGCCTGCGCAAAACTGGCAGGGGAACTGGCCAACACGCTGGTGCTCAACGGCGACGGCACAGACGAAAAACTGATGCAGCAGGAAAATGTCGGCGAAGTGGATGTGTTCTGCGCGCTCACCAATGACGACGAAAACAATATCATGTCGGCGCTGCTGGCCAAGCAGGGCGGAGCGCGCAAGGTCATCGCCCTGATCAACCGCAGCGCCTATGTCGATCTGTTGCAGGGCGGCAAGATCGACATCGCCCTGTCTCCCGCCAATGTCACCATCGGCTCCCTGCTGGCTTATGTGCGTCAGGGCGATGTGGCTGCGGTGCATTCACTGCGGCGCGGTGCGGCGGAGGCGCTTGAACTGGTAGTGCACGGCGATCGTAAGTCGTCCAAAGTGGTGGGGCGACGCATCGACGAGATCGACCTGCCCAAGGGAGCGACCATCGGCGCTCTGGTGCGTGGCGACGAGGTCATTATGGGTCATCACGATGTTGTCATCGAGGCAGAAGATCACGTCATCGTGTTCGTCATCAACAAGCAGATGGTGAAGAAAGTCGAGAAATTATTCCAGGTTAGCCTCGGGTTCTTTTGATGGAACGCACGCTTACCGTTATCCGCGCGCTGGGGCTGATGCTGATGGTGTTCAGCCTGGCCTATGTCATGCCTTTGGTGACCGCGCTGATCCATGATGACAGCATCATGCAGCTGGACTTTCTGCTGGCGATGGTATGGACCGCTTCTTTCGGATGCCTGATGTGGATGGTCACGCGCCGTCGCAAGGGCGAACTGTCTGTCCGGCACGGCTATTTACTGGTAGTGGCAATGTGGACAGCGATGCCAGCTTTCGGCACGCTACCTTTATTGTTATCCATACCCGGGCTGTCCTTCACGGATGCCTATTTCGAAACCATGTCCGCCATGACCACCACCGGCGCAACGGTGTTAACCGGACTGGATACTATGCCGCCTTCTATTAATGTATGGCGGCATGAATTGCAATGGCTGGGCGGCCTGGGCGTCATCGTGCTGGCGGTAGCCGTATTGCCGCTGCTGGGCATAGGCGGCCGACAACTGTTCAAGGCCGAGACGCCGGGGCCAATGAAGGATGCCGCGCTGGCGCCGCGTATTGCCGATACCGCGCGCAATTTGTGGGCAGTTTATCTGGTGATCACGCTGGCCTGTATTGCGACACTGAAATGTGCTGGGATGAGCTGGCTGGACGCGGTGTGTCACGGATTTTCCACCATGGGACTCGGCGGTTTCTCTACTCACGATGCCAGCGTCGGTTACTTTGATTCGCCGCTGATAGAATTCATCATGATCGTGTTCATGCTTTTTGCGGTGGTCAATTTTGCCACGCATTTCCTCGTCTGGCGCAACAAAAACCCTGGTGCCTATCTGCGCGACGTCGAAGCGCAGACTGCGCTCGGGCTGATCCTTTTCAGCTGTCTGGCAATCGCCTTCTTCCTGTGGTGGAACGGCGTTTATACGGAATTCACGACCGCGCTACGCCACGCCAGTTTTAACATGGTTTCCATCGGCTCCAGCTCAGGATTCGCAAGCATGGATTATGCGCAATGGCCAATTTTTGCGCCCCTGTGGATGATGTTCATCGGCTGTATCGCGGCCAGTTCCGGCTCGACCGGTGGCGGCATCAAGATGATACGAACCCTGGTGCTGGTCAAGCAGGCGGGACGCGAATTCGTGAAATTGTTGCACCCCTCCGCCGTCAATCCGCTGAAAATCGGCGGCCAGGTTATTCCGAACGGCGTGGTTTTTTCGGTACTGGGGTTTATTTTTCTGTATTTTATGACGATCGCCACACTGACATTCATATTATTAGTCAGTGGCCTGGATTTCATCACTGCTTTCAGCGCGACGCTGGCCTGTGTCAACAACTTCGGTCCTGGCCTGGGCGCGATCGGCCCGGCTGGCAATTATGCCGGATTGACCGATTTTCAAACCTGGGTATGCACGTTCGGCATGCTGGTCGGGCGACTGGAAATTTTTACCGTGTTAATATTATTTACCCCGCAGTTCTGGCGGCGCTAATGAGCAGATCAAAAATGAATAACGGTGCGCCTCCCGGGCCAGCCATGCAACAGGCGCTGAGCGACGATGTGGAAATGTTGCTGCTGCCCGTGTTTCTGGAAGAGGCCGATGAATTGCGCCCGATGATAAACGATTCCTTACGCGCTTTGCGCGCAGCGCCCGGGGACGAGGCGCAACGGCAATTGACCAATCGTCTGCTGCATACCTTCAAGGGGAGTGCGCGCATGACAGGCGCGATGCGTATCGGCGACATTATTCACGCCATGGAAGATCGTTTGCTCGCGCCCCCCCCATCCGGACTTTGGGATGCGTTAGAGAACGATATCGAACGAATAGACGTCCTGCTGGAAGAATTGCGTAAAACGCAACTTGCTGCCGAGACCGACCCTATTGAGGACAGCAGCCAGCCTGAAAAAAAAGCCGCTGCTGAACGCAGCCCCTTTGTACGCATGAGCGAACGACTGTACCGCACGCTGCGGCAAACAGCCAAGGAACTGAACAAGCGTGTCAATCTTGAGCTGATCGTGAACGACGTTGACCTGGACGGGCGTGTGCTGGAAAAAATGACCGCCCCGTTCGAGCACCTGTTGCGCAATGCCATCGCACATGGCGTGGAAAATGAGCAACAGCGTATTGATAGCGACAAAGAGGTGATAGGCGAAATTCAGTTGTGCCTGCGTCAGAAAACCAATGAAGTGATAATTGAATTTAACGATGACGGACGCGGCCTGGATCTGGCGGCTTTGCGCGCACAGGCGATCAGCAAGGGCTTGCTGGACGAGGCGGACACCTCGGAGGATCAACTGAAGCAACTGATTTTCATTCCCGGCATTTCGACAGCCACTGAAGTGACAGGCGTGTCCGGTCGCGGGATCGGCATGGATGTGGTACGCAACGAGATCACGGCCCTGGGTGGACAAATCGAGGTAAATTCGAAACCGGGTAAGGGTACGCAATTCACAATACATCTCCCGGCCCACACCCTGGTTAGTCATGAGACGCGGCGTCGTTCCGCTATCGACCCGTGAATTTAAGCAGCGTCGAATTGTGAAGCACCCCTTAGCCAGCTACAATGCCGCCATGTCTAAATTCGATCTTACCCATCACTTCCTGATTGCCATGCCCGCCATGCAAGAGGGCTTCTTTGCCGGTACGCTGACTTACATTTGTGAGCATGATGAAAACGGTGCCTTGGGGCTGGTGGTGAACCGCCCGATCAGCCTGACACTGTCTGAAATGTTCAGCCAAATCAATATGCCGCTACATCAACCCGGGCTTGGGAAAATGCCGGTGCATCTGGGCGGGCCTGTGCAGGTCGAGCGCGGCTTTGTATTGCACGATACCCGACAGGATTGGCAATCCACCTTACGCATCAATGACAGGCTGGCGCTGACCACCTCAAAAGACATACTCGAGGCCATGGGCGAAGGGAAAGGGCCGGACAATTTTCTGGTCACGCTGGGCTATTCGGGCTGGGATCAAGGCCAACTGGAGCATGAAATCAACGAAAACACCTGGCTGACCGTACCCGCCAACGAACACATCCTGTTCAAACTGCCTGCCGAAGAGCGCCTGGCCGCAGCGATGGCTTTGCTGGGCGTTGAATACTCAATGCTGGTCGAAGATGTCGGACATGCCTGATCAAGCAGGATGCAGAAGTGAGGCTGCTCCTCAGTCATTAGTCCTCAGTCCTGTAATTGGCACCCTGCTGGCATTCGACTTCGGCACTCAGCGCATCGGTGTGGCTGTAGGCAATACTTTTTCCGCCAACGCACAAGCTTTGACCACCATCGCTGAAGAGAAAAACGAAATCCGTTTTGCGGCAATCTCGGCGCTGATCAGGGAATGGCAACCCTGTGCGCTGCTGGTGGGTCTGCCCGGCAACGATGACGGGACCCCGCACGAATTGACCGCGCTGTGCCGTCGCTTTGCCAACCGTCTGCACGGGAGGTTTGCGCTGACTACGTTGCTGGTGGATGAGCGCTATACTTCGCTGGCCGCCAGCGAGCAGCTGAACAAGGAAGGCATAAGGGGCAGGCAGCAGCAGAGCCTGATAGACCAGTACGCCGCGCAGCAAATCATGCAGGCCTGGTTTGATGAACCGACAGCCTGTGTCATCGTAGGGGCTGACAGGAAGAAAAATGAATAATCCGCAACTGAATAAACACGGCGAGCTCCAGCATCTGCTGAGCACCGAAGGCCTGCCGGTGCGCATCATGCGCGACATACTCGACCGCGCCTCAACCTTTCTGGATGAGGCCAATGGTGGCGAGTTCAAGAAAGTGCCGCTGCTGCACGGCAAATCGGTGTTCAACGTGTTCTTCGAGAACAGCACGCGCACCCGCACCACCTTCGAAATCGCGGCCAAGAAACTCTCAGCCGACGTGGTTAATCTGAATATCGGCTCCTCTTCCACCAGCAAGGGCGAGACTCTGCTCGATACCGTGGACAACCTGTGCGCGATGCATGCAGACATGTTCGTGGTGCGGCATTCTTCCAGCGGCGCGGCGCATCTGATCGCGCGCCATGTTGCACCCGACATTCATGTCATCAATGCCGGCGACGGACGCCATGCGCATCCCACACAGGCGCTGCTGGACATGTACACCATCCGCCACTATAAGAAGGAATTCCACAATCTGCGTGTCGCCATCGTCGGCGACATCCTGCACTCGCGCGTGGCCCGTTCGCAGATTCATGCGCTGACCACGCTGGGAGTGCCGGAAGTGCGCGTCATCGCGCCGAAAACACTACTACCCAGCCACGTCGAAAAACTTGGCGTACAGGTTTATCACGACATGACGCAAGGGCTCAGGGACGTGGATGTGGTGATGACCCTGCGCTTGCAGAACGAGCGCATGCAGGGCGCGCTGCTGCCTTCTGCACAGGAGTTTTTCAAATACTACGGCCTGACACAGGAGCGGCTCGCGCTGGCCAGGCCTGACGCCATCGTAATGCATCCCGGCCCGATGAATCGCGGCGTGGAGATCGATTCTTCCGTGGCGGACGGCCCGCAGGCTGTCATCCTGCCGCAAGTCACCTTCGGCGTCGCGGTACGCATGGCCGTGATGAGCACCTTAGCCGGGAATACACCATGAACATCCATATCAAGAATGGTCGTTTGATCGACCCCAAGAACCGCATAGATACGCATCAGGACGTGTACATCGCCAATCGACGCATCGTCGCTATCGGCAAGGCACCGCAGGATTTCATCGCCGAACAGCTAATAGACGCCAGCGGATTAATCGTGATGCCGGGTCTGGTGGATGTAGCAGCGCGTCTGCGCGAACCCGGTTACGAATATCGCGCTACACTGGAATCGGAAATGAATGCAGCCGTCGCGGGCGGCGTGACCTCCCTGGCCTGTCCGCCCGACACCGACCCGCCGCTGGATGAGCCCGGGCTGGTAGAAATGCTCAAGCGCCGCGCCCGCGTACTGAATCAGGCGCGCGTATTTCCGATTGGCGCGCTGACTTATGGCCTGAAAGGGTTGGAGCTGACCGAAATGATTGAGCTGACCGATGCCGGCTGCAAGGCCTTCAGTCAGGCCGATGAGCCGCTCACCGACACGCGCGTGCTGATGCGTGCGATGCAATATGCCGCGACTTTTGGCTACCGGGTGTGGCTGCGCCCGCAAGACAGTTTCCTCGCCAGGAACGGCGTTGCGCATGACGGCGAAGTGGCGACTCGCCTGGGTTTGCCGCCGATACCGGTGGTAGCCGAAACCATCGCACTCACCACCGCCTTGCAATTGGCACGTGAAACTGGCGTGATGCTGCACATCTGCCGGATTTCCAGTGCGGCGGGAGTAGAACTGTTGCGCGCCGCCAAACGCGAAGGATTGCAGGTGACTTGCGATGTCTCCATGAACCACGTACACCTGACCGAAATGGATATCGGCTTCTTCGATGCCAACTGTCATTTGATGCCGCCGTTACGCAGTCAGCGCGACCGCGCCGGACTGCTTGCAGGATTGCTGGACGGGACGATAGATGCGATCTGTTCCAACCACTCGCCGGTGGATGATGATGCCAAGCAATTGCCGTTCGCCGATGCTGAGGCGGGCGCAACCGGGCTGGAGTTGTTGCTGCCGCTGGTGTTGAAGTGGGCGGAACAGGAAAGTGTGCCGCTGCTGGACGCGCTGGCGCGCATCACCATCAGCCCGGCTCAGTTGCTGGGACAGCAAATGGGGCATTTGTCGGTCGGCGCCCACGCCGACATCTGCATCTTCGATCCGCAGACAAACTGGCGAGTCGCGCCTGCCGCACTGAAGAGTCAGGGCAAGAACACGCCATTCAACGGCTATGAAATGCAGGGTCGGGTACGCTATACGCTGCTCGACGGACAGATGGTCTATGAAAGCCAATCATGAGTGAAGCCATACAGCAGGGCAGTTTGACCGAAACGGAAAGAAGCGATTTCGAACAGCAGTTGAGCGAGAAATATATTGCACTGGCGCGCTGCTCAGATACTGACACTCTGGAATACGCCCGCCTGCAACTGGATATCGCCGAAATCCTGGTTTGGCTGGAGCGCAAGGAAGCAGCGTGGAATCAGGCGCGTGCAGCCTTCGACACCGCATTGAAAAATGAATCCTGGCAAGATGCCGTGGAGGCATGCAATGTACTCTACCAAACGGGGCAAGCCGGTTCTATCCCCGCGCTGGGCATGGGTGTCTGGCTGGCGGTCACTTTCCCGGTTGCGCATGAACTCACCTACGCCATGCTGGATCATGTAGTCACAGAAACGCCCGACAACGCCGATGGTGCAGCCCTCGCTGCCATCACAGCGCGCTATGTGGTGGATTTGCGCGCCGACGATGCCCTGCACGGCGACTGGAGTCTGCTGGCCAATGATCTCATCGCCCGTGTCGCCGCGCGCCATAGCGGTGTGCGCAATCAACAGGCACTCGATGCGTGGATGGACAAGCTGAGCTTGCGCGACCCGCAGGTATTTCTTCCCCGCCTGAGTCAGGTGGTCAACGCCATCGTCGGTGATGCCTGGTGGTTTGACAGAAACGCGCTGCGCGACAAACTGCCGGATTAGCGTGCGCGCCGGGTCAGTGGCCTTCGTCCGACAGACCGGCGCATCAAAACCAGATTTCCGGGTAACGTCTTGATTTTGGAATGTTATTAACCAGAACTGCGACCACAAGCAGAATCAGCGGGCCTATGGTCGCGGGCATCAGTACGAACAAGAAGCCCATCTCATGCACTTCTTCCGATCCTATCACCGCGATTAAGGCCGTGGCACCACCGGGCGGATGCAGCGTCCGGGTAAGGTGCATCAGAGCGATGGCGCTGGCGACCGCCATCGCTTCCGCGATTCCCGGAAAGGAATGAAACAATTTCCAGCAAATGACGCCGACAATTGCGGAGAGGACGTGTCCGCCCACCAGATTGCGCGGTTGCGCCAGCGGGCTGCGCACCGCACCGTAAACAAGCACGGCGGATGCGCCAAACGAACCTATCATCAGCGACAGGTCCATGCCCTTGAAGAAGTAGTGATCCACCCAGGCTACCGCCGCAATCCCCAGAAAGCCCCCTATCCAAGACCACACGATTTCAGAATTGCTCACACGCGGCGGGCTGCCACGGGTGGTGCCGCGCATCTTGAGCAAATATTCAGGGATTTTCATCATAAATTTTCCTGATGGCGGACAGAAATAAAATCTTTGCGCAGCAGCAAGCCCTGCAAGTGCCTGTCGCTATTCACCACCGGCAGGCTGCGCCCATCATGCTGGCGGAATGCATCCACCACCTCGCCAAACCCGGCATCGCGGCTTATCACAACGACGCTGCTGGTCATGGCTGCGCTCACAGGCATCTCATGCCAACGATGGGTTAATTCAAACGCGCCATCCCGTGCGTTCAGCAACAACTCCAGAAAGGTAGCGACATTGAAACGCCGTAAGAAATCGCGTTCAGTCAGCATACCGATCACACAGCCTTGTGCATCGACCACGGGTAGCGCCTTGTAACCGGAACGCACCATCTCCCTTGCAGCTTCGGCAAGCGACATGCCGGCGAGCAGTGGCTGAATCCCCGTGCGCATCAGCGTACCCGCCGTGAAATTCCCCAGCAGACGTCCCAGCGCATGACGATGCGCCAGATGATAGATCGTTCGAAAATCTTCTGTGGTGATATCGAGATAACCGGGGATGTGTCGCATCGCATCCAGAATATCCGCATCGCTCAACTCGATCTCCGCCGGCTCATCGCCCGCGCGCCCTGTTCCGCAAATTTCGTGCAAATTGTCTTGCATAGCGCTAACCAAGTAATTTGATGGGGATTTATTCTAGCAGATCGCCCCTTATTGAAGGCCATGATATTCGGCAGAACACGCCGGGTTCACCCCTCTGCACCCGCTAACTGCTGACAGCCGGCACCGCATTAACACTGAAGAAACAAGGGTATCGGTCAGGCTGGCGTGGTTTCGTAGTAAAATGCGGCGGTCTGTTTCTCCCGGCGAACCCAATATTCCCCGTGCTATAGATGAATCCCTTACCCGGTTTCTAGCCCGGCATAATTTGCGGCGTAGTCTCGCTTAAACTCCAACGTACCCAGAATTACCAAAGGTCATTATGAATATTACTGTTAACAACCCCTTGTTGGACTTTTCCGGCCTGCCGCGCTTCGCGGAGATCAAGCCTGAGCACGTCGCTCCTGCGATTGAAAAATTGCTGGCGGAATGCCGCGAACTGGTTGCGTATCTGCTACTCAGGACAGAGGCGCCCACCTGGCAGAATTTCGTCGCGCCGCTGGAGGACGCACACGAGCGCCTTTCGCGCGCCTGGGGGCCGGTTGGGCATCTGAACGCGGTGATGAATTCGACCGAATTGCGCGAGGCCTACAATTCCACGCTGCCGGTCATCACCCAGTATTACGCCGAACTGGGGCAGAACCTCGCGCTGTTCGACAAATTCAAGGCCTTGCGCAACAGCCCGGAATTCGAGGCACTGAGTGCAACGCGCAAGAAGATTATCGAAAACGAGTTGCGCGATTTCCGCCTCGGCGGCGCGGAATTGTCTGAGGACAAGAAGGCGCGTTATCTGGAAATTCAGGAACGACAATCCGAATTGTCATCACACTTTTCCGACAATCTGCTTGATGCCACCAACGCTTACACGCTGGTCATCGAAAACCGGGATGAACTGAAGGGTTTGCCGGAAGATGCGTTGCAGGCCGCGCAGGAAGCGGCGGCAGCAGCGGAAAAAACCGGCTGGCTGTTCACCCTGAAAGCACCGTCCTATATGCCGGTGATGCAGTTCGCCGATAACCGCGCACTGCGTGAAAAAATGTATCGCGCCTATGCAACCCGCGCC
>Ga0208863_1002073_pt1 | contig 10887 bp, 8 predicted proteins | sample RifOxyD3_FD_184040 | JGI IMG/M metagenome (GOLD analysis project Ga0208863, IMG submission 184040) | Soil microbial communities from Rifle, Colorado - Rifle Oxygen_injection D3 (SPAdes) | ecosystem: Environmental > Terrestrial > Deep subsurface > Rock core/Sediment | place: Rifle, Colorado...
TGATGCGTCTGTCGGGACTGGAGATCAGCGGCAACGGCCCCCACGATCCGGCCCCGGATTTTTTGATCGCCGGCAAGGTGGAGACTGTTTCTCAAGATGCGCTCACTGACCTGTTGCGAGTCGCATGGAGCGTGCAGCGTCCAGACGGGAAAGAATTGGGCGTTGTGGACCTCGGCAACCCGGTTCCTAAGGCACAGATCACAGGGACATGGGGGGCTCTGGCCGTAGAGATTGCGCGGGGTAGCGCCGAAGGCGTGGTGAAAATCATCAACCGTTATCCCCCAGAGCGGAAATAGTCAGTTTACAGATCATGATACGGCGATTAGATATGCGCCGACGTTCACAAGAACGTCACAGTCGTAAGTTTTGGCAGAAGCTTTGGGTAGGGGATCATCGGCATGAAGGTTCTGTCCTGTAATTCCAATCGCCCCCTCGCGGAAGCCATCGCGGCGCACCTCAACATCGAACTGACCCAAGCCACCGTCCGGCGCTTCGCCGATATGGAAATCTTTGTCGAGATTCAGGAAAACGTACGCGGCGAAGACGTGTTCGTGATCCAATCGACCAGCGCCCCGGCCAACGACCATATGATGGAGCTTCTGGTAACGCTGGACGCCCTGCGGCGCGGTTCGGCCCGCCGCATCACGGCGGTCATTCCCTATTTCGGCTACGCCCGCCAGGATCGCAAGACCGGCCCCCGCACCCCCATTTCCGCCAAGCTGGTGGCCAACTTGATCACCACGGCGGGGGCGGACCGCGTGGTGACCCTGGACCTGCACGCCGGACAGATTCAGGGCTTTTTCGACATTCCGGTGGATAACCTCTACGCCGCGCCGGTATTCACCAAGGACATGCGCAGCACCCTGGACGCGGGCAACATCATGGTGGTGTCCCCCGACGTGGGCGGGGTGGTGCGCGCCCGCGCCGCCGCCAAGCGCATCGAGGCCGATCTGGCCATCATCGACAAGCGCCGCGAACGGGCGGGTGTGTCCGAGGTCATGCATATCATCGGCGACGTCAAGGGCCGGGACTGCATCCTGATCGACGATATCGTTGATTCCGCCGGTACTCTATGCAACGCCGCCACCGCCTTGATCAACGCCGGGGCAAACTCGGCGCGGGCCTACGTCACCCATGGGGTGCTCTCGGGCAAGGCCATTGAGCGGGTGGAAGCCTCCCCCATGACTGAAATCGTCATCACCGACAGCATTGCCGCCACGGCGGAAGTGGCCAGTTCGCCCAAGGTGCGGCAAATCTCCATCGCCCCCTTGATGGCCGAGGCCATGCTGCGCATCTCCGAGGAACGCTCGGTTTCCAGCCTGTTTATGTAAGAGGACTAGAGCAAATCCCGAGCAAACGGAATCGTTTGCGACGACGTATTTGCTTATATAAAAAGTGGCTAGAGCGTTTTTCGTGAGCCAGTGCGAACGCAAAACGCTCTAGCAGGCTGCTGAAAAACGGCTGAAGCATACTTCGACACGCGGGCAATTGCCCGCTGCTCAGTATGAGGTTGTTTTGTTTTTCAATAAGTTAACCTCATCCTGAGCAGCTCGCGAAGCGGGCGAGTCGAAGGATGTGCGCATTGAACAGACTTTTTCAGCAACCTGCTAGGGCGTCTTCATCCCGTTTCCGATTCCCTTATCCCGCAACGCCTTGAGCTGTTCGGCATACTTCTCGCACGGATCGGCCTCATCCACACGCGGGGTGAACCACACCACATCGAAGGGTAACTCCGCTGCTCCAAAACCCGCTGCGTAGTCGTCGGGCTTAGACCACCTTGCGTTCACCTCCAAAAAAGCTGCCGTGGTCACCTTCCGACCCGCCAGGTGAAACGGCACGCCCCGATCGGCGCGAGCGTGCACGGACCCGGTGATGAGCACCCCGCCCTCCGGGCTCTCCTCCGTCAAGGCCAGGGCCATAGCGGCGTCCTTGGCACGCTGCACATCAATCATGCGCGGCACAACGGTCTCGGGCAGATGGCCGCAGTGGGCTTGGCGAATTTCCTCGGCCAGTGCGGCTTCGTGCTCCGGGGACAAGGGCCGGTCGAGGCCGAGGCGAGCCGCCTCACCCGGCGGTAACGCGGAGATTCCCTCTTTCCCCATGGCCTTGACCGTTGCGCGGGGCAAATTGGCTGGGATGAGGGGGAGCCCCCGCTCCAACGCCGCCTGGGCCAAGGGCTGATACTGTCCCCATTCAGGCCAGCCCGTGGTCGCCCAGTCGAGCGCCGCGCCCAACCCCGCCGCGTCCTTGGGATGAGCCTCACGGTATGCGGCAAGGACGGGAGCCTTGTCCCGATCCATCATTTCAAACCCGACTCCCAGCTTTCGCCCATCTTCCAGCAGACGGTTCAGCACCCAGGCCTGGAGCTTGTGGTGATCGGGGTTGTCGTGCTTTTCACCCAAAAGGATGAACGCGCCCTTGGACAGCACCCGGACGGCTTCATCCGGCGACAGGTAGCGCCGCCACGCCACCGACCAGATTTTACCGACCAGCGGGTGATCCACAAGCGCCTGGGCTTCCCAGGGCGGAGTGGGCGGCGGCTCGGCGGCAAAGAGGGACATAGGGGAAAGACCGATCAGGATGACGAACCCGAGAGCACAAAGAGTGAGTTGAAAATATTCGCTTTTTCTGTGCCTGTCATGATATTGTATCCGCTTGAGGTACGGGAGAGTGCGCATGCTCCGCAAGGTGATACTGCCGGTCATTTTCGCCGTCTTATCCTACGGGTTCTGGATTAGCCCGAACCTCAAAGAGATTTGCGCGGGCGTCTCCATTTTCCTGTTCAGCATGCTGTTTCTGGAGGAAGGTTTCAAGGCCTTCACCGGCGGTCTTTTAGAGCGGTTGCTCAAGACCACCACCGACCGGCAGTGGAAAGCTCTGCTGTTTGGCTTCGTGGCCGCCACCCTCATGCAGTGCAGTTCCCTGGTGTCGGTCATCACCATTTCCTTCCTCAGCGCGGGACTGATCTGGCTGTCGGCGGGGCTGGGGATCATCTTCGGAGCGAACATCGGCACCACCACCGGAGCGTGGTTAATCGCCGGGTTCGGCTTGAAGGTCGATATCGCGGCCTACGCCATGCCCATGCTGGTGTTCGGCATCATCTTGGTCTTTCAAAGCGCCAAGTCGCTCAAGGGCTGCGGGTACATTCTGGCCGGACTGGGCTTTTTGTTCCTGGGCATTCACTACATGAAGGAAGGCTTCGACTCCTTCAAGGAAACCATTGATCTGGCCGCCTACGCCACGCCAGGGTTTGCCGGGCTGCTCCTGTTTACCCTAATCGGCACCGTGGCCACGATCCTTATGCAGTCCAGTCATGCCTCCTTGGTGTTGATCATCACAGCACTAGCGGCAGGGCAGGTCACCTATGAAAACGCCCTGGGGCTGGCCATTGGAGCCAACATCGGCACCACCATCACCGCCGTGATCGCCTCCTTCAAGGCCAACTATCAGGGTAAACGGCTGGCGGCGGCGCATTTCCTGTTCAAGCTGGTGACGGCCTGCATCGCCGTGCCGCTCATCGGGGTGTTTGTCTGGAGCGTGGACGCTATCGCGGCAGGGCTGGGGATCGCCGAGACCGACTATGCCTTGAAGCTGGCCGTCTTCCATTCCCTGTTTAATGTGGTGGGTGTGGTCCTGATGATGCCCCTCATCCCGCAGATTGAGATCGTGCTGCGGCGGCTTATCCCCAAGCCGAGAGAGGAAACAGCCGAGCCCCGCTATATCACCACGGCGGTTTTCGACTTTCCCGAAACCCTACTGGGGGCGGTGCGACAGGAAACCCAGCACCTCTATGAAAACGCGGTAGAAGTCATGACGCGAGGGCTGGACATTGACCCGGCTTTTATCCGCTCCCCGGAAGCCTCCCGCTCGCCCCCGCCCGTTCCCGCCACGAAGATCGAGTACGATGTGGAAAAAGGGTATTTGACGACGGTCAAATCTCTCTTCGCCGTAATTTTGGACTTTATCAGCCGGGCGCACACCGCCCTGCCCGCCCGGTTCGGCAGTCATCTTTACGCCTTGCGCGATGCCTGCCAGGGGATTGCCCTTGCGGTTAAAACCATCGAGTCCTTGCGGGAAAACACCCTGACCTACATCCGCTCCGACAACACCAATATCAAAGAACCCTATACCTTCATCCGGGCTCAAATCGCCGAGCTGATGGGGGACATCCACCGCCTTGGGCAGCTTCCAGAGGACGAGCGCGACGTGCTAGAGCTTGACCGTTTCAAGTTCGCCATCGACGAGGAATACCTGACCACGAAGAATTCGGTCGAAGAGTTGATCCTGGGTGGCCGCATCACCGCGCTGATGGCCTCCTCGCTGGTCAACGATCTGGAGTTCGCCCGCACCATCATCTGGCGTCTCGTTGACGTCGGCAAGGCGTTGCACGGTGCCCATGGCGATGTGGAAAAAGAGATTGAAGACGCCCTTGCCCTTGATGAGCAGGACGTCACTCATGAAATCGGGCATGCCACGGATAAGGGGCGAGAATAGCAATAGTCGCCGCTTCGTGGTACAAAAGCGGGGCTCTTAACAAAGGATCAGCGGGTCATGAAAGCCAAGAAGCTTTTCAAGCGCCTCGAAGACGCCCTGGATATCGAGAAGAAAAAAAAGCGCCGGGCGGAGTTGCGTCGCGTGCTGTCGAAAATGAAACGAAAACAGGTCGAGATGAAGCAGGCTCTCGCCGTGGAAGCCGACGAGAAGCAGCGAAAAAAGCTCACAGCGGCTTTGAATGCCAACAACGCTCACCGCCGCAAGGGTGTCCTGGCTCTGCGCAAGCTGTTGGGCAAGGAATAGCCGCTTTACGTTTGCGTTTTTAGCGCTCTGGGACATACTGCGCCCTGAGAGGTGTCATGGGAGAAACCGGGTGAAGGGCGCACTGCGAGCGATTCTGGTGGGGGCTCTAGGAGTGTGGCCGGAGCAGCTCTTGGCCGCCGAGGGCGGGCACGACGCCGCGTTGTCCATCAACGGGGCCGAGTTGAGCTTGCTGTGGGCCGTACCCTTTGCGGGCGTTCTCCTGTCCATCGCGGTAATCCCGCTGCTTCTGCCCCGGTTCTGGCACCACCATTTCGGCAAGGTAACGGCGTTCTGGGCGGGATGTTTCCTGATCCCCTTCCTGCTGACCCAGGGCATAGCCCTGACGGTTTATCAAGTCCTGCATGTGGCTTTGCTGGAATACATCCCCTTCATCATCCTGCTGTTGACCCTATTTACCGTGGCGGGGGGCGTGCGCCTGAAAGGGCAGTTGAGCGGGAGCCCCATGATGAACACCTTGATGCTTCTGGCGGGAACCGTGATCGCCAGTTGGATGGGCACCACGGGGGCCGCCATGCTGCTGATCCGCCCGATGATTAGCGCTAATCAGTGGCGTCAGCATAAAGGTCACATCTTCATCTTCTTCATCTTCTTGGTCGCTAACGTCGGCGGCTCCCTGACCCCGCTGGGCGATCCTCCCCTCTTCCTTGGCTTTCTCAAGGGGGTGGATTTCTTCTGGCCGACGGTGCATCTCCTGCCGCTCACCCTGGCGATGTCGGCAGCATTACTGACGATCTTCTTCCTGCTCGACAGTTGGCGGTTTCGCCAAGAACCCAAGCGTCACGACACCCCAAAGGGGAAAGAAAAGTTCGGCCTGGAGGGCAAGGTCAATATCCTCCTCCTGGGTGCCGTAGTAGGGGCTGTGCTGCTTAGTGGGCTGTGGAAGCCCGGATTTGGCGTCACCATTTTCCATGTGGAGATGGAAGCGCAGAACATCGCGCGCGATCTCCTCCTGCTCGGTATCACGGCCCTATCCCTTAAGCTCACCAGCAAGGAAGACCACCACGCCAACGCCTTTTCCTGGGGGCCGATCCTGGAAGTGGGCAAGCTGTTTGCGGGTATCTTCCTCACCATCATTCCGGCCATTGCCATTCTGAAGGCTGGAAGCCATGGCGCGCTGAGTGCGGTGGTCAATGCCGTGACAGATCCGGCCACCGGCCAGCCGATCAACGCCATGTACTTCTGGTTTTCGGGGATTCTGTCCAGCCTCCTGGACAACGCGCCGACCTATCTGGTGTTCTTCAACACCGCTGGGGGCGACGCCGCCGCCCTCATGGGGCCGATGAGCGGTACTCTGGTCGCCATTTCCGCCGGGTCGGTGTTCATGGGGGCCAACACCTACATCGGCAACGCCCCCAACTTCATGGTCAAGTCCATTTGCGAAGAACGCGGCATCCGCATGCCCAGCTTCTTCGGCTACATGGCGCTTTCGACCTTGTTCCTTGGCCCGCTGTATGTACTGCTCACGATGATCTTTTTTTAGAGCATGATGCCTTTATACGCATCATGCTCAGCCGCCATTGAGGCGGCGGCCAAGCGCGAAGCGCGCCCGGCGAGGGCTACTCGTGATGCAGATTTTCTGCATCACGGACTACGGACGCATGGCCCGAACGATATCCCCGAACTCGGCGACGAGACGGGTATAAAGCTCCCGCTTGAAGGAAACGATCAGGTCGGGAAGCTCATCCAACTCCGCCCATTTCCAATCCATGAACTCGGGGTGTTTGGTGGCGATGTTGATGTCTTGGTCCGTGCCGGTGAAGCGCAGGACGAACCATTTCTGCTTCTGGCCCCGATACTTGCCCTTCCAGACTTTACCGATGAGGTGATCGGGCAGATCGTAAGCAATCCAATCGCGGCATTCGGCCACGATCTCAGCCTTGGCGGTTCCGATCTCTTCCTCCAACTCCCGCAGGATGGCAGCGCGGGGGTCTTCGCCTTTGTCGATCCCGCCTTGGGGCATTTGCCATGCGCGACTGTGATCGTCGATGCGGCGGGCGACAAAGACCTGCCCATAAGGGTTGACCAGCATGGCACCGGCTCCCAGACGATACGGCAAGGTAGTTTTTTCCGTCATGGTTCGGCCTTGGCGAGAGCGGAAATGGGGGCAAGTTCAATGCCGATGGTGGACAGGGACTGGGACCATTCCACAATGCGGGTCAGGGACAGGGGCGTGGCCTTGGCGATGCCCACCACCTGACCTTGCTCTTGAGTGACCGTAATCAGACGGCGCAGACGTGCGTCAATGGATTCTTTGAACAAGCGCTCGTCCACATCCAACTCGGACGCGGCGAAGACCAAGCCCTTCGGGGCCACATTCACGGTCTTTAGTCCCTTGCCGTTATCGACGTAGATCAGGCCACGCGTGCGCAACTGCTCCAGGATAGATCCCACATGCTGGGTGTTGGTGAGAAAGCGTTCCCCCATGTCCGCCACCACGCCAACATAGCCGGTGGTTCGGCCTAAGACTTTCTCCAGCCGCGCCATGTTCTCCGGCGGCGACAACAGGGTCAACAGGCCGTAGGGGCCGGGATCGCGGGCGGGAAAGTTCATGGGCTCCATGGGCAGGCTCAAGAGCACTTCATGGCCGCTTTGACGGGCTTGGGCCACCCATTGATCCAGATTGGCGGCGTAGGGGCTAAAGGCCAGGGTGACGGCGGCGGGCAAGCCCTTGATCGCGGCTTCGGTGGCAGCGGTGTGCATGCCCAGCCCGGTTACCACCAGGGCGATCTTCTTCAGACCTGAGTCGATGTGCGGGCGTGCGTACACTTTCGCCGCTGTTTCCCCATCGGGCGAAACGATCGGCAACATCCCCTGAGGGGTCTGCTCATGAACGGTGGAGATGGGAACGAGTCCTTCCAGCGGCTTATTGCCTTCCGGGGTCTTGAGTTGTTTCCACATGGGCGGCAGAGGGACGTCCTTGCCGGTGTAGGGCACGGGCTGGGGCGGATCAGCGAACTTGCCCGCGTTGCCGGATTCAACTGGGGAGCCGCTCAAGGAAGCGACTTGGGGCTCAGGCTCAGGGGCCTCCTCACCGGGATCGGGGCCGATGGTGTCCTGAGGAGCTGGATCGGCCGAGGGCTCAGCCAAAACTGGCTCGGCTAGAACCGGCTCGGCCGGAGGCGGGGTCGGGCCGGGTGGCGCTGGGGGCGGCGGAGACAAAGCAAGCTGCGGAGCGGGCGTTCCTGGCGGCGCCCCTTCGGTCGCGGGAGCGGCCCCCGTTTCCGGGGTGGGGATGGTTCCCGCGTCGGGATTGTCCTTGGACGTCTGGAGCCAAGGCCGACGCCCCAGGGACGTGTCGGTTTCCACCAAGGCGTCCTTGGCTGTCTCGGAGGGGAGAGGCTTGTCCTCAGGCGGAGGCTTGGAAAGATCAATAAAGCCCGTACCTTGGACTTTTGGCCCGTCCTCGCCGGAGGCCGAAGCATGTTCCCCTTCAGGGTCCGGCTCGCCGCCCCCCACCAGAAAGTACCCGGTCACCGCGCCGCCGATCCCCACCACCATAAGCCCGCCGATCAGGATCATCTTGGTTCGGTTTAAGGAGCGCGGTCGCTCCTCATCCTCTTCGGCTGCCGGGCCGTCGAAGCTGGTGGGGTCGAAGTCCGAATCCGGGCCTTCATCTGAAGCCGGTTCCTCTTCAGCGACGCCCTCGATCTCATCGAGTTCGTCGAAATCCTCTGGAGTGGACTTGCTGAAGGGGTGTTTGACCATCGATTCGTCTACTTCACCGCCGCATGACCGTAAATCGACAGAGCCCGCACCAGATCCGCTGCGCGTGACAACTGGTAGTCCTCGGTCGGGTTGGGTTCGGTCGGATCAACCGAGGCCGCCGGAGCCTCCTTAGGAGCCTCCTTGGGTGTTGACTTAGGCACTTCCTTGCCCGGGTCCATGGGAGCTTCCAGCGCATTCTCGTTCTTTAGGGCGTTGGCCCGGTCCGCCTCCTTGAGGATATGGCCGTTCTGGACGACGGGCTGAATTTTGGCCTGCTCAACCACGAGATCGGGTTCAATGCCCTTGGCCTGGATGGAGCGACCCGACGGTGTGTAGTAGCGCGAGGTGGTCATGCGCAGAGCCGCCTGTCCCTTCAAGGGAAGTACGGTCTGCACCGAGCCCTTGCCGTAGCTGCGCGTGCCCATGATCACCGCCCGGCGATGATCCTGCAACGCCCCGGCGACAATCTCTGAAGCCGAGGCCGAACCTTCATTGATCAGCACCACCACGGGCTTGCCCTTGGCCAGATCGCCGGGACGGGCGTTGAAGCGCTCGATAGCGTTCTTGTCGCGGGGACGGGTGGAGACAATCTCGCCCTGGTCAAGGAAGGAGTCGGAAACCCCAACGGCTTGGCTTAACAGGCCGCCCGGATTGTTGCGCAGATCGACCACCCAGCCGCTGACCTTGCCGCCGGCTGCGGTCTCAGTTTTGCGCATGGCGTCTTCCAATTCGGTCGTGGTCTGCTCACTGAACTTGGAGATACGCACATACCCCACATCACCCATGGGATTGGCACGCACCGACTTGACGGTGATGATGGCGCGGGTCAGGGAAACATCGAAGCTCTCCCCCCCCGTGCGGGCGATGGTCAACAGAACCACGGTGTTGACCTCGCCGCGCATCATGTTGACCGCGTCATCCAAGGTCATATCGACCACGCTCTTGCGGTCAATGTGAGTGATGAAGTCCCCGGACTTGATCCCGGCGCGATAAGCTGGGGTGTCGTCGATAGGGGAAATGACCCGGACCAGCCCGTTCTCCGACGTCACTTGGATGCCCAGCCCACCAAACTGGCCGGACGTGTCCACCCGCATTTCCTCATACTTCTTGGCGTTGAGGAAATAAGAATGGGGGTCGAGCGACTGGAGCATGCCGTTGATGGCCGCCTCGATCAGCTTTTCCTCGTCCACCGGTTCCACATAATCTTGCAGAACCTTCTCCATCACCGTTCCCAGAAGCTCCAAGTTCTCGAAGGTCTTGGCGTTGTTGGGCGCGGCAGGGGCCGCCGGTGTGGTCTCGGCACGGGCAAAGTCCGTGACGAAGCTTAAGAAGAAAAGGACGGTCAGCAGTCGAGTCAATCGGGTCATATCTGTGTTCTAACCTTTGCTTGCTACCAGCCACGGTAGGGGATTGATGGGTTGGCCATTGCGCCGCAGTTCGATGTACAGGTCCGGTTTGTCAGTGGACGCCATGACAGCGACCGGTTCTCCCCCCAAGACTTGCTGACCGACACTAGCGTCGATCCGCGTCATCCCCGCGAGGAGTGTATGATAGCCCTCGCCGTGATCGATGATCAAGAGCTGCCCATAACGACGAAACGGACCAGCGAACACCACCACCCCTTCATGGGGTGCAATCACCTGTGCGCCGGAGCGGGCGCGAATGACCACGCCCTTGGAATTGAGGCCTACATCGTTGCTCTCGCCGTAGCGCTCAATCACCGTTCCCCGCGCCGGATAAGGCAAATTGCCCTTGGTCCGGCCAAATCCGGTGGACAGTGAAGCGGTTTCCACGGGTTCGGCCTCGGGGGCTGGAGTGGGCTCGGCCTTAGGCTCTGGAGCATTTTTGGCCTTGGAGGCGATTTTGGCGGCCGCCTTACGCTCCTTCTCCTTCTTGCTCTCCTCAGCCAGTTGCTTGCGTTGAGAGGTCAGCTTTTGCAGCAAATCGCGAAGATCCTCAGCCTCCAGGGCCATGGCGGAGACCCGGTCAGCGGCCTTGGCGGATTGGGCGAGGGCAGATTTTTGCAGCTCAGACTTACGGGCAAACAGGCGCTCCAGCGAAATCTGCTGCACATTCATCTCCCGCGAGACGCTGGAAATGCGGTCCTTCTGCGCGTTGATTTCGCTGCGCAGGGCATTCAGTTGGGTGATCTGATAGGTGATCTCTTTAACCGAGCGCTGAATTTCCGGCACCGAGGCGCGCAACAAGATGGCGCTTCGCACCGCATCGGTGGGGGTCAGCGGTTGAGCGATCAGAGCTTCGGATGGGCGCCACGCCAGCCTTTGCAGGGCGGTCAACACCCGCACCGTCTGCTTGTCGCGCTGGCGCAGGGTGGTCATCAATTCGGCACGCTGCGTTTCCAAG
>Ga0208863_1002074_pt1 | contig 10884 bp, 7 predicted proteins | sample RifOxyD3_FD_184040 | JGI IMG/M metagenome (GOLD analysis project Ga0208863, IMG submission 184040) | Soil microbial communities from Rifle, Colorado - Rifle Oxygen_injection D3 (SPAdes) | ecosystem: Environmental > Terrestrial > Deep subsurface > Rock core/Sediment | place: Rifle, Colorado...
AACTGCTTCAAATATCCTGAGCTTGACCCTCTGAACTCATAAATATTCTGGTCATCATCTCCTACGGCAATCACCCTCATTTCTTCGTTCTGTTCCATCAAAGTAGTTATCAGGGCAAACTCATCGGCATTCATGTCTTGTGCTTCATCAATTACCAAAACCGTTTTCGTAATTCGGTTTGCCTCCACTTCGCTGTTCTTTATTTTTACAATGGTGGTTTTCAAAATGGTATCCGATTTATCCAGACTTCCAACCTTGCCCAACAAATCAAAACAGTAGGAATGAAACGTTTTTATTTCGATGTAGTGGGCTGCATTGCCGATGAGCGCCAGCAATCTTTTTTTAAATTCGGTTGCCGCAGCCCTCGAAAAGGTCAGCATCAGCAATTGCTCATGCTTTACATCTTCCATTAAAAGCAGCGAGGCCAATTTATGAACCAACACCCTTGTTTTTCCACTGCCTGGCCCGGCCAAAACGGCCATGTTCCTGGATTCATTGTCTTTGATGATTTCTAATTGCGCAGGCGATAAGGAACCAAACAACTGCCGGAACTTTGCAGGAGTTAAATTTCTTTTGATTTCATTTTGACGGCTACCCTTGAAATATTTATTCAAAAACGAGGTGTAGTTCAACTGGAAATAATCGTCAACAAACTGCAAGGCTCCTTTGTAGTCGCCAATCATTTTTTTGGCATACTCTCCCACAATATGAATTTGCTGAACCTTGTTTTCGTAAAACTGATTTAGCTTTTGGTAATCGTCATTTTTGTATCTCCGCTTGTTGTCAGGCTCAACTCTGTCGATGGTTAAGCGATTGTACACCACCAAAAACCCACCTTCAATTTTTATGGCATCAATTCTTGAGAGATAAAAAAGGGTGTCCTCAATGTCTTCAATTGAAACGTTCATTTGAAAAAGTTGCGGCCTTTTTTCATAGGCGTCTTTCAGTTCGTGAACCGAAAACTCAACCAACACTTCTTCTTTTTCCTTTTCACCTTTCGCCTTGTCCAGGTTGCTTTTCTCATAAAGCAATTCCACAATAAACCTAGCCAACTCATGTCGCTTTTCCAACTTTTCTTTCAACGAATCTTTGGGTTGAACACAAAGAATCACTACATGATTCCTCGAATACTCTTCGTTGTGCCGCTTAATCCAATTCTTGATGGCCCAAAAATTGATGATGGTCTTTATCTTGTTTGGTGTAACCTCTTTGCAACCGTTCTCTTCAGCCCCTTCATTCAGTTCCTTTAGGTGGAAAGTCTTTTCTTTCTCTTCAAACAAAGGCAACAGAAAATTCTCAATCTGACTGTAAGTTTCAACAATTTTTAATGAACGGTTTATGTGCTCGCCTTTTTTGATGAATGCCGTTAAATCTTTTGCGTCAGCCAGAATCTTTTCTTCACGAAGAAGGTTCACAATGTTGATGACTTCTTCTTTTACAATTCCCAAATGGTCGCTGATGTAGTCTATTCTTGATTCTGCCACCTCATCGTTTGATGGCTTCCGGCTCTTGCTCGAAAAAAGTTTCTTGATAATTCTGATTCCCTGAACTTTTTGCTTCTCCTCAAACCGATAGGAAGCATTTATTTTTTCAATGGCTGCCTGCGCATTCTTCGAAAGAATGCTGTTTGCAAAAACCCTTGGCATGTTCTGCCCCCGTTTCAAATAACCGGCATCTTCGAGGGCTGCAATAGCGGTGGTAACCCTTGTTTCAATCTCAACTACATTGTCGTCCCAGCCTGCTTTTCGGGCAATTTCCAAAGCTGAATTTGAAACCGATGAGCGAAATCTGGTGATGTCTTTTATCGCTTTCCAAACCTGTTGAATTTCTTTGATTGAAAGTTTGGTTTGGTTCAGCAGGATGAAATGTTTGCCGAGGTCCTCTTCGTTGAACAACACAAAACAATCGGCGGTGAGGTTTTCATCCCGGCCTGCCCGGCCTGCTTCCTGAATGTAATTCTCCAACGAATCGGAAATCTCATAGTGAATGACCATTCCAATGTCTTTTTTGTCGACTCCCATCCCGAAAGCAGAAGTTGCAACCATAATCTGAACCTCTCCATGAATAAATGCATCCTGATTGGCGGTTTTTTCTTTCACCTCCATTTTGCCATGATAGGGCTTCGCATTGAAGCCATCTTCGGTTAACCTCGCAGCAAGTGAATACGCTTTTCTTGTTCTTGAAACATAAATGATGGTCGGACAATTTTTTTCTTCAATCAAATCCCTGACTGAATTGTACTTTTGTTCTTCATCGCTCTTCTCAAAAACTTTGTAATGTAAGTTTGTTCTCGTAGCATTAGTGCTGAAAATTTCCAAATCAAGAGCAAGTTTTTCTTTGAAGTAGGTACAAATATCTTCAATCACTTTTTTCTTGGCTGTCGCGGTAAAGCAGGAAATGGGAATGGTTTCTTCCAGGTTTTTCTTCTCCTGAATTTGTTTGATAAAATCACCGATATATAAATAATCAACCCTAAAATCCTGACCCCACGACGAAAAGCAGTGCGCTTCATCAATTACAAACCTGACAATCTTTCTTCCCAGCAAAAGTCGTTCAATGGTTTTTGAACGCAACGATTCCGGCGAGATGTAAAGGATGGAGGCAGAACCATCCTCAACTCTTTCAAAGGATTTTCCTCTTTCAATGGGGTCGAGCAAACCGTTGATGGTAACCGCCTCCGTGATTCCAATTTTTTCAAGGTTATCAACCTGGTCTTTCATCAGCGATTGCAAGGGAGAGATTACAACCGTCAATCCTTTTGTTGCAACGCCACTCATGAAAGCCGGAACCTGAAATGTAATGGATTTGCCTCCACCGGTAGGAAAAACAGCCACAAGTGATTTATTGTCGATGGCGGCTTTTACCGCATTCTCTTGCAATGGCTCACCTGCGTATGTTCTGTAAAAATCAAAACCGAAATAGGTTTTCAAGCCTTTGTGAATATCCAATGCCTGATTGCAATACCCACAACCCGGTAAGCACGGTTTGTTTCTTAAGGCAATCATTACGTTTTCAACTTCAGGATAAGTCTTTAGCACCCAGGGCGGTGTGATTGAATAGCGATTGCGACAATTGATTAAAGCCAGGCAGTAAGCCAATTCAATCGGGTGGCCTGAAATTATTTTTGTGAGGTCGGCGTGTTCGCAAATTTCATCCTGAAATTTTTCACGAATCAGATTTTCAAGGTTTGTGTTGCTGCTTGAGTATTCAATGAAACGGAAAAAGGAATGGAACTCCTTTTTGTCATTTAACAACAAATACAAAATTTGTTGAAGTGTTTCGTCTGTTTGATGGAAGGCTGCCACCTCATCAAAGAAAAGGTCTTTGGCTTTTATTGAATCGTTCAGCGGGTTGTTGTTGTCGTCTGATTGCAGTTTATCGTCTTTTAACAAGGCATGATATGGCTTTGCCGGAAATAGCAGGGGCGAAAGAAACAAAGTATCGATGACGTTTGAAGGTATTAAGTCCGCATCACGAACGGCTTTCTGAAGGTATTTTAAATCATGATTAATGATGTTATGTCCGCAGATGAACTGTGTTCCTTTAAGAAAATCAATAAAGCCGGTTACTGAACCGGAATGAAAAGAATGGCCGTCGCCCTTGACACTTCCAATGTCAAGAATCATTTGGCTTTTCGGTTCAATCTCTGTATCTATAAACGCAATCGACTTCATTTGGTATTTTCAAATCATAAAGATACAGATAGAATCATACACTCGATTGGGGGTGGTGATTTTTCTGGTTGTGTTTGTCGCGGTAGTTTGTATGAGTATTGGCAGATTGCGTGGTACTTTCCTGTCAAACCGCTTCGCAGTCTGAGCGTGTTACAAACCTTGATATTTTGCACTTTACATGATATTACTTATACAGAATGTTGTGCCGTCGTGCTTTATATCCGTTCATTCCATATTTCAGGATTCCTACTTGTATGGAAAATTGCAATTACCTATATTATTGCATCGACAATTCGATAGTAAATCACAAACGGGAACTTTTTTACTACATATTTTCTTACATGTTTGTGAGCAATTGGAAAAGATTTTGGGTTTTGCCTGATATTCTCAAAACCAAGGTTAATTTGCTTAAAGTAAATATCGGCAACTTTAGGGCTGTCTTCGAAATAAAATTCATATGATTTATCAAAGTCAACTTCTGCTTCGTCTGATAATTCTATACTAAACGGCTTTGTCGTCATATTTCTTTTTAATCAAGTCCCATTTTTTAAAAGTCGTTTCACCGTTTTCTATTCTTTGCAGCCTTTTATCAAGCAAATCTTTATGTTCGGTTGGAAGTTCATGCAATACTTCTTTCACATTAACAATCTCAATGTAATCAATTTCTTTGATTAGATTAAGAAATGCCGCTATTTTACTCTGCTCCTTTATATTAATTGTAAGTTCCATATCAAATTGTTTTGGACAAAGATACTGATTTAAAATGCGATTGTCGATTTTTGAAGCATTTTAGAATCTTTTTCGCTACTTATTAATTCCTAGTCTCCATTCATATAGAAATCCAAATCAGTTGCATATTTCTCGTAGAATTCATTGGCAGGAATGCCATCAATTACATAATTTCTATGGAATTTCATTTTCCCACCGACAAAGTAGGCCTCCTTTATAAATTCACATCCGTTTTAATCTCTTTGAACCTTTTTCTTCCTTTTATTTTCCACTTATCCTTAATCCTTATTTTGTAAGACTTCGGTTACTTTACAGGCGGCACAACGTTAGCATACCGCCAATTGTCGCTATGCCAATTATATAGTCTTTGTTGTTAAAATTCATTCAGGTATTCAATTAATCGCATTATCAATATATTATACAATCATAACCGTTTATATTTTGTCAAATCGGTTTCTTCTTCCTTCTTGTAAATGGATCATCAGGTGTTTGGTCGGGTAAATCTAGGGATTTATTTTAATGGTTTGATTTTTAGCTTCATTATTTTGGTGATTTATTTTGGTGCCGCAGGTTTACCTACCCGGTAGGTGAACCTGACTTCATACCAGCAGATAAATAGGTAGGTGAACCTGCCTTCGGTAGGTGAACCTGCCTTCGGTAGGTGAACCTGCCTTCGGTAGGTGAACCTGCCGGTCATCAAGTGCGCGTAGCGACAACGAATATGCCTACCAGGGGTAGGTAAACCTATCGTCTGCAGGCAGGAATGAATTGTTTCTCCAAATTAAAATTTAATATAACAGATAACCCACGCTTAAACAGTTTATTATCCACTCAAACTACCCAAAAGGGTAGAAAGGAACCTACTGATTTACTCCCTTGACCCAAACCTTTTTCCTTTGGACTTTTACCAGAAAAAATTATGAAAAAGTTATTATTAAATGTTTTGCTGGTTGTTGCCGGAACGATATTCTCCCACAACCTGTTTGCCCAATACCCCATCCCATCTTTTAATGTTCCCGTGATTATAGATCCAACGATTTTTGAAGAAATTAATCCTTCTTCTGGAACAACCTTTAACAATTTGGGCTTTTCATTTGGACAGCCAGGTTCCAGGGAGGAGAAGAAATTAAAAATAGAAATTAAAGACCAAAGTATTTTAACATCAGCCTGGGCATCAATTGAAGTATATTCCCTTAGTGGAAATCTCATATACGGTCCATTTTCTATTTACGAAGGGGTTCCTTTTGAGTTAGCAGTTTCAACAGCAGAATTGTGGGGTATTCGCGTATTAAATGCTTCAGAAGAATGCCAAATGGATGTGTGGTTTGAATAGTTAATTCCTTCCTTATCGTCGATTATACCTCATAAATACTACATTTGTACAACAAATGGTTAATGCAAACAGGTAGGTATTATGATGTGTAAACATTTGAGAATTGTCATTACTTTTTTTCTGGTATTTTTTTTAGATATCTCGGCTTACAACTCTCTGTTTTGTCAAAGTTTGAACTATAATGAACTGATTGAAAAGGCAGAACATTTTAATAATGTAAACGCAGATTCTGTAAATTATTATGCTCATCTGTTCAGTTTAGTTGCAGAAAGTAATGCTAATCCTGACCAAAGAGTAAGTGCTTTGTTTTTACTGGTTAAGTCATACATAAAAACTGGAGATCTGGTAAAAGCCTTGAATTTTTGTAGTGAAGCAAACAAGTTAATAAATAACGAAGGTCTTGATCAAAGAAAGGCAGAAGGACTAATTTATTTTGGCAATGTTTATCAGTCCATGGGGTTGATTGAAGAAGCGTTAAATTACTTTTTTGAATCTAATAAAATTCTTGGATTAAATAGCTCGAGCCCAATGTCTGGAGATTTATACTACTATATTGCCTGCTCTTATGATGAGATAGGGGAAATAGAAAATTCAAAGAAATTTCTAAGACTTAGTATAAAAACAGCTAAGGTTAATAATTTAGAGAGCGACCTATTCACTTCATATTTATTACTTTCTAATTCGTTCTCCTCACTTGATTCAATTAGCAATTTTCTTGATCTTTCTAAACAAATAATTGACAAATTTCCGACCATGATATTTGAGAAAGTTGTGTTACTTAATAATCAGGCAATTTTTAATAAGGCTATTGGTAACTTGCTGTTAAGTAAAGCTCAATATCTTATGGCTATTGATATTGCAGAAGACCAAAATTATCAAAATTATCTTTCAACCCTTTATAATAACTATGGTTATCAATTAATGGCAGAGAATAATTACGATAGCGTAAGGATCGTTTTGGGTAAGGCACTAAAAATTGCACAGAACATAAATGATATTGACTTGCAGGCTACCGTATACGATTCCTACAGCGATTACTTTTCAGCCATTGGGAATTATAAAACAGGCTTTGCCTACCAGGATTCCTCTATTGAAAAGCGAAACGAATACCGCAATCAGCAACGTATCCAGGAAACCCTCTTTCTAAGTGCTGTGTTTGAAACCGAACAAAAGGATAATGAGTTATTAGCCAAAGAAAGCCAAATTTCCCGTTTGTGGGTTTTTATCTTAAGCACCCTGGCTTTCCTGGTGGCAGCCATTGGCTTGGGATTCTATTTCAGGCAGAAATTCCTGCTTAGTAAATCGAACATGGAAATCATGAAAAAAGGAAAGGCACTTGAATTAGCCGATGCCCTTATCCATGGTCAGGATGCTGAACGAAAACGCCTCGCCATGGACCTGCACGACGGACTGGGAGCTCGGCTCGGAGCTTTGAGGTTTTTGGTGGACGGCTTTTTTAGTGATCATATTAAATATCACGAGGTAAACAACTCCATTGTAACCATTAGCCAGAATGTACGTGAAATTTCGCACCGCATGTTACCGGCTCACTTGGAAGAACAGGGTCTTGTGCTCACCATTCAGAATATGGCTTCCTCCATCAATAAATCGGGGAAATTTGAGGTGGTGTTTGAATCCAACCTTGTCCATCGACTTTCGGAAAAACTCGAACTCAATATCTATTACCTCATTTATGAACTCATCAACAATGCCATCAAGCATTCGGGTGGAAATACTGTTTTTGTACAGTTAATCGAGCTGGATGACTGCATCAACCTCTCTGTGGAGGACAATGGTGGTGGTTTTAACTCTCAAAAAAGAAGTGAAGGCCTGGGATTAAAGAATATAAAAACACGAATTGAATACCTGGGTGGTAAATTTGAGATCAATGCGGATGATATAGTAACGCTGTTTTTAATTGAAATACCTGCAACAAAATCATGATAAATGTATTTCTGGTTGACGACCATTCCTTTTTTATTCAAGGTGTTATAGATTCACTAAAACGATACGATGAAACCATTGGTATTTCAGGTAGCTCCACTACTTGTCGTGAGACCCTTCAACAACTTGAGATGCTTGATGTGGATGTGGTATTGCTCGACATCCTTATGCCCGAAATGAATGGAATAGAATGCTGTCGTCATATAAAAGAACAATTTCCGCATATGAAGGTAATTGCCCTTACTGGCGAAATCGACCCCAAAATATTGCTGGAAATGTGGCTTCAAAAAGCAAATGCCATCCTGCTTAAAACCTGTGGTTTAGATGAGTTGGTCTCCACCATTGAAGGAGTAATGAGAAACAGGATGATCATTGGGAATGGGGTTCCTGATTTTTTAATCCACAGTGATCTGCCCGAAGGAAAAGTACCTCAGCTTACCAGAACAGAACTAGAAGTACTAAAACTTCTGGGAACCGGACTTTTAAGAAAAGAAGTGGCAGACAAAATGAACTCCTCCATGTATTCAGTCGAATTCCATTGCAAAAACATTTTCAGAAAGTTTAACAGCAACAAAATCAACACTATAATTGCCGAAGCCAGAAGAAGAAGAATCATTTAAATTATGCAATCAATACAAATGCCGAATGATCCTTTCCCAATTAACGAGGATTTGTTGCCTGTTGCTACCCTAAAGTGTAGAGAGAAACCTCCTGTTGTCCTCCCTTGTCCAATACTGAATAATGCTTTATTTTTACCGTCAATTATAACAGGATAAGGAAGTAAAAAGGGAACCATGATACATATATTTGTTATTGACGATCACCCGGTATTTATTGATGGAATTCGTTCGCTGTTCGCAGATGGAAAGGATCAGATTAAGGTGTCAGGATCTGCTAACTCCGCCGGTGAAGCACTGCCAATGCTTAAAAAATCCAGGGCAAAAGTCATTCTTCTTGATCTCATTATGCCGGAGATGAGGGGAGTGGAATTCTCACTAATCCTGAAGAATCAATTCCCTGATAAAAAGATCATTGCCCTGACCGGAGAATTAAACCCGGCACTCCTTTACAATACGTGGATGAATCAGGTAGATGCCATTTTAATGAAATATTGTGGAAAAAGGGAATTGGTCGATACCATCCATGATGTGCTGGCCGGCAGAAGAGTACTGGGTGAGAATGTCCCTGAGTTTCATGAACATATTGGAGTTCCCACCGGAGCCAAACCACGTCTTACCCAAAGTGAACAGAGGGTTCTCAACCTCCTGGCGCTGGGGAATACCAGGAAAATAGTTGCCGAAATGCTGGGCACAAGTGAAAATGCAGTGGACTTCCACTGTAAAAATTTGTTTAAAAAATTTAACAGCAACAAGTTAATCACCATCATCGAGGAAGCACGCAAGGAAAATCTGATATAGCCACTGCCAAAGATTTCACCTGAAGTACTTTCTTAAAAAGATATGATCAGTTTTTTAGTTTAGTTTTCAAAAATCCCCGGAATGAACAGGCTGTGTGAAAATTTGATTTTGGTGCATTTTCTGGATTATTCTTTTTTAAGATGAGATTATAACTTTCAAAGATATTTTTTCGCTATTAGGTTTTATGGTGCATTGAGTTGGTTATTTCATAAAAAAAATACAGATTAGTCAGATATTCAGCTTATTGACCAATTATGCTCCATTATTTGACATGTTAATCCCATGAAGGTACAACAGTTGATCAACCTTTTAAGGTTGTATGCCGTCGAGTATAGATCCAGCTCTATCTGGGCTTTCTCTTTTCCTATTAATAAAAAATTGAATTTGCCCATCAACCATTTTATTGTTCCATAAGGATGCTCAACAACACCCTTTCTTTCTGCTATTCTTTCTTTTGCATAATCACTACTAAGCTTTTGTTTGTATTTATCAATTCTATTTTGTTCAACACTCCTTTTGTAGAACCTCCCTCTTTTACTTGTTGTACAATCGTCACGAATTGGGCACCCCTCACATTCAAAGCACCTGTATAGGTTGTAATTTGTTACAGAGTCTTTTTGATTTTTTGAGGTCAGTTTAAGAGTTTTACCTGTTGGGCAAATGTAAATGTCTTTTATTTCATCATAGATAAATACAAGACCTTGCCTTTCTTGCCTTGTTCTATATGTATCTTGAAGCGGGATATAACACTGAATATTATTGCTCTCAATATTGAGTATCTGCATTATATTGGAATATCCCTTATCAGCCAACAATTCTTCTGGAATTACACCCGTTTCCTCTATTGCTTGAGTAACACAATTTTCTATTAGGCCTAAATCATTAGATTCAGATATAATTTGATCATACATTATAAAATGCCCTTTTGCGTCAACACCTGTTTGAGCATTATAACCTGCGAACATGCCATCGCGGCCTTTGACTAATACTGCATCCTTATCGTTTGGTGCAATATGATTCTTTTCACTTGCTTGCAATTGCTTTTCTAAACCTTCCAGTTTATTTCTTTGGTATTTAAGCTTTTCTATTTTTTTCTTTAACTTTTTTATCTTGTCATGGGCCTTTTCAAGTTCACTTTCATTTGAATCGTTATCATCAATTTGCTTAAGATATTCAGCGATAGATTTGTCTAGATTTTCCAGTTTCCTCGAAATCCCCTCTGAGTTTAACATCTCGCGGCTTGCATAAGCTTTTATTTTTGAGCCGTCAAAAACAAGCTTTGTTCCTGATGCATATTTCTTATCCAACAAAAATTTGCGAAAACTTTTAAGCAGTTTTTTTATTAATTTTTCGTTATTCCTACGAAATTCACAAATCGTCCAGTGGTCAGGATGAAGCCCATTCAGTAACCAAATTACTTCAAGGTTGCGATGAGTTTCACGTTCCAGTCTTCTACTACTAGCTATCCCATTAAAGTATCCATAGACTAATAAACTTAACATTGCTGTAGGTGGATAACTCTTGCATCCCTTATTGGTACTTCCCTTCCATTCTTCACGCAAAGGATTATCGCTAATAAACTTTTTGCACAATAGGTCAATTAATCGAACCGGATTATCCTGGACAATCATAGTCTCATATGAAACCATCATTATTTGTTCTCGGTCTTGTTTTTCTTTATAATGCATCCAAATATTTATTAAACACATTGTAAAGATATGATTATTAAGTATATAAAACTAATTTTTAATCATATTTAAAACAAAAAATAATACGTTTTTAATAT
>Ga0208863_1002076_pt1 | contig 10877 bp, 15 predicted proteins | sample RifOxyD3_FD_184040 | JGI IMG/M metagenome (GOLD analysis project Ga0208863, IMG submission 184040) | Soil microbial communities from Rifle, Colorado - Rifle Oxygen_injection D3 (SPAdes) | ecosystem: Environmental > Terrestrial > Deep subsurface > Rock core/Sediment | place: Rifle, Colorado...
AGAAGATCGTCCTGGATAGAGATGGCGTAGTCCTGGGGGGAGGGCGGACAGCACGGGGCGGCGGAGGCCGCACCCATGTCGTCGGTCTCGTCCTCGGGACGCGTTTCCGCACCGAAGCGGCGCTCCAACTCGCGGTAGGACAGGCACAAGGCTTCCAAGCGGACCTGCCCGGAAGCCGGATCCCAGAACTTGACCGGCACGAAGGGCGGACGCCCGGTCGGGGGAGTCGGCGACAGATCGGGTTGTTCGGCGTTAGCCGGAGCTGGGCCGGGGATCGGGTTCAAAAGGTCGGTGCTCATTAACGTGTCTCCTTTCAAGAGAGGACAAGGGGGGATTAACTTCCAGATCGACCACGGTCGGTCAGGGCGAAAATGTGGGCCGCCAGATGGCGTTGGCCTTCCAGGTGGCGCAGGGCCTGATCGCTGGACAGGGGGCCTAAGTGGCGATCCAAGGTGATGGCGCGCAGATAGGCGGCCACCTTTTGTCCGTCCGGTGTGGAAAAGCACCGGGCGAAGGCCTTGGCGAGGGCGAGATCGTCGGCGTCGGCCTTGGCTCGGGCGGAGGGGTCATCCTCCTTGGCGGACCAAGAATTCAGCCAACTCCACCCGCTGGTTTCACGGCTCATGGGTGACCTCCTGCGGCAAAGGTGAAACTGCGGCCTGTGGACCTAGAGCCTCCTTGAGCATCGTCTCAAGCGCCGTCAGGTCCAGCGAAGCGCCATCGGCGGTGCGCGGTAAGGACGTCATCAAGGCGCTCATATCCGGCAGTCCGGCCCCCGGTGTTGCGGGCGAGGACGGGCGGAGCAGATTGCTCGGCACGCCCATGCTTTCGGCCAACCAGCGGGCCAGTCCGGCCATATCCACGGCGGCCATGGCCTCGCCCCCCAAGGGGGAGATGGACGACACCCAGCTCAAGGTGGCTTCCGCATCTTGGCGGGCTTGCGCCAACGCCAAGGGCGAGCGGTACTGCAAGTCGATGGTCCGCCCGTCGATGCGCAAGGGCTCAATCTCGCCCCGTCGTCGCAGGATGGACACCGCCCGCAGGATTAGTGGGGTCAGCAACTCCGACTGGAGACGGCCATAGGTGGCCCCCAGAATGCGGGCCATTTCCGCTGCACGCTCCAGCACCTCGGTGGCGGTCATGGTCGGCGCACCGGGTTGCCCCAGCTTGTCGCCCAAAAGTGCGATGCGGATGTTGTCCCGCAGTTCCTTGAGCACCAGTTGCGAGGTGTCGAACGAACCCGGCGCTTTCAAGGGTTGGAGCCCGCTGGAACCCACCGCCTTGGGGATGATCGCGCCCGGCGTGAGACGGATGGTCGCAGGATTGAGCACCCCGTCGTCATCGGCCTGCCAGATGCCGGTCACCGAGATGGTGGCGTTCTTTAAGATCAACTCGACCACCTTGTTGACGGTCTTGATGTCGGGAAGTGCGCGCATCACCGGGGATCGTCCGTAGACCTCCCCTGGTGCTTTGAGCCAGCGAAAGTTGATGAACGGCGAAGAAGCGAAGCGCCCTTCCCGCAACAGAATCGGGCTGTCCTTGGCCCCGTGATTTTCGCTCACAAAGGCCGCGTAGCCGTACCCATGCTCTTCCGGCGTGACGGCTTCGATCACCGTATGACGCCGGTCCGGGTCGTCGGCGGACGTGCGTTCCATCTCGGGCGGGAACGACGCTTCGGGAAAGCGAGCCTTCAGCGCCGCCAGAGTCATCAAGCTGCGCCGGAACGTGGTGTCCGGACGCCCGCTCGGGCCTTCTTCCAGCACCACCTCCGACAACGGGGCGGCGGTGAAACGAAAGGCGCTTGACTCGCCCAAGGGGGCTTCCTCGAACAGCAAGGACGCCGTTCCTACGGTCACCAGATCAAGATAGCACTGGTGCATCTCCATGGCGAAGTTGGAGCGATCGAAGTGGGATCGTAAAATTTCCCCCGTGCGGTCCAGAAGTGCGGAGGCGCGCTTCTTTTCCTCGGGGTTGAGCCCTGGGCCAGGGGCCAGCCCGAACCAGCGGCCCCACGGCGGGGTCAGTTGCGCCAGCAGACTGGCGGCCAGTTGATCCACGGCGGTCGGTGCGGTAGCGTCAAACAGGTTGTCGGTCTTTTTCTCGCCCGGAACCGTATCGATGATGGCGCTGTCCCGCTGGGGCAGGGCGTAATCGTAGCATTCGCGCCAGTGGGCCTCCCATACAGAGCGGCGCTCCTTGGCCTTCGTGTAGCGACGCAACAGTTTCTCGGCTGGGTTTTCCGTTGGGGTAACCATAACCTAATCTCCCAAAATCAGGGTGTTGGACGTGGCCTTGGCGAACGGGGACAGTCCCTCTTCTGCGGTGGCCTTTACGCCCGTGTCCGATGTGCTGACCAGTCCGGCGCGGCCACGGCGCATACGCTGTATGTGATCCAAGCGGGCCTGACGATCCTTGGCCTCCAAGTCGGCTTCGGAGACCGGAGCGGGGGCAGGCGTTGGCGGCGGTGTCGGCTTGGGCGGGCTGAAAATTCCTCCCATGGGGAAGTCTCCTATGGTTTGAGTGGCGCGAAGTCTTTCTGGTCCCGCCGGGCGGGCCCAGGAAAACGGGCGACAAAAAAGCCCACCGCCGGGGGGCGATGGGCTTGATTGGTGGGCTTTGGACGCAATAGTCCTTGCCCTGGTTTCTATGTATACACTATTTGTTCCGAATTGCAAGCGAAATCTTTACCTACAACAAGATTTTTTTCAGATGTGAGGAATCTGTAGAGCTGATACGGGGTGATAATCCACGGCTCGTGCAGGCCGAGCACCCGTTTCACGCCCTCCACGCAGGTGGAAAACCACAGCGGCGCACAGGCTCGGGGAACCTTGCGCAGGCGCGTTTCCACCACGGTGAGTCCGTGGGACAGGTAGAATGCTTTCATATCGAAGCCCTCTGTGTCCGGGTAATGGGAGATTTCGGTGCAGTGGGACAGGGGCTCAAGAGTGATCCACCGCGCTCCGTCGCTGAGTGAGACGAAGCAGTGGCGGTATCCCGGCTTGAGTGCCCGCAGCCACGGCAGGTCCGTTTGGCCTGAGAACACCACCAAGGCGCGCCGCCATGAGCCCACGCGGTCCATAAGCGGCGGGGTTTCGCACAGGCCGCTCATGCCACGATTCCTTTTTGCCGGAAGGGCGTGGTCAGCCGATCAAGGGCCTCGTCCCACAGCCGAGCGGCGGCGGCCTCGCCCGGCACCTTGGGGTGAGGGACTAAAAGCCGCAGGCCGTAGTCGAACAGCACCCGCACATGCCGCACCGAAAGATCACGCGCTCGGAACAGAGCCTTGACGATCCGGTAAATATCGTCGGGCGTACAGGGTGGGGTGGTGTCTTTGAAGCCGGAGAGGGAGCGGGCCCCTTCATCACGCGCCACTTGGCTGACCGCGTACCACATCCAGGCTTCTTCCGATGTGGTAAAGGGGATTTCCTGTTTCTGTTCGGCTCCGCGTGTCAAAAACTTTACTTTCGCCATTTTTTCCTCCTCTACAACCAGGAACAATAGGTGAATAAGTGGTTCATATAAGAACGTGTATCGGTATGTCAACCTGAAATGTGAAATTCTACCTAATGACAGGCGGAAGTTGGTGTGTGATGATGTTCCCATGATGAGACACAAAGATGTATGGCGTGCGATTGACCGGTTGGCTGAGGCTCATGGGCTGTCCACCTCCGGCTTGGCGCGTCGCGCTGGGCTCGACCCCACCACGTTCAACAAGAGCAAGCGCACCACCCGCGAAAACAAGCTGCGCTGGCCCTCGACCGAAAGCGTGTCCAAGGTGCTCGACGCCACCGGGGCGACGATTGAGGAGTTTGTCGGCTACGTTACCGAGGGGCGCGGACAGTTGCCCAGCCAGAAGGTGCCCTTAATCGGCTTTGCGCAAGCTGGGCTGCAAGGCTTTTTTGATGACGCGGGTTACCCTATCGGCGGGAGCTGGGACGTACTCAGCTATCCCGATGTCAATGATCCTCACGTTTTTGCTCTGGAAGTCTCGGGCGATTCCATGGAGCCCGTCTACCGGGACGGCGACCGTCTGGTGGTGTCCCCGGCCTCCGATGTGCGGCGGGGCGACCGGGTGGTGGTCAAGACCAAGGACGGCGAGGTGATGGTCAAGGAATTAAAGCGCAAGACGGCCCTTAACTTGGACCTGAAGTCCCTCAACCCGGCGTTCGAGGATCGCTCGCTGGAAGTGCGCGACATTGCCTGGATGGCTCGCGTCTTGTGGGTGAGCCAGTAACTTATCCAATCATATGGGAAAGTGGTGCCCGGGGGCGGATTTGAACCACCGACACGCGGATTTTCAATCCGCTGCTCTACCAACTGAGCTACCCGGGCCCTGTCGCTAAAAGGTTGGTCGCCGCGTGGGGCGTCCGTCAAAGCGATGGGGGCTTATAGAAGAAAATCCGGGGCCTGTCCAGACCGGGTTTTTACCCTTCGGGATCGTCGTCAACGGCCTCGGTGGGAGCCTCCTCGACCGGGATGGCGTAGGCCCCATCAAGCCACTTCCCGAGATCGAGATCCGCACAGCGCTTGGAGCAAAACGGGCGGTAAGTCTCCACCGCAGGTTTGCCGCAGTGGGGACAAGCCCGGCCCTTGCGCGGCAGGGGGATCACATTGTCCGCGCTCACGGCTTTACCGGATCAAGGCGGTAGACTTCAACCGTAAGAGCCTGGTCTTTTTTCAGCGCCAGTTTGCCCCCCAACGCGGTTTCGGTGTCCTTCAGCGCGGCAGCCAAGGGACCGCGCAGGGCGTCGCACACGGGCGGAGCAGCGGTCAGGGTCAAGGCGGCGGACTTGGTCGCACGGGCTTGGGTCAAGGCGGCGCGCAGGGCGTCCAGCGCCACGGAGGCGGGGTTGAGCGCGGCGCGGCAGGGCTGCAAGCGAAGTTCGGCCAGAGGTGCTGCGCGGCGCTCGCGGGTGATCTCCACCAGCCCCAGATGGGTCAGCCCATGCACCGTGGTGGGGGTTGGGTCGTCGGCAAAGACATGACGCAGGGCTTCGAGGAACACCCGTGCGCCCCCCTTGCCGCCACTGGGGATAGGGTCCACCAAAATCTGTCCGGCGAGATTGCGCAGACGCACTTGGCGGGCGATTTCCTCGACGGCGGCCCGGTTGGCGTTGACGGGGGTCGCAGGACCGCTGTCGATGTCGATGGCGGTAAGGGCCGCTGTGCTCTCGACGAGCAACCGCCCGCCGCCGAGAAGGGGAACTTCGGCCGTGGCAAGACTGTCCAGTAAAGCATCCACGTCGGCTTCGGTGATCACGCCGTCCTCTAGGCTCATGCGCTCGGCCAGATCGGGGTAGAGGGTCTTGGCCTTGGCGAACTCGGCCCGATCATTGAAACGGATCGCGGCTTCCGTTCCGATCAGGAATTCCTGGGCCGGATCGGAGCCCGGGTCGGCGGAGCTTTGCGCCTTTTTCCAAGTCTGGCGCAAGCGGGTCAACTCTCCGGTCAAGGCCTCGGCAGAAGCGCCGACAGCAGCGGTGCGGACCACAATGCCTTCGCCCGGCATTTCCTGCCCTTCGATCAGGGCAAACAGGAGGCGGCGCTCGGCCTTGTCGGCAATGGACTTAGATACGGCCATGCCGGGGCGGGTGGGGGTGTAGACTAAAAAGCGGCCTTGCAGGGCGGGTGCCGTGGTTACTTCCGCTGCCTTGCCGCTATGCGCCTCGCGGGAGACTTGCACCAGGAGCGCGGTTCCCTCGCTCGGGGCGTCTTCGCCGTGAACTTGCAAAAAGCCGCTCCGCCCGTGCCCGAGGTCGAGAAACAGCCCGCGCCCGTCCGCCGTCTTGCCGGTGACCCGACCTTTGAGAATCGCGCCGCGCCGCAGTTCATCATCGCGGAACAGGCCAAGATCAACGATCCGATGATCCTCAACGGCGGCCACGCGGGTTTCGCCGGGATAGCGCAGCACCAGAACCTCACGCATGACAGCCTCCCAACAGAGCGTTGGTTTCAAACAATGGCAGGCCGACCACGTTGGAGTAAGAGCCACAGAGCTGGCGCACAAACGCTGCCGCTCGGCCCTGAATGGCGTAGCCACCTGCTTTGCCGCGCCACTCTGTGCAGGCAATATACGCCTCAATCTCCTCCTGCGACAACCGTTTGAAGGTGACAGCGGTGGTGACGAGTCGCACGCGGACCTTGCCATCGGGGGCGATCAGACACACCCCGCCATGGACCCGGTGCTTGCGCCCGGACAGCAGGGCAAGGCAGGAGCGAGCTTGCGCCTCCGTCTCGGCTTTGGGCAGAATGCGCCGCCCGCAGGCCACCACCGTATCGGCCCCCAGAACGTAAGCGCCGGGGTGGCGGACGGCTACGGCACGGGCTTTTTCCTCGGCCAAACGCTTGGCGTGGGGCACGGGCAATTCGCCCGCTCGGGCGCTTTCATCCAGATGGGCGGGATCGACGAGGGCGGGCGTCACGCCGATCTGGGCCAGAAGGTCGATGCGGCGGGGCGAGGCCGAAGCCAGGATCAGGCGGGGCGCGTCGGTGGTCGTCCCCATGATAGAGACTTACTTGAAGCGGAAGGTGATGCGGCCCTTGGTCAGGTCGTAGGGGGTCATTTCCACGTTGACCCGATCCCCGGCCAGAACGCGAATGCGGTTCTTGCGCATCTTGCCCGAGGTGTGGGCGAGGATTTCATGCTCGTTGTCGAGCTTGACCCGGAACATGGCGTTGGGCAGCAGTTCGGTGACTGTGCCGGAAAATTCAAGAACGTCTTCTTTAGCCATGTGTAACTCTAGCCGCTCCGCTTTTGCGTGTTAAAATCGAGCACATAAGTATACCCGAGGGCTTTAAAATCAAGCTTTTTCTTGGGATTGGGGGCTGGGGTGGGTGTTAATTTCGACCCAAGCGGCAAGAGCCTCCTCCGTCAAATCCCCAGCGGCAAGGGCGAGGATGATCTTTGTCTCCTCGGCTTCGTTGGGATTAAACTCGTGGTCGTTAAGGCCGAGAAAGACGGCAATGGCAAGAAGCCCGGTGCGTTTGTTGCCATCTACAAACGGGTGATTTCGCACGAGCCCGAACCCATAGGCGGCGGCCAAAACGCAGAACGATGTTTCCCCATAGGCGTACTTATTGCGCGGACGGTCGATGGCGCTCTCCAGCATGCCTGAGTCCCGAACGCCCGCCGCGCCTCCAAACGCCGCGAGCGATTCATCGTGAAACGCTAATACCATGTCTTGGGTGAGCCAACGGGGTTCGGCGGTCATTTATTTCGCCAGTTCTCGGAGCGTGTTGCGATGCTCGCGCATATATTTACGTGCGATACCCATAGCTTTGGCGAAGTGTGGATCGTAGGGCGTAAGGCGAACGCCGTCCGGTGCCTTCACCGCAAACAATTCATCACCTTCTTTGACGTTCATCTCCTCCAGCATTCCCTTGGGCAGGATCACCCCCAGGGAATTGCCGATCTTGCGCACGGTCATGGACACGTCGGAGGTTGGGGCAATTTTCTTCTGGGCGGTCATAGTGATCCTCCGGCTCGGGTAGTTTAACGTATGTTATAACGTTCCGAGCGGCGGAGCAAGCGGGGGATGGGGCGGGTGAAGCCCCCCTACTTCTCAATCCCTCCCGCCGCCGGGAATCGTTTTAAGATTTTCCCCCGCAGGTGATCCCGCACTTGGCGGTAGGCGTTAAGCCGTGTTTCCCGGTCGCCCTCGACGATGGTGGGGTCGAAGGTGTTCCAGTATTCCACCTCGCACGCCATGGTGCGGGTCATTTCCACGGCTGTGTGGTGGGCGTCGGGGGACAGGGAAATGATCAGGTCGAAATTGTCGTCCACCAAGTCGGCGAAGGTCTTGCAGCGGTGGCCGGAGACATCAATCCCAATCTCTTCCATCACCGCCACCACGAAGCCATCAATCTCCGCCCCATGCACCCCGGCTGAGTCCACATAAATGCGGTGACCGTGGTAGTGCTTGAGCAGGGCCTCGGCCATGGGCGAGCGCACCGAGTTCATGGTGCAGGCGAAGAGAACGGCGGTGGGGGCTTCGGTCATGGCTTCATCCCCGGATATGCAGAACGCAGATCAGGGTGAACAGTCGCCGGGCGGTGGCGAAGTCCATCAAGATGCGTCCATCCACCAGATCGAGCAGCAACTGGGAGCCCTCGTCATGCAGCCCCCGGCGCCCCATGTCGATGGCCTCGATGTGAGAGGGCGCGGCGGTCTTGATGGCGTCGAAGTAGCTCTCGCAGATTAAGAAGTAGTCTTTGACCAGAGCGCGGAAGGACAGCAGCGGCAGGGGCACTTGGCGCAGGGGCCGGTCGTCCTCCGTGCGCACATCCAGGATCAGCCGATTGTCCTCCAGCCGCAGGTGCAAGCCGTACGGCCCCGGCGTGTCGGGCAGGGCGAAGGTGTTGTCCTCCAGAAGGTCGAAGATTGCCACCGCCCGCTCGTGCTCCACCTCCGGGCGGCGCTTGACCAGGGTCTTTTCATCCAGAACCACATGAACCAAGCAATCTTCCCGCCGGATCATGGGCTTGGGCCTAGAGGTTCAGGCGGATGGAGATGGAGCGGCCATGGGCGTCCAGCCCCTCAGCTTCGGCCAAGGCGATGGCCGCCGGGCCGAGAAGGCGCAAAGAGTCCGCATCACAGCCCAGGAGCGAGGTGCGTTTCATGAAATCCAGCACGCTCAGGCCGGAGGAGAAGCGGGCGCTGCGGGCGGTGGGTAGGACGTGGTTGGGGCCGCCGATGTAATCGCCCATGGCTTCAGGGGTGTGGCGGCCAAGGAAGATGGCCCCGGCGTTGGTGATCGTCTCGGCCATGGTGTCGGGATCGTCCACCGCCAATTCCAGGTGCTCGGGCGCGATGCGGTTGGCCAGGGGGATGGCGTCGGCGAGGCGCTTGACGGTGATAATCGCTCCGTGGTCAGCCCAACTGGCGCGAGCGATGGTTTCCCGGCCCAAGGTTCTCAGGTGGGTTTCCACCGCCTTCTCCACCGCGTCGGCAAAGGCCGGGTCGTCGGTGATCAACAGGGATTGTGCCGCCGTGTCGTGCTCGGCCTGGGAGAGCAGGTCGGCGGCGATCCAGGCTGGATCGTTCTTGCCATCGGCGATGATCAGAATCTCCGAAGGTCCGGCGATCATGTCGATGCCCACCGTGCCGAAGACTTGGCGCTTGGCAGCGGCGACATAGGCGTTGCCGGGACCGACGATCTTATCCACCGGCTGGATGGTTTGGGTGCCATAGGCCAAGGCCCCCACCGCCTGCGCCCCGCCAATGCGGTAAATCTCGCTCACCCCGGCCAGCTTGGCGGCGGCCAGCACCAAGGGATTGACCACCCCGCCGGGGGTGGGGGCCACCATCACCAGCCGCTCTACCCCGGCCACCTGGGCGGGAATGGCGTTCATCAGCACCGAGGACGGATAGGCCGCTGTGCCGCCTGGAACGTAGAGCCCCGCCGCATTCACCGGCGTCCAGCGAGTGCCGAGGCGCACCCCTGCCGCGTCGGTGTAGCTTTGGTTGGACCTGGGTTTTTGCTGGGTGTGATAGGCGCGAATGCGATCAGACGCCAGGGTCAGGGCGTTGTTCAGCTCGGCGGGGATAGAGCGCGCGGCGGCGTCCACCTCCTCGGGGGTGACGCGCAGAGTTTCGGGCGTCAGGGTCTGGCGGTCGAAGCGAGCCGTGTAGGCGATCACCGCTGCATCGCCCTGTTCCCGCACGTCTTTGAGGATGGCGGTCACCACGTCGTTGACGTCGGAGTCCGTTTCCCGCTTGCTGTGGATCAGGGCGTCGAAGGCGGCGGCAAAGCCGGGGTCGTTGTGGTCAAGCCGACGCGCCATTCACGGCCTCCCGGAAACGCTCGATCCAGCCCGACAATTCCTCGGAGCGGGTCTTTAAGGCGGTGCGGTTGACCACGAGGCGGGAGGTGACATCAACGATTTTTTCCACCTCTACCAGTCCGTTGGCCTTCAAGGTCGCCCCGGTGGAGACCAGATCGACAATGCGCCCGCACAGGCCCAGGATGGGGGCCAGTTCCATGGCCCCGTTGAGCTTGACGCACTCGGCCTGCACCCCGCGCGCGGCGAAGTGGCGGCTGGTCAGGGCGGGATACTTGGTGGCGACCCGAATGTGGCTCCAGTTGGCTGGATCGTCCCCAGCGCACAAGTCCTGTGGCTCGGCCACCGACAGACGGCACGCGCCGATCTTCAAATCCAGGGGGGCGTAAAGCTCCGGGTAGTCGAACTCCATCATCACGTCATTGCCGCAGACGCCCAGGTGCGCGGCCCCGAAGGCGACGAAGGTCGCCACATCGAAGGACCGCACGCGAATGATGGAAATGTGTGGGTGATTGGTGGAAAAGATCAGGGCGCGACTGTCCGGGTCGTCAAACTCGGGCTCGGGGATAATGCCCGCTGCGCGCACCAAGGGCATGGCTTCTTTCAGAATGCGGCCCTTGGGCAGGGCGAGGATCAGTTTTTCTACCTGTTTTTCCGGGGCCATAGCCGATCTTACCCGACGTCGTGAGGTGGAGGCGACGTTCTACACGGTTTTCCCGGACGGAGCAAATAGGTAGGGCAGGGATTTCACTCCCGATCATGCAGGGTTAGGCCCAGCAGGTAGGAGACGTGGCCTAAGTCGGCGTGCCCCGCCAGCAACTCGGGCAGCAACTCGCTCAAGGTCAGATCGCCCCACGACACCGCCCGGCGGATCAAATAGGGAGTGGGGCTGTGGGGTTCGGTGCGCATCAGGTAGTCGGCGACCTGGGCGAGGCGGCGGTAGGCGTCCTCGCGGCTGGAGATGGGTCCATTATCCACGGCGGGGACTCCTGTGACGGGGTTGGGCGCGGGCGGGGCGGGTTTGGTCTTGGCCGGAGCGGAGGGCTTGGTCTCCACCCCTCGCGTGGCGAGCAGGCCGCCGATCTTGGCGGAGATCT
>Ga0208863_1002077_pt1 | contig 10874 bp, 9 predicted proteins | sample RifOxyD3_FD_184040 | JGI IMG/M metagenome (GOLD analysis project Ga0208863, IMG submission 184040) | Soil microbial communities from Rifle, Colorado - Rifle Oxygen_injection D3 (SPAdes) | ecosystem: Environmental > Terrestrial > Deep subsurface > Rock core/Sediment | place: Rifle, Colorado...
AAAATAATTTAAGCACTTAAAGAAAATTAAAAAAATAATCTTTGTGGCAGTAGGGAACAGGCATGCCTGTTCCCTACTTTTTTTTTGTGGTTTTCCAAGTCAACTGAAACTTGGCATTTTTATTTTCAGGAGTAAAATAGAAAGCAGAACTATATAAAATTAATGAATTTTAATAATTCATAAAAACTAAACGATAAGGAGGAACTGTAATGGCATTAAAGATGAAAACAATGGATGGCAATAATGCTGCTGCTTATGTAGCTTATGCTTTTACCGAAGTAGCTGCTATTTATCCGATAACTCCATCTTCTGCGATGGCTGAAAGTTGTGATGAATGGGCGGCACAGGGCATGAAAAATATGTTCGGAGAAATCCCGAAAATAGTTGAAATGCAATCTGAAGGCGGTGCTGCCGGTGCCCTTCACGGTTCTTTGCAAGCAGGGGCATTAACAACAACTTTTACTGCATCTCAAGGGTTATTGCTTATGATTCCCAATATGTACAAAATTGCAGGAGAACTTTTACCTGCTGTTTTTCATGTTAGTGCACGAACTATTGCTGCTCATGCATTATCCATATTCGGAGATCATTCTGATGTTATGGCATGCAGGCAAACAGGATTTGCTTTGCTGGCAACAAGCTCAGTACAGGAAATTCTTGATTTGGCACCTGTTGCCCATTTAGCCGCAATAAAATCCAGAATTCCTTTCTTACACTTTTTTGATGGTTTTAGAACTTCTCACGAAATACAAAAAGTAGAAGTTCCGGCTTATGAATCTTTTAAAGAATTACTTGACCAAAATGCCCTTGCAGAATACAGAAAAAGAGCCCTTACTTCCGAATGTCCCGTAGCAAGGGGAACAGCACAAAATCCTGATATTTTCTTCCAGGCAAAAGAAGCCTCTAATAAATTTTATGAACCTATTGCTGATATTGTAGATGACTATATGAATCAAATGTCCAAAATTACAGGACGTGAATATCATCCGTTTGATTACTATGGGGACCAGATGGCAGAAAATATAATTATAGCAATGGGTTCTGTTACTGATGTGGTAAAAACTACTATTGATTATCTTAATGCAAAAGGAGAAAAAATCGGTCTTATTTCAGTTCATTTATACAGACCCTTTTCTCCCAAATATTTCTTTAACGTTTATCCCAAAACAGTTAAAAGAATTGCTGTTTTAGACAGGACAAAAGAACCTGGTTCTTTGGGTGAACCTCTTTATCTTGATATAAAAAATCTTTTTTATGGAAGAGAAAACGCTCCTTTAATTGTCGGAGGAAGATATGGTCTAAGTTCAAAAGATACAACACCCGAACAAATAATAGCTGTTTATAATAATTTAAAATTAAACGAACCAAAAAATAACTTTACCATTGGTATTGTTGACGATGTTACATTCCTTTCATTACCATCAGTTGATGTAGTGGATGTTACACCGGAAGGAACTCACGAGGCAAAATTTTATGGTTTGGGTTCTGACGGAACAGTAGGTGCCAATAAAAATTCCATTAAAATTATCGGAGACCATACGGAACTTTATGCACAAGCTTATTTTGCTTATGATTCCAAGAAATCCGGTGGTAATACTGTTTCACATCTTCGTTTTGGTAAAAAACCGATTAAACTTCCTGCTCTTGTCAGTAATCCTGATTTTGTCGCATGTCATGTGACTGCGTACCTTGAAAAGTATGATATGTTAAAAGGACTTAAAAAAGGCGGCAAATTTTTATTAAACAGTATATGGGATGAAAAAGAAGTAATTAATCATATCCCGGGTCATATTAAAAAGTACATGGCAGACAATGATATAAAATTTTATACTATTAATGCAACTAAAATAGCTGAGGATTTAGGTTTGGGAGGAAGAACCAATACTATCATGCAATCGGCTTTCTTTAAAATAACAAATGTTATTCCTTATGAAGATGCTGTGAAATACATGAAAGATGCTATTTATAAATCTTATGGCAAAAAAGGCGATGCAGTTGTAAAGATGAATTATGCTGCTGTTGATAAAGGCGGCGATGTTATACAGATAAATGTACCGGCTGAATGGAAAGATTTAAAAGTAACTCAAAAAGAATTTGAAACTGAGGAACTTCCTGATTTTGTGAGAAACATTGCCATACCTGTTAATAATCTTGACGGAGATACTTTACCCGTAAGTGCATTTGTCGGTATGGAAAACGGCACATTCCCCGCAGGATCCAGCCAATATGAAAAAAGAGGTATTGCGATTAATGTTCCTGAATGGCAACCGGATAATTGTATACAATGCAATCAGTGTTCTTTTGTATGTCCTCATGCAGTTATTCGTCCGTTTTTAATGAGTGAGGGTGAAGCAAAAGGCTTACCTGAAGGCACTCAAACTTTAAAGGCACTTGGTAAGGGACTTGAAAATTATCAATATAAAATACAGGTGAGTGTGCTGGATTGTACAGGTTGCGGCAACTGTGCGGATATTTGCCCGGGTAAAAAGGAACAAAAGGCTCTTATTATGAAACCGCTTGCATCACAAAATGTAGAAGTGGAACGTGCAAAATATATTTTCAATAATGTTTCTTATAAAACAGATATACCATTTAATAAAAATGCAGTAAAAGATACTCAGTTTCGTCAACCGCTTTTCGAATTCAGCGGGGCATGTGGCGGTTGTGGCGAAACACCTTATATAAAAGTAATTACGCAGCTTTTTGGAGATAGAATGATTATTGCCAATGCAACAGGCTGCTCATCTATTTATGGTGCGTCAGCTCCGTCCACTCCGTATTGCATAAATAAAGACGGACATGGTCCTGCATGGGCTAATTCACTTTTTGAAGATAATGCCGAATACGGCTATGGAATGCTTATTGCCAATAAACAAATGCGAAACAGATTGGGTCTGCTTATGAATCAGGCAATTGAACAGGGTGTTTCACAAGATTTGAAAGATGCTTTTGAAGAATGGATGACGAATATGGACGATGCTGATAAATCCAGAATTAGTGCAGATAAGATAAAAGCACTATTAAAAGATTATCATAGCCCTGTTCTTGATGAAATTGCCAAATTAAGTAATTATCTTGTCAAAAAATCAATATGGGTATTCGGTGGAGACGGTTGGGCTTATGATATAGGTTATGGCGGGCTTGACCATGTTCTTGCTTCCGGTGACAATATTAATGTACTGGTTTTAGATACCGAAGTATATTCAAATACAGGCGGGCAATCTTCCAAATCTACGCCTACGGCTGCTGTTGCAAAGTTTGCCGCAGCAGGTAAACAGGTGAGAAAAAAAGACCTGGGAATGATGGCAATGACTTATGGCTATGTCTATGTTGCACAGGTTGCCATGGGGGCAAATAAAATACAATTTCTAAAAGCAATAAATGAGGCTGAGAGCTATCCGGGCCCATCAATTATTATTGCCTATGCTCCATGTATTAATCATGGTATAAGTGCAGGCATGGGCAAATCACAGGAAGAGGAGAAAAAAGCAGTTGAATGCGGTTACTGGCATTTATACCGTCATAATCCTTTACTTGAAAAAGAAGGCAAAAATCCGTTTACATTGGATTCAAAAGAACCCACCGGAAACTTCAGGGAATTTTTAATGGGAGAAGTCAGGTATTCTTCTTTAGTAAAAACATTCCCGGATAAAGCAGAAGCTCTTCTTATTGCTGCAGAAAGCGATGCAAAAAGAAGATACAATAGTTATAAACGGTTGGCAGAAATGAGTGGCTACACAACGTAAAAGAATATTTTTTTTCTATGGGCAATCCTTTGTGATTGCCCTATTTTATCGGATAATAATAATTAAAAACCAAAACGTTTATTGTAAATTAGTTGCGGGGTTTGGCAATCTCATATCAAAAAGACCTTAATTTTTAAATATAAATTCCAAAAAATCACCTATCTTATGCTCTGCAATTTTGGAATAATCCAATTCTTTAAATATTACAGGAACTTTAGATCCTAAAATTATGTTTACATCATCAAATAATTGCCCTTCATTCATTTCTATTACTATTATTTTCTTTTTAGTTAAAGCTATTTTGTATAGTGTTTCAACAGGAAACGGATACAGTGATATCGGACAAAATAGTCCTATTCGGGTTTCTTTGGCAGACTTTAAAATATCATAAATAATATGCCCCACAGCACCAAAAGAAACTATTAAATAATCTGATTTTTCAATATTATAATGCAAGAACCGGGTTTCTTTTTCTATTAATTCTTTTTGTAATAAACTTTGGGCGTCTTTATCAAATTGAGGGGATAAAACTCTTGGTTCCCTGTTTTTGGTTCCACTAAGCACCCAGTCTTTTGGTTCAATGGTAGAAAGAGGAAGTAATTCGGTTTCAATTTCTATAATTTCTGACATATAAGTTAAAATCAAATCAGATAAAAAAATAACAGGCACTCTGTATTTATCAGCTATTTCAAAAGCAGAATGCATAAGATAAAACATATCCTTTACATTTATAGGGCATAGAACAGGCAATCGAAAATCCTGCCAGCCTTTAACTATCAAATTATATGCATTTTGGGTCGGTATGATATGTTTATTGCCATATTCATTGCCCATAATACACACAATGACGCATGGCAGTTTTTCATAATAAAGGTATGAAATGCCGTCTTTCATTAAACCGATTCCATTTATTGAGGTTGCTGTTAATACCCTTCCTCCGGTAGCCGATGCTCCAATACATGTAGAAATAGCACTCGATTCATCTTCAGCGGGAATAAAAACACCGTTTACTTCCGGCATTTTTTTTGCAATGTATGAAATCATATCTTTACAGCAAGGTCTGATACTACTGAAAAAATATCTGCATCCGGCATATAAAGCTCCTTTAACAAGTGCCTGATTTCCGCTTAAAAGTCTTTTGCTCATTTATTTTATACCTCTTTTAGTACTCTTAAAAAATTTTTACCTAAAATTTTCTTTATATCATTTTCAGTATAGGCACGTTTAACCAATTCAGATGTAATATTAGACATTTTGGAACAATTTTCAAGCCCCTGAACAAAAAAAGTTATTCCATCAAAATCAGACCCCAAACCTACGTGGTTAATTCCTGCAATTCTTACTGCATGGTCAATATGGTCAACAAGTCTGCTTACTTCAATTGGTTTTATTATTTTTTTTATCTCTTTATTTAAAAATAATTTGTTGCTACGCTCATTTATGTTATTATCTTTTTTTTCTTCAAATTTTTTCATAATTTCTTTTTGTTTAATAGCAAAATCTTTATCTAAAAAAGACGGGGAGAATGGAATTCCAACCACACCGCCATTATCTGAGAGAGCTTTAAGCATATCATCAGTCATATTACGATGAAAGTCATAAATGGCTCTAACTCCTGAATGAGATGCAATAACAGGCTTTTTGGTAATTTTTAAAACATCATAAAAAGTCTTATCTGATGAATGTGAAACATCAATTACCATACCAAGCTCATTCATTCGTTTTATTACCTTAACGCCAAGTTCGTTTAATCCGTTCCATTTAGGTGTATCTCCTGACCCGTCGGCAAAATAATTATTATTCATCCATGTAAGGGTCAATACTCTTACTCCTGATGAATAAAATTTATCAAGATTAGAAATATCATCTCCAATGGCATGGCCGCCTTCGACACTTAATATTGCAGCTATTTTCCCGTTATTGCACACTTCTTCTATTTTTTTGCCGTCTAAAACAAGTTCTAAATCTTTTGAATTTTTTTCTATTTGTTTTTTCATAGAAGTCAAAATAGCAACAGCCCTTTTATATGATTGCTCTTTATACTCAGGGTTAACAAAAGCGGCAAAGATTAAGGCATCAACCCCACCCGCTCTCAATTTTGGGATATCAACCTGATTTTTTCGTGAATTTTTTGCCAGATCACATTTATAATCAAGTACCGGTATGGCGGTATCAACATGTGCGTCAAATACTATTGCGGATTTATGTAGTTTTTCTATATTCATAATATCTCTCTTTCTTTTTATGTATAATTATAACAACATTTTAGTTTATTGAACCTGCTAAAACACAAAAAAGGCGGTAGACCGAAAAGACATGTTATAATACAAATATGGGCAAAGAAAAAATTCAACAAAAAATAAATGAAATTACTGACAGGATTGTTAAAACCTGTCAGCCTGAGAAAGTAATCCTTTTTGGTTCTTACGCATGGGGACAGCCAACTCCTGATAGTGATTTGGATTTATTCGTTATTCAGCAATCTAATGAATCTCGCCGTACCCGTCAATTAAAATTAAGATACCTGCTTTTGGATTTTGATTTGCCAGCAGATATTTTGAGTTATACTCCTAATGAAATAAAGCAACGATTAGAAATTAATGATTTTTTTATTAAAGATATTATTGATAAAGGCAAAGTAGTTTATGAACGACAATAATAAAAATATTTTTGTTCATGAATGGATAAATAAGGCGGCAGATGACGAGCTTTCTATTAATGCAATTCTAAAAGAAAGTGGAGCTCCGAGCACTGCTTGTTTCTTATCTCAACAAATGGCAGAAAAATATTTAAAGGCTTTTCTTGTATTTAGTAAAAAAAAGTTTCCCAAAATTCATCATTTAGAAAAATTATTGGGGATGTGCAAAGCAATTGATGGTGAATTCAAAGAATTAGACAATGAAGCGGTTCTTTTGAGCGAATACTATATAGAAACCCGTTATCCCGGTGATTATCCTGAAGGCTTTTCATGGGATAATGCAAAACAGGCTTATGATGCCGCCATAAGGATAAAGGTATTTGTCAATGAAAGATTGAATGTAAACTTATAAAAAAGTTATCGCTAAATCAAAGTACTGACGGGTGAGCATCGAAAATTTATGCTCTCCTAACTCTCACTTTTAAAGAAAAGGGCTGTCTCTCAAAATATACGATGATTTATTAGACAGCCCCGGTTTTATTTATCCTTTTTCCATAGTCTCTGCTACTTCCTTAAGCTTTTCGGCTGAAGGTGGAGATATCTTATTAGCATTACAATAAGCCACTAATTTAGTAGTAAAAGTTTGTACAGCTTTAATTTGATTAGGAATATTATCACATATAAATTTACCTGAACTTATTATTGAATTAACTGTACCGGCTGCTGATACCCCGTATTTCATAGGGTCTTTTTGTACTTTATCAAGCATAGATGTTGCCTCTTTTACAAGCTCTGTTGCATCTATAACTGCTTTAGAATCAAGAATTACGCCTCCTCCAAAATTGCAAGAAGCGAATATTAAGTCTGCTTCAGATATGTTTAATTTTGTTTTGGCACCGAGATCCATTTTATCTAACCCTTCCAAAGCACCAGTCATTTCTTTAGAAGAGATTAATTTTTTAATCCCTTCTTCATCTTTAGGATTCTTTTTAACCACATCAACAACAGCTTTCAGCTTTTCTGCTTGTTCTTTGTTTCCAGTGGCATTAACAGTCGCTTTCCCCACGTTTAAAATAAGTTTTGTTGAATTAGCGCTTAAAGTATTTAAATCAATCTCTTTATTAGTCTCCGTTTGTTTATTGTTATTGTTAAAATCAAACGGTCCTGCAAGAGAGACACTGTAAAAATTGAATGAAAATACTGATGCCGCTAACAATCCGAGTAAAATTTTTTTCTTCATTTTGTCCTCCTTTTTTATAACTTTTATATAAAAAAAATATTACTGCCTATTTTTGAATAAATTTAAATATTATTTTTCCTCCCTCATCTATTGGACCATCAAATTCTTTTTCAGAAAACCCTTTTTCGTTTTTAAGCTGTTCAAGAATTGCTTCTTCAAGTTCATCTTTTTTTCCCTTGTACACCACATTCAGCAATAAAATATCTTGTTTCGGGGAAGTTTGGCTTGAAATCTCAGCTAAAACTTTTATAGCTTTTATAAAGGGCATTTTTTGGTTTCTCATGCTCGTCATGTTTCTTAATTCAATAGTATATTTCATCCCATTATTAGCACGTTCTTGCCATTTATCCATGGTTTGAGATGCTAATGCTTTAGCCCCCAAAATTGCTGCTTTTTTTATTGACTGTGCCTTTGCATTTAGTTCACTACTATTGCTTGCCGCTGCTGTATTGGAATAGGAAGCAATTATCTCACCTGAATTAACATCAATAATTTCTACTCCAACTTGTGATGTAACTACATAATTACCTGTATTTTCATTAATTTGTGAATCTATTATCATGATTTCGCCTCTTGCAACATAGTTAGCTCCCTCTTTTTCTGCCATTTCCCTTATAGTCTTTCTGTCGTTGACATTAATAAATGTTTGAGCTAAAGATTCAGTCATAGCTATCTCTCTAGCTTTATCCGGAGCCATTAAATCGAATCCTTTCTCTCCAAATTCTTGATTAAAAGCATCTATAATTGTCATATCAGGATATTTTTTCCAGATAGTTTCATCTATTATTGTTTGATTTTTATAATCCACAACATTCTGAAGCGTTTCCTTGTTGCCTTTATTTACCCAAGTTGTTAAAACAAAAGAAATACTGGGATTTCCCATTTGTGTCTTTAGTATCCCCACCATTTTTTTTACATCTTCGCCTATTTTATCAACAGATACCTTTGCTTTTATCGTTACGGTATATAATCCGTCATGTTCTTGTTCATTTAAAATTTCATAAGAAGTAACATATCCTTCGGCTCTCGTAAGAATTTCGTCTTTTTTTAATTCAAAATCCTTAACTTCACTCTGGCTTTTTATCCATACTCCGAGTCCTCTTTCAACTGCATTTCTAAAAGCATCTGAGAGGGCTTTCTTTTTTGCTATATCTTTATTGCCTTCTATAGAGGCATTCCCCTGTACTATAGTATATTGTTCCTCGGCAATAACAGGATTATTAAAAAAGATAAATTGTGATATTGCAATAAAAGTTATAATGAATAACCAAATTTTAAATTTTTTGTCTCTTTTCATTCTCCAAACTCCCTTGCTGCTTTTGCTGTTAATTGATGCAGAAGCTCAAAAAATTCGTTTTTTTCTTCAAAAGTCTGCATTCCCACTATAATAGATTTAGTTGAATTCATACTGAATTCCTTTGCATATTTTTTTTCAGGTATTTCAACCTTTAGCCATAATTTATAAATCCAGTTTTCGTTAATATTATTACTTGCCTCCTCTATCTTTTTACTTGCAATGCCTGTTATGTCTAAAATAATCGGATATTCGGGTTTAGGCACGTCAAACAAATGCGCCCTTCCGTCTACGCCAAACAAAGTACAACTAGATTCAGTTGAACGTTCTGTCCAAGCATTTCCAACTTTAGACGGAAAAACTAATTTACCACCTCTATCCGATAAAAAATCAGAGAACCATTGACTTGCTTGTGAGCTAATAATTTTAGTGTCAAATAACTTTTTGAATTTCTCCGAAGATATTTTAAAATCAACTACCTGATAAGTTTCATCAGACAATCCTTTAATATTTGTACATTGGACAATTGTTCCTTCTTTTATTTTTTCAGATTTTGTATCTAAAGGAACTGAGGATTCATGCAAGCTGACTTCTTTTACATTTCCTATTGCCACCTTGTGGTCAGCATCCAAATATATTCTATTTCCTTCAAAAATTCCATTTGATGAGCCTAAATCAATAATTATTTTATCTTTTTCTATTCTAATTACTTTTCCTTCTAATTTTCCTATGGAAATGTTTTGCAACCTTTTTACTAATTCTTCTTCTAATGTTTTTTCTATAATTTTCACAAATTCATTATCCAAATCATTTGAAGAAAGCTCTGCTTTTCCTGATAAAATAATAGAATAACCAACTATGGGCAATGAAAATATAATTGAGTTTTTCTTTTTCCCGGCATCATTTGGATCATCAAGGGTTTGGTATAAAATTATAACCATCCCAACATTTATATATGTTTTAACTATAGCAGTGTTTGTCTCTTTATCTTCAAATTTTTCATTATATATATCATCTCTTGTTATAACTACTGCTAAAGAATAAATATCATAGTTTGCTGATAGGTTTCTTTTGTTTCCTTCTGCGTCTGTTTCAAATAAAAGTTTAAATGGTAATTTATTTGTATTACTTGCATTTTCTAAAATATTTTTAATACTTGTCACTACTTCCTTCTGATTTGTGCGATAATTTTGAAAAGTTTCTTTTGTCCCAGCAGTATAAACACCTCCATACCCAACCCCAACTAAATTTTCTTCAGCAGAATAAGAAATTGAAGAAAAAGATAAAATTATAATAAACATTAGACTTACTATTTTCAATAAGTGTTTAGTGCAATCCATTTTATTATCTTTTCTATTAGGACAACTTATATCTAACAAAAATTATATCAAATTCTACAATATTTGTCGAGTATATTCTACAAAAAAGGCTCAAAAAATATTATACAAATACGTAATATATGATAATTGGCTCAATACGATATATAAAAAATATTCGGAATATACTCTGTAGATTAAATACATATTTTTTTTATAATCCTTTTTAATGTTGATAGAACAAATTTTTGGAAATATTTTAAAAGATTTACGAAAAGCTAAAAAATGGTCGCAAGAGCAATTAGCTTTAGAAGCTGATTTAGATAGAACTTATATTTCATTATTAGAAAGAGGTAAAAATAGCCCTACACTTAATACTCTTTTTTTATTAGCAACTGCACTGGGAATTACTACTTCGGAAATAATTAAAAAATTAGAACAGGAATTAATAAGATACCCAAATATAAAAAAATAAAGTTAAATCTGAAAGCCATTTGCGTTATAATCTTATTTTGAAAAGTGTTTGAGTTGCTTTTTGTAAAATAAATGAATGATTTAAAAAACTTTACATCAATCTGTATAAAATGCGGGGCGTGCAATACCTCCTGTCCAACGTTTTTAGCTGTTGGCGGAGAAGGTT
>Ga0208863_1002078_pt1 | contig 10874 bp, 15 predicted proteins | sample RifOxyD3_FD_184040 | JGI IMG/M metagenome (GOLD analysis project Ga0208863, IMG submission 184040) | Soil microbial communities from Rifle, Colorado - Rifle Oxygen_injection D3 (SPAdes) | ecosystem: Environmental > Terrestrial > Deep subsurface > Rock core/Sediment | place: Rifle, Colorado...
ACAGCGTGGACTTACCCGCATTAGTGTAACCTACGATGGAGACGGAGAATACACCTGAGCGATTGCGCGACCGGCGCATCAGATCGCGCTGGGCTTTGAGCTTCTCCAGACGCTCTTTGAGCAAATGTACTCGTTTATCCAGCTTACGCCTGTCTAATTCCAACTGAGTCTCACCGGGACCTCGTGCGCCCACCGCAAATTTCTGCTGCCCCATGTCGGTATTGAGCCCCACCAGACGCGTAGACAGATACTTTAGTTGCGCCAATTCGACCTGAACCTTGCCTTCGTGGCTTTGCGCGCGTTGCGCAAAAATATCCAGGATCAGCATGGTGCGGTCGATCACGCGAGTGTTCAATTTCGCGGTGAGATTGCGCATCTGAGCGGGCGACAGGTCGTGATTGAATATCACCAGTGGCACTTCCATGCGTTCGACGATTTCAGCGATTTCTGCCACTTTACCACTGCCGGCAAATAGCGCAGCATCGGGGCGCTGACGACGTGTCTCTATGGTCGCCAGGGTGCGCACACCCGCAGTCTCGGCCAGCAGGCGCAACTCAGCCAGGCTTTCGCGATAGTCCGCATCGCCCAGATCTATGCTGACCAGTATGGCCGATTCTTTTCCTTCAGAAGTTTGCTGCATTACTCGGCAGCATCGTCATAAGAAATATTGACTGCTCGCGCGGGTACGATCGTGGAGATGGCGTGTTTATAGACCATCTGAATCACTGAATTGTTTTTCAGCAGTACCACATACTGATCGAACGATTCAACCTGACCTTGCAGCTTAATGCCGTTGACCAGATATATCGCGACCTGAACGTGCTCCCGACGCAGGGTATTCAGAAAGGGATCTTGCAGTTGCTGTCCTTTTGCACTCATGTTATTGCTCTTCTTTTTAGGGTTGGGTTGACACTTTACTGGATTACGGAAGGAATGAACAGGTGCATCAGACAGATGAATTTGAAATCCAAATAGCGCAATAAAATCAAAAGCCTTTTTACAGAGGCGGGCTTCAACACAAACGCATTATAAGCGTTTGATTATACTGATAGATTTTCGCCCCCAAACCACCAAAAGATAAAGACCTTAAAGTAGACACGATTGTGCAGACCATCATTTCAACCATTGCACTTCAAACTTGAGTGCGTAAATAACAAACCCGCCGAGGCGGGTTTGTTATTTACGCACTCATAACAATGTTAGATTACAGCTTCCAGCTATAAGCAACACCCAGTGAATCCTGGTACATATGGATATTGGCATTTCCACCACCAAAACCAGCAGGAATTGCAGCCGGGCCATTTACAGTCTGGCTGAATGCATGCATATAACCCATAGTCAGTTCATTTTGCTTAGACACATTCCAAGTTGCACCCAACGTCAGGTGATCCTGAACCACACCAGGTGCCAAGATATTGAACATGGTCTGTGTAGATGGAATCGGCTGCGTATTGTGGCTGTAGCCTGCACGCACTGTCCAAGCATCGTTCACAACCTGGCTGACACCCAACTTAATTACCTTAACATCGGTCCAGCCAAACCCCATACCGTTAGCTGCGCCCAAAGGACCGCCGGCTGTCAGTGTATTGGCGATAGCAGGTACACCGCTGTACTGAATGACCTTGTAGTCTGCTGAAACAGTCGTGGAATCCGTCGCCTTTACCGCAATACCAACACCGTAGTTCGCCGGAATATCGAAGCCACCCTGCTCTGCAAACAGTCCTGCGTACTTGGTAAATTTGCTCATCTTGGTCTTAGGTTGATAAGTTGCACCCAAGGTCACAGCAGAAGTCACTTCACCCGTCCAACCCAATTTAACACCCACACCGGTCGAGCTGTCTTTGCCGTTATCAGTCAAAGCAGCTGGATTACTAGTCGAACCTGCAAACATACTCAACCCTGTCGCTGAGAAAGTCTGATAAACCAGATTCAATGACACACCGATCGCATGTTTGTCATTAACTTTTAGCGCGTAAGTTGGTGCGATGAACAACTGCTCAAGATTGATGCCAGCATTTGGTCCAAACGGGCTGACCTTATAATCAGTATTCATCCCACCGTTACCATACACCGACACCCCCAGAGAGCTCTTCGCATCCAGCATTTTGTTGTAGCCGAATTCGGGGATAGCAAACAGACTCTTGCCGTTGCCATCAAAAGCTCCATTACCAACACCACCGGCGCCATTAACATCTGCACCGCGCGACGGCTTGAATAAATCCACACCCAGATCAACACGGTCTCCGACCATCACCATACCGGCAGGATTATTCGCAGCAGCCAATGCGTCTTGCGGCAAGGCGATACCAACCCCAGCCATACCTTTTGCCTTCATCCCGTAACCATCTGAAAAGTAACCATCCGTGGCATGCGCCAGCGGTGATGCCATTACGCCTACTGCGAACATCGATACGACGATTTTCTTCAACTTCATGCGATTCTCCCTGATTATTTATTGTATTGAGTTTGATTTATGGTGGGTACTGCGGTATTAAACGAACAGACAGATATCTGTGTCGCCCGCGAAGCCGAAGAAGGCTGCCGCGCCTGCATATTCAACATCCTTGATGAATTCGCTCTTATCGAACTCGAACAGATCGACCGTCATCTGGCATGCGACGAATTTCACATCCGCTTCCAGACACAGGTCGCGCAACTCTTCCAAAGAGGCCACGCCATGCTTCTTCAGCTTCTGCTTCATCATCATAGTGGCAATGGATTCCATGCCTGGCAGCATCTGCACCATCACCGGCATAGGAATCGGCATAGGCATAGCAGGATTTGCCAGAGGACTGATCATCACATCGGACAAGTCCTTACGCAGCAATTGCAAGCCATAAAAAGTGAAGAAGATTTGCACTTCGTAACCGAGCGCAGCAGCGGTGGATGCCAGAATGAACGGCGGATAAGCCATATCCAGCGTGCCCTTGGTGGCGATGATGGCCATTTTTTTGGTGGTCATGTTTTCCCTTTACAATTTAACAATTTACCACCAGCCTTCAGGCTGGTGAGTTTAGACCTGAAGGTCGCGGCCTCATGCAGAGTCGGATTCAGAACAAATACCGCTCAGGCTCAGATCCCGCTATTATTTTTTCTTCATGAAGAAAATATACTTGCCGCCAGCCTCGGTGTTGGACAACAGCGTATTGCCAGTCTGATCGGCAAAAGCCTGCATATCTTTTACGGCGCCGCAGTCAGTCGCAATCACTTTCAATACCTGACCGGAAGTCATATCGTTCAATGCCTTCTTAGTCTTCAAAATAGGCAAAGGACAATTCAAACCACTCGCATCAAACTCTTTATCGAAATTCATTGTTTCCCACTCCTGTTGGTTATTATTTACATCACTCAAAAATTGCGCAGACAGCGCAAGTCAACGCGCATTAGAAGATAACTAGCCTGCAAGCGTCCATACCCACGAAGAGTATACAATATAACCCCAAGGGGTTATTCGAGCCAATTTCCACGGCAAGGCAATGACTCAAGCTTCCCGTCACTCATGCCAGCCGCGCAAAAACAACCATAAAATCATTACAACACATTGATTACTAAATAAATATTTACAAACAAACCAATCCCAGCCTCAGCACCTCTGCAATGCCTCAAATCCTGCAATCACATCGAATAATTCTTCATCGATACTGCTCTGCCGCAGTTGATTGAAATCCTGATTAAGTTCGGCCAGTTGCTCTTCGATATTTTTCTCGGCGCGCTGCATCGCGGCCAGCCGGCTGGCATTTTCGCTCGCCATCGATTCGGCGCAGGCGCGAAACAGCGAAATAAACAGATATTCCCGTATCAAGGCCTGCTCCGTCATCGCATGAATCACTTCGGGTAAATTGCCCGTCGGCCAGGGCTGCGTGGCGAGTTGCTGACGCCAGGTAGCATCGAACGGCAACAATCGCTGCATAACAGGCTCATAAAGCGAACCGGAGCGTGGACGGTTATGAAACAGATAAACCTCCGCAACCTCCCCGCGCTGCGCATCGATGTCTTGCAGAATATGCCCGACCAGCTGCGTGATCGCGGCGATGGAATTGGGCGCATTGCCCGTCATCACTGCACGGGGAAGATAGCCCAGCACACGTTCACCCACCGCCATAATGCGCTTATTGCCGGGCATCGCACTGAGCTGCTCCATGACAAAATCGGTCAGCACCTCATTAAATTGCCCCACCAAGCCCTGATCCGAACCGAATACCACCGCCCCTGTCGCACCGCGATTCGAACTCAGTCGCGCCTCTCCCCGCTGCACATCTGGCTGAGACAGACAGGCGATCAAACCCAGCTCCACCGTCCGGTAATAATCATCCAGCGAATGCACCGCGCGTTCGTATTGGGTGAGGCCAGAGACTGCCAGCGCCTTCATGGTGCGCACCACCGATTGCAAGTCGGCCGCGCTGCTGATCTTGCGGCGCAGGGTTTCAGCCGTTTCGGTCATGACGAGAACGGGGCGAGAACTTCCCGGGCAATGCTCAACACGGTGTTGCGATCATTCTCGCTCAACTGATCAGCCGATATCAGCCGTGCGATCAATTCGGCGGGTAACGCTGCCGCATACAGAGCCTGTTGTGCATCGCGCATTTTTTCCAGCGCCACGCCATCGAAGAGTTTCCCGGTCAGCGCCAGCAATACCGTGATTTGCCCTGTCACCGTCACCGGTTCAAATTCAGCCTGTTTGAGACAGGCGCGAATGCGCTGGCCGTGAGCGATGATCTTGCGGGTATTTTCATCGAGCCTCGTCCCGAAGCGAGCAAAGGTCTCCAGCTCTTCAAATTGTGCGTAAGCCAGCTTCAGATCGCCCGCCACCGCGCGATAGGCCGCTAACTGCGCCTTGCCGCCGACCCGGGAAACGGATTTGACCACATCCACCGCCGGCAATACGCCCAGTTCAAACAGTACCGGCGAGAGGTATATCTGCCCGTCGGTGATGGAGATCAGATTGGTCGGAATATAGGCGGCGATATTCTGCGCCTCGGTCTCGATAATCGGCAAGGCGGTGAGCGAACCGCCGCCGAATTCATCCAGCAGATGGGTGGCGCGTTCGAGCAGGCGTGAATGGATATAAAAAATATCGCCGGGATAGGCTTCGCGCCCGGGCGGACGACGCAGCAGCAGCGACAGTTCACGGTAGGCCCGCGCATGGTGGGTCAGATCGTCATACACGATCAGCACATCGCGTCCGGCCTCCATGAAGTGCTCGGCGATACTGGTCGCCGCATAAGGGGCGATATAGGCCAAACCCGGCGGATCGTTACCCTCGGTCACCACCACCACGGTGTAGTCCATCGCCCCGTTGTCGCGCAGATTGGCGACGACGCGCGCCACCGATGACGCGCGCTGACCGATGGCACAATACACGCACAACACGTTTTTGCCGCGCTGATTGAGAATGGTATCGATAGCGATCGCCGTCTTACCGGTTTGCCTGTCACCCAGTATCAGCTCGCGCTGTCCGCGCCCGATGGGAACCAACGCATCGATCACCTTGATGCCGCTCTGCAACGGCTCGGTGACCGGCGAGCGATCCATGATATTCGGTGCTGGCCGCTCTATCGGCAGGCGCTTTTCAGAGATGACCGGCCCGCGCTCGTCCAGCGGTCGCCCCATAGGATTGATTACCCGCCCTATCAGCCCATCGCCTACCGGCACATCCATCACATGCCCGCGTCGCTCTACCTCATCGCCCGCATGCAACTGCCAGTAGTCGCCCAGCAACACCACACCGATTTCATCTTCATCGACATTAAAGGCGATACCGTATAGATCACCGGGAAATTTGACCACTTCCTCGAAGCACACACCGGGCAGTCCCGATACGCGCGCAATTCCAGTAGATAAGCTGGTCACCCTCCCTGTCTCGCGCACTTTGAGTTGCGGCGCATACCCCTGACGCGCCTCGGCTATATTGGCAAAGGCATGATCGAAAATAGCGGCGAGATGGTTGTCCATGATTACTTGCCAGATGTCGCTTTGAGCAGGACGCCTACGCTCTTTTCCAGCGAAGCCAGATAATCGTTCACACTCCAGGCAATTTTCTGCCCCTGCACGATGAGCTCCAGACCGCTCACCAAGCCCGGCGCCAGTTCGAAGGAAACCTGAATATCCGCACCCAGAACGACTTTTACCGCCGACTCGATTGTTGCGCGTTGGGCTGGCGTCAGCTCAAAGGCGCTGTGAACCCGCGCATCTGGGGAGTGCAATGCCAGCTTCGTTTCCGCATCCATTTGCTGCAAACGCGCGACGAATACCTGCGCCATGCGCTCCTCCAGAGTCGCCCCGGCCAGATCCTTCAGCGTCTGCCTGGCAATCGAAAACACCTCGCTCTGGATGCGCCGCGCGAGCTCCGTGGAGAGACTCTGATATTCGCGCTGCAAGCCATCCTGCTGCCTGGCTCGCAGGCTGTCCGCATCCCGCCTTGCAGCCTCATACAAACGTTCACGCTCGGCAGCAACCTCTGCGGTCAACTGACCGAGCACAACGCCGCGATTAGCATCAAATCCCTTGTTTTTTTGTATAAATTCTTCACGTTCAGCCAGAGCCTGCGCGCTTTTTTCCGCCGCATCCGCCAATTGCGCAGCGATGCCCTGTTCGCGCGCATCGATCGCGTTGAGTATCGGGCGATAAAGATACCGCTTCAACAGCCACACCAGAATCAGAAAATTGGCCGTCTGGGCGACCACCGTGAACCAGTCGATCAACATGGCTATTTTGCGACCTGTGCGATCGCATGGCTCCAGAACGGATTGGCGAAAATCAAGATCATCGCCACCACAAAACAATAAATCGCGATGGATTCGATCATCGCCAGCCCGACAAACAAAGTACGGGTGATGGTCACCGCCGCATCCGGTTGCTGAGCCAGCGAACTTAACGCGGTGGAGACCGCGCGTCCTTCACCCAATGCCGGACCGATACCGCCGATGGCGATGGTCAAACCCGCCGTAATAATTGAAGCGACTGCAATTAGGGTTGCGCTATCCATGATAACTCCTTGTGTATACTAAAGTTCTTCTTTAACTCGCGTCGCCGCCGCGATATAGACGGTCGCCAGTATGGTAAAAATGTAGGCCTGCACCATGCCGGTCAGCAAGCCCAACATGCTCATCACCACCGGAAACAGCAACGGCGTGATAGTCAACAGGATGCCGAGTATCATCGTGCCGCTCATCATGTTGCCGAACAGTCGGATGGCCAGCGCCAGCGTGCGCGAGAGTTCACTGATGATATTGAACGGCAGCATGATGACGGTCGGTTTCAGATAAGAGGACAGGAAAGCTGCCAAACCGCTTTGCACGATGCCGAACATAGGTACGGCGACAAATACACACAGCGAAAGCGCGGCTGTGGTCGAGAGCGAACCTGTGGGCGGCTCGAAAGCGGGGAATATCGTGCACAAATTGGATACCGCAATAAACAGGAACAACGTACCTAAAAAACTGATGCCATTTTCCGTGTGATGGAGACCTACTTCCCCGATTTGCCGGCGCAGGGTGACCACGATGATTTCCAGCAGGCTCTGCCAGCGGGTGATTTTCACCTCTGCCGACAGATTCCGCGTAATCAGTTTTGCACCCACCACCATCACCCCCATCAATACCCAGGTGGTGACGATGGTGAGGTTGAGTTTGAAAAATCCGTACTGCCACAAGATCAATTCATCGGAACTCAAATGCATCCTGCACCTCCCCTGATGCGCGTTGCCCGGGTCACGATCTGTCGCGCGATGACAAATCCGGCCAGACAGACAAGCAGTCGCTGCCAGTCAGTACCCGCGACAAAATAGAATCCGGCCAGCGTGACGGCGAGTCTCAAGAGCAGGCTGACAATGAACCAGAGCGCAGGTTGGCGTGCATTTAAGCCTTTGGTAACCGTCCACCATAACCCGCCAAAAAACACGATGCCCAGCACTAAACTGCCACTCAAAGCATACATCATTATGACAACGTCATTCATCTTTCACCTCCAGTTCGCGGCGCATCGCCCTGTCCTCCTTCGCCACCCAGTGCCAGGCATTCAAGCAACCGACAAACAAGCCGACGATCAGCAGCGTGAGCGTCCAGGAGTGTATGCCCGGATAGTGCTTATCCAGCCAGATGCCCGAAGCTGCCCCCAGCAGCGTTGGCACCGCAACAGACCAACCCACCAGCCCCATCATGCCTAAACCAGACCAGACCGTCTGCGTGATTTTACCCTGCGCCTGCAGCTTACGCGCCTCACGGCGCCCCACTTCGCGGACAAATGCGCTGTCTGCGGCGTCAGATTTAATGTCGGCGGGTTCGGGCGCGTCAGCCACGATGAAACTCCGCAAAACGGCGCACGAAACCGCTCTCCAACTTGGTCAACACCGCGCGCACCTGTTTTTCACCCTCGTCGAGATTCACGAACTGCTGCGCCACGGCGGCGCGCAACTGTCCCAGACTCATCCCGCCGATCGCGTTGCGCACCGACACCCTCACCTCATTGCCGGTCTTGACCATGATGCCCTCATCGACCGCCAGATACACGACACCTTGCGATGCGCTCTCGTAAGTCAGTATGCCGGCGCTCAGCGCAGCGACACAATCGAGCCGCTGCGGCAGCAAACCGTACGAACCCTCTTTCGTCTCCACCACGATGCGCAGCACATCGTCGATTTGGGCAAAAACCTGAAACGGCAAGAGTATCTTCAGATTCATGTCAGACCACCCTTTGCATATGCCTCATCGATCGCGCCTATCATATATAGCGCGTTCTCCGGCACATCCTTGAATTCATCCTTCAAAATACGCTCGCAACCGTTTAGCGCATCGGCAAGACTCACCAACTTGCCCTTAATGCCGCTAAACTGCTCGGTAGTGAAAAATGGCTGAGTGAGAAAACGCTCCAACCGCCGTGCACGGGCAACCACAGCCCTATCTGCCGCCGACAACTGCTCCAGCCCCAGCATCGCAATAATATCTTTTAAATCAGCATATTGCGCAAGCGTACTGCGTATCTGCTGCGCCAGCGCATAGTGCCTCTCCCCGACGATACCGGGGGTTGCCATTTTAGAGCCGGATTGCAAGGGATCGATAGCGGGATATAACCCTTCACTGGCCCGTTTACGCGACAGCACAATGGATGCGGACAGATGAGAGAAAGTATGTACCGCCGCAGGGTCGGTAAAATCGTCCGCCGGCACATACACCGCCTGAATAGAGGTGATCGCCCCGCAGTCGGTATTGGCGATGCGCTCTTCGAGCCCCGACAATTCGGTGCCCATGGTCGGCTGATAACCCAGACGAGAGGGCATCTGCCCCATCAGACCGGAAATCTCGGAACCTGCCTGTATGAAACGGAAAATATTGTCGATCAAGAGCAGCACGTCGCGGTGTTCATCGTCCCGGAAATATTCGGCCATAGTCAACGCCGCATGCCCCACGCGAAAACGGCTGCCGGGCGGCTCGTTCATCTGGCCGAACACCATCACCATATTCGGCAACACGCCCGCCTCCTTCATGTCACGATAGAGTTCCTCCCCTTCACGACAACGCTCGCCGATGCCGCAGAAGATACTCACACCCTCGTGGTGACCGACCATGTTGTGGATCATCTCAGTGAGCAACACGGTTTTACCCACCCCTGCCCCGCCGAACAATCCCGCCTTACCGCCGCGCTCCAAGGGCGACAATACATCGATCACCTTGATGCCGGTTTCAAATATTTCAGATTGAGTGGAACGCCGTGCCAGCGGGGGCGGCGCACGATGAACGCTGCGCCATTCGATATCAACAGGGGAAGGCTGGCGGTCGATGGCGTTGCCGAACACATCGAACATGCGCGAAAGAATGGCACGACCGACCGGGGTTTTCAGTGGCCCGCCGGTATCAACAACCAGCATGCCGCGCGCCAGCCCCTGAGTCGGGGTCAACGCGATGCCGCGCACCAGATGCGCATTGAGCTGCGCCAGGACTTCGATGGCGATGTCCTGCCCGGCACGCAGCAAGGTGTAAATCGGCGGCAAAGCCGTAGCAAAACGCACATCCACCACGCTACCGCGCACGGAGACGACTACACCTAAATTCTGTGAACTATGATTCATCTCGGTTCTTCACTGAAATGGATTCCGGAACTACCGGCTGCATTATCGTCCTACCGCGTACTCTTAATTATCAGGAAAGCACCCAGCAGACTTTCGATCAGATAACAGATGCTGGAAATGCCGTGTAACATTTTAAATTGACCGGCAAGTACGCTATGCATCACATCGAGCGGTAAGGCCTGCGCCTTTAGCTCAGCCATCACCGGCTGAATACCAAAAGCAATAATCAGTGTCATCAACAGCATGGATAAAACCAACTGAAAGGTGCGTAACTTCATCGCCGCCCGACCCGACTGAACCAGATAAAAACCCAGCAAATACAGCGCGCAAACGATGTCCAGATACCCTGCCGCACTGAACATCTCACCAGCTAGCCTGCCAGCCAGTTGCTTATCGGGCTGCGCGTAAAAGAGCACTGGTACAGCCAGATAACCGATTGCCCACAGGCTGCCGACCCAGGCGGTGAGTGAAAGCGAAGCCAAAGAAGCGGATATTGATTTCATGGGATCCAGATTAACACAAAGCGACTCCCCTCGAATGAATCAGGCTTGCTCACCAGACACATCGCATAAATAGTTTGAAGCAGCACTAGGATTCATATACAATGCGCCCTCTTCAAAAGGAGCGTAGCTCAGTTGGTTAGAGCACTTGGTCGACATCCAAGGGGTCAGCAGTTCGAGTCTGCTCGTTCCTACCAAACAAAACAACGGGTTGGACGAAGCCGCTATCGCGGAGAAACGCCCCTTGGCTACCTGATTAAATAACATAATTCATCCTCACCCCGAAAGGGATTTTGCGTACTTTACCATGA
>Ga0208863_1002080_pt1 | contig 10870 bp, 13 predicted proteins | sample RifOxyD3_FD_184040 | JGI IMG/M metagenome (GOLD analysis project Ga0208863, IMG submission 184040) | Soil microbial communities from Rifle, Colorado - Rifle Oxygen_injection D3 (SPAdes) | ecosystem: Environmental > Terrestrial > Deep subsurface > Rock core/Sediment | place: Rifle, Colorado...
CGCGATATTCAAGACTTGATGCTGTCCGGGGTACCGGTAAGCGGGGAGGCGGGGGTAGGCTATGTGATGGATCGCCGCTACCACCTGCCCCCCGTCATGTTCGACGACGAGGAGATTGAATGCCTGGTGCTGGGCATGGCCATGGTCTCGGTATGGACTGACGAGCCCACAGCCGCCACGGCACGTCGAGCCATGGAAAAGCTGCGCGGGGTGATGGGGGAGGAGCAACGCCAAATCCTCCATTCGGTGGCGCTGTTCGCCCCGCCATCGGCCCAGAAAATCCCCTGGACGGTGGACTTTTCTCACCTACGTCGCTGCATCCGGGAAAAAACCAAGCTTCACCTGGAGTATGTGGACGAGCAAGGCTCCCCCACCGAGCGTACCGTCTGGCCACTGGCCATGACCTTTTTCGGGCCGGTCTGGTTGCTGTTGGGCTGGTGCGAATTGCGCAATGATTTCCGCAGCTTCCGCCTCGATCGCATCCGCTCTGCCACGCCGGGGGATGCGTTCAAGGACGAGACGGGGCGAACCTTGCGCGATTTCATGCAGCGCATCGACTTCGATGACGGTTTGCGGGGGTGAGGCGAGGGGAGTAGGATAAGAGGTGAATCGGAGAACCTGTCCATGACCAAAGACCAGAGGGAAATCGACAGTTATCTGATGCTGGCGGATATTTCCGGCTACACCAACTTCATCTCCTTCAACCGCCAGGAAATCGCTCACGCCCAACACATCATCAGCGCGTTGATCGAAGCGGTGCTGGACGCGGCCGCACCCCCTCTGGAAGTCAACAAGCTGGAAGGCGACGCAGTGTTCCTGCACGCCGAAGAAGGCCCCGATGCTGCGGTGCGGGTCGCCCACTCCGCCCTGGACTTCTTCACGGCTTTCGACGCGGCGCGCCGCCACCTTATGATAACCAACTCCTGCCCCTGCCGCGCTTGCGCCGATATGGGCAAGCTGGACCTGAAGGTGCTCGTCCATCATGGGCGAGTGCTGGTCTACCGGGTGCGCCTGTTCGAAGAATTGTCCGGCTTCGATGTGGTTCTGGCCCATCGGCTGTTGAAAAACTCGGTCGACTCCCGGCGCTATCTTCTGGTCTCAAAACCAGCGTGGGACCGGCTGATGATGACCAGCCCAGTGGAAAGCGAGAACCACCGCGAGGTCTACGAAGGGGTGGGCGAGGTGGAAACGGTGGTGCTGCGCATACCGCCCGATCCGTCCTTGCCGCCCCCTGTTGTCGCCCCCGCCCGAGGCGTGACGCGCTGGAAGGACATCTTCGCCAAGCACGCGGCGGAGTTTCTCTTTCCCCTGGGGTTGCGCAAGGCCCCCACGTGGGGCGATCAGCACGATTAGGGGTTAGGGTCTGGACCCATAATTTTAAAAGCAAACACGTCGTCGCAAACGATTCCGTTTGCTCGGGATTTGCTTTAGCCGATCACCTTGGTCAGGTGGCTGTCGAACAGGTCAGACGTGGCGATGACCGAGGCAATGTTGGTGTCGGTCTTGATCGAGCCGCGCTTTTTCATGTCCATGAGGCCCTTGACCAAGCTGTCGAGAGCTTCGATCCCCACCGGCCCTTTGAGGTGGGTTTCAAAGAACTTGCGGCCCACCCGCTCTTTCGTCCACAGGCCTTCAAGCACGCCCAGGGCTTCGCGAATTTCGATGGTGTCGCCGTCGCCGGACATGTGCAGAGCCTTGACCGCATCGGCGGACAGATAGGTCAGGTAGCGGCTGACGAACTGCTTGAATTCCTCAATACGGTCGGCGCGGTCGTTCTTGCTGGTGATCTTGCGGATCTTTTCCACCATGCGGGCCGTGCTTTCCAGGACCGGAGCGGGTTGTTCCATCAAGATGGAGAACTCGCGGCCCAGCATGCGCTGCACCACGCCAATATCGGTTTCATAGAACGGTCCGCCGGAGGATTTGTGACCGCTGGCCTTGCGTTCTTCATTGACGCGATCCGTCACGTCGCGGATTTCCCACTTGCCGATGGCGCGCAGGGATTCAGGGTTGGTGACAACCAGGATATTCTCGCCCAGATCCTTGATTTGCTCGGGGCAGGTGAAGGCTTCGGTGATGGCCTCGATGAAGTCGGGTTTCCAGGTGAGCAATTCGCCGAAGCGCTTTCCCATGCCGGTTTGAAGTCCAGCCACATGGTAGCCTTTCAGTTTCACAATCGCGTTGAGCAGAGGTTCGGACTCGGGCTTGAAGAGATTGGCGAAGGTCTTGCCCATGCCCTTTTGCAGACGAAGCAGGGCGTCCGGCTCCATGGCTTCAAGTTTGTGCAGCTTGGTCAAGGGGTCGGAACAATTCAGAAAGCCCGAGGCGGTGAGATCGAAGTTGGGGTGGCGTTTCATCAAGGAGCGGGCCGCTTCGTAAACCAGATAGCGCTCCACGTCCCCTACCGACATGCCGCAACTGCCCACGACCTTGCGCTTCTCTCCGGCCTTGAGAGGAGTTCCTTCCTCGCCGATCACCTCAATCGCCCCAGAGGCCCAGCCGTCGGTGAACATTTTCAGGCATCGCTCCAGGGCTTGGGCGTGCTTCATAATCTGGGAGAAGCGGTACTTGTTCAGAATCCGCAGATCCGCCTCGAAACTTGAGGATTCCAGGCGGCGCAAGGTGGGCAGAAGGCGCACGCAGGTACGCAGCAAGCGCGTCTGGCGCATGTTGCGGTTGCGCAGGCCAAGCTTGCGGACGATCTTGGCGATCGGCGGGGGAAGTTTTACCAGAAAACTCCCATCGCCGATGCGATCATTGATCACGGCCTTTTCAATCTCAGTGTCCGCCATACGGCGTTAAACCCCCCATCCAAAGGTATAAAGCGAGTATAGGTAGCGCTCAGTTTCCTTAGTGTTAACATAAGTGCCTGTCTCTTAACAGGGAGGAAGCCATGCCGACCGTATTCATCACCGGGGCCAATCGCGGGTTGGGACTGGAGTTCGCCAAGCAGTACAAAGATGCTGGCTGGGAGGTGGTCGCCACCTGCCGCCAGCCGGAAAAGGCCACCGGCTTGAACGCCCTGGGCGTTGAGGTGCTGGGGCTGGACGTAAGGGACATGGACGCCATCGCCGCCTTGAAATCCCGGATGAAGGGCAGGGCGCTGGATTTGGTGATTTGCAACGCCGGGGTCTACGGCGGCGATCAGGCCTTGGGGCAGTCCTCGCCTTCCGAATGGCTGGAGGTGTTGACGGTCAACGTCATCGCGCCGCTGAAGGTGGTTGAGGCTTTGCGGGGCAATCTCAAGGCCGCCAGGAATCCCAAAGTGGCGTTGATGACCAGCTTGATGGGCAGTATGGACGACAACACCTCGGGAGGCTCTTATATCTACCGCTCCTCCAAGGCGGGTCTGAACGCTGTGGGGCGCAGTCTGTCCCTGGATTTGGCTCAGGACGGCATCGTCGTGGTGTTGCTGCATCCGGGCTGGGTGCGCACCGATATGGGCGGGCCGCACGGGCTGATCGACCCGCCAGAAAGCGTTGCGGGATTGCGCCGGGTTATCGAGGGCACCAATCAGGACAATTCTGGGCGTTTCGTGGCCTATGATGGAGAGGCGCTTGACTGGTAGTTAGCAGGAACGCCTTGGTTCACAGGAAGACTTTGTGGTAGGCTGTGCAGCTCTTGTTGGGGTGGGGTCTTAGGCATTGCGATGACAAAACATCAAAATGATCAGGTTGAAGAGATCGTCTGGACGCCGGACATGAGTGTCGGCGTCCCGATCCTTGATGATGACCACAAGCACCTGATTGAATACCTCAACCGCTTCATTCAGGCGGTAGATGCCCAGGAAGGCATTTTGGATACGGACGATATCTTCACCGATTTGATCCGCTACACCGAAGAGCACTTTGCGCGCGAGGAAGCGGTGATGTCCGCGTGCGGTTTCAAGGGGCTGGACGCCCATCGGGAACTCCATGCGAAATTAAAGCAAAAGGTGCATGGCTGCCGCCATCGCTACATGCTCAATCCCAACAAGGTGTTGGAGAGGGAAGTGCGGAAGTTCCTGATGACGTGGCTCACCGATCATATTTTGAAGTGCGACATGGCTTATCGGCCCTCCGTGGAAGCCCATCCCGAAGCCGTAAAACAAGAATTGAAAAAGTCTTAGGCCGCTATGACCTGTGGCGTGTTGAACAACATCACGAATAACGCTAAAACGGAGTCCGGCGCGTACTTGGTGTGATGCGCGAGGGGCATGAAGGGGGAACCGTCATGGCTCCTGGGGAGTTAACATGAGCCTGGGTGTGGCGTCGCATGGTCGCCTTTAATGGAAATGAGTTCAAGGTTCTCGTGGTAGAGGACAACCAGCACTTCCGTTTGCTCATCAAAACGGTTTTGCAGGCCCTTGGCATTCGAGAGGTGGAAGAGGCCGTCAATGGCCTGGACGCCATTGATTGCCTGAAAAAGTTTCAGGCCGATTTGGTTATTGCCGACTGGAAGATGGCCCCGATGGACGGCATCGAGTTCACCCATTTTATCCGCAAAGACAACGCCAGTCCTAACCCCTATCTGCCGGTCATCATGGTCACGGGCTTTGCCGAGGCCAAGTTGGTGGTAGAGGCGCGTGACGCCGGGGTTAATGAGTTTCTCGCCAAGCCCATCTCGGCCAAGATGCTGATGTCGCGTATCCTCGCGGTGGTGCAAAAGCCGCGCCCGTTCGTCAAAGCTGGGCAATATTTTGGGCCTGATCGCCGGAGAAAGCCACTGCCATTCAAGGGTGATGATCGCAGAAAAAAGCTCCAATAGGTTGATTAAGGCCTTAGTGTTCGGCGTACTTCACAAAAACGACATTGAAAACACGGAGTTTTGTCATTCCCCATTCGCGGGAAAGGCGATACTATTCTGTAATTGTCTCAGGTTTGAGGGGCACAAAGCAGTAGGGATATGGCGGGTTACAATCTCGAACGATTGAATTTTCTGGTTGTTGACGACAACAAGCACATGCGCGCGTTGGTCAAAACGATTCTGCACGCCTTGGGCTCTAAGAACGTTCATGAGGCGGCGGATGGAGCGGACGCCTTTAAGGAACTGCGCCATTTTCCCGCCGACATCATTATTTGCGACTGGAACATGTCTCCCCTTGATGGCATGGACTTCGTGCGTCTCGTGCGCACCGGCAAGGACAGCCCCAATCCCTTCGTTCCCATCATCATGCTGACCGGCCATACGGAAATGAGCCGGGTGGTTGAAGCCCGCGATGCCGGGGTGCATGAGTTTCTCGCCAAGCCCATATCGGCGAAAGGTCTCTTTTCGCGGGTGCGTGCCATCATTGACCGTCCAAGGGCTTTTGTCCGTGCAGGGATGTATTTTGGTCCCGACCGTCGGCGACGGGATATGGACTACAAGGGGATGGAGCGGCGCAAGGTTAAGAAAGAATTGCAGCAGGCTCCGGTCATAGATCCCCATCGGGATGAAAATGCCAGTGGCGGATTGTCCCAGGCCGAAGTCGAAGCGTTGTTGAGATAGTTTTCAAGCTCTGGGAGAAAAAATGAGCCAAGGTGATGACTCCGAACCGGAATTCATAACCCCTCCGACCAACATCAAGTCCAAGGTGTCGATCACACCGGATGGAGTGGATTTGGAGGCTTTGGAAAAGGCCGAGCAGGTGATCGCCGGGTTACAGGACAGCTACCTGGACTGGGTCGAAGAGGATCTGCGCAATATCCAAGCGGCCTATGACAAGGCGGTTGCCGATGCGGCCAACCGCAAAGCTTATTTCGATGAAATTTTTCGTATTTCCCATGACGTCAAGGGCCAGGGTGGGAGCTTTGATTATCCGCTCATGACCATCATCGGCAATCATTTGTGCCGGTTTCTTGAAAGTGTCGAAACCCCGAAGGAGTCCGATTTGCAGGTGATCAAGCTGCATATCGATTCGTTGCGCGTGGTCATCACCCAACGTATGGCCGGGGACGGCGGTGCGGTGGGAACCAAGCTGGTCGCGGGCATCGAGGCGGTGCTGACCAAGGTCGGCAAATAATAAAGAGCCGGGTTTCCCCGGCTCCGACAGAGATATATTCTGGGCCTTCAGCGATATGCTCAATGTGAGCATAGCAACGAGGTTCGAGAGCGTATCTATCTCGGTCGCCCACTTCAAAAAATACCGAACGCCCGGAATAACTGTTCGAGACGCACACAAAAGTGACTGCTGAAAAAAAAGGGGACGCTGAAAAATGGATAATCCCAAATTGGATGCTGAAAAACCCCGGTGGATATACCGTTTTGATAATTACAAACGGGCTTTTGGCTTGTTACGCGAAGCCATCGAGACATTGGAAACCAGAGAATTAACACAGCTTGAAAAAGAAGGTGTCATTCAGCGGTTTGAATATACTTGGGAACTGGCCTGGAAAACGATCAAGGACTATCTGGAGCATGAAGGCGTTGTTCTTGATAAAACAACCCCGGCCACGGTTATCCGGGCAGCGTTTGAAGCCAATATTATCACGCAGGGGGAGCGCTGGATGCAAGCGCTTGATGCTCGCAATAAAATGTCGCACACATATAATCTTACAAAATTTGAAAAGACCATTCAGGATATTCAGACCTCATATCTTGCACTTTTCGATAATCTGCACCTTTCCATGATGGAAAATGCCATCAAATCCGATAACTCTGAACAGAGTGGTTAGCGCGATGGGAGATCATGGGCTAACAGAACGGCAGTTGCAGATTATTGCGGATACACTGCGCCCCTATGCCAAAAAAATCACGACCATAGGTCTTTTCGGGTCGCGGGCAACGGGAACCTACCGCGAGAATTCAGATATTGATCTTGTTCTGTACGGCACGCTTGATGAAAACGATGTGGATCATCTTCATACCTTATTTGAAGAAAGCTCCCTGCCAGTAAAGGTGGATGTGATGGCCTATCATTTGATCGACTATCCACCGCTGAAAGCTCATGTGACGGCTGTGATGAGGCCGTTGTTTTCTAAAGGTAACGACTTCGACCCGTTATAATAAAAAGAGCCGGGTTTCCCCGGCTCTGATTTCTCACTTGATGTTTATTAGCCTACTTCAGCGTACGGCTTTTTTCCACCATGTCGTGAATGATGGGGCCAAGGATGATTTCCATGGCCAGTCCCATCTTGCCGCCGGGCACCACGATGGTGTTGCGGCGGGACATGAACGAGCCCTGAAGCATGGACAGACAGTAAGGGAAATCCACGTTCCAGTCCTCGGGGCGACGGAAGCGGATGACCACAAGGCTCTCATCCGGGGTCGGCACATCGCGGGCGATGATGGGGTCGGAGGTATCGACCACCGGCACGCGCTGGAAGTTGATGTCGGTGTGCTTGAACTGGGGCACGATGAAGTGAACGTAATCGTGCATGCGCCGCATGATAGTGTCCATGACGGCTTCTTCGGAGTAGCCGCGCTGGCTGGTGTCGCGGTGGATCTTCTGAATCCATTCCAGGTTGATGACCGGAACCACGCCGATCTTGAGATCGATATGCTGGACCGTGTTGACGCCCTCGGTGACCATACAGCCGTGCAGACCTTCATAGAACAACAGGTCGGTCTGTTCCGGCAGGTCTTCCCAGGGGGTGAACTGACCCGGCTTGAGAGGGGCGTAGGGGACGGCCTCGGCGTCGCTGTGCAGGTACAGGCGACGCTTGCCTGAACCGGTCTTGCCGTAGGTCTTGAACAGGTTTTCCAACTCGGCGAACAGGTTGGCTTCCGGGCCGAAGTGGCTGAAATTGCGGTTGCCAACAGCTTCAGCCTTGGCCATCTGTTCTTTCATCGCCGCACGGTCATAGCGGTGGAAGCTGTCGCCCTCGATCACGGCCGGGGTGATGTTCTCGCGACGGAACATATGCTCAAAGGCCGTCTTGACGGTGCTGGTCCCGGCGCCGGAGGAGCCGGTGATGGCAATGATCGGGTGCTTAGCGGACACGGTTGATCTCCCACTGTAAACGATGATCAGGCGGTTAAGATTCTTACCCCCTCCCCCCCGAGGGGATCGAACCTGTATAGCCTTGACGAATACAAAAAGCTAGTACCCTCCCTCGGACGATTTTTGGCGAGCCGAAAAATTTCAACTTGTGTTGTCGCGGGCGTTGCAAGCGCGTATAGGATTGACCCGATTTTCCAGCAATCGCGTCGGACACATGACCCACCCTCTTGCTCCGTTTCGGCCTATAGGGCTCATCTTTGCCTTTGCGGGATTTTTGGCCCCCATCATCCCGGTGATCAAGAACCTAGGGCTGGCTCCCTTGGGGGTGGTTTGCGCGCTCGCAGGTCTGTGGGTGATTATGAGGGGCGGGGCCAAGAAAGTTGAGCTCGACCGCTCCCTCTGGGGCGTGATTGCCATGGTGCTGCTGTGGCAGGCCGCCAGCGCCCTGTGGTCGCTTGACCCCATCGCCAGTCTGGAGCAGACGGCTCGGTTTGGGGCTAATATGGCGATTGGCTTCGTGCTGCTTTACTTGGCGAAAGCCGCCACTCAATCGGAGATAAGCTTCGCGGGGAAGGCTCTTTGGGTTGGCTTTCTCGCGGCTGTAGGGTTTGTTGGGCTTGATATCCTCTTGGGCGGGCCGATCAGCAGCGTGGTTTATAACCGTCCCGATATCGGACCCGCCGGTTATTTCTGGTACAATTCCGCCGGTTCCGTTTTTTCTGTCCTGGCTTGGCCCGTCGCGTTGGTGGCTCTGCGCCAGGGGATGCCCATGCTGGGTGGAGCGGCTCTAGCCCTTGCCGTTCTCTCCAATTACCTGATTGATTCCAAATCAGCGCTCCTTGCCGCCCTGGTGGGGATTGGCACCGCCGGCGTGACCTGGCTGGCGCGGGGCTGGGGGCCTAAGGTGATCGGAGCTTTTGTCGCCATCGCTGTGTTGGCTTCCCCCGTTCTTCCTCTGACGGTGCTGCAGCCTCTGAACTTCGGGATTATGGGCGGAACCCGTACCCACGCTCTGCTGCATCGGTTGTATATTTGGGAGTTCGCCGCTCATCATGCTCTGGAAAAGCCCGCGCTGGGGTGGGGCATGGATGCCTCCCGACGCATGCCGGGGGGGCGGGAGACCATTGTCGATCCACGTTATGGGATTATCGGGCACGCCATGCCACTGCACCCTCATAACACCTCGTTGCAGGTCTGGCTGGAGTTGGGGCTACCCGGAGCCTTGCTTACCGCAGCTCTGGCGTTCTTGATCTTTCGCCGCATCGGACAGGGGACGGAGGATCGGACCACACGCGCCCTGTGGACCGGGCAAGCCGTCGCCACCATCACTCTGGCCCACTTGAGTTTTGGCGCTTGGCAGAGTTGGTGGATTTCGCTCATATGGATCAGCATCGCCTTTTCAATGATGGTGGGGCGCGCCAAGCCAACTTCAGAGACAAACCCGGAGCCCGCATGACCGACTGGACCCTACGCCCTACCTGGGAGGACCGGCTCAAGGATATTCTCGTTCCGCCGCGCCTTTACTATTGGCTCCGCGCTCATCGTGAGCGTTGCCGGGGCGAGCGGGAGATTGCTCTGCTGCCCTTCCTGGTCGATCCGGACCGTGCGGCGGTGGATGTAGGGGCCAACAAGGGCGTCTACACCTACTGGCTGGAGCATCGCGCCACCCACGTTCACGCCTATGAGCCCAACCCGAAGATGTTCGCGGTGCTGCAAAAAAGCGTGGGCAACTCCCCCAAGGTCACGCTGCGCCATATCGCCGCCTCCGATCAAGCGGGGGAGGCGGTGTTGCATATTCCTCGTGGCAGTCGGGGCTTTTCCAACCAGGGCGGAAGCCTGAAACTCTCCAAACGCCAGCGGGAGCCGGAGCGCGAGCATGCCGAGGTGCGGGTGGAAGCCAAACGCTTGGACGATGAGAACCTGAGTAACATCGGCTTCATGAAGATCGACGTGGAAGGCTTTGAGTTTGAAGTCCTGGCCGGGGCGGAGCTGATCATCCAGCGCGACCACCCGGTCTTGCTGATCGAGATGGAGGAGCGCCACTCCGGCATATCCAATGCCGAGGGGGTGGCTCGTGTGGAGGCCTTGGGCTACGACGCTTTCTTCCTGACGGGGAAGGGTGTGCTGACCAGCTTTGCCCGCTACGCCCCGCCCAAGCCCGGCGAGGCCTACATCAACAACTTCATCTTTCTGCCAAAGGGCTGAGGGCAAGATACTCAATCATGCCTTCAGCCGCCATTGCGGCGGCGGCCAAGCGCGGAGCGCGCCCGGCGAGGGCTATAATAGCTTCACGATCACCACGAGAGCGATGATCCCCAGGGCCGTGGCGGTCATGACCAGCTTGAGCCGCTTTTCGATGAATTCCCGCATGGGGGTGCCGAACTTCCACAGCAGCGCACCGATCAGGAAGAAGCGCATTCCACGCGCGATGATGCTGGCGAAGGTGAAGGTGGTCAGATCGAACTTGAAGGCCCCGGCGGCGATGGTGATCAGCTTGTAGGGAATGGGGGTTGCGCCTTTGACGATGATCACCCACGCCCCGTACTCATCCACAAGCGGCTTGAAGTCCTCGAACTTCTGCGCCAGGTGGAAGAGGTCCAGTATCCACAGGCCGACGCTATCCATCAGGTAGTAGCCGATGGCATAGCCCAGGTATCCCCCCGCCACGGAGGACAAGGTGCAGACCAGGGCGATGCGGAACCACCGCTCCGGCTGGGCCAGAATGAGCGGGATCATGATAATGTCCGGCGGGATCGGAAAGACCGAGCTTTCAACAAACGAAATGAACGCCATCCACCCCACCGCATGGGGGTGGGTGGACTTCTCCATCACCCAGTCGTAACTGCGCTGCAACATACTGTTCGTGCCCTAGTTCAAGAATCGCGGGCGGATACTGCCACGTCGCGGGGCGATGTCAAAGTGGGATTAAAACCCCTCCTCCGCCATCTCCATCATGCTCGCCTTGCCCGC
>Ga0208863_1002081_pt1 | contig 10870 bp, 11 predicted proteins | sample RifOxyD3_FD_184040 | JGI IMG/M metagenome (GOLD analysis project Ga0208863, IMG submission 184040) | Soil microbial communities from Rifle, Colorado - Rifle Oxygen_injection D3 (SPAdes) | ecosystem: Environmental > Terrestrial > Deep subsurface > Rock core/Sediment | place: Rifle, Colorado...
AACTCAACAACACTGTTTATCGAGCTATGCTGCTCAAAGAGCAATTCCTTGAAATATACCGGTCCGACTCACACAAAGTCGCCCAGACTGGTCTCAGGCAATGGATTGGCGCAGCATTCGCATCCAGGATTCCGGCCTTTGTCAAGTTGGGGCAGAAATTCTTCCGTAAGCGGCATTTCATCCTGAACTCTTTCCTGAGGCGGATCACTTCGGCCATCTCAGAGGGCATCAACAACAAAATCAAAAGATTGAAACGGATGGCTTACGGCTATAAGGATGTTGCCTACTTTCTCCTCAAAATTCACCAGCACTGCGGACTACTTAACCCGAGGCTGTCAACTTAAACACGAATGAACCATTTTTTATCACCGCCGCGATCTGCTTGGTGCTGATCTCCGCCACCGGCAGGTGACCAAGGTACGGAAAAACATCCTGCTCCAGGGACCGCCACACCCGATCGGCATGACGCTCGGAAAAACGGCTTACTTTTTTGTATTCCATCCACTCGGCAGCGACCTTGACAAAGGTGTTCTTTTCCACCGCCTCCTGATCTTTCTTGGCCACACACGGATCAATGCCCTGGGCAATCTGACTGCGCGCATCTTCTCGTTTTTGCCGGGCTGCAGCCAGGCTTACCCCTGGATAAACGCCCAGAGCAAGAAGCTTTTGTTTCCCGGCAAACCGGTAGGCCATGCGCCAATAACGCGAGCCGTTGGAATGGACCAGCAGGAACAGGCCGCCGCCGTCCGACAGCTTATAAGGCCGATCAGCCGGAAGGCTTTTCTTGATCGAAAGGTCAGTAAGCTTATTTGAAGTGGTCATGTTGGTACATTATCACAAGCTGGAGACAGATACCAACAAATATACCAACAGAAACAGCGGGAACACATGGGAAACCGTGGGAACTCACGAGACATAAAAAAGCCCGCAAACCGTTGAACGGTGCGGGCTGTGAGCCTTTATGAGAACTCACGAGAATACAAACTGGTGCCGGGACCAGGATTTGAACCAGGGACACTCGGATTTTCAGTCCGATGCTCTACCGACTGAGCTATCCCGGCAAAAAGTAGCTATCATATATTGAAATCTGACCTGCTTGTCAACCTAATTTCACAAGGGTGTCTTTATTACTACCCGGGTGTCTGCTACATGGTCGTGCCAAGCGCATTTTTCCCGGTCGATAATACTCCAGAAAAAGCCAAGTCCCAAGGGGAGAATCGACAGGCAAAAGCCGATCAAGCGCAGAAAGGCCAGGCCTGGCGTCATCTCCCCGCCGTTGGTTCGCACCACTTTGAGTCCCATGAACATCTTGCCCAGGCTCTGCCCCTGCCAGCCATGCAACGTCAGAAAATATACCGCAACAAACAGAGGGAAGGTAAGCAGGGACAGGAGAAGACAGAAGAAAATGGATGGCAGCAGTTCGCGCCAGTGAGGAGAGTACGCCCACAATGCCGCTGCTGCCGCGCACAGGCAGCAGAAATAGAGAAGGTGGATCAGGAGGATATCGATACCCAAGGCCATCCCCCGGGCCAGAAAACCGGCGTATTGGGGGCAGGGGGCGGTTTTATTACTCATGGCCGCGTCTTCATTCCTGAGCATCGTTTTCTAGGGTCAAGTCGAGATCAGGAATGTCGGCCCCTGTGCTTGCCGACTTTTGAGGTGTATCGGTAAGGGCAGGGGGATGCTCGTCATCACTAAAGGAAGGCTTGAAAATATCGTGGTCTTTCTCTTTGGCCGTTGTTGGTGCTTCCTCAAGGCTCATTAGAGAGAAGAGATCGACAATCTCCTCATCCTGCGTTTTTTTAAGGTCGTCGGTGGAAACCTCTTGCCCGGCAAGGCTCTGAAGCTCGTCTGGTTCAAGGAAGGGGATTTCGATTCCCATAAGCGCAGCTTCCTCCTTATCCAGAGGCAGCATCGACGCTTCTTCTATTTTATGGGGCAGCATAAGATCCGAAACATCGAACTCGTCTAAGGCAAAAGACGACAGGGATTGATCTTCCAGGTCGATCTTGTCTTCATCCGCTGGTTGAGCCTGGTACTCCATTTCGTGGAGAGCATAATCAGTTTCGGCTTCAGCTGTTTTTTGTTTTCCGAAAATTGCCTCAAGGAAAAGAGGAGGGGCCGCCTTGCCCACCGTGCCTTTGAGCTGTTCGGCCACAGCGGCTAAGTCGTGGTTGCATTTGCTGCAGGATATTTGCCGGTCAAATGAGATATAGCCACATTTTGGGCAACGCATGGCAGGAGTCTCCTTTCGTACAGTGTGGTTGGCGTGTAAATCTCGGGCCAGCTAAAAAAAGTATGGATAACATTACAACTTTATTATATATCTTCACAGATGGATGATTATGACAGTTTCCTGTATCCTGAACAAAAATGCAACCCAAGTTTACTTGAACGGGAAAAAATCGGCGCATAGTTTCTTGCTAACTATGGCAAACCGCATTATTTTTTTTGCCCTGGGCATTTGCGTCAACCATTTTCTCTAAGGAGTGAGAAATGAGATTTGTTTTTCCCCCGCGTTTTATTTTCTGTCTGTTGCTGCTTGGCCTTGTCGGGACAGGTTGTTTTTACCGTGACGAGCCGGTGCGGCATCTTTCTTCAGATATCTGTCTGGTTACGCCCAATCTCACCCAGAAGGAGGTTCTTGCCTCTCTTGGCTCTCCGGATAAAAAAGAGAAGGGTGAGCAGGGCGAGACCTGGATCTATCATGAGGTGAAAAAAAGTTTTCTGCGGAAAACTCCTTATCTCGGAGAAAAGCTGGGTTCACAAGATTATGATGTGGTGACTATAACCTTTGCCGGGGACAGAGTTTCCACCTGTTTTTATCGCGCTTACAGTGAAGAGGAACTCAAGAAAAGCGGGATTATGATCAGTGAGCCGCGTGCGGATTAACAAGTACGAAAAATTCCGGGCCCGCATGGTTGAGGAGCAGCTGCTCCCCAGAGGCATTAAAGATCAGGCGGTGCTTCACGCCATGGAGGCGGTTCCCCGGCATCTTTTTGTCGACGCCGCCCTGCACGCTCAGGCCTATGGTGATTTTCCCCTGCCCATCGGCCATGGCCAGACTATCTCCCAGCCCTGTGTGGTGGCGCTCATGACCCAGCTGCTCCAGCTCACTGGGCAGGAGAAGGTGCTGGAGATCGGCACCGGCTGCGGCTATCAGACCGCTATTCTTGCCGCGCTCTGTGAGCGGGTCTATACGATTGAGCGACTCAAGCCTCTTCTGGCCCGCGCCCGGCAGACTTTTGACCAGCTTCAGATTTATAACATCATGAGCAAGGTTGCGGACGGCACCGAAGGCTGGCCGGAGAATGCTCCCTTTGACGCGATCATCGTTACCGCTGCCGGGCCGCAAATTCCGCAACCGCTGGTGGATCAACTGGCAGATCCTGGCGTTATGGTTTTGCCGGTGGGTGATCTGGAAGGCCAGACCCTCATGGTAGTCAGAAAAGAAGGGGGGGCCATAACAACCACTGCGGTGGAAAGTGTCCGCTTTGTCAAGCTGGTTGGCGCTCACGGCTGGAAGGCGGCCTGAACCTGTTTTTCACTTGCCTGCTCTCACCCGTTCGGCCAGGCGGCGAACCTCGTCCATGGTTTGCGCCAGATCAAAGGAAAGAAGCTGCCGGTTCTGCATGACCACTTTGCCGTCAATGAGGACGGTGGATACATCGCTGCCTCTTCCCGCATAGACTATGGTCTCCGGATTATAAAAGGGGGTCAGATGGGGCTGCCTGCTGTCGATGATGATACAGTCTGCCCGCAAACCTTCAGCCAGGCGGCCAGTCTGTCTGGCTAAGCCCAGAACCCCGGCGCCTGCCCCGGTGGCCATCTCCAGCATGGCGGCAGCGGGCAGACGGGTTGGCATCTGGGCGGCGACTTTGTGCAGTCTGGCGCAGCTTGCCATTTCTTGAAAAAGATCCAGATCATTATTGCTGGCGCAGCCGTCTGTGCCCAGGCCCACTGGAACCCCGGCTGCGAGCAGTTCGGCCAAGGGGGCGATACCTGCGCCGAGCTTCATGTTACTCTCCGGGCAGGTTACTACCTTGGCCCCGGTATCCCGCAGCAGCCGGATGTCTCCCTCTTCCAGCCAGACACAGTGTACACAGATCGTTTCTGCATCCAGCAGACCAAGCCTGTGAAGCAGGCCCACCGGGGTGCAGCCGTGTTGTTTCCTGCTCTGTACGACCTCATCTCTGGTTTCAGCAAGGTGGATAAAAAAAAGACTGCCGGACTCACGGGCCAGGGTCTTGGCCTGTCGCATGGTTTCCAGGCTGCAGGTGTATGGAGAATGGCAGAACAGGGCTGGGGTGAGCAATGAATTCTTTCCCTGCCAGGATGAGAGAAAATTGGCGGCCGCCGCAATATTTCGTTTCGGGTTTGGTACCCCAGGCGCAGGGAAATCAATGATGCCCTGGGCGGCCACTGCCCGCATACCTGCTTCACAAAAGGCTTTTGCTGCCGCATCCTCATAAAAATAGGCGTCCGCCACTGTAGTGGCGCCGCCCATGATCATCTCGGCGGCGGCAAGCTTGCTGCACCAGTAAACCATCTCCGCCTCGACCAGCCGCGCCTCGGCCGGGAAGATCTGCTCGTTGAGCCAGGTCGTGAGCGGCAGGTCATCGGCCAGCCCCCTGAACAGAGTCATGGCGCCATGGCAGTGACAGTTGACCAGTCCAGGCATGACCAGGTTGCCTGCTGCGTCAATGATCCGCTCAGGCCCGGATCGCACGGGCAGGTTGGCCATTGCGCCAATTCCGACAATAGCCCCCTTTGCCACGGCAAGATAGGCCGCCTCCCGCAGGTGGCCGTCTGCCGGATTTGCCAGAAGCGTGGCATTTATTATGAGCAGATCATGGTTTGGCACGAAGAAGGACTCCTCACAAATGGCGCCATTAAACGGCGTCCGCAAAAAGAATATATACGGGAAAACCTGGCAATATGGTATATTCCTTTTTTTGTCGCTACCCTTTTCCCAGAACCTTCGGGACCACCGCCTAAGAGATCTCTTTGCCCCGCACAATGACCATGCCCCCGACCTTGCGTCTATATTTATCTCGGCTGCAGGCCCTGATTGTAAACCGTTATACGGTATTCCTGCTCTTTATTCTCGGCTATACGGAAATTGTTCAGCAGCACGGCGGCCTGCCTTCACCGCTGCCGGCCTGGCGCCTGGAAATCCCCCTGCTCCTTTATCTCTACTTTTTTCTTAATCAGCTCCTCCGTAGATCCCGCCTGCAACCGCTGGTGGCTGCGGTGCCGCTTGTTTTGTTTTACGCAATATTCGATGCCTACCATATCATGTTTGGTCGGCTGTTGCGCATCACCGAAATAAGTGAACTGCCGGAGATGTTTCAGGTGCTCCCCCCCCTGGCCTTCGTCCTGATCGGGGCGCTGATCGGCCTCCCTCTGCTGGCCTTCCTGGCTTCCCTTGAATTTCGCGCCAGACGGGCGACCATGGCCATTGCCTCGCTGCCTCTCCTGATGCTGCTATTAATGGTGGAAATGACCCCGGATTTCTTTATGACAATTTTTCAGGAAACCCAGGAGGAGATTGTCTTCTATTCCGACACAGCCAGCGCCAGCAACAACGGTCGCCTGAGCATGATGCTCTACAATGAGGCCAGGAGAAAAAGCTCTCGTGAAAAAATTGCTGGCCATCAGCTTAACCCCGCTTCCCTGACCGATTTTGACAAGGTTGCTGCCGGGCTTAAAGGACAGCAGAAAAAGAGAAACATCCACCTGATAGTTCTTGAGAGCTTTCTGGATCCGGGACTCTTGAAAAACTCCAGCTTTTCCCGCAACCCGGCACACCCAGACTTCCGCAAACTGCTGGGCCAGAAAGGGAGTATTTCCATCTCCCCGGTGTTTGCCGGGGGCACGGCCCAGGCCGAGTTCGAGATTCTCTGCGGGGCTCCGGCCCTGCGGGAGTTTTCCGGGATCGAGTTCGATGTGTTCACCGGGGCCAAGGCCCCCTGTCTTCCCAGAATTCTCGCCAAAGGCGGCTACGAGACCAACGCCACCAACGCCTATAAACCTGATTTTTTCAACTCCTCCAAAGCCTATACTGGAATCGGCTTTGAAAAAAGATACTACCCGCAGGAATTCGCCGCAGGCTACGATACGTATTTCTCTGCCGGAGATGTGACCGACGAAGATTATATGTTCGACGGGGTACTTTTCTCCCAGAACCTGGAATTTATCAGCAAACGAATCAGGGAAAAGCCCAAGCTTCCTATCTTCAACTATATTATCAGCATGTACGGGCATATCCCCCATGACCTCAACTATGCTAAGCGGCCAAAGGTCATTGAAATGCTGATAAAATTCAGGGACGAGGGGTTGGAGAAAGCCGTCAACCAGTACTATTACCGCACCGAGGCCATCGCCATCTTTGTAAAGGGGCTGATCGCGGTAGACCCGCATTCGCTGATCATCCTGGTGAGCGACCATCTTCCAGGTCTCTCGGGGAGAGAAGCCTACCAAGAGCTCAACTATCTTGGCGGCACCGTGGAAGCTACCTTTTATAACCGGATCTACTTCATCGAAAACGGTCGCCCGGTGCGGCAGAATACCATTCATCATTACGATATTCCCCGCATTATCCTCAACTACGCGACCAGAGGGAAATACTGCCAGGAGCATGACTGCAATTTCACGACCCCAGATGTCAATCTTGTCGAAAAGACCTTTCGGGACGACTATCTGGACATCATGTCCCAGGCCATGGATGCAGCCTCGCCCCTCCAAATGTTCGGAGCAAAGACCAAGAGCGTGCAATGAAAAATTTCCTGCGCTTGTGCCGTCAGGATTTGGAGGGCGATTCATTTTGACTCTTGCTTTATTATGAGCAAATTCTGTGAAAATCCCGTACATTTATACCTTCAAAATTTTTACCTGCGGGCTTGGCGCATGTTGCCACCGGCAAGGCAACCCCATAAAAAATCTAAAGAGGTATCACCAGATGAATGCAAGCAAGAGAATAAAATATTTCCCTACCAGCCTGGTGCTCGCCACCTCCCTGCTCCTGTGGAGTTTTCTTCAGACCAGCGCCTTTTCGCAGAACGTTGGAGAACCTGGAATGGGAGGGAGTATGGCCGGCGGGCCAATGATGCCGGGGATATCGATATCCGGCAAGGTGCTAGAAACCATGACCAGCGGTGGCTATACTTATGTTCTGCTGGCCAAGGACGGCGTTAAGACCTGGGTAGCCATCCCTGTGACCAAGGTCGCGGTGGGCGATGAAATCACCTGTAAGCCTGGTATGGTGATGAGTAACTTCAACAGCACCTCGTTGAATCGCTCTTTCGAGCGCATTGTTTTCTCTCAGGGTCTTGCCTCAGCCGGGCCCGTTGTTGCTGCTTCTGCCCCAGTCGTCGCTGCTCCAGCCGCTGAGGCAATCAAGGTGGACAAGGCTGAAGGAATCACGGCCTATACTATCGGCGAGATTTTTGCAAAGAAAGACGCCCTGGCAAATATGCCGGTGATGGTCAAGGCCAGGGTGGTCAAGATCAGCCGTGGCATTCTGGGCAAGAACTGGCTGCATCTGCAAGATGGCACCGGCAGTCAGGCCACTGGCACCAACGATCTGATGGTCACCACCGATTCTGTTCCTGGGCTTGGAGATGTGGTCACCATTAAGGGGAATCTTTCCCGTGACCGTGATTTCGGGGCGGGTTATCGATACGATGTCATTATCGAGGGAGCTGAGGTGACCGACAACAAATGAGAGCCCATGGTCTCATGGCTCTTACGCGTAACCAGAAAAAACATGAAGGCCGACACCTCGATTTCGGAGTGTCGGCCTTATTTGTTCTTTGATGTCCCTGTCTAGTCCGGGCTGGACGTCAGCAGGCAGGAGGTTCGTGATCTCTGTGGAAAGCCAGGCTGAGAGAGAAGGGGGGGCGGCTTACTTTTTTGCCGCCACCTTGAATTTATTGATTTGTTGAGCTATCTGTTCAAGACTTACCCGAAGTTCCGCCAGGTGTTCTGGAGGAACCATCTCCTGGCCGGGGCCACAAATCTTCTGTGCCTGGTGCAACGAAACCTGCGCACTGATGATGGTTTCTTTGAAAAGCTTAACCATTTGATTGATTTGCTCCGCCAGCGAATCACCTTCATCTCCGGAGCGAAGGTTGATCTGCATGGTTAGATCCCCTTTTGTGATGCGTCTGACATCCTCTTCAATTCGATACAGTGCGCCAGCAACATTTTTCGGGAAAAACAGGCTGGCGATCGTGCCCAGACCCAGGCTTATAACAAACGAGACACCGACAACCGGAAGAAGAAAGTCCAGAAAATTTCTGGCCTTGATATGAAAAAGCAGAAATGAGGCGGTGACCTGCCGATCGGCATAGTAGTAGAACACCCCGCTGCTGAAAAGCAGACTGAGCAAGAGAATGCAGGTCAACTTGCCGATCATGCGCAGTTGCATGGCACGGTTCACAGAGAAATTTAAAATCTTTCTTTTATAGGTTCTGTTCTGACTCATCTGCCAATCTCCTGTTGTTATGCACCTGTTCTTCTCCCGCCGAATTCCGTGTCCAGAAAGATTCACCGAGGCCGTCGTGTCGCCGCAGGTTAAACCCGCAGTTTTAAAACATGGTACTCTTCGAGGTTCGATTAAAGGTGATATGGCATGCCACGCACAACTTGGTAACAATCAACTCGCGTGCCAGGGCCTTGCCCTTGCCGCCATGCGGATCATGACAGCTCACGCAGGTAAGCATGCCGCCTTTGCCAGTCGGCAGGCTATTGGGTATGCGCGTCTCAGATCCATTGGCATATATCCGCACCGGGTGAGAAGTCCCCATGCTGCTCTGCGGATGACAGGTGTAGCACAAGTCGATTGTGGCATACTCTGAACTTACCAGCAATGGATGGCTTTCTTTCCCCTGTTTGTTGGCGGCCTGGGCAAGGGTTTTCTTCGCCGGCTGATTAGCCTCCAGTTGTTGCAGGCTGACCCCTTCCACTTCTTGCATCTCGATCCAGCCGAAGCTCTCATAACGCGATTGCCAGCGGATTATGATCGATTTGCCAAGCACTTGCAGGGATGAGGTCAGGATGGAATCGAGGCCAGCTCCGCTAATCTCGAAGATCTTGCCTGTCGAGGGAGGAAATCCCTGCATCTCCGCAGGGACAAGGCCCAGCCACTTGCTGGCATCCTGTGTCCCTGTCCCCGGTTTAGGGGTATTGCTCCAGATAATACGGAAACGATACGCCTTGGAATCGGACAATCCCAATATCGTGGCCGCATGTTTTGCCTGCCACCCTTCGCTGCTGGTGAAAATCATGGTCTTTCGCCATTGGTTTCCCTGCTCGGCCACCGGCTTTCCGGTACTCGTAACAGAAGTCCCCCCTTCCGCCTGGGTGCGCCAGTCGGACTCCGGCGCCAGGTGACAGACAATGCACTGACGATCAAAACATGGCTTATGGAGATATTTACTTGCCATGCTCTTTTTGTAGACCTCGACATGGCAGCCGATGCACTTATTGTTCAATTCTTCTTCGTTCTGGATCCGGATGGCTGAAGAGCCGATTCCCAGCAGGACAAAACTGCTGAATAGCAAGGCATAAATGGTGATGGATCGTCCGGCTTTCCTAAACATTGTTCACCTTCTTGCGGGGCTAAATACAAATCTTCAGACGCGCCTGTTCTGAGGGTATTCCCAAATTTCCACCGCAGGCAACGATGCTCGCACGATGAAACGCCGAACGTCTGAACGGCAACCCAGCGTAAAAATTCATTGCGACCGCGACCTTGTGCCGTCGTATTATTCCCATTTTGCACCCAAAGGGCATAAGTTTCGTTTGAGCAGGCAAGCTGCTCAACTCAGCTTTATGATGCCTGCCTGAAATAGTGTAAACTAAATCGTTCACGTCGCAAGTTGTTTTTCGTCTATCTCCTCATGTCGGGGAATCCCCTTCATGTTGACATCTGATCATTCCTTGGCCTTGCAGTCGTTGCCATTGTGAGAAAAAGAGACAACCTTCGTGCCTTCGAGTTCAAAAGTGGTGGTGCATGACATGCCAATGTTCATTCCAGGGCTCCCACCAATCGCATCCGTGTAGGCGGTATTGCCAATGACCGTTGTTTGATATATTGGCGCGGTTCCCGGCAGGTACACGTTGCGATGTGATGAATAGACGATAAACTTATGCCCCCCGGTTTTGTATGACCGTAGTGGTGGCCCCCAGCTGCGGACGAGGTCAATTTCCTGTACGCCGATCCAAGTGTTGAGAATCTTCTCGTAGCCTGCCACGGTGGCACAGGCGGTCAAAGCAACGGCGGCAATGACAATGACTAGATAACGGGACACAATTACTCCTCTGTAGCAGTGAGTGCTCTGCCGTTTGACCACTTTCCTGTCTGTGAAGGAGGCGGTTCTTTTGTTTTCAGGCGGTGCAGATTTTGTACCATACATTATACCATCACTAGTGTCCCAACGTTGCATATCAATCAGCATATAACATGCCGAAAATTTGGACAAAATACAACAAAATGCCATTTAACGACTTGAAACTTTTTCCGGAAATCAGTCAGCTCTGCGCGACATCAAATCGCGGAGGACTGAATTATGTACACCGGAAAAATTATCTTCTCCCAAGTGATGGAGCATCTTCCGCTCCACGTCTTTCACAAGTGTGTCGCTCGCTATCATGGCGACTTCAAGGTCAGGGGGTTTTCCTGCCTCGATCAGTATCTGTGTATGGCCTTCGCCCAACTTACCTATCGCGAAAGCTTGCGGGACATCGAAGCCTGTTTGCGTGCTCAAGAAAACAAGCTTTACCACATGGGCATTCGTTCTTCCGTCTCCCGCAACAACCTGGCAAACGCCAACAAAATCCGCGATTGGCGCATCTACGCCGATCT
>Ga0208863_1002084_pt1 | contig 10861 bp, 7 predicted proteins | sample RifOxyD3_FD_184040 | JGI IMG/M metagenome (GOLD analysis project Ga0208863, IMG submission 184040) | Soil microbial communities from Rifle, Colorado - Rifle Oxygen_injection D3 (SPAdes) | ecosystem: Environmental > Terrestrial > Deep subsurface > Rock core/Sediment | place: Rifle, Colorado...
TGTCTGGATTATGACCCCTGATGGTTATAATCATACTAATTTAACCAATCATGACGGATATGACGATACAAAATAGGGAGTTTTTAATACTTACTTATTTTTAGCCTTCAAATTATTCATTACTTTTTCAAGTTCATCCAATTCTTTTTCTTTGCCTGTTTTAACATAGGCAATGGCAAGTTCTTCATAAGCTTTATAAATTTGAGGGTCAAGTTTTATTGCAGCTTGAGCATACGGTATTGCCTGCTCATATAGCCCCTGCTCATTATATATCCATGCTATTTCTTTGTTTGCAATACTATCTTTGGAATCATTGTCCAATGCTTCCTGTAATATTATGAGCGCTTCATTAAACTGACGTAATTGAGTATAAATATAGGCTATTTCATGGCGGATTGTATTATTACGGGGCCATAGAATCATGGCTTGTTCAAGATATTTTAATGCCATTTCATATTCTTTGATAACTGTAAAACAATAGCCGGAAAGATAACATGCTGCTGTAAAATAATCTATTATTAAAGTGATTTTTTTACCGCCTATATAACGGTCCTGAATATTTTTAATATCATCAGGGATACCTTGATAGGCGTCTATTATTTCACTTGAAGTTTCCTGTCTTTTTACAGGTTCAGAATTTTGTAGTATTTGCTTTAATATAACCAGTGCTTCTTTAAATTCTCCATTGTCTATACATTTATTCGCCTGAGCATATAAAATGTTTAAATCAAATTTTGTCGAGGTTGCTATTTTCTTCATCTATTACATCTAATCCTAATTTATATCTTATATTATTAACCCAATCATCACTAGGAGCAAGTGTTGTTCTTTCTTCTATTTTAAGAGGTAATTGTAAATTTTTGATTTTTTCTAAATATTCACTTAAAGTGTCACGGGCAGAAATACCAGTATTTACACGATTTTGTGACTTTAAAAATATACCAAATCCGCTTCCTCCTTCAAATAAATAAGAATTAGTCGCTACAAGGTAATTTTTATTATAATCTAACGGGACGCCATTTATCTTTATCTCTTTTGGCTTTTTGTTTTCTATTGTATAAGTTACTCCTGAAACAGCTTCTCCTCCATAACGGCATGTTACGTGAAGCAGTTCTTCAATTTGTTTCCCTGTTAATTCTCCGGTGCATATAGTATTATCAAATGGTATTACTTCATTAATCATTCCTACCGTAATATCCCCTTTTGGTAGTCCTGCTCTGATACCTGTCTTATTAAATACAGCAATATCAACAGGTTTTTTTAGATAGGAAGCAGCCTTTTCTCTTATTGCATCTGTTAACATATTGCCCATTCTTGAATCAGCTTTACCGTTGGTCCGTCTGCTTATGGTTCTGTTTGTAGTTGCTACGACTTTATTAATAATAGGATACATTTGATCTGCATAAGGTTTTAAAATTTTATTCATTGCAGGGTCTTGGGGAATTTTGTCATTTATTGATATTAAAGAACCTTTACTTGTTGCTATTTCGTTGCCTTTTTTATTGAATTCAACAAGACCTATATATTCATTTTTCCCTCCTGCCTGGGTTACATAATTTCTGGTCATATCCGGATGTGTATATTTATTGGGTTTAAAAAGAGAATCATGGGAATGACCGCCTATAATAACATCTATTTGAGGGAAATACCCTGCAATCTCAGCGTCTTTATTAACCCCTAAATGAGACACAAGAACTATTGAATCTGATTTTTGTAAGAGTTCGGGAATTATTTTTTTGCATGTTTCAACAGGGTCTTCCCATTTAAGACCTGTATTATTCCCGTATTTATCAGGGTTTTCAGTAAGCCCGAAAATCGCTACTTTTTTCCCTTTAATATCTTTGATTACATAAGGTTTGATTTTATCGGCATTTTCTCCCTCGATTGTTAAATTAGCTGCCAATGCAGGAGTATTAGTAAATTTAAGGGCTTTCAGGAATTTTTCTATTCCACCGTCAAGGTCATGATTCCCTACTACAAAAGCATCATAATGCAACTCTTCAAATGCTTTCATATCAGCTTCACCTTCAAAAAAGTTGTACCACGGTGTTCCGCGTAAAAGGTCTCCTCCGTCTAAAAATATAGTATCCGGTGAAAGTTCTTTTATATTTTTGACTATTGTATTTAAACGGCCTACATTATCTAAATTGGAATGACGATCGTTTGTGTGGGCTATACGTACGGTAAATTCTTCATTAGCCTTTCTCACCGGTGTGGCGATTTCATCCGTAAGGTTTACTGCCACATTAAAGTCCCCTTTTGAAGTTGGTTTTATGGTTAATTTGGCATTAATTTCCAATGTTCCGGATGTTTTGCCTGCTTTGACAATGTTATTAATAAGTTTATCTTTTTGAATTTGTGATAGGGATATTTGCCCAATAGTTCCGGATTGAACAGCATTTACCATTTTATAATCTCTTTCTCTACTTATATAAATTCGCTTATATAATATATAGGTAGAATTAAAAAAATAACGGTTAATATAAAATTAAATAGCAGGAAAGTTATATTTAAATTGATATTATGTTTTTGGGGAATTATTTAATCTTGTAACATTTTAAATTCAATCAATTTTTCGGCTATTTGTACTGCATTTAATGCAGCGCCTTTACGTAAATTATCAGATACAATCCATAAATTAAGACCACAAGGGTGTGAAATATCTTCCCTTATTCTTCCCACAAATGTTTCATCCCTGCCAACAGCCATTATTGGTGTCGGATATTCTATGCCAACAGGATTGTCAAAAACTTTGACGCCTTCTGCTTTGGATAAAATTTCTTTTGCCTTTTGAGGAGAAAACGGCTTTTCAAACTCTATTGTTACTGCCTCTGAATGTCCGATGATAACAGGAACTCTCACTGCCGTTGCAGTTAATGGAATATCAGCGCCCATAATTTTTTTTGTTTCATTGGTCATTTTTATTTCTTCTTTAGTATAATCATTGGGCATAAAAACATCTATATGAGGAAAAAGATTAAAAGCTATTTGTTTTGGAAGATATTTTGACGTAACTTCGTTACCTTCTAAAAATGCTTTTGCCTGATTAAGCAGTTCATCAACCGCGTCCTTTCCCGCACCGGAAACAGACTGATACGTTGATACCACAACTCTTTTTATGGGAATGTAATCATGTAATGGTTTTAAAACTACAACCAGCTGGGCAGTTGAACAATTCGGATTGGCAATAATACCTTTATGTTTTTTTATAGCCGCTGCATTTACTTCAGGGACAACCAGAGGCACATCGTCATCCATTCTAAATGCATTGGTATTATCAATAACCACAGCGCCGGCTTTAACAGCTTGGGGGGCAAGTTCCCTGCTTACTGCTTCTCCAGCGGAAGAAAGCACAATATGTATATCTTTAAAAGATTCATGACTTGCAATTTCCACAGTCATTTTTTGTCCGTTAAATTCTATAATGCTTCCGCCTGTACGGGCTGATGCCAATAGTTTTAGGGATTTAAAAGGGAAATTCCTTTGATATAGGGTTTTTAGCATTTCCTGCCCTACCATGCCTGTTGCGCCTAGGATTGCCACATTGTACATATTTGCTCCTGTTCGGTTAATTTTTGTCCCCAACCTTCCCTCCCTCCCATAATAAGGAGGGAGGCGGGGATTTTCCAAAATATTATTTATGAAACATCTCTATAGTTAGAAATATACTTTTATTATTTTTTTGTATGTAATTATGGTCTCAAAGTATAAAAAAAGTATCCTCTCAATATTATGTCATTCTGGTGAACTTCATCCTGAACTTGTTTCATGGATCGTTTCAGAATCTCGATTTTAGATGCTGAAATAAATTCAGCATGACATGACAACCATTTTTTGAGAAGATACTAAAAAAATATCTCTTATAATTCAACCGGTCGGGCTGATGCTAAAATTAAAGGAGCTACTTCTTTATAAAATTGTCCCAATAAATCATAAAATTTACTTTCTTCAATATTATCACTGTTCATATATATGGCATATCCTTCTCTTAATTTTCTCCATTCATCGAAAGTATATACTGAAGGAATATTAGTTACTATCATTTCGGATAATTTGGCAAAATCCATATCATCCTGCACAAGTCCCTTTTCTTTTGCATAGTCCCAATAATATGTTCCAGGGAAAGGAGTAAGTGCACAACCGCTAAAGCCCCATATTTTATCATTCGTTTTGTTTTTCATAATAAAGTCAAAAGTAGCATAAATATCTTCGGGTGTTTCACCCGGAGTTCCGAAAATAAAGCTGCAATTAGCTTTAATATTATATTTATATAACCAGTCAAGACTTATCTGGTTATGATGAGGTGTAATTTGTTTATTCATAATATTTAAAATTTTGGAAGACAGCGATTCTGCACCTATAAAAACGGATTTTACATTCATTCTGGCAAGGAGTTCACACATTTCCCTATCTATTAAATTTGCCCTCCCTGATACGGAAAATTCTATATACCGGTTAATTCCTTCTGTTTCAATAGCTTTGACCAATTCGGCAATTCTGGGTTTATTAGTAGTGAAAAGAGGGTCAATCATCTGGATAGCTTTTATATCAGAAAAATTATTTATAATTGATTTTAATTCTTCAATTACATAATCTACAGGAAAATATCTGTATCTGGAATTATTCCATAATATATTATTCGCACAGAAATTACAATTATACGGGCATCCTCTACTGGTTATAATACTTTTATTAAGTTCTGAAGTGGCGGCAGTGAGGATATTCCTATCAGGGAAAGGAATTCTTTCCAGAGGAGTAATAAGCTCTCTTTGAGGGGTACATATTAAATTGTTGTTTTCTCTTAAAACTAATCCGTTGATTTTTTTTAATGTTTCAACAGGTAATGGTCGCGACTGTTCAAGTCTCATAGCCTCTATTATTTCTTTAAAAGTTTCCTCCCCTTCTCCTATTACCCCACAATCAACAGATGAGGGCAAAGTTTGGGGCAATGCCGAGATATGAAATGACCCTACAATAGTAAAAATACAGGGATTTATTTCTTTTGCCTTTTTAGCAGCTACTTGTACCAGATTAAAAGCATCTGTATATGAAGAAAGTCCCAATATATCAAATTTTTCCGATTCTAATACGGATATATCGTTTATTAATTGACATTCTGCAACTCCGGGAAGATATTTATCAATATAACTTTTAAGATAAGCAAAAGAGAATGGAACATCTATATCATTTAAAAGTTTTTGAAATCTGGAATTTTTAATTAATTTTACACTATAAAAAGCAATTTTTATTGTCATTTTTTTATTAATTAATTTTCAAAATCATAAGAATAATATACTTTACGTCCTAAAATATTATATCATCAATAAGTGAAAAAGGGCTATTTAATTTGTAACTGCTCAGAGGTATAAAAGTATTGATTTTCCATAATTCTGGAAGTTGAAAAAAAGTATTCTCTCAATAAATGGTTGTAAAAAGTTATTCTTTTAATAGCCAAATGCCTGAAATGTCCATAAATACGTGATCACTTTTTTAATTCATAACTACTTTTTGATAAGATACCAAAAAATTTTCATTTGTCAGCCTATAAAAGACTTAAAATAAAATTTCTCCTTATCTGGCTAACTTGAGCTAATAATAGTGTACCAGCCTGGACTAATATTTGATATTTCACTAAATTAGCAATTTCTTTAGCAATATCAGTATCCATAATTCTTGATTTAGTATCACTTAAATTAATATACATGGAACTTAAATAATTAGTAATACCTTCTAACCGATTTTGTTGTGCACCAAGATGAGCACGCTGTGTACTAATATTATCTATTGCTTTATTCACTTTTAACAATGCATCATAAGGATTAATTTTAGGAGTGCTTATATCTAAAATTTCAATTCCCAATGCTGTAGTTGTAATATTAACCATATCTACTCTAAATGTTTGACCTTCATTAGGTCCTACCTGCAAAGTTAAAGATAAAGGACTTTCAGCATTATCATCTTTTATCTGTGGAGATGGTGCTCTTATTTTTTCAACTGTATTATTTATAGAGGTACTAACATAAATATCTCCTATATTATTAATATCTATAAAAAAACCATTATTAATGTTAGCAATAGTAGTCATTAAGCCTTTAGGTGTGATTTTAATTATATTTGAAGCCGCTGATATAACATATAAATTATCAACCTTATCAAAAGCTAATGTTCCCCATAAATTTTCTACAAATGTAGAAATTACACCATCAGGTGTAACCTTATAAATGTTATTGGTAACAGCGTCACTTACAAATAAATTCCCTTGGCTATCACAAGCCACATCTACAAGCATATCAAAATAATCTGATTGAATATAGGTAGAAATTGCTCCATCTGGAGTTATTTTAGCGATTCTATCTTTGCCAGCCAGTGTCTCAATCACATATATATTATTATCTCTATCAATAGTCATTGAATGATTTCCACCTATAATTCCAGTTGTGAAGACACTTGTAACTCCAGCAGGCGTTATTTTAATAATGTTTGTCAAATCTGCCGTATATACATTACCTAAATTATCAATAGTTAAATCAGTATAACCACCCAAAGTATCAGCAAAAGAAGTAACAACTCCATCAGGAGTAACTTTATAAATTTTATTTACCGAGGAACTAACTACAAATAAATTTCCAGTTTTTTTATCAAATGCTATGCCTTCAGCCTCATTGCCAATATTAGCAAAAGTAGAAGTAGTATATTGCAAAGATGTAGGTTCAACCCTACCTCGATTTAATAACTTTTTGCCATTAAATTCTGTTTGATTCGCTATATCATCAATTGCTTTAAGTAATTCATTTATCTCTATTTGTATCTTTTCTCTATCTGATTGAGTATTTGTATCATTTGCTGATTGAAGGATTAATTCTCTAATTCTTTGCAAGATATCTGTAATAGTATTTATTCCTCCTTCTGCTGTATTTATTAAATTAATTCCATCCTGCGTATTTGCAATTGCCTGATTAGTTCCTCTTATTTGTGTTTCTAATTTTGTCCCAATTGACAAACCTGCAACATTATCACTTGCTCTATTAATTTGGACTCCTGAAGATAATTTTTCCAATGCCTTAAACATACGACTTTGATTTATATCAAGGTATCGTCGTATGTTAAGAGAAAAAATATCAGTATTAATACTGCCTAGTGAAAAATACATCCATGTATACCTAAATTTTTAATTATATCCACTTTTACGGTAAGAACGGCGGTAAAGTTGGTAAAATACTTGGATAAGGTGATGGTATAATTTCTGGTAATATTATTTTTAAACTATCTGGCTCTGGTGATGGATATATAGAAGGTTCTCCTTCACCTGATAGAGATAGTGGACATGGTTGTGGTGGATTATATACTAAAATATAATTATCAGGAGCGGAATATAGATAAACGGGTACACCTTTGGAGGGATAACCTGAATATATAAATATGCGATAAGCTAAATCGTTTGGTATTACACAACCTCCTCCAGTTAACACTTGAACACCATATCTCATTGGGTCATTAGGTGGTAAACATGGACAGGGGAAATACCACCCTGTTGAACCATCTGTATAATGTACACCTCCATACCAAAATTTATAAATAGAATGGTAATTCCACGAAACCCAATCTACATATACATTTGGAATTGCTTGCCACGGATTCACTCTCCAATTTGGTCCTACTATTGTAACTGTAAAATTAACTTCATTACTCCAACAACCTTTAGCCTTTACTTTTACACCACCGGTTGTTGCCCCTGTAGGTGCTATAGCAGTAATTTGAGTAGTTGTACCACCTGGTTGTGCATTAACGGTAGCGCCTCCAAAAAATTGCACTACATTATTTTCTGATGGAACATCAAAATTGGCACCATTTATAGTTATTACTGTCCCTACAGGTCCACTGTTAGGATTTATAGTATCTATATGGGTAGGGTCACCAAATAAAGTTATGCAATTACCAGCACTTGGCTCGTAGCCATAAGTATATACATCACTTCCCCTTATTTGAAGAATTACTTTTTGTACATATGTATTTGGAATAACACAGCCTCCCACTTGTAAATGCCCTGTCCAGAGAGGGTAAAAGCCTTCGAAATACAAAATTTCTGAACCATCAGAAAGATGATAAGTACAGAATTGTCGAGGAGGTGTTTCTGAGGTATAGCCACAGTCAGCATAGAGATATGAAACTCCTGGTATTTTTTGCCCAACACCACATATTGTAGGAGGTCCAGCAGGTAAAGTTGTCACATTTAATGGAGCAGATTGGGGAGATTCTCCACATGCAATAGCTGAACTAACTGTCATACTATAAGTGGTACCCGGGTTTAATCCAGTAATATCTACAGTAGTAGTTGATGCAGGAACAGTAGTTTCTAAAATTCCATCTTTATAAATTTTATATTCTGTTGCACCAGTAACCGCTGTCCATAATAAAGTAAAACTGTTTTGAGTGATATTAGTAGCAGTTAAACCAGTTGGAATATCTGGAGTGAGGCAAAAAGTTAATGTATTACTCCAATTACCTGGTGGTGCCGGTGGAGGAATTCTTCTTACTCTTATATTCATTAATCCTGGCGTTACAGTTGGAACTATTACTTCTATCCATGTTCCATCTGCTGCAGCATTAATAGCAGAAATAACCGCAAGTCCACCAAAACTAACTCGATTTTTACCCGCATCTGCTACAAAAAAATCTCCATTTATTCTTATAGTGGTTCCCGCTGACGCTGTATTAGGTACTATACTTGTAAGAATAGGACTACTTCCAGGAAAAGCTACTGTAAAATGAGACAACTTCCCAAAAACAACTTTTTTATTTGTATCTACCCCCGCTTCTGGTACTCTTACTCCTTCTAAATTTTCAAGTATACATAAAGCTAAACTTTCTTCTTTTATTCCTGAAGGTATAAGTGTGGGGTCATAAGTAATAGCAACATCAACTGATTTTTGAAATTGAAGTCCACCAGGTCCAAAATCATAAGCATTGCCAATAGCACCTTCTGGTGTTTGTTCTGGTGGAACTGGATTAATAGTAATATTTTTTTCTTCACTTAAAGCATTAGGAGGAATATTTACACATGCTTTTCCGTCATAACTGCAAACTTCTCCACCTTCAGAACCAATAATTGGTAAAATATTAATTTTTGTAGAAGCGATGACTGAATCTGCTTCTACTGTTACAGTTACTTCTCCACCAATACTATTAGCAGTTAGTAAAGCTGGTCCCTGTCTTGCATCTATTGTTGCTAATCTTGAATCTGATACACTCCATTTTACTATTGGATTTTCCATTGTATTGCCATCTGACATTATGCCTGTAACTGATAATGGAATAGTTTTATGTACTTTTACACTTAAAGGAGCAGAAATTTTTAACGCTTTTAAAGTTGCAAACTCCCCGCCTACTGTCCCACCACTTTTAGTCCCGGCAGGCACTAAATAGGTTAAAAGGTTAATTAACATCCCATCTTTTGCTACATTAACTTTTCCATTAGCTGTAATATAAGTTGGTAATTTTGCATGAATCGGATGAGTTCCTAATGGTACATCATCAAAAATATAATAATTAAGATTGTATTGAGGAATATAAAGTCCATACCAATTACCAAAAGGTGTATCTATTTTTACTTCTGCATCAGAAATCGGTTGTCCTGTTATATAGTTTTTTACAGCAACTGCTATATTTGCACCTTTTGTTGAATATTTTAAAATGTCTAGTGTCGGATAACTTAAAACACTTAATTTCTTATTTTGCAGTTCCGGTGTTTTTTTATTTAAGTCAGTATTTACAATAAATGGTAAGGAGGAAGGTGTTAAATTTTGTTGAATATAATTATTTGTTTTTTCTAATTGAGTAGGTTGATTTGATGTACAACTAATAAATAAAAGAGTTGTTAAAAATCCTAACAAAAATCTAAAAAAATTATTTTTAAGCATATTTTCCCCCTTTTCTATAATATATATTATCATACTTTTGTTTAGGTTAGATAAAATTAAATTTAAAAAACTATTTGTTTTTATTTAAAAAGTTATTAAATGTGATGGGATGTTTTATTTTTTGTGGACACTTTTTATCGAATGTTCGACAGTCTCACAAAAGGGGTAATTATGCATTATATCAATGCCTGCCTTATGTGTGGTTTTGAATTTTCTAATGCCTGTCTATAAATATCATTAAGATTAAACCATTGTTTTAATACGGTTTTTTGTTTATCAGTAATATGTCTAAGTTCGATTTTTCCTTTATTAGATTCATGTTGACCGGTGATAAGTATTTTTTCATTATAATAACCGCTGCTATCAAATTTAAGGATATAATCTTTTATTGCTATTACTGATGAAGGATTATTAAACATCACTTCAAAGTAAATAGAAACAATAGTAAAAGATTTGTTCGCAATTTTAAGGTTTGGAAAGCTTGTTCCTATTACATCTTCCAAGATTTCTGTAATAATACTGTCAGGTCCAATTACTAAATTTTTACGTAGAATCATGATGTTGTATTATAACATATATGATAAAATTATTATGTACCAAGTTAAAATAATTAATTTGTGGGGCTGTGGTCGAGTTGGTAAGACGCTACCCTCGCATGGTAGAGATCGGGAGTTCGAGTCTCCTCAGCTCCAATTTATATTTACTAAAAAAAATTACTATATTAAATAGCTCAATTTATTAAAATCAATCTTAAGGCACTGCTGCTACACTTCCAACGCCTATAACCCCAAGACTTCCTTCCCAATAATAATTAGGTTCTACAGAATGAGCTTCTATAGTATAATTGCCTTCAGAGGAATGATACCCGGTAAATGTAGCTCTTATTTGTGCCCCCTGTGTCAGATATACACAATGACAATCGTGACCTGTGCCTTAAGCTACAG
>Ga0208863_1002085_pt1 | contig 10858 bp, 5 predicted proteins | sample RifOxyD3_FD_184040 | JGI IMG/M metagenome (GOLD analysis project Ga0208863, IMG submission 184040) | Soil microbial communities from Rifle, Colorado - Rifle Oxygen_injection D3 (SPAdes) | ecosystem: Environmental > Terrestrial > Deep subsurface > Rock core/Sediment | place: Rifle, Colorado...
ATTCATTTCCCGGTCGGCATGGCGGACATAAACACTCCCCGGCTCCAGGTAGTCTCGATGGATCAAGGCATTAAGAATCGCCTCCCGAAAGGCGGTTTCCGGAAAGGCTGGGATATCCACATGAAAGAGGCCTGTCTTCAGGGTCTTGAAAGGATTCCTGACGTTGATCGCCTCGGTCAGTCTCTCCAGGGTATGGAGCAGGGGCGTTTTCAGATCCATGCGGAAATCCAGATCCATGGGGGATGAGTGGTGCAGATAAATGACCTCGTGATTGGGGATAGTCCGGCGGATATTCTCTTTCCGCCCGAGAAGCAGGAGCCCTGCCCTGGTTATCCGGCCTTCAGATAAAATGCCAAGAGAGGCAAGAAACTCTTCATCGCTAAGGTTCAACAAAGGGGATTCTGAGCGATTCGCCCGCAACACATTGCGTAAACGATCAAGTTCCGTGGGGTCCAACGCCTCCAGTCCTGGTTCGTCAACAGGCTGCGCACTCCAGTCGATGGCCCCCAGGCTGACTTGTCTTTTCTGGAAATCTTCTGGTGAGTAGGGCATGCAGTTCTTGCCGACTCTGACCAGATAGAGGCCGCCCGCAGTGCCATAAGGTGGAGCAGGTCCTTTGGGTACTCGAACCAGGATCAGGTTCCCTTCGGGAACAGGCAACTCTAAGACCTCAACGGTCAAATTCGGCCTGGTCCGGTCGTATATGCCCCGCCGCCATTCATCAAGGTCATAGCGGTCGCACCCGGCAATAGCATGCTCCCTGCCTCGCACCCTGTCCTTCACCCCGAACACCACCACGCCGCCATCGGCATTGGCAAAACAGACGGCCATCTCAACCGCCTCAGCCATGGATTCCTTAGCGCTCCGCCAACGCTTGAAGTCGAGATGCTCTGTCTCAAGGTCATCCGCAACCACCTCATCGAGACGATCAAGGAGTTGAAGAATTGTTTCTGGAGAAGGGATTGTTATCATTTCAGATCTCGGATTCAGATTTCAAAATTATGAATTTGATATTCATGTTGATTCGAGCACTTTCCCAAACGCCTCAGATTCCACCCAGGCCCATTTGCCATTCAAATCAATTATTTCTTTGAAAACCGTCTTCTTGTAGCCTATGCACCGTGGGTCAATGCAAATTTCTTCTATGAAATCTTCATCCACGGACACATGGAGGGCCTGTGGAAATTCTCTGAAATCGCATTCTTGAGAATGCAAATAATCGTGAGTATCTTCATCTGAAGCCTCAAATTCAATTTGAGCACGAATCTCATTTTCATGGGTGTACGCTATGTCCTTATACTTCCCAGTATCCTCTTCAAGGACTAAATTTCCCATGCGCTCTCGCATTATTTTGTGCCATGCCCTGCAACTTTCCAGCTTTGTTTTACCTATGATAGACTCCCGCATAGCTGCTAAGGTTGCATTAACATTTTTCTCAATTTCTTTCTTTGCCTCGCGTAAATCTTTATAGTCCATTTCGAAAACATCAACCTGGCTTGGCCGAAAGCCTTCAATTTTGTTAGCATGAGTCGTGTATTCGTTTTTGTATTTTTCTATAACAGCCGCCAACTTTGCGACTGTTGTTTTGATTCTCATCCCTGAATCATCGGGTGAATATATAGCCCACATGGCAATATCGTCAGGAGCTTTAGACCAACAGGTTGTATAAATAGTTTGCCTGATAATGTCATGCTGAGATTTTAATTTTTGCAAGTCCCTTGGGTAGGGGAAAACTGGGGATAACTCAATATGCCTTAAAACTTTTCCTACTCCTTCGTTTAAGTCCTTCAGCTCAAAGAGCTTTGTGAACCTGAGTGTGTAATGTGCAACGAGATTATATGCGTCGAAAAAATTCATAAATCTGTATATCGCCTGATTAGGATCAATATCTGATTGAGTCATTCACTTGTCCCCGGTTACCGTATTCTTCTCTGCAAGAAGGTTGCCGAATTTGCCGTAGTTGACCTTAACGCCGTCGTCGAGATCAAGAGTGATACGTTTATCCGCATAATGCCGGAGTTCGTCGTCAAAGGCGCTCAGTTCGGCCAACTTCTTTTTCATCTGGTCGATCTCTTTCTGAAACTTCTTAATGGCTGAGGCAGTGTCAGCAGCCTCCCGAGCATTCTGAAGGTATTCCAGCCGGGCATTGAATTTGCCGAAGAGCGGGGTCGCATACGCTCCCCGTATCCGCGACAGGGTGGCCTCGTTATACCGGTGCAGATAGACCAGGCATTGGAAGGCCTTCTGTTTGCCACTGGAGAAGAGCCAGTAGATGGGTCGGTTCTTATAGGTCTGCAGGTGGTCCTTGAAGAAGCTGTCACATAGATAGCGGCGGATGGTATCACGGCTTGGTCCGTTCTTCTTGGGCGAGAGGTTGTCGGCCAGGAAGGACAGGTTCTCTTCGAGGTGGGTTGTGTCCAAGGCCTTTGAGATGAATTCGACAAGGCGGTTGGCTGCGTCGTCTCCAAACCACTCGCTGTCGGTGAGGGGGACGATGCCGTCGTCATCGACCGGGAAGGTAGTGTAGCGGCTGAGGTTGAAACCCTCGTTGCCGTTGTGGGCGTAAATGAGGCCCGGCGCGTCCAGGCTGTAACGGCCCATCATGCAGCCGATGGCGTAGGAGACCAGTTCAGTCATGGTATCTTGGCGAAAGCGAGACCAAAGCTCTTCTTCGGAGTGCTCTCCTCTAAAGCGGTAGGCGGGGTTCACCGTCAGGGTAATCTGATCGATGGGGACTTCGGGGGTAAGCTCATCAGCCAGGCCGTAAGCGTCGATGAAGAGGCGATTGTTCTCCTCTTCGAGGCGCTTCATCTTGGCGATGATGTCACGGTTTTGAGCAATCCAGGTCTTGAAGCTTGATTCGAGAGTTGACGAAGTATCGGCAAAAACCTTCAGGATAGGGATGGTTTGAAAATCCCAAGAACGTTCATAGGCATCCCAGTCTCGTTGAGCTAAGTTAATCAGCTCCTGAGCATCTGCAACTACATGGAATGTAAACGGAAGGTTTCTCAAATTTCCGACTTTGAAATGGAGAGTAGGGTTCAATATGCTGGCAAGAAATCCAACGATCGGAGTATTGAGGAATGCCAATAGACATTGCCTACTATCTTCCTCTGACAAGGAGACCGCAGGGCTTACACTATCAAACAGATGGTTTTTTTCTTTGATTCTAGCTGAAAATCCACCTGATGTAACGTCTGACCAAACTGCGCAACTTGCGCCAAAAAGAGGTTCCCCTTGCACTCCGGAATTATCAGAAGATCTTACTTGATAGCCATTCAATTCCCATTCAATAACGAACTCTTGGTTGCCAGCCCACTTCCTAAATCGCCCACCCTTGTGATGATAAATCCATTTCACGCCGATGGTTTCTAGTGAACCTGTTCTCGTATAATCCACTTCATGCCACAACCTAAGAAATTTCGCATTATCGCCGGTTTTGACACCTTCTGAAGCAACGGAAAAAGTGCTCAGTGATTCGTGTTCTTTGAAGATTTGAAACCAAGCTTCACTGACCCAATAAGCCACCGGACTGCCAGGGATTTGCTTGAAATCGTCAGGCTTAGATCTATAGAGCCATCCACAGCCGGGATTGTTAATAGCCTCTAGGGTTTTCGGTGCTTGGTTCTGATGACCTTTGAATTCCGAAAGTTTGATATACGATCCGGTAAAACCTGGGACGTGATGACGCCTCAACGTGAAGGTTGAAACAGGGATGCAAGCTGGTTCAAAAGCATTGTATTCAAGCTGAATCAGGCTCGAAAGAGTGGTTTCTTCGATAAGCTTCACCCGAAAATTTTCATATGATGAAATGAACATCCATACATATGGCGTCACGAGGCCGACACTTCCATTTTCCTTCAGAAATGTATAGCTTCGCTCGATGAAGCAGGCAAAGAGATCACTCTTGGCGTCGGGGAATCGATCCTTCGCGAACTTTTTAACTAGCGTATTCATTCCGTTGCCCCCCATGTACGGGGGATTCGCCACCACTACATCATACTGAACCGCTAACAGCTCGGCCTGCTGCACCAATGGACATAGAGACCTGAGTGCATCCGACACAAACAGACTGTTCGTCTCACTTAGTTTTTTCAGCGCCGTTAACTTTTTTGCCAGTCCTACGGGGACCTGAATCAACGAACCAAAGGTCGTGGCATGCTCGAAGAACCACTTCAGCTCCGTGAGGTCACTCAACTGCAGCCCGTAGTCGGTCAGTTCCAGTCCTTTCGCCAGCCGCTCGGGATCGAAGCCCGTACTGTCAACGAGCGCCACGACGTTGAGCTTCACGCCATGCTCAAAAAGCCGACGGTCATCGGCCCGTCCCTTCATCATCAGAGCAAAACCAGTCAACTGGGTCGCCCGCCCGTCGATGTCGAGGCCGAAGAGGTTTTTCTCCAGGATCATCTTTGCCACATCACGCTGCCGGTAGCCGCGCTCCAGGTAGATCGCCTTGAAGAGCTCATAGGCCTCCACCAGGATGTGCCCGGAGCCACTGGCCGGGTCGATGAGGGTTAGCTCCTCGGGGTTGAGGCTACTGGGGGTGATGGCGGCGAGCTGGGCCTTAACCCCGTCGGTCTGCTCGGCGGGCTCGATGTAATACTCCATCTGCCCCTTGAGCGGTGAGTCTGGGTAGGTGGCCAGCCACTGCGCCCCCAGGGAGTTCTGGACCATGTACTTGACGATCCAGTTAGGCGTGAAGAGCTGGGTGGCTGCCGGTATGTCCTCCGACTTCACCACCTTGCCGATGACCTCATCCTTCTTCTCGGAGATGTAGAACTGGTAGATCCAACCGATAATCTCAATCTGCTGCCACTCCTCTTCCGGGATCTCGTTGACCAGATTGCGGATCGGTGAATTGGAATGGAGCAGGTTGTCCGGCATCAGGAGCTCGTCATAGCCGCCAATCCATTCAAATAGAAAGGGCATGGCCTGATACAGGGCGTTGCATTGGGCGACAACAAGGAGTTGGTAGAGTTCATTGTCCTTGTCTCCGGCCAAACGCAGGCGGACGACCTCTTCCCTGTTCAGGCCGGGCAGATCAACATCGGTGGCATGTTCCAGGATCTCCGGAACTTCCGAACCGGACCGGTTGCTCAAGACTCGAAAGCCATGTTCAAGGTAGTCATGCAGCTCCATATACCGGATGGCGATAAAACGGTTGAACCAAGTATAGGCCATGGCCCGCATGACCAACTCGAACCCTTCACGGTTGATGCGATCGATGAGATGCTGCCTGAGTTCGCCAATCTTTTTCGGATAAGGACGTCCGGCAATGAGGGCAACATCGCCCTTGATCTCAACCGACTCGACATGGCCATTGGACAGTCCAAGCAGGTGAGCTTTTTCCGTCACCGCCTGGATGAAGTCCCGCCGTGCCTTGGGGGCATACGCTTTGATATTGGCTGTGTTCATTCTCGTATCCCGACCGGTTATTGAATCCTGACCCGTTTGTTGTCTCGAACGGCTTTTATGATCTCTTCTTTCATGGCGCTCACGAACTCATTGGCATCCTCTTCGGTTTCCAGGTAGGATTTGACCGAGAGGCTGGCAGGGCGGATCGTCTTGACGGCTTTCTTCGGTATGTCGGGACCGGCCTTGCCTGTTTCATTGCCAATCAGTTCAACTGCCGTTTCATAAACCTCTTCAACTTCACCAGTGGTATAGGCGATATTTGGGATGCTGATATCACTCTTGAGCCGCTTCTTCGGTTCCTGCAGGCCATAGAGCGCCTTGTTTCGTAACTCTGCAGAGGCATTGGCAGTATCTAATAAGGTGCCAAGTTGAGCGATCTTTTTTTCGATGGAGGCTATGGCCTTATCCCGAGCATCCTGAACCAATTGGTCATTAACGGTCTTCACGGCAGCAACAAGGCCGCTGACCTCGTGGAGCATGCCGTAGGGGCTGGCAGTGGCAAGAATCTCCTCAAGCCTGCTGAGGCCCTTGGTTGTACCGGCATCTTTGGCGAGGGCAGACTTATTTGGCTTGTATTCGGCAATGGCCTGGCGAAGGATCTCCCAGGTCTTAATTTGGTTGGTGTAGAAGCCGGTCAGGTCGTTAAGATCTTCCGCTGCATCAAGGAGGGCTCCCTTTTTGTCATTGAATGATTTGATAAACTCAAAAGTGTCATTGATTACCAGGAGCGAGTTGATGCAGGCCAGACAGGTGTCAATTTCCTTTTTCCCCGGATAGTTTCCGGTATCAGCCAGAGTTTTGTATTTCTCCAGAGCACTCTGCCACCCTGCCAGCTCCTGCCGGAGAAATTTGCAAAGTTTATCAGCACCCTCGGAGCCGATAGTGCCGAATAACTCCTTGCCGAGATCCCTGGCCTGTTTTAATGCCGTTGCGTCAGGAATCTTGCGCAAGACTATTTTGACATTTTTCCATTGGGATGACTTGGAGAGAGTCCCGAAGGCGTGTTTCGCCTGGGTTTTTGCCCCGTCAATCATCAGATGGATGAGATCTCCCGTGAAGATTTTAGCCACCAGTAAAACGATCTCCCATTCCGGCCAGCCATAGGGACGTCGGGCAAATTGATCGATCAGTTCATTCAGTAACACCGGATGATTACTGGCTATCTTCAATTCAATATAGGTTCTGATTTCCCTGGTGTCAGAAGCTTCTCCCTTGGCGAACTCCAGCTTAAATTGCTCACGACCAAGGTCATCGGCTATGAGCAAGGCCTTTAGCTCTTTGAGAGGTTCATCGTGAAGCTGTTGGAGATAACTGAATTTTCTGAATACGTTTTGGACCATGTAGTCCAAGCCTTCATCAACGGCCGTCGTACACTTGGCGGCCTTGACCTCCATGGCCTTGCCCAGGGCGTAATAGTCGGCTTCCAGAATGAGATCGTTAAGCAGTGAAATGAGCCGGCCTTTGCGCTGGCGGTTTTCCGTCGCCCGGTCGCTCAAGATTCTCTTTTGGGTATCAGCAGCGGCGGCATCGCTTTTGTCTTTGATGAACTTGTCGGTCTGCAGAAAGGTCCGCAGTTCTGTTTCCAGGTGCTTGCTGTCCGGCAGTTTGATCAGCAGCCTGCCTTCGCGCTCAGTGCTGTGCAGAATGCATTTGGCATCCCCATACATGGAATATTGATCATGAAAGGGGGTGATGAACTCAATGGACAAGTCTTCACCGCCGCTGCCCCCGAACAGATGCTCGTCACAGATTCGGTTCAGGGGATAGTCCCGGCGAAAGTCGGAGTACTTGTGCTTGGTTTTGCCCTTGAGAATATCGTCAAAAATGATGTCACCGAGCAACTTGGTTTCTTCTGCTGCTGAGATATCGACATTTTTGATCTCCCGGGAAACCTCCCGCTCCTCGTTAGTGAGAAAGAAGAAGAGATCACCGTTGGGGCTGATGAGGTTTTCACGCTCCAGCCGCTGCAGGGCCGCCTCGATGGTACGTTTGAGAGTAATACGGTCGACATCTACCTGGTCAATACAAAGGGTTACCAGATTTTCGATGTTCGGTTTGATGCTTTCCACATAGCGGATAAGGAAGAGGGCCTGCAGGAGTTGAATGTCAAATGGGTGTTGCAGACCGGTATTATCCTTAGCCTGGTCAATGGATAGCTTGACTGTCGTATCCAGGAAGCTCTCAATGCATGGGAAGAACTCATAGAGTGGCACCAGTACCCCGATTTCCTTGCTGGATACTTTTTGGGCTGCCGACTGGAATGCATCGAGCATCGACCGTTCCCCTCGGGCCAGGTGCAGGCCGGTGGCCCCGGCCTTGCGGATCGATTCAAAGATCGGATGGACCAGCGGGAAGTGGTAGGGGGCAAAAGGGTAGTTTGCGGCAAAGTCTTTGCCATCAAGATAATTTTGCTGGGTGGCGCCGTCGCTGGTAAAGCTGAGCTGATTCTTCAGAATATCGCCCTTGGACTTAAACAGCGCTTCCAGCTTGTACTCTGCCGCTTCGGCTTTTTCGAGCAGCCGGGTTTTGATTACTTCCGCCACATCCGAGCTCGAAAGCGAGAGCCGGGTGTAAAATCGACCCTGGATCTTGGAAAAGTCATTGGCCTTGGCGCCCTTGATATCACCGAGCACGGCATCGATATCCTCCTGGGAGGTGACGATCACCCAGGCCCGGCCCAGGCAAAGCCGGCCAAGATCCTCGACGACGGTTTGGAGGTTGAGCATGAGGTGGGTATCACTGCCGATGAACTGCCCCATCTCGTCCACCAGAAAAATGAGCCGGTTGCTTGGTCCTTTGCTGTCCAAGTATTCCCTGACCCGCTTGGTAAAACCTTCAACGGTGAGGCTGGTCTCGTCCTCGGCTTTTTCCAGCCATTTTTCCGCAGCCTGTTCACTCATGCCCAGTGATTCATTCAGGGCCTTGATAATCTCGTCGTGGTGGAAGTGATAGGAATCCCGTTGATCAGCCCAGACATCTCCACCTGAAGCACGTTTGAAGGCTTCGCAGAAGATCTCGTACTTGCCTTTTTGCAGCAGATGCCGCTCCAGTTCAGCGATATGGGGATGCTGGCTGCATAAGCCCTGTAGTTCGTTGAAAACCCGCCAGAACACCTGTAGTATGGCTGCCCGGCCTTCTGAGGCATCGGCCCGGCTGTCGATATTAAAGAGGATGACCTCGGTACTGTCTTGGGCGATGCGCCTGAAATCACCCAACAACATGGAATCTTTTATCTTGTCGGCAAAAAATTCGATTGCTCTTCTGGGTTTGCCGGTGTGCGGATTTTTAACCTCCCTGTTTTCCAGCAGGTAAGAGAGTATTTTTACAAAATGCGATTTGCCAGAGCCAAAGAATCCAGAGACCCAGACGCCCATCCGGTTCGTGACATTGGGGTCCGTTGCATTGTCAATGGCGGTGAGGTAGGCCCGTAAGAGCTTTCTGAAGTGCTGGTCCAGTTCCCTAGTGACCACATATTCTTCCAGCTCCTGCCAGACTATTTCATCATCCTGTTGCTCAGCCTTGACCACCCCATTGATTGGTCTGGCAATATCCTTAATAAAAATATCGTGTATCGGCATAGTTCCCCAGTCTCCCTGTCACAAAAGAAAATCAGACCTCGATTCATCAACAAGCGGCATAAGCATCATGGAACGAGTTGGAATGCCCTGTAGTAATTACTTTCCTTCATGCGGCCAAAAAGCTTCATGCCTGCCCCGGTATACTCTCCGGGGTAAAACATGACCAGCGGAGTGCTTCCCATCATCGGATGCAGATTGTTGAGCAGATTGTGACTCCTTAATAAGGGCCAAGCACTGCCGACCCCGGATATCAGGATGAGATCGTGGTTGTCTGGATCGGCCTTGACAGTAAAGACTTGGGCGATTTTCTTTGAATCAAGCGGCCCTTTTAAAGCCTTCATGAGGGCCTGATTCCCCTTATCCTTCTGCAGGGCGATTGCCTTATCAAGAAACTTTGCCTCTTTGAGATAGTCAATGATCAAGGCAAACAAATTGATATGCTTCACCCTGATCCCGGCTTTCTTTTTGCTGAGATGCTTCAGGACCACCTGGAGGTAGTCCCGGACCTCCAGTTCGTTTTCCGGGGGATAATCAAAGATGTAAAAGCCGATTTCATTGCCCAGCCCCTGATTGTTCAGGAGTTCGTCAGAAGTAAGGCGGGGAATAATTTTGTTGAGCCGGTCCTGAAGGGTGCCCATCACATGACCTCACTCATTTTGCACACTCCATGCATTGAAGGATATAGTCTTCTGAATGGTTTGCCAGATACTTCCGTAACTCCGGGACAACAGAGGTCGGCTGCAAGTTCAGCGTCCTAGTGCTGTCAAGATATCCTGCCTCGGCGAGTATTCTGAAAACCACTTGCCTAAGTTTGGAGGTTGTAGTCGCAGTCCATTCCCCAACAGCCGGATCTACCTGGGAGCAGGTTTCCAAAAACTCCCGCCAATCCTTGTCTGAAAGTGTCCTTTGGAAGGTCAGCCAATGTTGATGACAAACATGGCCCATAAAGTCCCCCAGCAAACGGCTGTGCTTGATAGCTGCTGCGAGCAAAGCCTGGGTGGCAAGCTCTGCATTACCATCTTTGACCAAGGCCCAATGTTCAGGGGTCATAAGATTCAGCCGGTTTTTGATCAGCTTGGTCTGCCGGTTTGCAGAGGCCGGACTTCTTTTCTGTAAAATATTGTTAATGGTAATGGCTTGATGCCATTCTTGTTCGGATGCACCACCGAGAAGCAGTGTGGCAATTTCCCGACTCTCCGGAATAAGCAGGGAACCGGCAACTATCTCGCCATTGTATGTCGATATTTTTTTACTTGTTATTCTCAAAGCAATTACCGGAATAAGTTACTCAGTCAGCTACAAGCTCTCCGCATCCAAGTGAGACCCAGACATTCTGCTGGCCGATCTCTCACTTAACGGCTTTTTAATATTGCTCCAGAGAACCCATAAGCCACCACAGAAGTTAGTCTATCTATTGAACAAATACCCCACAAAAGTCAATATTAGGAAAATACCGTTTGAAAAACATCATACCCTATCACCTGGGACAAATAGTGTCCTACCTAAAAAAATCTATCCGGAAATAATCCAGCAAATCTGCCGCCCTTATTACCTCCGGTGACACACCCGACCTTATCCTGTATAATGGGGCCATGATCCCCTCCCCGACACCAACCATCTCGGCAGTCTACACCTTCAATCGCAAAGGCGAGCTAAAACGCCCCCTCTTTGCTTGTAGCGTCTCAGCAGGGTTCCCAAGCCCGGCGGACGACTACATTGAGGGAAGGCTCGACCTCAACGAACTCATGGTGGCCAACCCGGCCGCCACATTTTTTGTCCGGGTGGCAGGCGACTCCATGATCGGCGCCGGTATCCACCACAACGACATCCTGGTTGTAGATCGATCCCTTGAACCGGCCAGCGGC
>Ga0208863_1002087_pt1 | contig 10844 bp, 9 predicted proteins | sample RifOxyD3_FD_184040 | JGI IMG/M metagenome (GOLD analysis project Ga0208863, IMG submission 184040) | Soil microbial communities from Rifle, Colorado - Rifle Oxygen_injection D3 (SPAdes) | ecosystem: Environmental > Terrestrial > Deep subsurface > Rock core/Sediment | place: Rifle, Colorado...
CTTTTACGGCCGGGCGGTCGACTGTTGCTCACCGCGCCGCTCGGCTCCGGTATCCACCAGGCGCCGCATCACTACTACGGAGGGTTCACCCCTTACTGGTATCAATGCTTTCTTGGCCAGGCAGGATTTACGGATATCATGGTCGAGCCCAATGCCGGTTCATTTAAGTTTTTTTCCCAGGAATCGCTCCGTTTTCTGTCTTTAACCAAGCCCTTCGGCAGCTTGCCGATTATTGTCAGTCTCCTGTGGCTGCCATTCTGGTTGTTTCTGCTGCCGGTTCTGGGGGGGGTGCTGCCGTTGGTAAGTCACTGCCTCGACCGCTATGATCGAGATTGTCAATTTACAGTCGGCTATCACGTTACTGCTGTGCGGACCAAGGAGACCATCTGATGGGAATTGATAACCGTGTAGTCGGTGCGTCTTCGGACAAGCAGAATTTGGGAAGGCTATGGTCATAAGTAATATCCTGGGCGGATTGGGCAACCAGATGTTTCAATACGCAGCCGGTCGGGCGTTGGCGGTTGCCCAAGGTCTGCCGTTATATCTCGATTTGAGTGATTTTCAAGGATATCATCTTCATAACGGTTTTGAGCTTTCGCGGGTATTTAATGGTCTGTTTGAACTTGCGGAGGAGCATCAGCTTCAGCAGGTAATCGGTTGGCAAGCGTGTCGACCTGTTCGTCGAATCCTCAAACATCGGCAATTTGCATTGTTTAGGGATAAGCGTTTCATCGTCGAACCGCATTTTCATTACTGGCCGGATTTTTTTGCAATCCGTCACAGTTGCTATTTAGTTGGTTACTGGCAATCGGAGAACTATTTTAAATCGATCGAAAAAATAATCAGGCAGGATTTTCGATTTAAGGAGAGGCTTTATGGCAGAAATGCTGAGTTAGCTAAATTGATTGACGAAAATAATTCAGTCAGTTTACATATCCGCCGTGGTGATTACGTGCATAATGCCGCAACCAATGCCACGCATGGTCTCGTTTCTCTTGCCTATTATAAAGGTGCCATAGCTAGAATAGCCAAGGAAGTTGGTGCGCCGTTTTTTGTTATATTTTCTGATGATATTGATTGGGCGAGACAAAATTTAGAAATATCTTGGCCCTGTTGTTTTGTCGGCGATAACCAAGGTGTGGATAGTTATCTCGACATGCAATTGATGAGCCTGTGCAGGCATCATATCATTGCGAACAGTTCATTCAGTTGGTGGGGGGCTTGGCTGGGTTCGTGGCCGGAAAAGCAGGTGTTCTATCCAGCCCATTGGTTTGCCAAGGGCAATTTCGACACAGTAACTCTGTGTCCGCCAGATTGGATCCGGTTGGATTGCTGATTTCATAAAAGGGTGTTGTGAAACTAATGAATATCCCTGAAGTTTCTGTGGCACTGCCGGCCCGCAATGCCGAGCGTTTTGTGGCTGGCGCAGTACGTTCAATCTTGAGTCAGAGCTTCACCGATTTTGAGCTGATTATTCTGGATGACGGTTCGACGGACCGCACCATGGCAGAGATTTCCAGATTCTCCGATGAGCGGATTAGGATCATATCGGATGGACAACCCCGTGGGCTATCCTTTAGGCTCAATCAGGCGATTGCCTTGGCGAGAGGCCGGTATTTTGCTCGAATGGATGCTGATGATATTGCATTTCCTGAGCGGTTGGCTAAACAGATTGCATTCATGGATACTTATCCAGAAGTGGACCTTGTCGGTTGCCGGGCGCTGCTCTTTGACGACCAGGGTGAACCTAAAGGATATTTTCCCTTTAAGGAGTCGCATTGCCAAATCTGCAAGCATCCATGGTTGGGATTCGATCTTGCGCATCCGACCTGGTTTGGTCGGATCGACTGGTTTAAGCGTTATGAATATCGGGAGGTCTTACGTGCAGAGGATCAGGATTTGCTCTTGCGGTCGTTTCGGCAGAGTTGTTTTGCCTGTATCCCGGAAGTGCTATTCGCCTATCGATTGGGTTCAACCGGTGTGGGGCGTAGGCTGCAGGGGCGAAAAGCGCTCTTTGCCTGTCATTTTTCTGAATTTGTTGGGCATAGAGAGTTTGGAAATTTAGGGTGGGCTTCCGTGGCCTTTGGTGCGCGCGTTTTGCTGGATTTAGCAGGAGTGGTCCCTGGTTTTGAAAGAATGCACATGATCAGGCGTAACATCGAGATGACGGAGGCTGATTTGCTTAGCTTTCAGCAGCTATTTTCTACGTATTACCGGTGAATATTTTAATCTGCTCCTGACAGAGTGACAATTTGATGGCGCCGAAACTTTTATATCTTATCACTGAAGATTGGTTTTTTTTCTCCCACTTTCTTGATCGTGCCAAGGCCGCTAAGAGGCTCGGTTATGATGTGGTCGTTGCTACTCGCCCTGGTTCCGGGGTGGACCGATTTCGAGAAGAAGGCTTTGGGTTCATCCCTATAGAGATTAATCGACGCAGTGTGAATCCGTGGGCAGCATGGTGTTCGTTTTGGCGGATTTTTATCATATATTATCAGGAACGCCCTGATTTAGTACATCATATCGCCTTGAAACCAGTTCTGCTTGGCACGATTGCCGCAAAATTTGCAGGGGTAAAAGCAGTTGTTAACGCACCGGTTGGGATGGGTTTTCTATTTTCATCAGACAGCCGTCTTGCCACTCTCTTGCAGCCACTTATTCGAATGTTTCTTAAAGTTGTGCTCAATGCAAAGGGGATAAGGGTTGTTTTGGAGAATCACGATGATCTGACGATGCTAAGTCAACTGGGCGCCATCAGCAGTGATCGGGCTGTTTTGATCCGGGGAGCTGGTGTTGATGTAACCAGTTTTTTTCCTCAACCATTTCCTGTTGGCAGGTGTCGTGTATTGCTGCTGGCGCGTATGTTGGGTGATAAAGGGGTTCATGAATTTGTTGCAGCAGCAAAGAGATTAAGATCTAAGGGAGTTGAAGCGGATTTTTTGTTGGCGGGCGAGCCAGACCCGGGAAATCCTACTACCATTTCAGAGCGGGAGTTGCGCGACTGGCATACAGAGGGTGCTGTACAATGGTTGGGTCAGCAAGGGGATGTATCGAAGATAATCAATCAATCCCACATTGTCTGCCTGCCGTCGTATCGAGAGGGACTCCCAAAGTCTTTGATTGAGGCGATGGCCTGTGGTCGACCTATTGTGACGACCGATGTGCCAGGTTGTCGTGAAGTGGTTCGGGATGGGGATAACGGCGTACTTGTCCCGGCAAAAAGTGTGGATGAACTCGCAAAAGCACTTGAGACTTTGATTGGAGCCCCTTCTCTGTGGGCCTCTATGGGGAAACGAGGGCGTGAGCGGGCAGAGAAGGAGTTTGCTACAGAGATTGTTTGTGCTGAGACCGGCACTCTTTATAGGAAAATGGTGCCAATTTGTGGTTGAAACGTACTTATGAAATTCATTCTGACTTTTAGGTGGGCGTGTTGACTTTGTCGCGGAAAGTGCTGGTTACCGGTGCCAACGGATTTGTCGGCGAATCGTTATGCCGGCGGTTATCAGCAGAAAAATTTGATGTTGTCCGGATAACCAGGCAAGTTAAAGACGATGCGGTTGCTGTGGGGGATATCGATGGCACTACCGACTGGCGCAATGTGCTTGCTGGGGTGAAAATTATAATTCATGCCGCCGCTCGTGTCCCTATGATGCAGGATCCCCCAAACGTCTCCCTGGCTGAATATCGCAAGGTCAATGTAGATGGCACCATGAATCTTGCCCGCCAAGCAGCAGATGTCGGGGTCCGACGATTTGTTTATATAAGTACAATAAAAGTGAACGGTGATGACACAGTTCCAGGTCATTTTTTTAACGAAGAGGTCGTGACAGTCCCGGTTGAGCCTTATGCCCTCTCAAAATATGTAACAGAAGTCAAGTTGCGTGAGTTGGCGAAACAGACAGGCTTGGAGGTTGTGATTATTCGTCCTCCCCTTATATATGGCACAGAGGTAAAGGCAAATTTTTTGGGCATGATGGAGTGGGTGGAGAGAGGGGTTCCTCTCCCTTTGGGATCGCTTCATAATCAGCGTAGTTTGATCTTCGTTGATAATCTGGTTGATTTCATTACCACGTGCATTAATCACCCTGCTGCGGCTCAGCAAACTTTTGTGATCTCGGATGGCGATGACCTGTCGACCACCGATTTGTTACGGCGTACAGCTGCGGTAATGGGTGTGCCGGCCAGGTTGTTTCCTGTGCCATTATCATTGTTAATGCTGGGGGCTACTATGTTCGGTAAGCGTGCTGTGTATAGGCGGTTATGCGGCAATCTTCAGGTAGATATTACCAAGGCTAGGACTTTGTTGGGCTGGACTCCGCCGGTCTCGGTTGATGAGGGGCTGCGGAGAACCGCAGTCTGGTATCTTGAGAAGCAGGGAAAGGGGGGCGCCTGAGATGTGGTTCTGGAGCCTTGCTGCTTTCGCCCTGCTTTCCGCCATGGCTCTGACCGTGGTGGTCCGGCGCTATGCTTTGGCAAAGCAAATTATCGACATTCCCAATGCCCGGAGCTCCCACACCTCTCCCACCCCTCGGGGTGGCGGTATGGCAATTGTGGTTGTTTTTTATGTTGTTTCGTTAGCCCTGGGGTGGAGGTCGGGCTTGCCCGCCGGTTATTTATATGCAATCCTGGTCGCCGGCAGTCTGGTGGTTGGCATCGGTTGGCTGGATGATCACGGACATGTTCAGGCGGTCTGGCGGTTTGTCGTCCATCTGCTGGCCGCTGGCTTGGCGCTATTTTGGATTGGTAGTCTCCCCTTCGTGCAGGTTGGACCATGGCTGCTGGATTTGGGGATGCTAGGCTATCCTCTAGGGCTATTGTTTATTATCTGGATCGTAAACCTCTATAATTTCATGGACGGCATTGATGGGATGGCCGGGCTTGAAACGATTACTGTTACCAGTGCCGCTGCTTTTCTGCTTTGGCAGAATGGGGCTGAGGATATGGCTGGCTGGATTGTGTTGCTGGGGATGGCATCTGCCGGTTTTCTGGTCTGGAACTGGCCGCCGGCCCGGATCTTCATGGGAGATGGCGGTAGTGGTTTTCTGGGGTTTGCTTTGGCCGTTTTCGCCTTGCTGACAGCCGGCAGCGGCCGGCTGGCCATCTGGCCCTGGCTGATTTTGTTTGGCGTGTTCGTGGTTGATGCGACTGTAACCCTCCTGCGGCGGGTCGCTGCAGGGGAGAAGTGGCATGAGGCGCACCGAAGTCATGCCTATCAATACGCGTCCCGTCGATACAACAGCCATCGAATCGTGACCTTGGCCGTCGCAGCTATCAATGTGGGATGGCTTTTCCCCCTGGCCTGGATCGCTTCGGCTTTTCCGAATTGGGGGGCGTTTTGTCTGGTTGTCGCCTGGACGCCGCTGATGTTTTTGGCTCTGAAATTTCAAGCCGGGGTGCCGGAAAGCATGACAACTGAGAGATAACAGTAATCCCAATCCAGTCTTGATTATTGGCCGTTATGAAATAACCGTGCTGTAGCAGCTGTAAACCGTAAACCTCGGCAGTTAAAAATAGATGTCAAATCTGTGATGCGGGCTTTGCATGGTTGTATCCGGTTTGCGGCCGACCAGTGGCAGTGCGGTGCGCGGCCGTTTGACCACTACCCTTTCCCGGGCGGTATCCAGAGCTGCAGAGAGGAGATCGGCAGAATCAAGATCCTCACCGAGCAGTTGCTGTAACAGTTGCATCTCTTTCTTTACCAAGGCTTTTTTCCGACGGTGCGGAAACATCGGGTCGAGATAGACTACCTGGGGGCGATCCACAGCCGGTAAACTCCTCATGATATCGATGCTGTTTCCAGGGATTAACTGTAGTCGTTCCTGGATGATAGGCTGAACCGCATCATCCAGTAAGCCTCGTTTCAGGCCATCGTCGAGCAGAGTTGCCAGGATCGGGGAGCGTTCGCACATCACTACCCGGCAACCCAGACTGGCAAGAATGAAGGAGTCCTTGCCAAACCCGGCAGTGGCATCAAGGATGTCCGGTCTCCGGCCGGCTTTGATGCCAACGGCCCGGGCCAGCGTCTGGCGGACTCCGCCGCCATGTTTAAGCCGATATTGCAGGCCGGCGTCGGTAAAGTCAACAAAGACCGGTCCAGGGCTCTCCGGCCCGGTTCGCTGAAGTTCCAGGCGGCTGACTGTTTGGACAAGGAGGAAAGGGTGGGAGTCGTCTGCTCTTGCTACGAGTGCAAGGCCCAGTTTGGTGGCCAGGGTGGCCGCCTGGGTTGCAAGGGTTGGCTCTTCTCCAAAAAAAGTTACGGCGATTGATTGAGCATTTTCTTTTTGCATGAAAAAGGATATATAGGATGAGTTGTATTTTGTACTAAATACTTGTCGTTAAGCCAGAAACCACAATTTTATTGATAAGTGAACATAATGGATCTTAGACATAAATCCCAGCCTAAAGTGGTGGCCATCATTCCGGCCCGCTATCAGTCTAATCGTTTTGAGGGTAAACCGCTTGCGCTGATCTGCGGTAAACCGATGATACAGCATGTTTATGAGCGCGCCATGGCCGTACCTCTGCTGGAACAGGTGGCGGTTGCCACAGATGACGTGCGGATAGCTGAATGCGTCCAATCATTTGGTGGTACAGTAGTGCTGACCAGCCGGGACCATGTCTCCGGCACTGACCGTCTGGCCGAGGCTGCCAGCATCCTTAATATCCCGGAGCAGGATGTCGTTGTCAATATTCAAGGGGATCAGCCGCTCTTTGACCAGTCTGTTGTCGAACAAGTGGCAGGGCCGCTTCTTCAAGATCCGGCCCTGCCTATGTCTACTCTGATCTACAAAATTATCAGGGAAGAGGAGATATCAGACCCGAATCATGTAAAGACCGTGTTTGACCGAAACGGCAATGCCCTTTATTTTTCAAGAGCGGCAATTCCGTTTCAGCGTAATCCCGAAGAACCGGTGGCGCCCACCTATTATAAACACTTGGGGTTTTATGCCTATCGCAAGGGATTTCTGCTCACCTTTGTCAGTCTGCCCGAGGGTGAGTGGGAACGGTTTGAAAAATTGGAGCAACTCCGGGCTCTGGAGTTCGGTTATCGGATCAAGGTGGTGTTGACTGAGCATGATTCAATCGAGGTCGATACCCCCAAGGATCTGCTGCGGGTTGAGGAGTTGATGAAGAGTAGTAAGTGATCTGTTTAAACAACAACCATCTATTTTAATTGAGGGCTACATAATGAGAAACAAGATAACCATAGTCGGTGCAGGCAATGTCGGCGCCACTGCTGCCCATTGGGCTTTAAGTCGTGGTCTTGGCGATGTTGTTCTGCTGGATGTGGTAGAGGGCGTACCGCAGGGCAAGGCGCTCGATCTCCTGCAGGCCGGACCGGTTGAGGGATTTTCGTATAGAATTTTTGGTACCAATGCCTATGAGGATACTGCAGGGTCAGATGTTGTAATAATTACCGCCGGCCTTGCCCGCAAGCCCGGTATGTCCAGAGAAGACCTTTTGGCCAAGAATGTGGCTATTGTCAAGGCCTGCGCCGAGCAGGTCTGCCGTTACTCACCTGATAGTGTGCTGATCGTGGTCACCAACCCGATTGACGCTATGGTCTATACTGCTTTCAAGGTCTCAGGTTTTCCTCGGAACCGGGTGGTGGGGATGGCCGGGGTCCTTGATTCGGCCCGCTATCGGACCTTTATCGCCGAGGCCCTTGGCGTGGCAGCTAAGGATGTCAGTGCCATGGTCATGGGAATTCATGGCGACAACATGTTGCCGTTGATTCGGCTTGCCAATGTCTCCGGCGTTCCAGTGACTGATCTCCTATCTGCAGAAGCGCTTGCGGCAATTGTCAAGCGGACCCAGCATGGCGGTATCGAAATTGTCAATCATCTTAAAACAGGAAGTGCTTTTTACACGCCGGGCCTTGCTGCAGTTGAGATGGCCGAGGCGATTCTTTTTGATCAAAAACGGGTATTGCCATGCGCCGCCTATGTTGAGGGCGAATTCGGATTCTCCGGTTGTTTCCTCGGTGTGCCCGTGGTCTTGGGCCAGGGCGGAATTGAGAGGATTATTGAATTCCCTCTGAACCCCGAGGAGAAGGTGGCCATGGCTGAATCCGAGAGAGCAGTCCGTCAGCAGATGGCCGCCACCGGCCTTTAAGATATCAAGCATAATTTTTGGTGTTCAGGAAATACCATGCCAACCCGGCGTCATCCAAGTCTCGAAGCAAGTCTGAAAAAGATGGCCGAGACCTCCTTTAATCCGATTGATTTACTACCGGAAGGTGATCTGCCCGAGAAACTCATCAATTTGATGCTGCTTGGCCCTCCGCCAGGTATGCCGGCTGTTAAAGCTATTCAGCAGGAACTGGCGAATATTCTGACCAAGGTTGATACCAGCGGGGCTAATGTTGTGGTGTTCGGCGGCGGTACCGGGTTGTCCAATGTCCTTGGCGGTGACAGTCGGACCCCGGGTTGGCCGCGGGCGCCTTTCCAGGGGCTGAAAGCTGTTTTTCCAAAGACCAGTTCCGTCGTCTGCGTTACCGATGATGGCGGGTCAACCGGGGAGTTGCTCAAGGATTTTCCTTTGATCGCCTTGGGCGATATCCGGCATGTTTTGCTCTCCTGTATCCAGCAAAGAAAACTTGAAAAAAAGTATGGCCTGGCTGAAGATGAGGCCTTGGCAGCTGTTGCTGAGTTGCATCGGCTCTTTAACTTTCGATTTTCTAAAAATCCCGGTTCTCCGGAATTATTGATTTTAGAATCCGGGATTGAACCTGCTTATCTGCCCGCAACCATGTGGCATTCTTTTGCCGGGCTGCTCTCCTTGATTTTCAGTGATGATTGTTTGAGCCGGCAACTTGCCCGGCCACATTGTCTCGGCAACCTCCTGTTAGCGGCTGCCATCTGTCGGCAACTTGGTGCAGGGGAGAACCTGAAGAGACAGGTGAAATCATCCAGGTTGATCAAAGGGGTGCAGTATCTGGCCGAGTTGATCGGCGCTGACCGCGACAGTGTTTATCCCTGCACCACGACGCCTGCTTGTCTCAAGATCTGCTATACCAACGGGGTGTTGGTAACCGGAGAGTATAAATCCGGCAATGCCAGGCGCGGCTATCCCGTTGACCGGGTGTTTGTCGAATTCGCCTCAGAACCCCAGGTTCCCAAGCAGGTTCTGCAAAATATTGCCGGAGCCGATATTATTATCTTTGCTCCGGGCAGTCTGTTCACCAGTATTATCCCGATTCTGCAAGTTCCGGGGATTGCCGAGGCAGTTCGCGGCAATCGGCAGGCTTTGAAGATTCTGGTGGCCAATCTCTGGATCCAGCGAGGAGAAACAGACCTGGTGTCTGAGGATTCCGGGCGCCGCTATTATGTCTCTGACCTGATTTCGTCCTATAACCGGAATATCCCTGGCGGCGTTCACGGGCTTTTTAAGCAGATTCTCGCCTTGCGTTTGCAAGATATCCCTGGAAGCGTCCTGCAAAACTATGCGGTGGAAGGAAAGGTGCCGATCTATCTTGATCGCACCAAGGTGTGGGAACTGGGGTTCATGCCGATCGAATCGCGGATTTATTCGCAGCGGGCGCTTGATGAACGCCGGGTCATCCAGCATGATCCTGATGCCCTTGCCCGGGCGGTCAGGACATTGTGGGCGATCCGGGGGGTATTGAATGATCGTAGCCTGAGCAGCACGTTACCGGACGGACCGGATGTCTGGTCGCCGTTGATCAATCGCCGGCTGGAAACGCCTGATCTGCGCATGAGTGCAATAAATCAGCGGTTGCATGAGCTTGAACTGCCGGCAACGGAAAGGGGGATTATTGCCGATATCCTCTGGCGACATCGGGATATTCAGCTTGCCCATCTCGATTATATCAGTGGTTTGAGTTTAATTGGCCTTGAGGATTGGAGCCGGAGCCAAGTTTGGGACAATGTTTTTTCATTTTACGATCCGCTTGACCGTCGCATAAAAATCCGTCAGGATATTGCTGCAAAACCGCTCCGTTTTGAGGTGGCCTTTCTGGTGGCCCTCGGCCAATCGCTTCTGGGTGATTATGCTGCCGAGAAACGGATGGCTCCGGTTTATGATCATGGGTTGCTGCTTGGTAAGGTTTTTCTCCTTCGCCTGCAGACGATTACTGATCGGACCTGCTATCTGGACAGTGGCGAGCTATCCCACTACCTTGCCCTGGTAAGGATGCAGGTCGTTCAAGATGATCCGCTGCTTTATACGAGACTGGTCAATGGCAATGAGGGCTTTACTCCGCCCGGACTTTTGTTCGGACTGGTCTATGCCTGGTATCTCGATAACCGTTTTGCAGCTCATATAGAGTACAAGATGTCCATAATCCGCACCGAGCTTTCCGACCTTATTCCGGAACAGGTAAAGGTCTTTGATCGTCGGCGGGAGATTATTGATTTTTTCAGGCGGGTTGTTTTTAAAAACGATTTTTCTTTGACTGGTTGAAGGTTAGGGCGGCGCCGGATGGTTTTGGCTCGATTTGTTGGCGTTAGGCCCCGCGCTTGATTTCCGGCCAGAGAATTTTATGCAGTTGCAGTTGCAGCCGCACCGGCAGAGAGTCGTGCAGCAGCCACTCGGCCATAAGGGCAGGGGAGACGTCGGGAATAACCGGTGAAAAGTGGATAGCCGCCACTCTGCTTTGTGACAATGGTCCGCGGACCATCTCTGCTGCCCAGAAATAATCTTTTTCTGAAGATATAACGAATTTGATCTCATCATTGGGGCCGAGCAGACCAATATTGGCTCGTTCAAGATGCCCGGACATGCCGCTGTCCGGGCATTTGATGTCCATGATCTTGCGGACTTCTCGCGGTACCCGGCCTATATTGATGCTGCCGTTGGTTTCAAGCAGCACCCGGCGGCCG
>Ga0208863_1002091_pt1 | contig 10837 bp, 14 predicted proteins | sample RifOxyD3_FD_184040 | JGI IMG/M metagenome (GOLD analysis project Ga0208863, IMG submission 184040) | Soil microbial communities from Rifle, Colorado - Rifle Oxygen_injection D3 (SPAdes) | ecosystem: Environmental > Terrestrial > Deep subsurface > Rock core/Sediment | place: Rifle, Colorado...
GCCCTTTCATCTGATGGCGAATTGGTCCGCACTGCATATGAAAAATGGCTTGGTCTCCATCTTTTCGGAAAGGGGTTGCAGTCAGACCAAGTATGACGCGAGTGGAAAATAGTTTGAGCACCCCTTCAAAAGAGACCGCAGAACCATGATGGCATTCATCCACGATGATCAACCCGTAATGGTGGTCTATGTCGGGAATATTTTTGGAGCGTGCAAGTGTTTGTAACGTAGATATATCAATCAGTCCGCTTCTTTTAACGCCAGGGTTTCCAATCTGTTTGTTAGAAATACCGAGAAAGGTTGTAATCATCTGCTTCCATTGTTCCTGTAATTGCTTGCGATGAACCAAAACCAACACCGGCACTTTAAGTTTGGCCATAACGGCGCACGCGGTTACGGTTTTACCGGCTCCTGGAGGAGCAACCAGAACACCATATTCATTCTGAATTAACTTGTTTAAGGCCTTTTTCTGTTCGACGGTCAATTCTCCCTGGAATTTAAGGGATACAGGAGTATGGCGAACCCGTCTATCCTCGATACGGATACGAGCGCCAGCCTTTTCACACAGAGCGACACATTCATCAAGCGTTCCGCGTGGCAACAGTAAACGACTTCCATCCAGTTCACCACAGAAGATATAACGAGGGGTTTTCCAAGTGGAAAAACGGAGACGTTGCAGTTCAAAGAATTTTGGATTTGCGAATGTGGCAACTCTCTTTAAGGCGTTGATAAGACGGGCCGGAAGTGCGCTAATATCAATTTCGACCTGACTATCCAGAATTATTTTTATTTCATCGGTATGGCACCCTTCCAGACTGATGAATGATGAATCCAAGGGTGCCTCAGCGTTAATGATTTCAATCTCTTCCGTATCTGATAGTGCCGGTATATCCTTCTGTGGACAATGGCGATCAAGAATGGTTGCAATTTCGGCATACGAAAGTCTCCGTATGCTGGCAAGAAAAGCCCATTGGTCAGGAAAAGGGGTCAAAGATGCATCGATAAAAACGGAATTTCCATCTTTCCGCGGCAGTCGCTGAAGGGGAAGCGCTATCAGATTTCCGAACCCGCCATTAGGCAAGGTATCCTGACTGGGAAAGAATCGGTCATAGCTGTCCAAACTGATGTTGTGTCGTTTGGCGCGCGCGTTGGATAAAATGATTGTTCCAAGTTGTCTTGCAATCTTAGCGGAAATGGGGTCCGAAAAGAAAACCCACGCATGGGCCCCATTACCTGATCGAGACCTTTCCAACCCGATATCAATCCCCATAGCAATTCCTGCAACCTGATAAGACAAAGCATCTTCTGACCACGTCTTGCCGTCAAAATCCGCTGCCAGGAAAATGCAATTGTCATTGGGGCCGATAGCGTATGTACCTGCCGTAAATTGTCCTTCCAGATGTGCGCGGGCAGCTTGTTCATCAAAGGGAGTGAAGGCGCGATGCGAACACTTCGAGCATTTGACCTGGGGCTTTTTGCATATATCACGTGCCCATTCATTACTGCATACCGGTGAGTATCCCTGTAATCCCTTGGCTTTGTTCTCCCATCGTTTTGGAAAAACATCGTTACGATGTAAGCCTACGGTAAACCCCGTTTGACTATTCTGTTTTCGGGGTCCAGGTATTTGGCAGGTAGGGTTCCAGCTGTTTTGTGGTGAGAGCGGGGATATCGGTCAGCATAGCGGTAAAATAGTCCGGAATGTTTTTGCCATGAAGTTTTGCAGTTCCAATCAGTGAATACGCGACTGCGGCACGAGCTGCTGCTTCGTGAGAACCCATGAACATATAGTTTTTGCAACCAATAGCAACAGGACGAATACTGTTTTCGATAAAATTGTTACTCAATTCAACCCGGCCATCCTCCTGAAACGGTTTGAACCAGGGCCATTGGTTCAATGCATATTTAAGGGCCTTGCCAATCAGGTCTTGTGGCAGAACTTTTCCAGCCTCATTTTTCAGCCACTGATGAAAGGTTTCCATGGCGGGAACGATTTTCTCCTTCCGCATTTCCAATCTCTGTACCGGAGTCAATTGTTGCTGAGCAGCCTCCCTTTCCAAGGCAAACCACTCGCCAATCTGATCCAGTGCAAAACCGGCACGGGCAGAGTCGGCATCCTTCACCTTCTCGAAACTTCTCCGGACATGCGCCATACAGGCGGCATGCTTCATGCCCGGGCGTCTGAATACAGCATTATAGCCCTCATATCCATCCACCTGAAGGATGCCAATAAATAGCGCAAGTGTTTTTAACGGTCCTTCGTGGCCACGGCTTGGCTGATATTCAAACAACAGCAGCTTCCGAACCGGATCGTAATAGACCCAGAAGTATCCTTTGTGCGTTTTACCCCGCTTATCTTTAACCAGAACAGGAATCGGTGTTTCATCACCCTGCAAATAATTGGTCTTAAACATATTCAAGCGATGCAATTGATAGACAGGAACCAACCATTCCGTGCCATGGCGTACGGCATCACAAAGCGTTGACTCGGCAAACTCGACGCCGCTCACTTCCATAAGCATTTTCCGTTGACGGTCGAGCGGAATGTGATATTCGAACTTCTGCGTTATCAAATGGGCAATCAGACTCGCGCCCATGTTGCCCTTCTCTACCGGCATAGGTGGAAGCTGAGCAATGGCGATGCCGTCGCCTGATTCACGGGGGTAGCGTGGCCGGATGATGCGCCGAATGAAAAGGCTGCCTGGCTTGTATTCGAATTGCCAGGAGATGTCGTCGCCAATGCTTTTGGTGTTTGCAGGCTTATCTTCAGGTTCAATGACAACGTCAACAATGGGGAGGTGTGTCGGCATCTGACCGCGGCCATGACCCGCAGGCGCAGGTGCAGCGTCAGGCTTGCGGACATAGCTGACCGGTGTACCGGCGACCTCGGATGGCACCGCAAGCTCTGGCATGCCGCCAAAAGGCAATCCCATTTGGCCGTTATCCCTGGGGATAAACCGTTCGGTTTTCTGGCCAAACATCTGCCGCTTGAGCCATGAAAGTTCGTGGTCCAGTTTGAGGACGGTTGTCACGAGTTCTTCGCGAGAAAGGTTGTCGAGGTCAGATGGTGCCATAATGTTATCTATAATATACTATATTGATGGCTATAAGTCAAGCATTATCTTTCATTATTCCCAAATATCTTTTCCTCCGGCGTACCTGTTCCAGGTCAATACCCTCCAGCCACATCACCATCTGCTCGTAACCCAAGGAGCAAGAGGTTCCTGTGGTTGGAAACTGCTGGAACCGGCCCGCCTCCAAGCGACGGCAGAACAGCCAAAACCCGTGGCGGTCCCACACCAGTATCTTCATCCGGTTCCGGGGACGATTCACAAACACAAACAAGCTTCCGGATTGCGGGTCTTGCCCCATGTATGAACGGACTTCGCCGCATAGCCCGTTATACGCCTTCCGCATATCTGTCGGACGAGTACACAGAAAAATGCTCATCCCACCATGCAGACTAATCATGAACACCGCGCAGTTGCCGGACTAATGCCGCAACATCCGGCAAGGCGAGCGTGGTAGGCAGAATCAAGCTGCCACCATCGGGAAATCGGTATTGAAATGTGCCGGAGGTCGCAGGTAGACCGACCTGTACAAAGGCTGGAAGGATGGGACTGTGGGAACTTTGAGCAGCAGCGGGTTCGGATCGGAGCCGCTGTTTCCACCAGTAGAATGTCGAAACCGGGATGCCGCTCTTTACGCAGAAAGCATGCGCTTGTTCGCCGCTTTGCCGCCAAGTGCGCAGTAGTCGCTGCATGAATTGCCGTCGCTCATGGCGTGTAGCCATAAAACCTCCTTGGGTGTGACGGCATATAATATCGTGAATTCGAAAAGAAAATAAAAGATGGGGGTTACCGTAGGCTTACTTATTAACGTCTTTCCCCTGTTTTGCGTATATATTCTGCAATCTCTAGTTTTGCTTCTTTTTCATCACCGATGGTAAAACTTGCAACGTCTTTCCAGAAATTATTGATAACCGTCACTGAAAGTGAGTTTAGAAGGCGTTGTAGCCTTTTATCTAAATCATCGATGATTTTTTGAGGGGTAATATCCGGGTCTATGAGCTTTACGAGAAAGGATATCGATCTTTCGGAAAGGAATTCAATTTTGGTCAGCCGGATAGAGTTCTTAAAGTTGTATCCCTTAAAACCGTCTGCCAAATAATTCTGCATCCACTGGTCGAATCCTCCGAAAGAATCATTCGCAATAAAGATTATCTGAAAATTGATGTTCATGACAACATCATCTTCTGATATTGGGATGGAATTAAAAATATCGTCCGATTCTCTTATTTCTTCCTCTTGGCTCGAAACCAACTTCTATCTCCCAAATGAAAGGTAATTTTACCGAACATATACCCATCGTCTTCAATGTGCGCCAAACCCCTGCCGTTTGCATCGTCCATTTCGCTGTTGCCCTCCCATGAGAATTCAAGGCGCTGTTTTTCTTCTATACTTTCAATGTCATAGTCAATTGAACCTTGGACATTCCCAAAATGGAATTCACCTTGTCCGCCCTTGCGAAATTTGAAGAATCCTTCTTCCTCCTCGTCTATGAAGTCCTTATCCCATTGTTCCATCGCTGTAATACGCCATCTACCGAGGAAGGGGTTTTTCTTCTTAGATTTTCTTGGCATATTTATTTGAGTCCTTTCAATTGTAGAAAATAGCCTTCTAAAGACGCGAAATCACGAAAAATGGCAATCGCTCACGGCGAGTAACTGTCATCACGAGGCAATGATTATTTTTATCTACAGGTAAATAAAATGTCTAAAATTACCCACTCGCTCGCCCGAAGAGCCATTTTTATATCGCTCAAAATGGCGTTTGATTAATTATGCTTTCTTCCAATTTCAGACCCTATTTCGAAATTGCCCGAAAACATCCAAAGCTTGCCCGCAAAAAAGAGCGTCTTTTAATCCGGCTTGCACGCAAGGGAGATGTGGAGTCAAAGAAGAAAATTATGCTTCATTTTTCAGGATTTATCCTTTTTCGAATTTTGACTACGATTCATGGTAGTTCTTTAGTTGATAAAGGAGAAGATATTTTTCAAGAATGTTTTATATATGCGGATTTTAAATTGCCTCGGTATAAATTGTGGTTCAAGAAGGAGGACGGTACTTTTGCCTCTTACCGTTTCAGCACTTATTTATGGAAAGGGATTACCGGAATTATGATGCGCCATTTACGAAAACAAAAAAACTGAGCAACTCAACGAGAATGACGCTTATGACAACGATGACTATTTTGAACGCGGAGAATAGTCGGCGGTTTTCAGATAGGGACTGATTCATAATGAGTCACATTGCCAAAAAAATATTCCGGAACAGAGCTAACGTAAAATAAAAGAACTCCTTAAGCCTTGCGACCTAAGGAGTTCCATATGGCGCCTCGCTCGCCTCGCGTCGCCCGCCTAGTCGGCGAGGCTGGCCGCCAGGCGAAGCGGGCAGAATTGAACTGCGGACACCCGCCTCGCCGAGCGAGTTGAGGAGGGCATGGATTTTCAGTCCTCTGCTGAACAACTCTCTATATTTATGAACCACTTACAGAGGCGGTGTGTCGTTTTATGTACCACTTTTTTCGCTATAAAAAACGTGTTGCGATGCTATACCTCTCAAATAAATCCATTTGCATGCCCCCCCTACCCACGATCAGGCAAGGCTCAACACCTCGCGCCTCCGATGTGCGACTTTCCCCCTGCCCCTGGAACCTGCTGGAACGAGCCCTTTTCGTTTCTTCTGCTGCCTGACAGCATCTGCAAAGATCCTATCCGGGTCAAAACCCAGTTTGGCAGCATATGCTTCCCGGTTTTTGCGAACCTCCTCAATAATTTCATCCTTATACATATTTCCCTCCCCATAATTCTTCAGGTGTACAAATTACTGGAAGCCTATACCCAGCCTTGGTCGCTTCTAGAGCAAGATGGGAGCGAATAGTCGCGTTGGCTATGTGGGCACAGTTCCAGGTTAGCAGATACTCCATTTCATGCACCGTTGCTACGGCAATATGAAATGCATCGACCAAGGCTTTTTTAGGAATCACTCGGCTTGCCAGGAATTTTTGTACCAGGTCATTAACCTGACTGTCCACTTCCAGTATCCGCAATTCTTTCATGGTTTCCAGTCGAAGCTGGGCTGCCGAAAAATCTCCTGCTTTTGCCTCAGAAAAAACATACTCTGAAACAAACAAATCAAAATTCTTGCGTTGTTCATCCCACCATGTTCGCGTCAATTGTTGATGGCTGGCAACAAGCAGATCCCTGCTCATCCGAGCAGTCAAATAGCTGATGATACTGGTTTCAATATAAACGGATTGTTTCATACATTAAATATAACATATTTAGACTGGGGGTACCCCACATCACGCAGGATAAATTCATTCACTCCATCAGGCTGCCGCACGGTAATAATGATGATGCAGCCCGCCCAAGACAGGGCTTTTACAGATAGCCCCGCTGCTTTTTATCTCTGACGGTATCGGAATTTGCTGTTCTATTCCCTGATGGGGCCGTTGCGAATTATAATGAATCACATATTCAGACAGGATTCTCCGAATCTGATTTCTATCTGTTATCAGAAAATTATCCAAGGCTTCCCGTCTGACAGTCCTAATAAACCGTTCTGCAATACTGTTCATATCCGGGGCTTCCAGGGAAGTCCGGGCTGATGTCAGATTGTAGGCTGGATAATCGACATTGAACATCCCTGCATTATCGTGAATTATATAAATCGGATGGGAGATAGCCTCCCCGAGCCGAATCAATTGCTGGCGAATAAATTCCTTCACCGGATTCTCAGTTATTGCGAATTAAATGATTTCCCGCGTTTTATGCGCAATGATTATAAACACATGGAACCGTTTATTGAAGAGAGTGTCGACAGTGAAGAAATCCATCGCATATATAGAATGAATCTGGGCGTTCAAGAATTTCTTCCAGGTTAATGAAAGCCTGATTTTACCCTTATTGCGAAAAATCCTTAGAATATTACGGATAGTCTTTGTATCTAACGCAATGTCTAACTTCAACAATTCACCTTGAATTCTTTTCGTACCCCACAACAGGTTGTCATTTTTCATTGATAGAATCAGGTTTTTAATGTCTGTGGATATTGGTTTCCGGCCCCTTTTATCCGGCGCAGGTTTGAATGTCCAGAACCGTTTTATTATGGTTCGCTCCCAATGAAGGAGCGTTTCAGGTTTAACGATTACAACCCGCTCTTTAATATCAGCTGCCTTGTTAAGGATGATCAAAAACAGCTTATCATAAATATTGATATGAATACGTTTCCTTCCGGCTTTCCGTAACAAAATATCGTTCTCTTTCTTGAGCAAAGCATTCTCGCAGAGCAGAGAACTTTTAGACTGGAATAACCGGAGAATAAAACGGATAAAATTGGCAAGGAATGTAATCATATTTCCTCCGAAGAAGCGGTGAAGGCTTTTCAGAGTATATTATCGGCATTTTTGGGGTTCAGATGAAATAAATCCCCCCTACGGGAATATAGATGGAATACATTTATAGGACGGGCAAGGCCGATACGAAGCGAAAGATTTACCTTGTTTTTTGTCAGATAAACGTATATATTTTTCTGACAAAACATGGGTAAGCATAACGGCTCGATTGATAGCAAGGTGATGTCACGGATTCAGGCCAAAGGCAGAGGCTATATCTTCAGCCAATCGGCCTTTCTGGATCTCGGAGGACGCGATGCCTTGGACCACGTCCTGTCCCGCAACGCCCGGGCCGGTCTCATACGGAAACTCGCCCGAGGCCTGTATGACTATCCCCGCAAGCATCCCCGGCTGGGACTACTGGCACCTTCTGTTGATGCTGTTGCAAAAGCGTTGCAGGACAAGGATTCGTCGCGGTTGCAGGTTTCCGGAGCCCATGCCGCCAACCTCCTGGGGCTTTCCGAGCAGGTGCCCATGAAAGCGGTTTTCTTAACCGACGGCCGTACCCGGAAAGTTCAGCTTGGACGGCAGACGGTCATTCTTAAAAAGACCACGCCCAGGCAGATGGTTACCGCGGGCCGGATAAGCGGTACCGTCATCCAGGCGCTTCGTTGGCTCGGTCAGACTCACGTGGATGATAAAGTCGTTGCTTCGCTTCAACGGAAGCTTTCAAAGCGGGATAAACAGCAGCTTCTGGACGATATCCGTTTCGCACCAGCGTGGATAGGCGAGATCCTGCGTCGAGTCGCTGCCAAATAACCGGTGGATACCATGAATTCATTCGTCAATCTATCATCTGCTGACCGGCGTCGTTACTGCGAAAAAGCCGGTAGTCTTCTCGGAATCCATGCCCCGAGTATTGAAAAAGATTACTGGGTGTGTTGGACGTTACGGGAGCTGTTCACCCAACCGGACTTCGGCCCGCACCTGACATTTAAGGGTGGCACATCCCTTGCCAAGTGCTGGAAACTCATCGAACGCTTTTCTGAGGACCTAGACATCGTTATCGAGCGCGCCTTCCTTGGATTCGGAGACACCAGGAACCCCGGCAATGCTTCCAGCCAGAGCAAGCGCGAGGACCTGCTTTTTGAGTTAAGGGCGACCTGTCAGTCGGTGATTAGGGATAAGTTGCATCCCGCGCTCCAACGCAGGTTCCAGGATATCCTTCCCAAGGCACTGAATTGGGACTTGGTGAATGACCCTGATGACGTGGACAAACAGTCGCTTCTGTTTCATTATCCAACCGTATTTGCTGTCGGCGGTTACCTCCGACCCGTGGTGAAGATTGAGATGGGTGCGCGCTCCGACACCGAACCTGTGACAATGCCGACCGTCCAACCCTATCTCGCCGAGGCCCTACCCCAGCTATTCAAGGATAGCACGTTTACATTACAGTCCCTGACTCCGGAGCGGACATTCTGGGAAAAGACTATGCTGCTCCATGAAAAGACTTTCATGACAGATGACAGCGCCCCGAAAGCCCGCCTGGCAAGACACTATTATGATGTGTGGTGTCTTATCCGGGCCGGGGTGGCCGACAGGGCCCTTTCGGATACCGGCTTGTTCGTACGCGTAGTCGAACACCGCGCCGTTTATTTCTGCAAAGGGAAGGAGATACGGGACACGTTAAAGCCCGGTACCTTCAGGTTGCTGCCACGTGAGGGAACCGAGTCCGCCTGGAAGAAAGATTATGAGGCCATGCGCGAGGCCATGTTTTTCGGTGAGACGCCGGACTTTGACGAAATATTGCAGGTTGTCGGTGAATTTGAACGGCGATTAAACCAAGTCTGAGAAACCCAAGCATGTCCATACAGCAGAACACTTTTTACCGACTAAAGAAACCGAGCCTGGCCCGGATAAGAAAGATATTGGTATGGGCCGACAAACACGGTGAAGAGACATTCGTCGACATGCGCAAGAGTGAGCTTGGTCTGGCACGGGTGCGGGCGGATAAAAGTTTTGCCGAAGTCCTGGAATTGATGGATAAGCGATGCAAGGGTTTTTTCAGGGTCATTCTGAGACGGCAAATGAATCTGTTTTTAATACTTTCCAAAAAGAAAGACACCCGGGATATTTTAGAAATCGGCATCCGGGGAATTGATGTAGGACCAACTGAATATTTCATCTTCATCTACTTGCCGAAGACGAAACTGAGACAATTACTGTCTATGGAAGAATTGGTAGAAATTTGAGGACACAATTTTCTAAGGTATATCTTTTTTGATATATCAGTTTCTCGAACTGTCGTCCCAAAATAAAGAGCCCCCCAACTCGTTGCCGAATCAGGGGGTTCCACATGGCGCCTCGCTCGCCTCGCGTCGCCCGCCTAGCCGGCGAGGCTGGCCGCCAGGCGAAGCGGGCAGAATCGAACTGCGGACACCCGCCTCGGCGAGGCGGGCATGGATTTTCAGTCCATTGCTGAACAACTCTCTATATTTATGAACCACTTACAGGGGTGGTGTGTCATTTTATGTACCAACTTTTTAATCAGTGAGCCATCCGCAATTTTCTGAATTTTACCTGTGGGACCGCCCCAAGCGCTTCACCAATCCTCCTTAAAAAAGATAGACTGATATTCGTATAGCTGCCTGATTCAAGGCGGGAAATACACGACTGCGAAGTGTGTATTTTTTCCGCGAGCGCCTTTTGCGTAAGGCCCTTTTTTAGGCGGAGATCGATTACCTGCTTGGCGACCTCAAACTCTTCCTCAAGAGCCTCGTATTCCTTACGGAACCTGGGATTTTTAAGTCCTTCCCTGAGCATTTCATCTGCATCATAGATCTTCATTTTCATATGCTATACTCCTGATAGAATTGGCTTCGGATTCTAAGTGCCCGTTGAATTTCCTGGTCATCGGTCTTATCTGTCTTCTTAATGTAACCCGAAGTGGCCACATAGACTCTGCCTTTATAATGGAAATAAAATATCCTGCAAATATCTGTTGCCACTTTTATTCGCAGCTCCTTTAGGCCCTCAGCATCCTCAAGGGTCCTTGCGTGCGGCATTCCCAGCCTATAACCAAACACTTTAAGCAGATCGAGTCCACGGTGAACTTTTGCCTGCATTTTTTCAGACAGGGTACAGATAAAATCATGTGCCGGGGGAAGTATTTTTACTTCAAAGTTCATCCCTGTAAATATACCAATATTGCGATAATTAAGCAAGTTATTTTATTAGCGTAGAGGAATTCCCATCACGCCGCCTCTCTGTAATAATGATGATGCAACCCACCCAGGACAGGGCTTTTACAGACAGCCCCGCTGCTTTTTATCTCTGACGGTATCGGAATTTGCTGTTCTATTCCCTGATGGGGCCGTTGCGAATTATAATGAATCACATATTCAGACAGGATTCTCCGAATCTGATTTCTATCTGTTATC
>Ga0208863_1002092_pt1 | contig 10835 bp, 8 predicted proteins | sample RifOxyD3_FD_184040 | JGI IMG/M metagenome (GOLD analysis project Ga0208863, IMG submission 184040) | Soil microbial communities from Rifle, Colorado - Rifle Oxygen_injection D3 (SPAdes) | ecosystem: Environmental > Terrestrial > Deep subsurface > Rock core/Sediment | place: Rifle, Colorado...
GAGGAGCGGCAGGGCGAAGAGGCCGGCCGCGAGCTGGGCTAGCCGAGGTCGCACACTCGTGTGCCCCCGAATTCGTTCACAAGAAGATCGTCGTACTTGTCGGCGAAATGGCCGATCGCCGCGAGGAGATCCTGGACCTCGATGGGATCGAGACAGTCGACGCTCCGCTCCGCGACGAGCGCGACGACGTCGTCTCGAAACAGCCCGAAGGCGATCCCCGGGAGCTCCGCCGCGTTCAGTTGCAGCAACCGCAGGGCGAGCGATGGTGCGAGCTCGCCGCGCAGCTTGACGAGCGGCGACACGATGCGGAGCCTCGGCGGGTGACCTTCCGGCCCGGGGTTGATGGCGATCATGATGTCCGCCGAGCCGCGGGTGACCTGCCAGCTCGCGCCCCCGGCGGGCGCCTGCGTCCGGTTCTTGTCCGGATCGAGCCCGAAGCTCTTGAGAACGGATTCGATGATGCGAGCCGCCTTGCCGGCGGCGCCTTCGACATTCTGTGCCATCCGCTGCTTCCCTGCCGCGTTCTCGCACGATGGGGTCCGTGGCCCCGCGGCGCGCGAATTATGCTCGCCCACGCCAGATACCTTGTCAATCGGAGTTCGCCGCCGGGCGCGTCTTCGGGTCGCCTGCCGCTCGGGAAAACGGGCGATATCGCGCTCGAGTCCCGGCTTGACAGTGCGGCGCCTATCTTTGTACTCTTTCGCAACTGTTGATCCGACGCGCGGTGTCGGCCTGTACCCTATTCTGGAGGACCAAGTTGAGCGACGAGCAGAAAAAACCAACCGGCGAACACTCCTTGGGGAAGACGGGGAACATCGGGGGCGCGAAGCCTGCAGCGCCGTTGCCGGGCGCCTTGAAGCCGGGCGCCGCGCCGCTACCGGGCGCCGGGAAGCCGGGCGCCGCGAAGCCGGGCGGAGCGCCGCTGCCGGGCCTCGGCGCGCGCAGGCAGGGCGGCGCGCCGTTCATGCAGAAGCCCGAGAAGCCGGCGGCGCCGAAAGGGCCGACGGTGGAGCAGATCCGCCGCGATCCGTTCGCGTCGTACAGCGCGGCGTCCGGGGGTGAGAGCTACGCCGCCGCGCCATCGTTGATCGTGGCTGGTGTCGACGAGCGAATCATGAGCACGGCCGCCGCCAGGCCGAAGCTCACGCAGCGCCAGAAGCTCACGGCGATAGGGATAGCCATCGGCCTGCTCATCATCGGTTTCGGTGGTGGCTCCGTGGTCGCCGGGCGGGTGGAGCAGGCGATCATGATCCGCGACGCGCGCATCATCAAGTACGAGATCGACAAGCTCGTCGCGCTGTTCTCCGAGGTCGACAGCGCGCTGACCAAGGCGTACCAGGACGCGCAGGCGAACAAGTTCGACAAGGGCTACCTTCGCATCCTGAGCGAGAAGCTTCAGGGCAACCCGTTCAACCCGAGCCTCTTCTCGGACAGGAGCTACAAGGGTTTCGACGCCGCCACCGTCGAGGCGTTGCACACGTACTACGATCAGTGGACGCTGCTGTACACGGAGCTCGGTACGCATTTTCGCGCGACGGACAACGACGAGCCCCAGCTCGCGACCACGGGCGAGGAGTTCACGAAGCTGCAGGAGCCCAGTTACGGCGTGGTGTTCGTGCGCGACGAGGAGGGAAACGGGCAGCTGATAGGCAACATCGTCGTTCTCGGCCGGACCGCGGAGAAGGACGGGCAGCTCACGACGCAGTTCCAGTACGAGGTCGGCACCTACGGCGACGAGCGCAAACCCTACAACGGACCGGCCGGCGACGCCGAGTTCAGCAAGGCCGCGGAGACCTACGTCATCGCGGTCGAGCCGCAGAGCGAGGGCGGATTGCTGAAGGACGCGACGCAGTCGCACTTCGCCCGCTACACGGCGCGGCTCAAGAAGCTGGCGGACATCGTGGCGCGGATGCGCACGGCGCAGCAGACGCTGAAGACCGCCATCGACAAGATCGCCGACGAAGGTGCGCCGTCGTTGCTGACCGGCATGGACGTCGATCGGGACGTCGAAGAGTACAAGGTCGGCGCGGCCAAGGCCGCGGCCGGGACCGCCGAAGGGCGGGCCTGGCCGAGCAGCATGCCGAGAGCCGCCATGGCGGGAAGCGCCGCGCCGGCCAGCTGGACGCCCGTCACGCCGAGCGAGGCGCCGATCAAGAGCTGGGTCATCGCCGTGGCCGCTCCCACGATGAAGCCGCCGCCCAGCACCGCGATGACGAGGATGGGAGCCAGGCTGAAAGCGCCGAGACGGCTATAGAAGGAATCGAGCTTGGCGGAGACCGCGCCGGGAAGGAGCGCGGCCAGGATGTGGCCGCCGTCCAAGGGCCGGACCGGCAGGAGGTTGAAGACCGCCAGGACGGAGTTGAGGAAGATGAAGCTGACCAAGGCCCCGAGCATCACGGCTCCCAGGCCGCCCGCCACCGCGCCCGCGTAAGCCAGGGCGCCCGCGCCGGCCAGCAGGAGGTTCACCGCCGGGCCCGCGAAGGCCACCTTGGCCATATCCTTGACCGGGTCCTTGAAATAGGAAGAGTCCACCGGGACCGGCTTGGCTCCGCCGAAGATGAAGCCGCTGGTGAGGAAGGTCACGATCGGGAGCACGACGGTCATGATCGGATCGATGTGGCTGCCCCAGCGCAGAGGGTTGAAGCTGGCGCGGCCCTGGAGGGTCGCCGTCGGGTCTCCGAGCTTGGCCGCGGCCTTGGCATGGCCGATCTCATGGAGGACCAGGGAGACCAGGACCAGGGGCAGGATGACGATCGGGCTGATGATCGCGGTCGCGGCCACGGCCGCCATCGGGAGCACGCCGAAGAGCCCGTCCCCACCGCCCCCGCGCCCGCCGTCCGGGTCGGAGCGGTCGTCGGGACCGCCTTCGCCGCCGGTGCGCCGCTGGTTGCCGAGCTCGTCAAGGCCGCCGCCATCGTCGACCGGGCGGCCCGTGCCGTCGTACTTGTCGCCGGAATCCGGGGTGCCCTTCTTCGATGATTTGGAGGACCTTGCGCTGACGCCCGAGGCCGCGGAAGACCTAAAGGAAAGAGCGGGCGCCGAGATGCTGCCGAAGAGCCCGTCGCTGCCGCCCCCGCGCCCGCCGTCCGGGTCGGAGCGGTCGTCTGGACCGCCCTCCCCGCCGGTGCGCCGCTGGTTGCCGAGCTCGTCAAGGCCGCCGTCGTCGTCGACCGGCCGGCCCGTGCCGTCGTACTTGTCGCCGGAGTCGGGGGTGCGGTCCTTCTTGGAGGACTTGCCGGACTTGGTCAGGAAGGACCGGTTCAAGCCCAGGGCCGCTGCGACCACGGAGAACGCGGACGCGCTCCGGACCTTGGGGGAATCGTAGAGGCGGCCGATGACCGACTCGGGCTGGGCGCTGGGCACGGCCAGGGATTTGCCCGTCTGCGTCAGCTGGCCCGAGGCGTCGATGACCGGCGCGCCGGGAGCGGCCGCGACGGGCGCGACGAGCGCCGCGGCCCGCGCCGCGGTCGGGATCGCGGCGACGGCGGCCGGACGGGCGCTGGGGAGCGCGGCGTTCAAGACGGAGGCGGAAGGAGCGGCGGAGAGCGAGAAGGCCGGCGCGGAGATGGAAGGCGTCAGCACGGACAGGGAGAGCGCGGCGGCGGGGATGGCGGCGGGGCCCTTCACGGCGCCCGCGGCGCCGATGCCGGAGGCCGAGGCGGAGGCGCGCGCGCCGGCGACCTCGGAGAACTGCGCCCAGGCGTTGCCTCCGGGAGAGAGGAGGACGAGGCAGAAGGCGATCGCGAGAGAGAGGGCGGAGCGCATGGGCTTCATCGTGTATTTCCTCGAGTGCGTCATCTACCCAGATTATAACGGCGCCCTCGGAGACTATGACGGGTCCTAGGGCCCAAGCACGTGCTGGCATTGGTCCCAACGAAGCGAGGGACCTTGGCCTCCCCTCATGGGCCCTCCATGTTTCTCGACGGAGAAAGTCAGGAGAAAGCAAGCCGCCCCCCGCGCAAGCGGGGGGCGGCGTCGGCGCGCGCGTCGGGCCGTTATTTCTTCTTGGAAGAGCCCATAAGGATCTCGCCGTAAGCGACGAAGAGCCCGCTCATCAGCAGCAGCGCGCCGCTGGCGAGGACCGGCGCGCCCAGAAAAACGAGACCGAAGGAGATGCCCATGTTGACGACTCCCAGCGCGGCGGCGGCCGCTTCAGGGGACAACCCCGTGGTCTTGGATACGAACCGTACCAGACCGGTCACGATCCGCATCGGGATGGAGAGGATGGCCCCGACCGATGCGAGGAGGCCGGAAGCGGGCTTCTGAGCCGGAGCGTCCTGGCTCTCCCCGACCAGCGCGACTTTGCCACCGCCGATGCCGCCGTTCTTGGCGGAGCGCATGGCCGCAGCCATGTCGGCCAGCTTCGAGATGCGGACCATCGTGTCGGGATGCGTGATGAACAGGTTGAACAGGAAGTCGTCGCCTTTGCCCACCACGGCGGAGGTGACGGGGTCGAACTGCGGCATGGCCCCGGCCTCCTGGATCTGCTGGAGAGGATTGACCGTCATCAGGTGCGACAAGGCCGCCAGCCGAGGCAGGTCAGCGCCGGGAAGGACGAAGCCCGCCTTGGGCCGCCAGGTCGTCAGCATGCCCAGCGCCAGCGCCAAGGACTCGGGGTCCTCGCTCAGCAGCGCGCCGTCCTCGTCGGCCATGCCCTCGTTGTTGCGCGAGGAGGCCATCTGCACGACCTGGACGATGACCGGCACCCAGAGCGCCGCGAAGAGCTTGAGCAGGGCGCCCAAGGACTTCGTGGCCACGCCGACCGAGATGGGGTCCACCATCTTCCGGCCGTCCGCCGGCTCGGAGCGGCGGCCGAGGATCCGGTCGAAGGCCTTCTTGGCCGCGATCTGAGCGTGGCCGACCGCCCACATCATCCCGTAGGAAGCGAAGGCGATGGAAGACGAGATGGCTCCGGAGATGGAGCCCAGGAGCATGTGGCGGTCCATCACGTGGGAGAACTCATGGCCGAGGACGCCGCGCAGCATGCGCACGCCCAGGGCTTTCAACTCGGTGCGGTCGGCCTTGAGCACGGCGGACTGGACCTCGGTCGGGCTCGCCGAGAGCGAGACTCCCGAGACCGATCCGGCCACGGCCAGCCGGAAGACCGAGAAGGCCTTGGAGTCGGCCGGCACGCTCGCGAGCAGGCGCACCACGCCGGCGCGCACGTTCTCCGCGTCGAGGGTCATATCCTTGATGGCCGCGGTCACCCCGACCAGGGCCTTGAAGGGGCTGCGGCCGGTCGCGTAGGCGTTGGGCACCGGAAGCGGGTCGATGACCATCTCCGGCATCGGGATCTCCTTCTTGCCCTTGGCGCGGCGGTCGACGTTGAGGCGCTCACGCAGGTCGCGCATGATGGAGAAGAACTCGGGGTCGGCGGCCTCGTCGGCCGGCTGGGACTTCATCACGAGCTTGATGATCTTGTGCGCGAAGAGGAGCGGCACGAAGGCGAGGATCACGGCCGGGATCATGCTCGTGAGGAGGCTGCTGAACCCGAACACCGTGAAGCCCATCCCCACGCCGATGGCGGCCATCGAGGCGATGAGGCCCCCTGTCTTGACCCAATAGTTGAACCGCGGCCAGCGAGCGGGCTTATCGTCGAACACCTGCTCGGGCGCCTGCTCCGCCGCGGTGGAGGCGGCCGGCTTGGCGCGGGGCAGCAGGCGTGTCATCAGCTTCTCGGTCCAGACGGCGGCCCGCTCCCCCGAAAAGGCGAGGACCAGAAAGGTCAGAGGGCTGGTGAACCCGGTGGCGGCCGTGAAGGCCAGAAGGCCGAGGTAGACCACGTCGAAGCTGGCGGCCTTGTTGAGGATGTTCTTCCAGAGAGGGAGGGACTTGTCCCAGGTGGCCGACGAACGCATGCCGAGGAGGTTCCAGGCGATGAACGCGATGTTCGTGTAGACGGCCGTGTAGCCGGTCAGCAGCGCGAAGACCACGCCGGTCATCACCCACTGGAAGGCCGGGAAGCGGATCTTCTGGAGCGAGCCGGGCACGGAGAACGGCGCGCCCGTCTCCGCCGAGTGGATCAGCCGACCGAGGAAGAAGGAGATCGTCGTCATCACGGGCAAGGCCATCAAGCCCAGGATGGGGGCCAGAGCCAGACCGCCGGTCGCGGCCGCGGCCACGGCGAACGGCGCCAGTCCCAAGGCGCCCCAGACCATCATGGAATCGAGGAAGGGCGAGCCGCGAACGGCCAGCCCCGCCAGGAGCCCTGCGGCGGGCACGGCGGACGCGAGCAGGCCTGCGCCGCTGAGCACCACCAGCAGGCTGGGCGCGGCGATGAAGAGGGCTCCGGCGTAGGCACCCAGGGCCAGGTCCATGACCATCTTGACCTTGCCGAGGCGCGGCGAGTCGCGCAGGCTCAGACGGTAGCGGGCGTAAAGGCCGGCGGGAAAGAGGAGGATGCCGCCGCTGACGGCCCAGACCGCGGCCACAGGCACGATGGCGAACAGGGCGGGGGCGAGGGCCACCGCGGCCATCTGCAGGCCGACGGCGGCGCCGGCACCGAGAGCGAAGAGGCCGAGGAACTTAGCCGCACCGATGAGCTTGGAGGAACGAGGAGAGACCGGCGCCGCTTCCGGAGCGGACGGAACGGACGGGGAGGCGTTCGCCTCGCGCGACGACGGGCGCTCCAGGCCGGACATGGCCGCCATGCGCGACGGCAGCGCAGCGACGGGGTCGACGCCGAGGGCCCGGCGGCCGATGGCACCGGTGAACAAGCGCTCGAGCGTTCCTTCGGCCTTGGCGTCCGGGGCGGCGAGCGCCTTGCCGGTCAGGGCGAGCTGGCCTTGCGCGGCGACGACGGGGGCGCCCGCGACGGGCGCGACGGGGACCGCGATGGCGGCGGGTGTCGCGGCGGCGGCCTGGGCCGGAAGAGAGGCGGAGACCGCTGAGGCCGCGGAGGCCGGAGCGGCGGAGGCCGGGACGGCGGACGGGAGCGCCGAGGGCGCGGCCGAGAAGAGCGAGGAGCCCGAGAGGGGCGCGACGGCGGGGCTCAGGCTGGGCAGCGACACCGGCCCGCTCAGGCGGACCGCGCCGGACTGGGCGCCGGGGACCGAGGACGCGGAGGCGCCGCGGCCGACGGCTTGGGCGAACTGCGCCCAGGCGGAAGGCGCGGGGGTGACGACGAGGAGGGAAAGGGAGACGACGGCCGAGAGAAATCGTTTCATGCGGCATTCTACTGCGGACCGCCTTGCGCACGGACGTGGCCAAGGTCCCAACACGCTCCTGGCAAAGGGCCCCCCCGCCGCTGGGCCGAAGGACGCAGGGAACAAAATGGAGGGGTCGAACGTATACCTACTGTGGCCGGCCACAGTAGGTATACGGGATCGAGCCTGAGAACTCTCGAGGATGGCGCCCTGCTCACCCGCCTTGAGGCGCTCGCCGCCCAGGAACGCGAGAGCACCGCGGATGTCATCGAACATCTCATGGAGATCGACCGCCGCGAGACTGCGATCGACCTGGCCTACCCGTCTCTGTTCGTCTATTGCGTGAAGAGGCTCGGCTATTCAGAGGCGGCCGCATTCTCTCGGATACGGGCGGCTCGAGCCGCGGCGAGCTTCCCGGATGTCTTGTCGCGCCTGCGAGCCGGCAGCCTCCATCTGGAGGCAGTCGTCCGGCTCTATCCCTATCTTGGCCAAGGCAATAGCCGGAAGCTTCTCGACCTCGCGTCCGGCGCCAGCAAAAGGGAGGTTTTATCGCTCGTGGCGCAGATGCAGACCGAGCCGGGCCCGCAAAGGGATGTGATCGTTCCCGTGCCCGCAAGCAGTGAGGCGGTCGCCGGCGAGTCCTCGTTAGCTAGTGGCAAAACCCCAGTCTCCGCCGAAGTGGTTCCCCCGCCCCGGCATCGCTTCCATTTCACGGCCGATACCGAACTGCTGGAGCTGGTCGGAAGGCTGAGGGGCCTCCTGCGCCACAAGATTCCAGACGGACGGCTGGAAAGGATATTCAAAGAGGCGGCCAGGACGCTCCTCGCGAGTCTGGAACACGACAGGAACGTGCTTCCCGCCCGAGCGGCGCGTCCGCCGGCATCACCCTCGCACGACGCCCGGCTCGACCAGAAGGATCCGAACCGGGGCAGTCGCATGGTGCCGAAGGCCGTCAAACGCGCCGTCTGGACGCGAGACGGCGGCCGCTGCGTCTACACCTCTTCTGACGGACGGCGCTGCGAGAGCCGCGACGCTCTTGAATACGACCACATCACGCCCTGGGCGGACGGCGGAAGATCCGACACACCCGACAACATCCGGCTGCTGTGCCGCGCGCACAACCAGAGGCTGGGGCGGCGCAGGTTCGGGGCGCGCCGCCGCGGCTAGGGGTGCGCGGCCTGGAAGGAGTCCAGTATCTCGGGGAGGGTCTTGCGCGGCGTGTCGTAGCGGCAGAAGAGCTGCTCGTCGACCTCGGCCATGCGCATCGCCGCGCGCTTGGCGTGCGCGGCGTCCAGCTTCTTGACGAAGAGGACCATGGGGCCGTAGTAGAAGCGCAGGCTACGGCGCGAGAGCTCCGAGTGCCACCAGGCCGGCGTGGCGGCGAGGATGGAGAACTCACGCCCGTCCTTGAGGATGGCCTCGACCACGCCGCAGCCTCCTTTGACCAGGTCGGTCCAGGCCTTGCCCACGCCGATCACGGACGGGGTGCCGGGAGCGGAACGGTAGTAGCGCAGCCAATATCCGCCCAGCTCCGCCGCCATGGCCTCGACGGCGGCGCGCACCGTGGGCGTGTCCAGGCGCCGGACGTAGAGGACGGGCTCGTCGAACCAGTGGTCGAGTTTGCCCTCCTTCATCCACGCCTCGGGCCGGTCGAAGGTCGCGGCGAGGAATACCGACTCGCGCCCCCCCTCCAGCCCCACGCGCACGCGCGCCTGGCCGGAAGCGGGATCGGTCCGTTCCAGGGGATCGAGGAAATCGACGAAGCTGACGCGAGGGGCGGGCATCGGCGGGATTATAGCCTATCGGGGGTTACTTCTTTTCGGCGGTCTTGGCGTGCGCGAAGGACTGGTCCGGCAAACCGGGAAGGAAGCGCGGGGCGAAGAAGAATACGGCCCCGATGAGGAGGAAGGCGATGGCGATGGGGCCGAGCGCGCCGGGGAAAGCCGGGCTGAAGAAGGAGATCAGCAGCGTCAGCAGACCGTAGCCGAAGGAGGTCGCGGAGTTCATCATCGAGCTGTTCACGCCGAAGGCGTTGCCGATGCTGGCCTCCTTTGCGTTGCGGCTGAAGTAAGAGTTGAGCGCGACGGAGGCCGGGCCCACGAAGAGGCCGAGGGCCAGCATCCCGGCGAAGAGCGCCGGCATGGAGCCCCAGAAGGTCAGCGGCAGGAGCGACGCCGCGGCCAGGCCGATGCCCAGGTATTTGATCCAGCCCTTCGAGGTGAACTTGGAGCTGCCGTATATCAGCAGCGCGCCGATGGCCACGGCGGCCGCGGCGGCCGGCCAGACTCCCGGGAAGAGGCGCAGGTAGCTCCAGGCAGCACCCAGGGCCAGCACCATGCCCTGGACGATGCGCTGGGCCGGGATCGCCTTGCTGGTGAACGGGATGCGCACGGACGGGAGCTTCGCCTGGCTCGCGTTCGCGGTGAGCTGACCGAAGAAGAGGGCTCCGAGGAGCTGTCCGAGGATGAGTCCCTTGCCGGCCGCACCGCCAAGGACGCCCGCCATCAAGGGCACCGCCATGTACTGGAAAGGGTAGATCAGGCCGAAGGCCAGGGCCGAGAGGAGCATGGTCGCGCGCAGAGCCTTCTGCGACCAGACCGCCTTGAAGCCGTCGGTGCGGGTGACCCAGTAGAGCAGGGCCGCCGACATCGGCAGGGGGCTGGAGAAGGATAGATAGGCTCCCACGCCGAGCCCGAAGAGGCCGAGCTCCCTCCAGAACTTCTTGAAGAATGCCGATGCCTTGGCCGCACGGTCCCCCAGGACCGCGCGCACGGAGTGGGCGGCGGCCGCGATCTTGGTCTTCGCTTGAGGGACGATGTTCGGGAGCAAGAACCATATGATCAGAGGGACGACGGTGAGGTGGAGCGCCGTGGACAGGATGAACGGCATCATCGGGCTCCAATCGTCGATGAAGGAGCCGACGCCGAGGATCAGGGTCAGGAAGACCTGGAGCGAGAAGTAGTTCACCGCGCCGAGGCTGTTGATGGTCTCGATGTGGTTCTTGCCCGCCAAGCGCCGGAAATAGGCGCTCTCGCTGGTCATCAAGAGCGAGAGCTGCCAGCCATTGGCGATGGACGCCAGTAGCAGGGGCACGAAGCCCATGATCCCGAAGTACGTGAACGCGGGGAGCGCGAATGCGAGGACTCCTCGCAACACGGCCAGCAGGATGAGGCCGTTGCGCGGGGACATCTTATCGGCGATGAAGCCGTTCATGGGGCCGGTCGCGATGGCGGCCAGAGGCCCCAGGGCCATCAGCGCGCCGAAGCTGGCGCCGCCGACCGCCTGGATGGCGATGAGCGGATAGGCGAGGGAGGTCAGGATGAATGCCGCGATGCTGATCGAGCGCTGGATGAACATCCCCGCGATGGCCTTCTTGTCGATCCAATCGTCACCTTCGGGATGGCTCGGGGTGACGGACGGGACCTCGGAGGTCTTGACGTCCCCGGCCAGGAACTTCTCGCCCTGAGAGAGGCCGCGGCCTTCGAGGCGGACCGGGCTGGGCGCGGTGGCGGCCTTCTCGCCCGAGGCCGGCTGGGCCTGGTCCGGGGTCGAAGGGGCCGCAGCGACGGCGACGGAGAGGGCGGACGGCGCGGCGACGTTCTCGGAGGAGGCGGCGGAGGCCGCGACGGCCAGAGGCCGCTCGTCGAGGCCGAAGTAGCTGCGCACCCCGGTGAAGAGCTTGTCGAGCAG
>Ga0208863_1002093_pt1 | contig 10829 bp, 8 predicted proteins | sample RifOxyD3_FD_184040 | JGI IMG/M metagenome (GOLD analysis project Ga0208863, IMG submission 184040) | Soil microbial communities from Rifle, Colorado - Rifle Oxygen_injection D3 (SPAdes) | ecosystem: Environmental > Terrestrial > Deep subsurface > Rock core/Sediment | place: Rifle, Colorado...
TGCATATCAATTGGGCCTGTTAAAATCAAATAAAGCAACTAAACCTTTACTAGAGGCTCTTTTAGACCCGTATCCCGATGTCCGCATGACTGTGGTACTGGCATTGGCTGAAATAAACGATAAAGCTTCTGCCCAGGAGTTACTCAGACGGTTAAAAAAAGAAAAACACGTGGATGTTCAAATCAAACTGACTCTGGCAGTTGGACAAATGCAAATAAAGGAAGCAATTCCAATACTTGAAAAAAGGATAAATTTCCCGAACAATTTTATAAGAGATGCTACAATTGAAACACTTGGAGATTTGGGGGATAAAAAGGTTATGCCTGCTTTATTAAAAATGCTGAAAAATAAAGCTGAAGATAAACAGATACGACGCGTCATTTGTTTTTATCTGGGTAAATTAGGAGATACATCTGTACTACCTGTATTAAAAAAAATCGCCAATGATAAAGATGAAGACCGTATTGCAATACGGGGAGCGGCTGAACAGGCAATAGCGCAAATAAAGAAAAGATATAAAATAAAACATTAACTAATAACGTATCCTCTCAATATTATGTCATTCTGAACTTGTTTCAGAATCTCGATTTTAGATATGACAACCACTTTTTGAGAGGATACCTAATAACTAATTATTTCTTTTTCTCTCCATCCTTTAGCACAGGGCTCTTTTGAATCAGTTCTTTTTCTTTTGTCTTTTTGGCACGTTCTATTAAATCAAGAGTGGTAACTGATTTGGATTTAAAGCGTTTGGTTTTTACCTCTGCATTAACCAAAACCAAATCTATTCTTCTGTTTCTGGCACGATTTTCAGCAGTAGTATTAGGTACAAGGGGACGGGTATCGGCATAGCCCGTGGCAGCAAGAAGTCTGGGGTCTATATGACATTCTTTAATGAGAAAACGAACAACATTAGTTGCTCTTAATGTGGATAATTCCCAGTTTGAAGAAATCGGGGGTTTATTTATCTCACTATTATCCGTATGTCCCTCAACTACTGCTTTTATATTGGTTTCTCTTAAAAAATCGCCAATTTTCTTCAAAAGCAAGCGAACTCTGGGTTTTATTTCAAACTCTCCTGCATCAAAAAATATGGATTCTGCGATTGTAATAATAACGCCTCTTTCATCTGTGGAAAAAGAAATTCCTTTATCTATACCAAAAGCTTTAGCTTCTTCTTTAATTGCCTCAGACACTGCTGTTGTTCTTTGTGCCATCGGAGTGGATAACAAATTTGCCCCGACAGCAGCTGCCATAACAGCATCATTTCTTAACGCACGTCTTAGGGATTCTGAAATAGCAAGTAATTTTTCTTTTTGAACTTCTGAAGAGGCAAACATAACAACGAAAAATATCATTAAAAGAGAAATCAAGTCGGCATACGTAACAAGCCAGCGTTCCGTATTTTCCGGTTCTGTCTCCATTTTTTTTCTTGCCATTAAATCCCTCCTTAGTTATTAATAAGTGAACGGTGAACTGACTCTCCCTAATCTCAATTCACTAATTCACCACTCACCAGTTTATTCATCATCATCAGCGGCAACTTTTTTAGCTTTCTTTCCTTTTTTACCAGCCTTAGCCCCTCCCTTACGTTTGCCTTTCATCTTAGAGCCTTTAGGCAACTTTTTGGTTGTTTTTAATTTCATAAACTCATTGGCAAAATCTTTTACCAATACTTTATCATCTGCTTCATTAATAAGCTGGGCAAGTAATTGTTTGACATCGTCCTGACCTATTTCTTTTGCCTCTGTAGCAGACTTTACTTCAGCCATAAATGCAAGGGATTTTTCCTGGTCAAGCGCATTCATGTATGTGGTCAGTTCTATATGTTTTTCGCCTTTCTTCTTGGATAAGCCTTTGCCTCCTTCTATTGCAGAACGTTGTCCTTCCGAACAAATCGCTTTCATCCTGTTGCCTACCATTTGAGACGTTTCTCCTGCCTGTACGGCAAGCAACCCTTCCATAATCAGTGTCTTTAAAAGCATTTCTTCTTCATGTTTTCGTTTTAATTTGCCACTTACAGGTAAAATTAATACGTTTGACCCAAATACGCCATAAAGGGTTGTTAATAATGCAATTGCAAGGGCTGTACCTAACTGACTGACATCATCAATATTGCCCATTGCCTGAACAATACCAAGAACTGTGCCTAACATCCCGAATGCAGGGAAATAACCGCCAAGGCTGTCCAAAAACGCTATTACACCTTTATGTCTTGTATCAACTCCTGCTATTTCGGCTTCCATAATTGACTGGACTACGTGTGAATCTGTACCTGCCACGAGTAATTTAATCGCTCTTTTGGTATATTCATCAAAGGCAACCGGAATTTCTGATGTTAAAGAAGGAATCCCGCCCTGTCGTGTTTTATCCGCCATCCTTTGCAATGTTACGACTATATCTCCTATTTTATAGGATAAAGGGAGCAATGCCTGTAGATAAAAAATAGGTATCTTAAAAACATTTATTAATTTAGACCCGATTAAAGCAGAACCTACAGACCCGCCAACAACAACAATAATAGAAGCCAAATCAAAATAATCACTGGGTTTTTGACCAGTTAACATCATGCAGGTATATATGGAAGCTAATACAATTATCCAACCAATAATTATCATAAATTATTCCTTTCTGAAAAGTTATTATATCATAAATAATTATTTATTTTCTTTTTTTAAATTCTTCTTTTAATATTTTAAGTCTTGTATTAGGACTTAATTTATACCAATCCTCCATTGTAAAAACACCGTCTTTATTTACATCATATTTCAAAAGTTCTTCAGGGTCAAATTTTGATTTAATTTTTCCTTCAAGTTCTTTTTCTCTCTGATTTATTAAAAACTCTCTGGCTTTTTTAAAATTAAAAAAATCAATCTCAACAGCATACAGTAAAACCATAATTAAAATAATAAATAAAATTCCTCCTATTACAGGGAGATATTTTTTAAAAAAAGAGAATATTGTATTCTGTTTTAAAAATTCTGTTTCTTCAGCACAAGCCTTTTCTTCTTCTTCAGGTTCTTCTTCAATTTCTTCGGTTAGACTTTCTTCATCTGATTGCTCTTCTATAATTTCCTCTTCAGTTTGTTCCTGTTCGTCAGATTCTTCTGTATACGGAACAGCTGTATCTATAATTTTCTCATCATTTTGCTCTTTTTCAGGTTTGGTTTTTTCTTGAGATACAGAAGAATTTATAGTTGATAATTTTTTTTTAAAAAACGCTTCGTCAAGCCTTCCTGTAAGACTTTTGACAATTTTAATAACAGGTGAGGCTCTTTTTTGGGATTCGACCCCTAATTTTAATGTTTTAGTGAAAAATTTAACCGCTTTGGAAGCAGCAGATGACCTTGGGGATGATAGTTTTAAGAATATGTCGGGACTTAAATTTTTTGTCAATTCTTTTATTATTTTACCGATTTTTGAAGGCGGGGCTTTAGGTGTAGGAGGAGCAGTAGCTGAAAATATTTTATCAATATCTTTAACATGAGAACAGTTTATATTTTTTTCAGCACATACAGGACATTTTAAAGGAAAAGAATCCTGTGTAATAATATGAAAATAATTATGAAGCCCTGAATTTTTTAATTTTTCATAAATATTAGAATGAGGACAAATAATAATAAATTTTTGCTCATCTTTGACACTTGCATTTAAACTGATTAAAGTTCCTATGCCCCATGAGTCTATATGGTTAATATTTGAAAGATTTAAAAAAATATTTTTATGCTCTTTAATATAAGATAAAATTTTTGCTTTTATGACGATATAATTAGAAGAATCAATATCTGACACTTCTAAAGTGATAAATAAACTGTTCTCTTTTTGTTCTGTTTTTAAAATATTCACAGACATACATAATATTATACAGGCAAAAAAAATAACGTGATGTAGTTATTAATTAAAATATTTTTTTTCGATCAAATCCAACCCAGCACATAGTATCTTATCCATACATAAATCATACTTATAAAAACGGATTCAATCATCAAAGGCATGCCATAAAGCGTGAATTTTTTGAATGCTATAAAATGTCCTGCTTTTTCTGATAAGCCGCAAATCATTACGTTTGCAGAAGCACCTATTGCAGTTCCGTTTCCACCAAGACATGCACCGAGTGCAAGAGACCACCATATCGGCATTAAATCTCTATATTGGACTAAAGCATCAGGGTCAGTAACATGTGGCCAGAGTTGTTTTGCCATATCTATTATTAAAGGGTTCATTGTTGCAACATAAGGAATATTGTCAATAATTGCGGAAAGGAAAGCAGATGCCCATAACACTACCATTGATGTTCCCAAAAGATTACCATGTGTCAAGTCCAGTAATTTTTTGGCTAAAATGCCGATAAGTCCGACTTTAACAACTCCTCCTATTATTATAAATAATCCGATGAAAAAGAAAATAGTTGTCCATTCCACTTCCCGTAAAAGACCTCCGGGAGTTAAAATAGTAGCAGGATTTTTATGGGAAACCAGAAGTAATGTAGCTGCACCGCATAATGCCACAGTTGCAGGCTCATAGTGAAGTGCCCCGTGGAACACAAAACCAAGTATGGTAAATGAAAGTACTATAAGGGATTTCTTTAATAATTTATGATCCTTTATTGCTTTATTTTCCTGCATCTTCATTATATTTTCTCTAAGTTCTTCATTTGTATGAAATGCTTTACCGAATATAAATTTTAAGGTAATTAAATATGCAATTAATATTATTATGACAACAGGCGTTAAATTGTAAATAAATGCCATAAAATCAAGATTTGCCTTACTTGCTATCATAATATTGGGCGGGTCGCCGATTAATGTGGCTGTTCCTCCTATATTAGAAGCTAAGGCTTCTGTTATCAAATATGGTATGGGGTCAACTTTAAGCTCTTTGGTAATGGCAAGAGTAATCGGCACAAGGAATAAAACAGTAGTCACGTTATCAAGAAACGCTGATGTAACAGCAGTAACAAGATTAAAAATTATTAAAATGGTAAAAGGGTCTCCCTTGGCTATTTTTGCCGATTTAATCGCAAGCCATTGAAAAACGCCTGTTTCCCTGATTATATTTATGATAATCATCATGCTGATTAAAAGGAATATAACATTGTAATCTATTCCGAATTCTTGACTATTGAAGGCTTCATGCTGCTCTAAAATTTTAAGTCCGAGTACAAGAGCTGCACCAAAAAGAGCAATTATGGTTTTATGAATCTTATCCGTAACAATAACTGCATAAGCCAAAATAAAAATTGCTGTGGCTATGTAAAATTTTGGTTCCATGAATAAACTCCTATGTTCTTTAATTAACAATAACGCTTGCGTTATATTTAAAATTTGGTATATTATACTATAAGATTGTAGGAATTTAATGTTGCCAAATTTATAAATAATGAAAAAAATACTTTTAATTTTTATATTTTTACTCTGTTTATCCTGTGACAAACCCGCAGGCACAATATTATGGCGTACGGAACGTATTAATGATGCCAGAATAACTATATATGATGCAAATAATGATGGGATCAACGATTTAATAGTTAGCGGCTATCAAAGCGGAAAAAGAAAAGATCCGGACAATATTCAAATAGGCGACAGCGTGGCTTTAATAGATGGAAAAACACATAAAAAAATATGGCATTTTGAAACCACCAGAAATGTAACGTGTTATCCTGCCGTTGCTTATAACAGGGTATATTTTGGCAGTGAAGACTATACCGTTTATTCAATAGATTTAAAAACCGGCAGGCTGGCATGGATTTTTCGAACAGGCGGGAAAATATATTCATCTCCGTCTGTTTATGATAATAAGATATTTATCGGGAGCAGAGACGGTTATTTTTATGCATTGAATGCCAAAAACGGGAGTGTGATATGGAAATATATGACAGGAGGTTCAATAGATTCGTCTCCTGCTGTAAATAATAAAAAAATTGTCTTTGGAAGCAGAGATAAATATATATATTGCCTTGATACAACTACAGGTTCTCTTATATGGAAACTCAGATTATCCGGTTTTGTCGGAGAATCTGCCTTTGCAACTTATAATGGTAAAATTTTTGTGGGAACATGGGATGGTTCACTTTACTGTATGGTTATGGAAACAGGCGATATTTTATGGGAGTTTCCCACGGATGCCATTATTGCGGAGGCCTCTCCTGTGGTAGTTTCACAGACAGTCTATTTTGGAAGCAATGACGGTTACCTTTATGCGATTAATTCTCTCAATGGAGATTTGAAATGGAAGTTTAAAGCTGGAGATGCCATCTATTCGTCTCCTGCCATTGCAGACAATGCTATATATTTTACAAGCAGGGACGGTCATTTTTATGCACTTGCCAGAAATGGTAAATTACGATGGAAATTTAATGTAAAACTAAAAATGCATTCTTCTCCGGCTTTAGACAAAGGTACTGTTTATTTTGGCATGCCCGGAGGTTGGTTTACCAAAGTAACAATAGCAGAAAAACCTGACAAAGACACACCTATGGATACAAAAAAACCCATGAGACCCAAAAGAGTAGAAACAAATTCTAAAACCCCTCAACCCACAATTGCCCCTCAAACTCCATTCATGCCGGAACCTACAGGTCCCCCGATATTTATCGGAAGTTATATTTATGCAATGTCTGACCCCAAAATGGGCAGAATCAGATGGAGTATGAGAGGCGGAGACCCAACTAACAGGGGAGATTCAATTATTGCAAACAGCTATGCAAATAAACTTAATGCAGGGCTAAACTGGTGGGATTTACTATTGAATAGATTTGGTATAAATTCAGAAAATGAATAAAAATATGAAATTTCACTTAGAAGGTTTTACTCCATATCAGAGATTTAAGTAATTATAAGCTCACCGGGAATGGTAAAATTATTACCTCCAAGATGATGAATGGTTTTGGCTTTAGGTAAATCTACTTTCCAGAATCCCTCGAATAGCCCTTCTTCTATTCTGGCAGATAAAACATTTCCAATAAAAATACTGGCACTTTCAAATTCTACTATGTCTTTAAGAGAACATTCCAGACAGCCGATACATTCGGCGATGGATGGAGTTGAAACTTTTTGGGATTCTTCAGGTGTAAGACCTGATTGTTTAAATTTATCATAATCTTTGCCTGAAAGTTCTCCACATATAAGAACCTGTCTCAATAAGTCTATATTCGGTATGTTTATTACAAATTCTTTGCTCTGTTCTATCATTTTATAAGAATAATTTTCTTTGCCCATACAAATTCCAACTAAAGGCGGATTATGTTGTAATGGCATTTGCCATGCCATTGTAATAATATTGGTTTTATCTTTTAATTTACTGCTCACAAGGATAACAGCGCCGGTATTGAGAAGTCTGTTTGCTTTTGTAATGTCAATATTTTTTTTCATTATGTGTTACTCCTTAAAATTAAAAGGGGATACTTTCCGATTCTTTTTTGCTAACAAATATTAACAATTGCAGTAGTTTGTTTCCAAACCACAGGGTGAATCTCCCAAAGCCCGCAGAAAAATTCCACGAGCACCATTAATATCTCTGTCATGAGATAAATTACATTTATTACATTTCCAGTATTCTTTACTGCCTACATTTTGTATATTTCCGCAATAAGAACATGTTTTTGAAGTATAAGCTTCATTTTGGATGATAACATTACAAGAATATTCTTCAGCTTTATATTTCAAGAATTGCTGAAATTTATAATGACTCCAACCTAACATTGCTCTGGCAACTTTGGATTTTAATTTAGTTACCATATCAGACGTTTCAAAAGCAGGAAGAATTATTGTATTGAATGTTTTACATAAAAAACCTGCTGTTTTACAATGTAGTTCATGGATTAAATCTTTTATCTTATATAACATTCTATGATAAGCCTTGCGTATGTTTCTTTTCTGTTTACATTTAGCCTTAACCATTTTAGAAACTAAATTATCTATATGATAACATAAGCGATAAATTCTTCCAAAATCATGTTCTCCAATTTTGCCCTGCACTTGGGGTGCAAAATATGTAATAAATGTTCTGACTCCCGGGTCCAGAGCCACTATCTTTAACCTTTGGTTTTCAGGTTGTTTAATGGCTCTGGATTCAGGAACAATCAGAAAATATCTGCCTTTATCGAATAATAATCTACAATCATAAGTAATTTCTCCTATCTGTTCACTAATAATAAACTTCTCCATTTTAGTTTTAAATATTCCGGATTCCGATATAGCTTGTTTGGGAACATAAAAACAATCATGCCTGTTTTTTTTCTTGCGAAATTTTACTGTATTGAATATACCAGTTTGTTTATATTTAAACTTAGCATTTTTAACTGCCTGGCATGCGTCTTCAATAGCCATTTGCTTTATTTTATATGGAATATCTTTTGCCCATTGGGGACAATCATTTAAAATATCTTTTTGAATATCAAATCTATTCGCTTGAATTGTAGAATCTTTTAATAAAGCAATAGTTTTGTTATAAAAAAATCTGGATACTCCAAACCAACTATTTAGTTTCTGTTTGTTTTGCGGATAAACTCTTATCTTCCTTGATCTTCTTACCATAGCTTCTGAGTCCGTGAATTCTACATGAGAAAACATGGATGATGGAAAGTAAATCTTGCACAAGTTCTTCCTGAGGTGAGAGTGATGTTTCGTTGAGAACCATGACTTTTGTGTTGTAATATTCTGCAATTCTACAGAAGAATTCAAATCCAAATCTACACAATCTGTCTTTGTGAGCGACAATAATTTCATTGACATCTCCTTGCATGATTCGTTCCAATAAGGAATTAAAGCCTTTTCTTTTGAAGTTGATTCCGCTTCCGATATCTTCAATGATTTCATGGTATGGGTATCTGATTCGCATATATTCAATTTGTCTATTGAGGTCATCTCTTTGTTTATAACTTGAGACTCTGCAATAACATATTTTTGACTTTTCAGATTGTCCTTTAATAAAAGATTGAACATCATACAATCTTTGACCTGCCGGATTCCTGATTGTTTTAATTTTATTCCCATTTGCCCACTTCCTTAATGTATTTGCATGTACTCCTAATAATTTAGCCGCCTTTCTGCTAGGTGTATACATATGTTAACCTCCTATTATATATGTTAACATATTATACTACTGTTGTCAACCTCTTCAATTCAATTAATTTTTAAATTTTTTCTGCTACTGATTTACCCTGTAAAAACAGCATCAGATACTCCCTTCCGCCAGCTTTTGAATCTGTTCCTGACATATTGAACCCGCCAAACGGATGTACGCCGACAAGTGCCCCGGTGCATTTACGATTAAGATAAAGATTACCTACATGAAATTCTCTTCTTGCTTTTTCTAAATGTTCCCGGTTGCGTGAATATACCGCACCTGTAAGTCCATACTCGGTATTATTGGCAATTTCTAATGCATGGTCAAAATTATCTGCCTTTAAAATAGCCAGGACAGGCCCGAATATTTCTTCCTGCGAAATTCTTGCCATTGACTCTATATCTGCAATTACGGTTGGCTGTATAAACCATCCGTTGCCTTCGGCTTTTCCCCCGCCATTTATCAGGCGACCTTCTTTTTTACCAGTTTCTATATAATTCAAAATTGATTCATAGGCATTTTTACTGCTAACACCTCCCATAAAATTTTCATAATATTTAGTTTGACCAACTGTTATTTTATCAACTCTTTCTTTTACTTTAGTTATAAATTCATCATACACATCTTTATGGATAATTGCCCTTGAGCAGGCAGAACATTTTTGACCTCCAAAGCCGAAAGCAGCGGCAACTACACCAGTAGCAGCATCATTTAAATCCACATTATTATCCACTATTATTGAATCTTTGCCACCCATTTCTGCAATTACGCGTTTAAGCCAGATTTGACCGGGATTAACTTTAGCTGCCAATTGATTAATTCTTATGCCTATTTCTTTTGAGCCTGTAAAAGCAATAAATCTGGTTTTGGGATGCTCTACCAGAGTATCTCCTACAACTGCCCCGCTGCCGGGTAAAAAGTTAAGAACGCCCGGAGGTAATCCAACCTCTTGCATAAGTTCTGCAAATTTTGCACCAATAACAGGTGAATCGGATGACGGTTTTAACAGAACGGTATTCCCTGTAACAATAGCAGCAGATGTCATTCCCACAAGTATTGCAAGAGGGAAATTCCATGGTGGGATAATAATCCCGACACCAAGCGGAATATAGAAATATTCGTTTTGTTCCCCGCTGTATTCTGTAATTGGCTGTGGTTGACCATATCTTATCATCTCACGTGCATAAAATTCCAAAAAATCTATAGCCTCGGCAACATCAGCATCAGCCTCTACCCAATTTTTCCCAACCTCAAAAACCATACATGCCGCAAATTCAAATTTTCTTTTTTTCATAATTTGGGCAGCATTTAATAAATAGCGGGCTCTTACTTCAGGTGATACTTTACTCCAGGTTTTAAAAGCTTTATCTGCTGATTCTATTGCTTTACCAACGAGTTCCGAATTGGCTTTTGATACATATCCGACAATCTGGTCTAAATTTGACGGATTAAGTGACTTGATTTTATCATCAGTAAAAATTTTTTCTCCATTAATAATCAATGGATAACTTTTACCCATTTCAGATTCCCAAAAAGAAATGGCACTTTCCATCTTTTTTCTATTTTCTTCTTTACTAAAATCTACTAACGCTTCATTTTTAAATTCTGTAAGCATTATCTCCCTGCCTTTCTAAAAATACATATATCAATACCTTCGACATTTTTGAATTAGTCAATCCATAAAAAATATAATATCCTTCAAATAGAAAATAACAAAGAAGGATATAAATAATTATGCCAGAAATAAAAATATATGTGCAACC
>Ga0208863_1002094_pt1 | contig 10825 bp, 15 predicted proteins | sample RifOxyD3_FD_184040 | JGI IMG/M metagenome (GOLD analysis project Ga0208863, IMG submission 184040) | Soil microbial communities from Rifle, Colorado - Rifle Oxygen_injection D3 (SPAdes) | ecosystem: Environmental > Terrestrial > Deep subsurface > Rock core/Sediment | place: Rifle, Colorado...
TTCTGACACTCCGCTCAACGAAAAACGGCACCAGTAAAAATCTGGTGCCGTTTTGCTTGAAATTCCTTGACGCACCGACCATCACCAATCGTAAACATCAAACCATCAAATTAGCTGACCACACTCAATGTGCATCCAAACTACCAACATCATAGGGCGCTAATGCTAATGGGGCACTGCTCTCGCCAGTTCCCACTGATAGGTATCTAGCAGCGGCTGAACCAAAACGAGCTCTGGTGCCATTCGCACTATCTTGCTGAATGAGCCAATCTTTGTGCCGAACAATTGACCGTTTGGCGTAAGAAATGACATTAAGCGGATACTCATCCTCACGAATGCCGTGCTTAATACATATTTTTTTAAAATTGGCTGCTATTTTCTTTAATGAAATCCGTGCTTCGTGGATATAATCCTTTCTATTTTTTTTTAAAATCAGTGTATTAAGCTCGTTGCGTATCTCCTCATGTTGATCGAGAAATTTAGTGAAACAACCGGAGAACCCTTTTAATCCACCAGCGGGTCCCGATGGAAGCGGAGAAATACGCTTATATCTTTTAATCCTTACCCCTTTTAAAAGCCCTGCCCAGCCCCAGAGTAAACCGTCACTGTTAATAGTCACGCATCGGTTAAGTTGCTTGATAAGCATGTCTTCTGAATAACAACACTCCATGCTTGCTGCCTTCAGCTTACCAGTACGAATATATATTTCAATCCCCATTTTCAACCGAGAAAAACGCTCTTGCTCGCTTTCGGGGAGACCGCTGATATCAACATTGCGCCATCTTTTAAAGTCAGCGTATTCTGGCGGAAGTGTCTTAAAGGTGAAGCGTAAGTCGCTCATGTTCTACCTTCGATACATGTAATTATGGTGTTTTTGGAAAGAGGCTTGTCGTCCAGATTGCAATAAAAAATACCGTCTTGAACACCTTTAAATGCTGCAGCTACAAAACAAGAACTTTCAGGACCCGTACCTAGCTCCTGAATATCTGCGATCGAAGCTGAGCCACGACTATCTAGCAAGGCGAGAATTGCGACCCGTTCCAAATATAGCGATCGTCCACGAACAGCAGTCATCCACGCGACAACTCTAGCCCAGTTAGCGATTCGCTGAGGGCAGGAATATATTTCCTTTTCTGTGTAACGAACATAGCGGACACCCTTTTGGACGGAGGCTTCAACCTGCGCTTCCCACTGCTGTTGAGCACGAATATCTTTTGAGATTGCGTCAGAATGTTTAATTTCCCGCCATTCGATGATGTTATCTTTGAATGTGACGATGGAATCAAGTGTGGTTGCGTGGTCATCATCTCCTACGCGGACAATTTCTGTGGGAGGAGCGTAGTCAATATGACTAATATTTGAGTCTGATTCGGCCAGCAGGAAGTGCCCCCATTCTAGGTCGCCCTTTAGAACCCAATCGCGATTGGTGCGTGGGCTATAGACGTACCAGAGTGAGCTCTTGTGATAACCACGAGAAGAATAGGCTTCGGCTAGTTTTCCTCGAAGTTTTGTGCCAAGCCGCGAACCGCTTTGTGCGCCCACCATTTACCCCTTTAAGAACGAAATGTCCCATCAATTCTGCCGTCGGTCGCTTCGATATCGCTAACCCAGTGAATCAACTATCTATCACTGGCCAATATTCATGCACCATTTTTTAACACTGCTAACGAGCCAGAGATTATTTTGGCTTCTACTACACAGATAAGCTTCCATGATCGATTTTTCTATATCTAGCTTGATTTGAGCGATGTCGCCCCCTCTAAAACATATTTCATGCTTGCATAATTTGGTTTTGATGTCAAGCATAACTTATTGTTATATAAGGAATAAATACAACTTGTAGTAATAAATATAAGTAATTATTACTACAAGTAATATGTATATTTGTATTAATTGTTTTGATACAACTTTGAGTAATAATTATTAGTATCGGCGCGCTAAAAATCCAAGTGCAACATTTTTAGAGGAAAATGTTGGAGGGGAAAAATTTACAAGCAGATGAGTATCGAAGAGAGAACGCTGATTCAGACGCAGTTGTCAATGAGGTTCAAGCCCGGCCAAATTTCTCGTGATTTGGGCCGCTCTGCTGGAACGTTGAGTCGTGAGTTGATACGTAACGGCTGGATGCGTCCGAAATTGCCTCGAGGCGTTAGTTGTCCTGCGTTTGCAGGTGGTTACCGACATCAAAGTTTACTTTGCTGATCCGCTCAGTCCTTGGCGGCGGGGAAGCAATGAAAATACCAATGGCCTAGCTTGGTCACTAAAATATGACTTGTGGATGCCTGCTTTTATTGCGCGGTAAAAGGTCGCCGTAGGGGCTGCATCTTCCAAATTACGTGAGGATAATGAGACTTATTTTCATTGCCTTTCTGGTGGGCATCCAAAAACAGAATATCCCCCCTGCCATCGGCGCAATCTAATTAATATGTGTTTCACCTGCTGGCTATGCTGGACGTTTATTACCGGTTATGGACATCCGCGCAGATATTGTGCGGTTTCAAGGTTTTAACGGATAACTAGCTATTTTGTGTCCATTGTCACTTTACTAGCTAATTTGTGTCCATTGATTTTGACAGAATATTGGCGTTCTATTTATTTAACCCATTGAAAAATAAAGAGCATAATTTTTCTTTTAACTAGCTATTTCATGTCCGCCCGCTCGAACTTCCCCCGACTGCACGCCGTCAGGCTGGCGTAAGTTTCATTCTTTATCATCGGACAGTTTGTCCAAGGTGAAAATATGACGCGACTCAATACCCACGATCAAGCCGACCTCCTGTTCGGTGATGCCCAACCCATCGCCGACTATCTGGGCGTGTCTCTCAAGACCGTAAAACGCTGGCAATCCGGCGCACCGATGCCCACCGCCGCGTTCAAGTTGATGCAGGTACGCTATGGCGATCTGTCCGGCCTACTGGGCGCTGACTGGGAGGGTTTTACCTTCGGGCGAAAACTGGACGACCCGAAGTTATATTTACCGGGCTGGCGTGGCGGTTTTGAACCGTATGCGATTCGGGCGATGTTCTTTCAGGTGCAGCAAGTTCGCGCCCTTCAGGCGGAAATCAGGGAAGCCAAACGGCGCGAAGAGATACTAGAAACGGATATAGCCCACGCACTCAATCAGGCCGCGCAGTATCGCCGCCTGTTAATGCTGGAGTCTCTTATGGGGATGTTGCTAGAACGAATTACGGTTTAGTGCTTTTGCCGCTGATGTAGGACGGCGGCAACAATGACCTTAGTGACCGTCACACGATAAATCACGATGTAGGGGTATTTGATTAAAACTAGTTCACGGGTTCCAGCCCTTCGTCCCTGATTACCGAGCAACGGAAAATCGCACAAGCCGCGCGCCGTTGCCCTAATCTCAGTAAGCACCCGATCTGCCGCAGCTGGATTCTTGCCGATCAGATAATCCTGAATATCCGCGACATTGTTTTGCGATTTGATAGACCACTCAAGCCGCTTTTTTTGACTCATGGCGCGCGCTTATTTGTTTCCAAAATTCATCGTCTGACAGGACACGACCCGCCTTAATATCCGCCAGCCCCGCGTCGATCTGAGCAAGCGCCCATTCTTCATAATCCAGACGCTCGTTTATTGCCGTGCTGATGATGGTTTGCGGCGATTGCCGCGATGATGAGGATAATTTCTCAAGCCGCTTAACGACTGATTGCGACAATGTCACTGTGTTTTCCATGATGCCCTCCAAGGCGCGTTATGCGCTGGATTCTACACCAAAATGCTCTACCACCAGCGCACAGACGAAATCAGCACCGAAGCGCCAAGGCAAAAAACCAGCCACTTACTATATGGCACGTCCAACTTAAGACCGTCCTCTTTTGTAAAAAAGATCAACATTCTGTTATTCTTCGCGCTGGCAATCATGACTGCTGTGTTAACTCACATCGACTAGAGGCAAGTGCACGATTTTCAGCTCAAAGCTGTGCCATTGCTGCTTTCAGGTGCTTGCTCTCCGCACTCAGTCACTCGCTATCTGTTATTTGACGCTAGATATCACTAGATATCATCAGTCATTATCAACCGATTTTTTCACAACACCCGCTACTCGATGCGACAAACCTCATCGAATTCGAATCTTGGGTTGCGCGGATAAACACCCTTTTCGTCACCATAACCAATATTGCAAATGAAGTTAGATTTGATTGATGTCCCGTCAAAGAATAACTGATCGACCAGTGTATTATCAAAGCCTGACATTGGGCCACAATCGAGACCTAATGCTCGTGCCGCCACGATAAAATACCCGCCTTGAAGTGAACCATTACGAAAGGCCGTATTAAAAGCGGTCTGCTCGTCCTTATCGAACCAGCTGCGAGCGTCAGGGGCATTGGGGAAGAGCTTGCCAAGTTTTTCGTAAAAATGCAGGTCATAGCCGATGATAGCGGTAACAGGCGCCGACATACTCTTGGCACGATTACCTTCCGCTAGGGCAGGATTGAGCTTTTCCTTAGCACTTTTTGTTGTTACAAAAACAATACGAGCAGGACAACAGTTAGCAGATGTAGGCCCCATGCGTACCATATCGTAAAGCCTATGCAACACCTCATTGGCTACAGCTCTGTCCTGCCAAGCATTATGCGTGTGCGCATCAAAAAAGAGTAGATTGAGGGATGCCTGATCCAATGACGTCTGACTCATGACAATTTCCTTTCCGAAACAGAAGTTAAGTTGATGCTCGCTTTAACAAATAAATTTTTTTGTTTTAAATCATTTAGCCGTTGCGGTTTTCATAATGCGCTCCAAGGCGTTTTATTACCGTGCGTTCTACGCCAAACAGGACAGAAAGAAAATTATTCAAAAAATGCCACCGCCGACCGGGGGGACTGGCTTCGGGGAGATGATGTTCAGTATGTTTTGCTCAAGACGCATTGTGTTCAGATACGCTACAACAGCGACACGGCTTTCCGCCCTGACCATTGCGTTTGCAGCATCAGCCTCCTTGCCACTGTTACGCAATGTCTGCTCGACCAGTCCTAACTTATTTCGTTACTACGCGAGTCTAACGAAACAACCTTGCGGATCACTTCACCTTCGATGATCTCGCCCTTGAAATTCTCGTTCGTGTATCCAGCGGCATCGTTCGCCGCTTCATTCATCGCCCCGCGCTGCTCACGCATCAGTTTGCGCACAGCACGGGTTTTCCACCAAAACCAGGTGAATACAATCACACCGGCCACGGCGACAAAGGCCAGAAGCACGGCCGAGAACATCATAGCGATAACGATCAGCACGATGGTCGAGATCAGCGCAATCAGTTTTTGCATGACAGAACCTATACCGCCTGACCTGCTGCGAAGCCCGAAGCCCAGGCCCACTGGAAGTTATAACCGCCCAACTGCCCCGTGACGTCCACCACTTCACCGATGAAATACAGCCCCGGCACGTCGTTGCATTCCATGGTTTTGGAGGAGAGCGACTGGGTGTCGATACCGCCGCAAGTCACTTCCGCCTTGGCGTAACCCATGGTGCCGGAAGGCGTCACCTGCCAGTCGTGCAACTGTCCTGCAATCACTTTACGTTGTTTATCATTGTATTGATTCAATGGCTTGTTTTCAAATGACTTATTCTGTTCGCACCACACGTCAGCAAAGCTTTTAGGGAACCACTGCACGAGGAAATTCGACAGCAGTTTTTTGCTGGTCTTATGTTCTGTCAGCACAGCTTCCATATCCAGATCCGGCGACATGTTGATGTGCAAAGCCTCACCGTGCTGCCAGTAGGAAGACGCCTGGAGGATCACAGGACCGCTTAAGCCCCGATGCGTCACCAGCATGTCTTCGCGGAAGGATAGCCGGCCCACCGTGACGATGGCAGGGAAAGACACGCCAGTCAGATCGGCATAAGGCTTCCACTCCTCGGGGGCGAAAGTCAGCGGCACCAGCCCTGCGCGCAACTTGGTGATCGGCACGCCGAACTGCTCGGCGACGTGATAACCGTATGGGGTCGCGCCTGTCTTGGGGATGGACAATCCGCCGGTGGCGATCACCAGCGAGACGCCTTCGAATTCGCCGCGCGAGGTGGAAACGTAGAACTTGGCCTTCTTGCCTATGCCCGCATCCGCTTCATAAGGCGTGTGTTTGATGCCCTCGATCTCGCAGTTCATGAAGCGCTTCACGCCCGCCGCATCGCACTCGGTGCGCAGCATGGCGATGATCACTTCTGACTCCTCATCGCAAAACAATTGCCCCAGCGTCTTCTCGTGAAATGCAATATTGTGTTTTTGCAGCAACTGAACGAAATCGTTCGGGGTGTAGCGCGCCAGCGCCGAGCGGCAGAAATGCGGGTTGTTAGAGATATAGTTCTCAGGCCTAGCGTTGATATTGGTGAAGTTGCAATGACCGCCGCCGGAGATGCGGATTTTTTCCGCGAGCTTCTTGGCGTGATCGAGCAGCACCACGGAGCGTCCGCGTAGTCCCGCCTGTAGCGCACACATCAGGCCTGCTGCGCCTGAACCGATAATGATGACATCTGATTTCATAGTTGTTCCGTACTACCCGAAGCGGGCTAAATTAATGATTATTTACAATACGTTGATTATATTGTATTTTTTGTTTTAATGCGCGTTTTTCCTGACAAAGGCACTCACCGCATCGCGATATTCTGCCCAGCCTATGCTCCCGCTGTTGTTGTGCTCTCCCCCTTCGATGAGCAAAAGCGACTTTGCTTTCGGCGCTGCCTCATAGAGCTGGCGCCCCATAGACACGGGGATTTTTTTATCCCAAGTGCCGTGGATAAACAACACAGGAATTTTCAGCTTAGGCACTTTTTTGATCGATTCGAATCGCTGGTTGAGCAGATAGCCTATAGGTAAAAATCCATAATCCTTCTCACCCATCGCCGTCATCGAAGTAAACGTGCTCTCGGTGATCAACCCTGCCGCATCCGGATGATGCACAGCCAGATCGATGGCGATCGCCCCGCCCAGCGAATGCCCGTAAATAATGGTCTGCCGTGGATAGACGCCGCGCTGGGTAAACAGATATTGCCAGACCGCCTCGGCATCCTCGTACACATGAACTTCGCTGGGCGAACCGCTGCTCTTGCCGAAACCGCGATAATCCGCCAGCAACACGTTGTAGCCCAGCTTGTGCAAACGCTGAGTCTGATCCAGGTTGTTGCCGATATTCCGGTAGTTGCCATGAAAATACAGCACGGTAGGCGCATCCGCTACATCGGATTTAATCCACCAGCCATCCAATTCGCCGCGATCCGCCCCGCTGCCCACCGGGATGCGCACCCTGTCGTACTTCATTCCCATGCGATCGGGCGTAGTTTGCCAGACATTGGTAGGCTCGAACACCTGCTGCTTCTGGGTCGCCCACATGTAACCGCAGGCCGAGCCATACAGCAGCACCAACCCGCCCACGGCTATCGCCAGGCGGCGCAGCCAAGTTTTCATACCGCCTCCTGCTGCTTCCAGAGACAAGCACCCTTGCTGGCCTTGTCGATATCGAGTAACTGTTGCGCATGCATCGCCAACTCCTCCTCAGTGGGTAAAATCACCTGAACGCTCGGGCGCGAGGCATCCTTGCTCAGCACGGCCTGCTGCCTGACAACAGGTGCTGCATCCTCGCCCAACAGACTCTCCTGCCCGCGCGTCATAGCGAAATACACTTCGGCCAGCAATTCGGTATCGAGCAGCGCGCCGTGCAAGGTACGATGCGTGTTGTCTATCTCATAGCGGCTGCACAGCGCATCCAGCCCGTTCTTCTTGCCCGGGTGTATCTCGCGCGCCATCTTGAGCGTGTCGACCACCGGATTTTCCAGCGGCGGTAGCCCCAGCAGACGCAATTCGTTGTTGATAAAGCTCATATCGAACGGCGCGTTATGCGCCATCAATTCGGCCCCCTCGACAAATTTCAGAAAACTAGTCGCGATATCGTCGAACTTGGCGCGCCCCTTCAACATATCCCAGGTAAAACCGTGCACGCGCGCGGCTTCCTCGTCCACCTCGCGTTCCGGGTCGAGATAGTGATGAAAATGCTGCTTGGAGACTTTACGTCCCTCCAGAGCAATCGCCGCTATCTCTATGATACGATGGCCTTTTTTAGGATCAAGGCCGGTGGTTTCAGTATCCAGAACAATCTTACGCATGAGAACAGTCCTTAGGATAAATTTCGCGTAGCGATTCGTTTATCCCCTCGCCCGCTAACGGGAGAGGATTGAGGTGAGGGAATCGGGCATGACTGACTTCATTATTTTTACGCATGCCCGCTCCTGGTCTGTTGTTGGATCATTTCCACACCGCGATTGGCCAGCACATCGGCGTGCTCATTGCCTGCGTGGCCTGAATGCCCCTTCACCCATATCCATTCGATCTCGTGTTTCAACACCGCCGCATCAAGCCGGCGCCACAAATCTTCATTCTTGACCGGTTGACGGCTGGACGTCTTCCAGCCTGCCTTCTTCCAGCCAGCCAGCCACGTGGTAATCCCCTGCAGCACGTACTTGGAATCGGTATGCAGCTTCACATGGCACTGACGGGTCAACGCTTCCAGCGCGGAAATCGCCCCCATCAACTCCATGCGGTTGTTGGTGGTGTGCGCCTCGCCGCCGAACAACTCGCGCTCGTGGCCCTTGGCGCGCAGCAGCACACCCCAACCACCCACACCAGGATTGCCCTTGCAGGCACCGTCGGTAAAAATTTCCACTACTTCATTCGTCATTCTTCTCTTTCCGTCGTTCGATGTTATTCGACTCGAAATTGCTTTGGGTATTATTTAATTTCGGTGCAGCCGGGATCAGTTTCTTCACCAGTACCGTATTCCATTTAGGCTTGATCAGCCTCATGCCCGGGACACGCTTGATGGCATGGATAAAATACACCCCGCCACTGCCCGGCCACCAGCGCTCGCCCGCCGCTTCCAGCCAGCGATTGCGTCCCAGCCATTTTTCCTGACGAAACGGTGGCGCATAGGCGGCAAAGCGAATCACCGCCACCTCAAAACCCAGCAGCGCCAGCCAGTCCCTCAATCGATACAGGGCAATAAAGTGACCGCACCACGGATAGCCCTGACGGCGACCCAACGCCCGGTGCAAGCCCCACAAGCTGTGCGGATTGAAGCCGCTGATCAGCAGGCTGCCCTCCGCCATCAGCACTCGTTCCACCTCGCGCAAAATCGCATGCGGCTGACGGGCGAATTCCAGCACATGCGGCATCAGCACCAGATCCAAACTGGCGGTCGCCAGCGGCAACTCATCGCCGCACAACTTCACGTTCGCGCTGGGCTGATCCGCACCGGTAAAGCGCAACGGGATACGGCTGTTGCGCAGAAAATCCTGCTCGGACAGCCCCAGTTGTAGCGCGTTATACCCGAAAATATCGTTAACCGTGTGATCAAAATAATCCTGCTCGCGCCGCAGCACGTAGCCGCCCTGTTCAGAGGCAAACCACTCACTCAAACTATGTGCAGTTGACATACAATCGGGCATCGCTCAACTTTCATCGATATGAACATGTTCAAGATTACCGCCATTCCCGCCCTGAACGACAATTACATCTGGGCCATCCACAACGACCGTGTCGCTTTCGTTGTAGATCCTGGCGAGGCTGAACCCGTACTGGAATTCCTAGCGGCCAACCAACTTGCTCTGACGGGAATACTCTGCACCCACCGTCACCACGATCATATCGGCGGAATTGCAAAATTGCGCGCAGTATACAACGTCCCCGTGTACGGGCGCTGCCATCTGGGCAATCCGCACATCAACCATGATCTGCACGGCGGCGAACAACTGCAGCTGGATGCGTTTGATCTGACCTTCACCATCATCGCCGTGCCGGGCCATCTGGACGATCACATCGCCTATTACGCCTCAGCAGGTTCCGGCATTCTGTTCTGCGGAGATGTGCTGTTTGGCGCGGGTTGCGGCAAGAACTTTGAAGGAACTCTTTCGCAGTTATCTGATTCTTTGAAAAAATTATCCGCACTGCCGGATTCGACGCTGATGTACTGCGCACACGAATACACCGCCTCCAATCTGCGCTTTGCCGCTATCTGCGATCCGGACAACCCGGCTGTTCAGCAGCGTATCCGCGACACGCGCGAACTTCGTGCTGCCAACCTCTCAACCGCTCCTTCCACCCTGCAACTGGAAAAAGCGACCAACCCTTTTCTGCGCTGCCACGATGCAGGTATCATCAAGGTTTTGCGACAGCGAGGCCTTGTCGACACCTCGGAATTGGACGTCTTCACAGCCCTGAGACTGTGGCGGGATAATTTTTAAGGCTATGTCGTAATTAACTGTTGAAATGCCATTTCGACAGGCATTAAAGTGTGATTACGGAGGTGCATCATGAAAACGACCGAATTCAGAAGTTGGATGGAAACGTTAAATCGTATAAGCCGTGGTCAGCGAGACCTGCTTCGAGATCAGTTGCAAGGAAGAGAAATGGGTGACAAAGGGGCGGAGTTAATCGAGCAAAGCCTGGCCGCTGAGCCTGTTTGTCCGCATTGCGCCGGTATAGAACTGCATCGCTGGGGTACGAGTTGCGGTTTGCAACGTTATCGCTGCTGCAGTTGCCGCCGCACCCTCAATGCGCTTACTGACACGCCTTTAGCGAGATTACGCCACAAAGACAAGTGGCTCAATTATGAGCAGGCGATGGTTCAGGGGGTGAGCCTGCGTCAGGCCGCAACCGGTTGCGGCATCTCCAAAAATACCAGTTTTAAGTGGCGGCATCGTTTTTTGTGCGCGCCGTATAGTGGACCCCGAATTTCAGACAGTGAATTAAGATGGTAGCCTGCCGTAAAAAGGGAGCAGGAGATGAGTGAAAGCCGACGTAAGAATTTCTCGGGCGAAT
>Ga0208863_1002095_pt1 | contig 10820 bp, 6 predicted proteins | sample RifOxyD3_FD_184040 | JGI IMG/M metagenome (GOLD analysis project Ga0208863, IMG submission 184040) | Soil microbial communities from Rifle, Colorado - Rifle Oxygen_injection D3 (SPAdes) | ecosystem: Environmental > Terrestrial > Deep subsurface > Rock core/Sediment | place: Rifle, Colorado...
GCCTCTTTTTTTCCCAAACCGGGAACGAACCCTTCTTCATGGAAAGTCAAAAAGTTATGGATCAAAGTAAAATCAGAAACGTCGCCATCATCGCCCACGTTGACCATGGAAAAACCACCCTGGTCGACCAGCTGTTCCAGCAAAGCGGCATGTTCCGGGAAAATCAGGAAGTAGCCGAACGCCTCATGGACTCCATGGATCTGGAAAAGGAACGCGGCATTACCATCACCGCCAAGAACGGCTCATACTGCTACAAGGATTACTGGATCAACATCATCGACACCCCAGGCCATGCCGACTTCGGCGGCCAGGTGGAACGGGTTCTGCGGATGGCAGACGGCTGCCTCCTCCTGGTGGATGCCCAGGAAGGCCCCATGCCCCAGACCTATTTTGTTCTGAAAAAGGCCCTGGCCGCAGGGTTGCGCATTATCGTGGTAATCAACAAGATCGACAAGCCCGCAGCCCGCTGCGAATGGGTGGTTGATCAGGTTTTCGACCTCTTTGTCAAGCTTGAGGCCCCGGATCACCTGCTGGATTTCCCGGTGGTCTATGCCTCGGCCAAACAGGGCTACGCTAAACATCACCTCAGCGATGAATCCACCGACATGGTGCCGATCTCTCAACTGATCGCCGCCCATGTACCCGCGCCCTCAGGTGATCCCAACGCTCCCCTGCAGATGCAGGTCAGCTCCCTGGATCACTCCCCCTATCTGGGGCGACTCGGTATCGGCAAGGTGGTCAACGGTACCCTGAGCATCAACAAGCCCATTGCCGTGGTCAAGCGCGACGGCAGCGTCTCCCCGGCCAGACTCACCAAGATCTTCCGTTTTGAATCCGACAAAAAAGTGGCCACCGATTCAGCCGGGGTTGGCGAATTGGTGGCCGTGGCAGGCATGGACGATGTTACCGTCGGTGTAACCTTCACCGATGCGGACAACCCCATGCCCATGCCCCTGATCGAGATCGATCCGCCGACCATCTCGATGAATTTCATCCCCAACGACTCCCCCTTTGCCGGGCTGGAAGGAAAATTCGTCACCTCCCGTCATATCGAAGAACGCTTGCGCCGTGAAACCCTGGCCGATGTAGCCCTCCGGGTCGAACCCATGACCGAAGGCGTTGGCTATGTGGTTTCCGGTCGAGGTGAGCTGCACCTTTCCATTCTCATTGAAAAGATGCGCCGCGAGGGCTTCGAGCTCCAGGTTACCCGGCCTCAGGTTATCATGAAGCAGGTTGACGGCGTCACTCTGGAGCCTTACGAGGAATTGACCGTGGACGTGGACGAGCAGTACGCCGGGGCGGTAATCGAACGGCTGGGGATTCTCAGAGGACAGATGCAGGAGATGAGTCAGGCAAACGGCATGAACCGGCTGGTCTATAAAATCCCCACCCGAGGCTTGCTGGGCTATCGCTCAGAATTCATGACCGCCACCAAGGGCTTGGGCATGATGAACTACGTTTTTGCCGAGTACGGCCCCTATGCCGGAGACATCGTCAACCGGGTCAATGGGGTGCTTACCAGCATGGAAACCTGCACCACCGTAGCTTATGCCCTGTTCAACCTCCAGGATCGCGGCCGCCTCTTCCTCGGGCCGGGCAACAAGGTCTACACCGGCCAGATCATCGGCGAAAACGCCCGCAATCAGGACATGATAGTTAATCCGGCCAAGGGCAAGAAACTCACCAACATGCGGGCCTCGGGCTCCGATGAAAACGTGGTTCTCACCCCGCCGGTGCAGATGAGCCTGGAAGACTGCATCGCCTACATCAACGATGACGAGCTGGTGGAAGTAACCCCCAAGACCATCCGCTTGCGCAAGAGAATGCTTAACGCTAAATAAGCAGGCCCCTTCACGAACAAAAAAAGGCCATGTCCGGATGTTGTCCGGCCTGGCCTTTTTTTATGGTTTTGCCTGCGTTGTGGTGGGGATAAGTTTACTATCGAACTATTCGTCTATTGGGACTAATAAGTCTTGCTACGGGTGTCTGCGGTTCGCTGCAAATTATTCCGCAATTCTGTATCCCATCGCCCGATATCCGCGTTGGCGCTTATCCCACATCCTTAGCAGCGCAGGATGACCGGTATCGACGAAGTCGATGATGCGCACGTCGGTCTTGGTGGCGTGCTCGCGGTGCAGACGGCCCGCATATTGCTGCAATGTCCCCTTCCATGAAACCGGCATTGCCAGCACCAAAGTGTCGAGCGGTGGATGGTCGAATCCTTCCCCGACCAGCTTACCGGTCGCCAGCAGAACACGCGGTGCATCGGCTGGTAGCGCACCCAGTTCCGCGATCAGGGTGGCACGCTGCTTCTTGGATATCCGCCCGTGCAGGACAAACAACGATGGAATCTTGCCGTCCAGGGCGGCTTGGATGGCATCGAGATGTTCGGTGCGCTCGGTCAGCATCAGCACCTTCCGGCCCTGGCCATAGGCGTTGATGACTTCGGCAGCAATCGCATCGGTTCGGGCTTGGTCAATGACAAGGTGCCGGAATACCTCCTGAATCCCCGCTTCCTGTGGCAAGTCAATCCGCGAGTGCAATGTGCAGGGCGTGACCGCCAGATCGTGCGGTGCTCCCATAGGCTTGGCGGCGGTGTGGCGCGTTGGCCCACATTGCATGAAAATAATCGGCTGCTGGCCATCGCGGCGAATCGGTGTGGCGGTCAGGCCGAGCACATATTTGGCTTTGGCCTGCTTTAAAATCGCATCGAACGAGGCCGCGCCGACGTGATGGCATTCGTCCACAATCACATGACCGTAGTTTTCAACCAGCGAATTAACTTCACCCTGCCTCGACAGCGACTGCATCACCGCGATGTCTATTTTGCCTGTCGGCTTGGCCTTGCCACCACCGACCGTACCGATCACACCCTTGCCAACGCCCAGAAATGATTGCAAACGTTCCTGCCACTGCTTGAGCAACTCCCGCCGATGCACAAGCACCAGTGTGTTCACCCCGCGCCGGGCAATCATCGCTGCGGCAGTAACCGTTTTACCAAAGGCAGTCGGCGCGCACAAAACGCCTGCATCGTGATGCAGCATGGCGGCCACGGCGAATTCCTGATCCAGCCGTAAGGTGCCGGCAAACTCCACATCCAGCGGTGACCCTGCGTATCGCTCGTCGATCAGCTCGCAACTAATGGCGTTGTCACGAAGCAGCTCCAGAGCGGCATCCAGGCAACCGCGCGGCAAGGCGATGTGATTGGGATAGTTTTCGGCGCAGCCGATTACGCGAGGCTCATCCCACACCGAAAAACGCATCGCCTGCTTTTTATAAAACTCCGGATTCTGGAAGGCCGCCAACCGAATCAGCCGGTTCGCCAGTGACTGCGGCAGTTGTGCCTTCTCGAAATAGATCAGGTTGGCCAGCGTCACCAAGAGTGACTTCGGCATCTGCCCGACCAGCTTCTTGGTGGCGGATGCGGATCGTTTCCAAGGCTCCTTTTGATCTTCCTCATCGATGAACGTTACATCAAGCGGGTGTGCGTTACCCGTCGCTCTCAGAATAGTGGGCTCGATATCGTGTGCCGGCATCGGCAGGATGGCGGCCAAGAATCCCCATTGATCCCGATAAGGCCGCAAGTCAGCATCGACGAACACACTGCATCCTTTTTCACGCGGATGCTTCTGCAGTGGCAGAGCGATCAAATTACCGAAACCACCCTTGGGCATAGAATCCTGATTGGGGAACAAGCGATCGTAGGACTCGAGTTTGAGTTGGCGAGTGCGGTCGCAGGTTTGGCTGATGATGGCCGTGCCGAGTCGGCGCGCATCCCGGGCCGATACGCTGCCGGAGAAGAAAATCCAGGCATGCGCACCATTGCCGGAGCGCGATATCTCAAGGGCGACCGGCACACCCAGCTCGTGACACGACTGGTAAAACGCCTTGGCATCCTCCCGCCATTCCGCTTCATCGAAATCAGCGGCGAGAAAATGGCAGCTGTCGTCAGCCAGCAGTGGATAGACGCCGATAGTGCGTTTGCCAGCGAGATGCTCGTAGATGACCGTGTCCGACAACGAAATCAGCAGACGGTTATTGCATTCCCCGCATTTGATGCGCGGCTTTTCGCAAACACCGGCCAACCACTCATTGCCACAGGCCGGTGCGTAGCCAGATTTGCCGGTGGTTTTGCTTTCCCAGCGGACTGGGTAAACGTCGGTGCGCCCACGAAACAGCCTTCGAAATAGCGCCACTTTCTCGGCGGTGGAAAGACAAGATGGTTCTACCTCCGGGACGGGCGGCGCAGGCTCAGGTGGGGTTGGTTCAAGCGGCAAGCGCCATTCGATTCCGTGATCTTCCAGCAGTGCGATCAGGCGGGCGTTTTCGGCGTGCAGTGCGGCCAACTGATTGCGTTCAATCATCGGCCCCGTACTCGGCAAGCAAGTCGTCCATGTCGTCACCCACACCATAGCCGAAGTTGTGGCAAGTGCTGCACACGGTATCCAGCCTGTCCCATAGCGGCTGGCGTTGCGCATCTGCCAAAATGGCGATGGTTTTCAAAGCCTGCTCGAACATCCGCACCAGCGCATCGAAGTAGCCCTCATCCTGCAGGCCGACATCATTGCTGAAACCCGCTGCCCGCTCACAATAAAACACCATCAGTTCGGCCAGGCCTTCTGCTTGGCCAATGGCGCGTCTGTAATCGGCGATAGGCTTTTTGGCTTTGGCGACCGAAGTGTCCTGATTCTTGAACACATCGGGCCATAGCCAACGGTCGATCGTAATTTTGTACGGTTTAAGCACATCGTCACCCAGACTGAGACGGGCGTGCAGGAAGGTTTGGTTATTTTTGTTAGCCGCGTACAGGTCTTGCAACAGCCTGAGCAGTTCAGCGCGGTCGAAATCGGCCAGTCTGGTTTTGACAGCGCTCCACGAGACTGAGTTTTTCTTGGTGGCCATCCCTTATTCCTCTCCGGACTTGTGTTCAGCCTCAATTTGCTTGATCACCCGATCAAAGTCACTCTCAAACAAACGATCCTGCACGATGCGGTATTTCTCAAATTCGCTTTCGGCATGGGCTTTGGCGATTTCTGTCGTCACCTTGCCTGCGTCTTGCAGCACATCCCGGTCCCAGAGTTTCAAGAAGCCGCCCAGGCGTTCTTCCCAGTCCGCCATGGTCATGGGGATACGGCGCATGGCTTGAAGTTCTGCCATATCGAGATAGGCGGAAACAATCCGCTGTATCTGCGCCAGTTCGAACTCCGATAGATAGTTCTTGGCAATAGCGACGTCGTATTTGTGGACCTTCCCTTGGGGCGCGCCCTCCCAACTGGTCAGGCCCATATTTTTCTTCTGGTGATCAGCCCGATCCACAATGACTTCTGCCGCTGTCTGGCCGTGAATGGCGTAATGCAGCTTATTCTGAACCGCTGCAAAAAAACGCTTGGTCGCCGTGGCGGAGGAGTCATAGTCCAGCGAGGTGGAGTAAATGTCGGTGATCTTCTGGTAGAACTTGCGCTCGGAAAGGCGGATTTCCCGGACTTTCCCCAGTTGCCGCTCGAAGAATTCATCCGTCAGGATGCTGCCGCCCCCTTTAAGACGATCCACATCCATCGTCCAACCCTGAATCGTGTAATCCTTGACGATCTGGTTAGCCCACTTGCGAAACTGCACGGCGCGCTCGTTTTCAATCTTGAAGCCCACCGCGATAACGGCCTGCAGGCTGTAGTGCTTGACCTGATAATTTTTGCCATCGGAGGCAGTTGTTAAGTATGGCTTAATAACTGCTGCTTCTTCGAGTTCGTTATCAGCAAAAATACGTTTCAGATGCTGGTTGATGGCTGGCACCGACACATCGTAGACCGTGGCCATCATCTTCTGGGTCAGCCAGATATTCTCGTCCTCATAGCGCATTTCAACGCTGGTTTCTGATTGCCCGCCAGCGGCGACAAAGGTCAGATATTCAGCCGCTGATGAACGGACAAGTGAGATCTCATTTTTCTTGGGAACTTGCGGTGGTTTATTCATGGGCGCTCCAGTACTTGCCATTGGCCAAATTTTCTGCCGCCTACGCGGTTGATGCGGTTTTCCTTGCGGAGATTATCCAGGTGATACTTTATGCCATCCGTGGTGAGCGCCAGACTCGCAGCCAAATCAGCCATTGTGATGGTGGGATTCTTGGTAAGTATGAGCAAGATGGCGTCTTCGGTTTTTTCTGGTAGTCCTTTCTGGTAGCTCCCTGATCACCTCCCGCTCCAATAGATGGGCTATTTGCTCATTCATGGGCATCCCCCAAAAGCGCCCAGTGGCCAGCCTTATCAGAGCCGATGCGCTGTAGCAATCCTTTGTCTTTCAGCGCGTTGATATTTTTATCAATGGCGGAGGTGCTAATGCCAATGGATTTGGCCATTTCACGCTTGGAAATGCGCGGGTTCTCCTTGATCAATAGCAAAATCCATTGCTGGCTTTCTACCAACCCATCTACCAACCCATCTACCAACCCATCTACCAACCCATCTACCAACCCTTGATTTTTCGCTGTTGGCTCTCCCGTCACCTCGCGCTCCAGTTCCATTGCCTCCGGTGAGATCGGGAAGGTACTGCGGATGAAATGGCTGGAAAAGGTGTAGGCCTCGCGGGGGTAAGCCTTGAGGATGCGCGGCATACCAGAGCCGAGGTATTCCACCATCTCCAGATCCTTGAACACGCGCATCAGGGTCTTGTTGCGGGGCATGGAGTAGCCGGCAAAAAAATCTTCTTGCTCTTGCCCAGCGTGAACAGAACCTGCCGAAGTGATCTCCAGCCGATCGGTGAATAGCTCGAATTTTGGTACCAGTTCGGTGCTGTAATCGTTATGGATAATGGCGTTGATCACCGCCTCGCGCAGGGCAACTACATTCCAATAGGGGCGGCTGATCCGCTCGCGCGGGGTGATTTTGTTGACGACACGGTTTTCCACGCCTTCCAGACGATCCAGAACCTGCTTGCAGGTTTTGACCAGGCAGCAGAAGCCGTAATCCTTGCTGTCGAGCAGATCAATGCGATCGGTTCCGGCATATTTGGCTACCTGTACGGAGTTGCCATTCTGATCGGCCAGCAGGTAGGCGGCATAGTTGTAAGCGCCATCCTCCAGCAGCAGTTCCAGATTGGCGGCAAATTTGTCGTTCAGCGCGAAGCCCGCTTCTTGATAATAGATTTTCAACTGCTCAAAACTGAGATCCTGCCGAGGAGAACGGATGCGGGAGATGGAGTTGCGGGTGCGGCGAGCAAATAATTCCTCGATCATGCGCTGCGGCATGGGTTCGCTGGCACTGCCGATACGGATGAAGCAGCCCTTTTCGGACATGCCGAATTTGCGCAAGTAGTACGGCTTTTCCGAGCCGCTGGCGACGATAATCTTGATGATGTGCTTGTCATCACGTTGTTCGAGAAGGACATCAAACAGGCCAAGCGCTGAGGGCTGGATATTGTTTTTCAGCCGGTCTTTGACGGCAAGCTGGATAGCGTCAGGCTTGGCAATACCGATGGCTTCGCCATTGTTGCCTACGCCCAGATAGATCACGCCGCCATCGTGGTAGTTAAGGAAAGCCACGACCTCTTTTTCCAGGCCTTCGGTTAGCTCGCGCTTGTATTCGATGCGGTTGGATTCGGTCACTTGCAGCCTCCTTTTTGGCGCATGCGAAGGCGCGAAACCGCGAAGGAAAGATTGGGTGAAGGGCGTGTCATTCGAGCTTTCTCAAACCTGTGCCATGACGGCGTTGAGCAGGGCGGTCTGTTTACCGTTGGCGGCGTCGATCTGCTTGTCTATCTCCTCGCAGTGGGCCATCAGTTGATCGATCTTGGCGACGATGCTGTGCTGTTCGGCGAGGGGAGGAAGAGGTACAAGGAAATCCAGCAACACATTTGCAGGCATCTGCCTTACAGCAGAGCCGGTAATTTGGGCCGCAATTAAAGATTGGAAGAAAATTGAAGAACTGTATGAATTAAAGAATTCGCATAGTTTTTTGTTCAACATTCGCACGATAAGCATTTGTGCATTGATAAACCCTGTTGAAAATTTAAGGTTTTCTCGAAAGATTGCCATTTTCCCAACGGTTCCCCGCAGTAAAACAACAAAGTCTTTGTCAACGAGTTTACCGTTGCTCAATTCCGAAAATTTCGCTTCGGATATAAACCTTAATCCATTGTCATATCGTAGAACTCCAGCCACCATGTCTTTTGCGCCAAAAAACGGCACCCCGGATGGTTGGTGATCAGTTTCATTGGGATACCTGCTGCTTCTGTCCCCGTTCTCGAACATAGCAATACTTCCAAGTCTAACCCACTCCCACCCCGGCGGCAGTTGATACGGAACTTCCTCCGGCTTGATCTCGGGCAACGGCTTGGGCGCCTTGATCTTCCCAGCCTTCACCAGCCGCTTTTTCTCCACCTCAATCTCTTGCAGCAGTGCGCTGGCCGGTTGATCCTGCGGGTCTTGGGGCACCAACTTACCCATGACGGCGAGTTGGAGGATGGTCTTGCGCAGCTCGGCCACATTCTCCTTGACCGAGTAGAGTTCGCCGAAGTGTTGGCTGATGAAGTGCCAGGCGGTGCTGAAGCCGTCTCCCTTTGTTGCCATGAGCAGGCGGTTGAGGGCGGCGGTGTGGACGGTGAGGCGCTTCTGTTCCCGTTCGGCGCGCAGCTTTTCCAGTTCATCACAGCGGGCCATGAGCTGGTCGATTTTGGCGACGATGCGGCGTTGTTCGGCGAGGGGTGGCAGGGGGTGAATACTCCGCACAGCATCTTCAGTGCCGAGCCTTGGCATCTTGACGCCGTACACCAATGAATTGACGTGCGCCAAGAAGCCCGGTCGCTTTAGTAACCATCGGAGAAACTCAGAATTTATAGCTATTGATGGAACGATAGGGACAATTTCTGTTGTGCATACGCCATCGCTATCAGCAACGATTACTTTGTCGAGATAAGGGCGCAGCTTTCCATACAGAACATCCCCCTTCTGAAACGTTGACTTGGTTGATTTGGATTGACGATCCGAGTACTTAGCACGGTAAAGGAGTTGTGAGGTATCCTTTTCGATGTCTTCCAGGTCGAGCAACCAAGTGTCAGAGCCAATGGCCGTTGGGTCAATATTGCCTCTGCCGTTGTAATCGCCTATTTCACCAAGCCGTACCCACTCCCACCCCTTGGGCAATTCGTAAGGGACTTCCTCCAGCTTGATCTCCGGCAACGGCTTGGGCACCTTGATCTTCCCTGCCTTCACCAGCCGCCGTTTTTCCGCCTCGATTTCCTTCAGCAACTCACTCGCCGGTTGATCCTGCGGATCCTGCGGCACCAATTTGCCTTGCATGGCCATGGCCAGGATCAGCTCCCGCAGTTTTTTGATGCCGTCGGGTGCGGCAAAGGCGGTGTCGAAATGGCGCTCCAGCAGCTGCACGGTCTGCTTATTCATGGCCAGCGCCCTCGTTGAGCAGCACCCTGCCTTTGTCGGTGAGGCGATATTTCTGGGTTGGGCTTTTGGGAGAATCCGGTTGGGTCATGGCCACTAAATTTGCTTCCAAGGCGGGCTGCAAGTAATCGTACAAGAAAGTCGGACGGTGTCGGAGTTGCAAGGCTTCCATGATTTCCCTCGTCCCGCAAGGAGACCCCTTCAAGCTCCTCAGCAACCGTTTTACTTGTTCTGTCACTTGTACGGTCACTTGTTCGGTGACTTGTTCGGTGACTTGCCCGGTGACTTGCCCGGCCTCTGAAAGAGGTTTCGCGTAGCGGAAGACGATGCGCACATAGCTGTCGCGAATTTCAAAGGCCTCTTTGCCGCAGGCCTTGAGGATGCGCGGTACGCCGGAGCCGAGATGTTCGACGATCTCCAGGTCGCGGAAAACGCGCATGATCTCCTTGTTGCGGGGCACGGAACAACCACCGAAAAAATCCTGCTCGGTAACGCCATAGGGCAGGCCGCCCATGGAGGTGACCTCGGCACGATCGGCGAAGAACTCCAGCTTCGGGGTCGCGCCATAGGAGTAGTCATTATGGACCACCGCATTGACGATGGCCTCGCGCATGGCGGTGGAGTCGATCATCTCCCGTTCCTGGCGCAAGGGGTAGCCGATCTTGGTGAAGATGGTGTTTTCCACGGCGACCCGATCCAGGACTGCTTTCAGGGCTTTGACCAGGGAGCAGCGGCCATAATCGCGATTTTCGATCAGATCGACCCGGTCGGTGCCGGCATATTTGGCGATCTGCAAGGAGGACCCATTGTCATCGGCCAGCAGATAGGCGGCGTAGTTTGGTTTGTCTTCCGGGGTCAGCAACTCCAGATTCCGCATGAAGACATCGTTTAATTGCAGGCCTCGGGTTTCATAATAAATCTTGAGCTGTTCAAAGGTGAGATCCCGGCGTGGGGATTCCATGCGGCCAATCGTGTTGCGAATCCGCCGACCGTAAAGCGATTCGATCATCTCCTGCGGCATGGGCTCACAGGCGCTGCCGACCCGCAGAAAACACCCTTTGTTGGTCATGCCGTATTTTTTCAGGTAATAGGGTTTCTCCAGACCACCGGCCACGGTGATCCTGAGAATATCTTTGCCCTCTCTCTTTTCATGGATGATCTCAAAAAGGCCCATGATCGAGGGTTGGATATTGTTTTTCAGACGATCTTTAATTGCCAACTGCGCGCCGTCACAGTCGACAACACCGTAGGCCTGGCCATCCTTGTCGATGCCGAGATACAGGGTGCCGCCTTCCCTGGCATTAAGAAAGGCCACGACTTCCTTTTCCAGACCGTCGGTGAGTTCGCGTTTATATTCAAGGCGGTTGGACTCCACTACTTGCCCCCTTCTTGATGCACGCGAAGGCGCGAAGACGCGAAGTTTTCATGATTG
>Ga0208863_1002097_pt1 | contig 10804 bp, 8 predicted proteins | sample RifOxyD3_FD_184040 | JGI IMG/M metagenome (GOLD analysis project Ga0208863, IMG submission 184040) | Soil microbial communities from Rifle, Colorado - Rifle Oxygen_injection D3 (SPAdes) | ecosystem: Environmental > Terrestrial > Deep subsurface > Rock core/Sediment | place: Rifle, Colorado...
CCGGTCATGGTCAACCCGCCCCTCCCTTTCATCTTGGCCGATTCGATGAACAACAGTACCCCGCCTACCGGCGTCCAGGCCAACCCGGTAGCGAGTCCGGGCCCCCAGGACCTGGCCATGGTTTCTGAAAAAAACTGGGCCTGGCCCAAATAGCGGATAAGATCCTGCGGTCCGATCCTGATCTGGCCTTGATGGCCGCCGACTTTATCCCGTGCTACTCCCCGGCAGACTCCGGCTAAATTCCTCTCAAGATTACGAACGCCGGCCTCTCTGGTATAAGACCTGATCATGGCGCGGATCGCCTCATCCTCGAATACCAGGTCATCCGCGGTAATCCCATGACCATCAAGTTGTTTCTGGACGAGATGCCGTTTGGCAATCATTAACTTCTCATCTTCCATATAGCCGGACAGTTCAATGACCTCCATGCGGTCTCGCAGCGGTCCCGGAATGTTATCAATAATATTTGCCGTTGTGATGAACATGACCTTGGAGAGATCAAAAGGAATCTCCAGATAGTGGTCCTGGTAAGTGAAATTCTGTTCCGGATCAAGAACCTCAAGCAGGGCCGAGGATGGATCGCCGCGAAAATCCATACCGAGCTTATCGATCTCATCAAGCATGAAGAGCGGGTTATTGGATCCTGACTTGCGCAAACTCTGGATGATTCGGCCGGGCAGAGCACCGATATAGGTCCGCCGATGGCCCCGGATCTCAGCCTCGTCACGGACTCCCCCTAAAGAGATACGGATGAACTTCCGGTTCATGGTTCGAGCGATGGATTGCCCCAGAGAGGTTTTACCGACGCCGGGAGGGCCGGCAAAACAGAGGATGGGACCATGCATATCGTTTTTGAGTTTCCGAACCGCCAGAAATTCGATGATCCTTTTTTTTATCTTATCAAGCCCGTAATGATCCTCATCAAGATTTTTTTCCGCTTCATTAATATCAAGGGAATCAATGGTCGTAGTCAGCCAGGGCAATTCAAGAATCCAGTCCAGATAGGTTCTCGATACCGTATATTCAGGAGATGAGGGCGAAATTCTTTCAAGACGGCTGAACTCCTTTTCCGCTGTTTTTCTGGCCTCTTCAGGTAGAGCGGCTACCGCAAGTTTCTCTTTCAAGTCCTTTAAATCCGGATTTTCCTCGTCGTCGCCCAACTCCTTACGAATGGCCTTCATCTGCTGACGGAGAAAAAATTCCCGCTGTTTTTCGTCCATATCCGCCTTCATGGACTTCTGGATATCGGCGCTCATCTCAGCAGTTTCGAGGCGTTTATTGAGCTCCTTAGTCACTCGATTAAGCAGTTCTTTCAGATCATCAATCTCAAGAAAAGCCTGCTCTTCCTCCAAAGAGAGGTTGAGCTGCGAAATGATCATAAAAGAGATGTGGTAGGGGCTTTTAATCGAAGCAAGGGTCATCTGCAGCTCAGAAGGCAGGCTTAACAGCTCGCCCAACTTCTTGAATTGCGAACGGAGGGTATAGACAAAGGCTTCAACTTCCTTGGCGGAATCTTCAAGCATCGGCACCATCTCAACCTTGGCCTTGAGATAGGGTTCATATTGATAATACGCCTTAACCCTGATTTTCTTTATAGCGCTGATCAACACTTGATAGAAACCTTCCGGGCTTTTAACCATCTTGTGGATATAGCCCATCACCCCAATCGAATAGAGATGCTCATTATATTGGGCAGGCACATCACCTTCTACCTTCCGATGGGAGACTACAGCGATCAAACGACTGCCGAGAATGGCATCGTCAATGAGCAACTTAGAGACAGGGTTACTTACCTGCAGGGGGAAACCCATGCCCGGAAAAAAAACAAACCCATGTAACGGCAAAACTGGAAGTTCATCAGGCACCGGCAACTCAGAAGGATTGACACTGGAGCGTACTTCACCTCCATATTCATGTTCCTTGTTATTATCTGGATTGGTATCAGCCATGCTTATTCTCTCTTGATTGATTAATCTTCTTGAAATTGGCAAATGTATTAAGGTGGATTGCCGCTATTCAACCTTGATATGTATGGTTCCCTTGCTGCTTTTTTTCCGTTTCGGCAATCGTAAGAGTAAAAAACCATTACGGTACTCCGATTTCGCAGTTGATGGATCAATAGTAAGCGGCAACTGAATGGTCCGTTCGAAGCGACCGCGCTCAATTTCAAGATGGTGTACACAGGTAATGGGTTCACTGATCGGAAAATCCCGCTCACCGGTAACGGTTACACTGTTCTGCTCAATATTTAAATCAATACTCTCCGGAGCCATACCCATGACATCCATACAGAGGATGATCTCACAATCCGTCTCATAGATATCAGCTGCTAACAACCATGCCCCTGACTGAAGAGGCACCATTCTAGGGATGGCCATATTGCGCATCATCCTGCCCATATGTTTTTCCATGTCGTCAAATTCTTTAAGAATTCGTTTCTTAAACCGGTCCATAGGGCTCCTTTTTCATGTTGCTCTTTTTTTATCCGAACAACTGGAGTATACGATTAACGAATGTCCGCCACCAACTGTTTTCGTAACAATTTTCAGTCATCATTCGAGTCAGTATCTTCTGTACCTGTTCATCCTTGGAACCTGCAACAAACTCCAGTCCCATGACAAACGGCCAATTCTGACTGGAAAGATCACAATCGAACCAGACAGGTCGCAACTGAATCAAAATGTTTTCATCAGGTTTTCCCGGAATGACCATATCCATGATCATTACCAAATCATTTGTGCCCATGACTGAATAAAATAAATGATAACTGTCCAGGCGGATAGAGCAAAGACAAATCCCTATACCATAGCTGTTGATATTTACCACCTTCCCTGGCAGTGGTCCGGCGAGAATCTGGCCGGAATTGCCCTCGCGTAAGGATATATTGATCTCAATATCACCGGCAATTCGATCTTCCCGGCGCTTCTCACGAGACATTTTAAGATCCTCAATTAAAGTGACGATTCAGGCTGCCCAGACTATGGCTAATGGCTGAAAGAAAAAACTGACAGCTGGTACTATTTCAGCCTGTTAGCTGATCAGAATCGGTAACACCAAGGGATTCATAAATCTTTAGGGTAGCTCTTGCCTTATTCAAGGTGTAAAAGTGAATGCCTCGAACATTATGATCAATCAGGTCGCGAACCTGCTCAGTCGCCCAGTGAACGCCAACCTTTTCGACGTAATCATCCGTAGTTGCACGGGAAATGGCCTTGAGTAAACTGGCGGGCAAACGGGCGCCGGCAGCTAGTTCAGCCATACGCACCATCCCCTGTCGAGTGGTAATCGGCATAATGCCGGCCAGAATGGGGACACGGATACCGGCAAGTTCACAACGTTCACAAAAATCGAAAAAATCATGATTTTCAAAGAAAAGCTGAGAGACGATATAGTCGGCCCCGGCATCAACCTTGGCTTTAAGAAAATCTATCTCTTTCAAACGGTTCTGGGTTTCAGGATGACCTTCAGGAAAACCTGCGACCCCAATGCCCATATGCGGGAAGTATTTTTTGATAAAGGCCACAAGTTCTGCGGCAAAGGCAAAGCCTTTCTCAGGCTGTAGCCATTGAGCCTGACCGCGGGGCAAATCACCGCGCAGAGCCAAAATGTTCTCTATTCCACTCTGATCATAATTATCAAGAATCATCCTGATCTCATCCCTGCTTGAACCGACACAGGTTAGATGCGAGACAACGGTCAGGTCGGTCTGTTGTTTAATCCGAACTATCAGCTGATGGGTTCGATCACGTGTAGAACCGCCAGCCCCGTAGGTAACGCTGACACAGGTCGGTTTGAGCGGCATAAGATCAGCGATTGTCTGGAAAAGATTGTCCCAATCTGAATCAAGTTTAGGCGGAAAAAACTCAAAACTAAAGGATATTTTGGTTGAATCGAGAATATCTTTTACCAGCATGAGAATAAGTCCTATCATAAGGGATGAAATATATTAAAAATACTGTGATGAAATAGCTAAAAATCGAATAAAATCATACTGAAAAAGCGAAATTTTATCAACCTGAAAACCTGTCATTACCGGTCGAGATTTTCCGACTCCACAGGCGCCTTAAATACTCTGATCAGTTCGAGAAGAGTGCGGACTCCCACCCCGGAAGGGCCCTTAGGCATATATGATTTTTCAGTAAATTCCCACGCGGTACCGGCGATATCGAGATGCACCCAAGGAGTTTTACCGACGAATTCCTGCAAAAAAGCGGCGGCAGTAATAGAACCTGCTGCACGACTACCGACGTTTTTCAGGTCGGCAATTGCTGATTTCAGCTGCTTGCTATACTCCGGCCCAAGCGGCAAACGCCAGAGTGGTTCGTCACAACGTGTTCCCGCAGCAATCACCTGCTCAGTCAAATTGTCGTTGTTGCTCATCAGTCCGGTATGGTGATGGCCAAGACTGATAATTACCGCTCCAGTCAAGGTAGCCAAATCGACGACCGCGTGCGGTTTATAAAATTCCACCCCGTATGCCAGGGCATCGGCCAGGATCAATCGACCCTCAGCGTCGGTATTTTCAACTTCGACGGTCTTCCCGCCATACTGACAGATAATGTCTCCCGGCTTAAGTGCTGCAGGACCCGGCATATTTTCGGTTGCCGGCACAATAGCTATGACATCGAGATTGTTTGGCCGCTCCTCTCCCACGGCCTGCATAACTGCAAGCACAGCGGCTCCGCCACACATATCGTACTTCATCTCATGCATACCACTACCGGGTTTAATTGAAATTCCACCGGAATCAAAGGTAAGTCCCTTGCCTACAAGCAATAAGACCGGCACCTTTTTCCCGCAACGGTACTCCATAATTGTCAACGTCGGGGGAAGGGCTGAGCCCTGATTAACGCCCAGCAGACCACCCATCTTCAACCGCTTAATCTCGGGCAGGCCCAGTACCCGAACCTTTAAACCATAGCGATCACCAAGTTTGCGACCAAATTCTGCAAAATGATTCGGATTCCAAAAATTCCCGGGCTCATTTGCCATGTCCCTTGCCTGAACAACCGCAGAAGCGGCAACCTCTCCCCTCTTGATACCCCGTCTGACCGCTGCAGGCTCTTTGGTAGCACTGAAAAATATTTCACGAAGCATAGCGGGGGTATCGTCCGGATCATCCTTGGTCTTGTATTTCCTGAACTGGTAGGCACCGAGAATAACCCCTTCTCCCAGACATTCGGTTGCTTCATCCAATGCCAAACCTATATCCTCGGGCAAAACCAGTAAAATCTTTTCGGCCTTGACTTTAAGTGCCGTCTGGGCAATTACTCCGCCGGCCCGGCGAAACAGATCACGACTCCTGTCTTTTTGCAATCCTAGCCCAAACAACAACACCCGACGCACTCTCTTAGTATTTTTAGTAACAGATTCCGGATAGACCAGCAAAGTCTGACCTTCCTTGGCAATGAAATCGCCAGCGGCTATAGCCCGCCTCATGACATCTTCAACCAGATCATCAGGACACCTTGGCTTACCTGTTTCCGGTTGATTGACAAATAAAATTTCCAGATCACCATTAAATTCGCTAGGATTTTTTGAAAAAAACTTCAACACTATTGCTCTCCTCATAAAAAACCCCGACCTAAGGAGATGGCCCTTAGGCCGGGGAGTTGAACAACAAAACCTGCACCGACTCAATCTTGACTATTGTAAAGCAACATCTCCCATGCTTTAGTCCGCCATTCTTCAATCGGAAAAGAGTCGGCCAACATATCGAGATCTGTTTTTACATTCTCACCATGTCCCGACGCCTCAATCAGGCAACGATCGGCAATAGCAACACAAAGCGGAACACCCCATAGCTGAATCAATGGCAGATTATGATTTGCCGCTGTTTCAATTATGCTCATTGGCAAATTCCACCAAAGCATAAGTGAACTGCCTAATTCAGCATGGGTAACGCCAAACAGCTCGAACTCAAATTCACTTGCTGAGATTTCCGGTGTATCTCGACCGTCAACATAATCTCGGTAAAGCCCACAAGCAGTCGAAAAGAAAATCAATTTACCGATGTCATGCAGAAGAGCAGCGGTTGCCACATCTCTCTCCTGACCCGGCAGAACGATTTGTGCCACCTCAACGGCCAAGCGACTGCACTGAAAACTGTGCTCGCTGATTTCAACAACATTACTTTGACACTGATGAGCAAATTTAAAAGATTTAACGGCAGAAATAAACAGAACAATTTCTTTAACCTGCTTAACGCCAAGAAAAGAGACTGCATGTTTGATGTCATGAATTACGCTGTTTCTGGCAAAGGCAGAGGAGTTGGCCAATTGCAGCAGTTTCGAAGAGATGGCCGGATCTTTTTCGATTATTTCTGCCAAGCGATCGATGGAATAATCCGGATCCCGTAACTCTTCCTCAATCTTGACAACCACCTCGGGCAGAGATGGCAATGAATCACCTGCCTCAAGGTATTTCCAGCACTTATTCTCCCGCAAGCGGGAACGGGTCATGAGATCACGAGAGAGTACTTTAGTGAAGTCCTCCTTTGCCCAGGGGAGGCACATGTACCGATGCGCTACACCGGATGCCACAAGATTAATTAGTTCCTGGCGGTCTTTGGCCTCAGAATAAATAAGACGAATCGATTGGGGGCATTTTTCCCTAACATGAGTAAGAAAATCGGCAGGAGCAACACCGGGCATACGCATACGGGTGATCAGAAAGTCTGCCGTCACCCCTTCCATAATGGATTTTGCTTCCTGAATGGTTGAACAATAGTAGACAATATGGGGCCATTGGGAAAAAATACCCTTGAAACGCTCCAGAGTTTCCCGGTTATGATCCACGACAAAAAAAGTATACATCTTTCTGGACATAACCTCTTCAATCCGATATCAATCAAATAATAAAATTTTGGCTAATAGCCTGCCCTTAAGTAAAACCAGCTGCAATCCTAGCAAGCCAGAGCAATGTTTAGAGACAAGGAGTATCAGGGAAATTTCCCCGCAGACATAAAAACATTGTATACTCAAAAAATGAAACTTTCCAGTTTTAATGCAGAGTTTTTCAAACAAGGCGTCCAATCATAACACATTAAATTAATTGTTTTTTTATAAATTATCACTCTTGTTAATTTGGCTAGTCATATTTCTAACCATCACAAAGATCATTCGGGAGAATTCAACTTGGTCAACCAACTGATTCTGGCGGTTTCAACATCTCTCCTGGTTTCAGCCTTCTGCAGTCTTTGCGAGGCGGTGCTGCTCTCTATTCCACCTAGTCAAGTTGAGGTCCTGAACCAAACAGGAAGACCTTCAGGCCGCATCTTGAAAAAACTTAAATCAAACATCCACCGGCCCATTACTGCAATCCTGACCCTGAATACAATCGCCAACACCGCTGGTGCTACGGTTTGCGGGGCACTGGCTGCGGTTATATTTGGCAAAGACCATCTTGTCCTGTTTTCAAGCCTGTTTACGGTGACAATGCTGCTCTTCTCGGAAATCCTGCCAAAAACCATTGGCGTCAGCTACAGCAAAACCCTTGCACCACTGATTGCCCTGCCGATCAACCTGATAGTCACCATGCTCACCCCGCTTATCTGGGTATGCCAAACTTTCACCCGCCTGTTGATCCCCACGAGAAAGGAAGAGAATCAGGTTGCTGTCGAAGAGATCCTGGCAATTACCTCGATGAGCTTCAATTCAGGTCAGATCGATGCCCAGGAAGAACGGGTCATCAGAAATATTCTAAGTCTAAAAAACAGAAGCGTTCAGCAAGTCATGACACCCAGTACTGTCACGTTTTCCATAAGCGGCCATCTGACCCTCTTGCAAGCCTGGGAAAACAGACACTCATGGAGCCTGCACAGCCGTGTCCCAGTCTATGATAACGACCCGGACGACGTGGTTGGCATCGTGCTCAGAAAGGATCTGCTGCTTAAGTTAGCTGAAGACCAGGAACAACTGCACTTGATCGATATCATGCAACCCGTGCATTTCGTCCCGGAATCGACCCCTCTCACCGGGGTTCTAATCGACTTCATCGAATTACACCAACACCTTTTTGCCGTTGTTGATGAATACGGAACATTCACCGGCGTCATCAGTCTCGAAGATGTCATTGAAGAGATTGTCGGGCGAGAGATCATGGACGAATCTGACAAAACTTCTGACATGCGGGAACTGGCCAGGAAACAACGAAAAAAACTGGAAGGCATCAGAAGATGACCCGTAGATAAAAAAGAAGCAGCGCGCCGATCAGCAGATTGATCCCGACGAAATTCCGGAGAGAGATCATCCCCTCAAAATCCTCCAGACAAAATCGCCAGAAGATATAACAGCCGGCTATAGAACCATTCAGCATAAAAAAAGCTGACAGCATCTGTACAGGAAAGTCGGGGATGACAAAGAAAAATCGTTCAAGCCCTGGGATGTTGAACTGCCTGCCCAAGGTTGGAATAAAACCGCCGATTCCCTTAGCCAGGAAGGACATACGATAGACGAGTTCACCGGTAAAAGACATCGGAATCATTATGGGAACCAGGGGGGAAAACCTGCCAAACAGCTGATCCTCGGTTGTTCCGAATAGATAGGTACCGAACCGAATAATACTCATGACCACCAGAAAGGAAAATATCAATAACATACTGAATACAAGGGTGTCCGGCCAGCCGCTCGAAACAGTCAAATCATGATACAACGGCTTCTGTCGAATAAATCTGGCAAGCTGGGAGCCAATCAAAAAGGGGACAATATAGGAACAGGTAATGTAACGCCCTTTATTACGGATGAGTTCAGAATAAGGATTTCGGATAAGAAGTTGCGGCGAATCCCGATCGCAGCAGGTCAGACAGTGACCGCATACCAAGCAGTGCAGGTTGTTCTGCACATTATAAGCGCCGAGATAAACTGGACAGCCACGCCGGTTGTTGATCCCTTTTTTGCAGGCAAAGGTTTCGCACCCCCGGCACCGTGCATGATCCGGCCTGAATTCGGTGATGGCTAACGTAGCGGCTGCCCCACTGATTCGACCGAGCGGACACAGATGTCGGCACCATGCCTGCCCCGGAAAAACAACCGCAAGAACCGCCGAACCGCTTACTATAGACAAAAACAAAAACGAGGTCCCCATTGGAGACTGGTCTAGACCGGCAACCACCTCGGTCCAGATGATCACGGCTAGCAAAAAGACCGAGGCATATACCCCGTACTGCTGAAGAACCTTTGGGATTTTATACCCCAGGGTCAAACCCTTGCGCTGCAAAAAGACCCCTAAGCCGGGGAAAGGGCAGATACCGCACCACATACGACCCAGGAAAAACCAGGAGAGCACTATTGCCGGCCATAAAAATCCCCAGATCAAAAAAACTGCAATATTGTTATCCGGGTTCTGCGGACCAAACAGACCGGACAACACAATAAGAACAAAAAGGATATCGGCGGCAGTCCGCAGAATGGCATAATGGTGACGAGCAGCCAGAAATCGCCTGACTCCTGGGAATATTCGGAAAATATCCAGGCGTTCCTCTTCTGCTGAGGAGATGAGATTTTTTAAAGCCTTGGTCCACCAGGTCACAACAATCAACCTACCCTTTCCAGGGTGACTTGTACCTCGATATGGGTCGAATCGCGTAGAACACCAAGATTCACCTTGTCTCCCACATGATAGCGGTCCATCTCGTTCCGTAAATCATCGTAGTTCTTGATCTTGCGACCGTTCACTTTTTCTATGATGTCACCAATAATTATCTCATCCTGCAATTGACGGGTTGGCTTGAGACCGGCAGCGGCGGCGCTGCTCCCCGGTTCAACGGAGACAATCAGTACTCCATCAAGGCCAAGTCGCTTCATTACCCTTTCGTCACCGATAGTGGTAATACCTATGCCTGGGCGGATCACATGCCCATACCTGATTATCTCGGGGACTACCCGGTTGACCACTTCAACCGGAACGGCAAAACCGATCCCGGAACTTCCACCGGATGGACTGTAGATAGCAGTATTTATGCCAATCAGGCGACCGGCACTGTCCAGGAGCGGCCCCCCGGAATTACCTGGATTAATGGCGGCATCGGTCTGCACAACACCTTGGATGGTCCTACCGGTAATAGATTTGATCTCACGATTCAAGGCGCTGACAATACCTGCGGTCATGGTCTGATCAAGTCCAAACGGATTGCCAATAGCGTAGACCTTCTGGCCTACCAAAAGGTTTCGAGACTCGCCGACTGGAATAGGATGTAGCTTTTCTGCCGGCGCTGATATCTGGAGTACAGCGATATCCTTGTCAGGAGCAGTTCCCACCAAGGTGCCTTTCCAAAGGGAGTGATCAGCCAAGGTAACCTCGACCCGATTGGCGTCATTAATTACATGTAAATTGGTAACTATCCGGCCGGACTTATCCCAGACAAAACCGGAACCGGTACCCTGAGGAATTTCGTAAACATTCAGGCTGAACAAACTGCGTCTTAATTCAATACTGGTGATGTACACAACCGAACCCGAAGTCGAACGAAACACATCAATCGAATTTTTCTCATCCTCAGCCAGATTACCTCTGGCAATAACAGCATGAGGTTTTGCATCAGGATCAAGTTGCGTTGCGTCTTTTTTTAAGAAAATCCACCAAAATCCGGCAAGTACCACTAATAGAACAAGGAGTGGCGGAATAAAAAAATTGCGACGTTGATGTTGTCGATAAGGATCCATGACTCAACAGATTCAACTCAACTTTCTGACTTACGGCATAAAAGAGATAACAAGTTGAAATTATTAATTTAAACGTGCAAAACCCTTCACTCTTTGATATATTGGGACTGTCGATTTTCTCAATAATAACAAGGAGGAAGGGT
>Ga0208863_1002099_pt1 | contig 10794 bp, 10 predicted proteins | sample RifOxyD3_FD_184040 | JGI IMG/M metagenome (GOLD analysis project Ga0208863, IMG submission 184040) | Soil microbial communities from Rifle, Colorado - Rifle Oxygen_injection D3 (SPAdes) | ecosystem: Environmental > Terrestrial > Deep subsurface > Rock core/Sediment | place: Rifle, Colorado...
GCGCACCGCTCTCTATTATCCGGCAGTACATCGAACAGCAACAGACTCCGGATTAACATCCAACGCCTTATATCCCCGGCCTGAACGCCGAGGTTTTACGGCGCATTTGATAATAATCCGACTTTAATCGGATTGCAAGAATCTAAATAAAAAAATCATTTTTTTCCTGAAACACATGATGTCCTGAGAAAAGAAAATAAGACCAGATTTTTCTTTATCCCCATCATTTTTAGGAGAACACCTTTGGAAGAAAAAATAATATCCCCGCCACAAAAACCTGACGCGCCACTCGTACCTGAAAAGAAAACTTCAGAACCTTACTCGCCTTTGAAAATCTTGGCCCTGTCGTTGTGTTTGAATGTTGTTTGCTCTGTCGGGGCTATAGCCACCTATGATGCCTTTTTTGCCCAGAAGGTGGCCGTCCTGGACTTACAGGGGTTTTTGGCCAAACAAAGAGTCCTGTTGGCTAATGGCAAAATTACAGGAGAAGAACTTGTAAAGAGTTTGGATCAGGTCGAAGTGGCTATTGACAAGGTTTCTAAGAATACGCTGGTTATCCTTAAAGACGTGGTGCTAAGAAATGCGACTACCGAAATTGTCCCTTGAGTCGATTCGGGGCTGGGTGTTTGAAAAGAAGCTGACTCGCGCCAAAAAAATTAAGTCATTGATAATTTTCACGGTGGGATTCTTGGCAGGGATATACATTCCGTCCAAAATTACTATCACTTTAACAGATTCAGTCAAACACCGAATTTTTTGGATGACTGATGTTCCGTCAATAGCTGAAATTAAGAAGGGCAACTATCTGCTTTTCAATAAGGATCATCCCTGGAAAGAAAAATATAGGGGGATCACCAAAATGATCAAAGAAGTTGGTTGTGTCGGTGGGGATACTCTGACAAAGCAAGGGACAGAATTTTTTTGTAATGGGGTGTCCATGGGGAGTGCATTACCCACAGATAGCACCGGCAATCCGCTACCTCAATTTTTATTTACTGGCATTATTCCCAATGGGAAGATTTTTGTTCGAGGTCATCATTTTAGAAGCTTTGATAGCAAATATTACGGGTTCATCACTGAACAGGACGTTGTTGCAAAGGCGACCCCTCTTTTTTAAATCTAAACCCGGGCTGGAAATATCGATGTTAAAATACCTTATTTTTTTCACGATGCTGCTGTTCGCTTGCACCAATGCGTATGCGGCAGATGTGAAGGGGAAAGAGTCTTCAAAAAACTATTACGACCGGGCAAAAGAAGGTTGGTATTGGTATGAAGATCCCCCTGCGAAAGTTGAGCCAGAAGATATACCTAAAGAAATAACACCTCCAGAGAAACAGACTCGGCCAGTTCCCACAATGGAAAATCACACCATGGACGATCTCTGGAATATGCACCCAGATGATTTTCAAGCATTGCTGAAAGACTTCCAAAAAAAGGCGGTCCAGTACCCTACCGAACAGAACGTGGTCGAGTATTACACTATGCAGGATATTGCTCGTCGTAAGTCTGTAGCCTACGCTAATGTCGCCGGATATGTCACTCAGAAGTACACCTCTTTTGATATGAATGCCACTGCTCCCACTGTTACGCCCGGTCAAATTGCCAAAACACAAATGCAAAACAAAGAGGTTCAATCAACAATCGCCAACGCTCAAGGTGATCATGCATTGCTATTTTTTACACAGAAGGGGTGCTCTTTCTGTGACAAGCAAAAAAATATCCTCCGGTTTTTTAATGATAAATACGGCTGGCCAATCAAAGAACTGGATATTCGAGAAAATCCGGATATCGCCGTCCGGTTCAATATAACCACCACACCGACTTTGCTTCTGATAGGTAAGGGCAAAGACAATTATCTTCCTGTCTCGGTAGGGGTTGCTTCAATGGATGCGATTGAGCAGAAGCTTTATCGAGGAGTGAGGTTGTTGGGCGGGAAGATCACTCCAGAAGAATATTCGACTTTTGATTATCAGAAGAGCGATGGGGGTGATCCGAAAGCAATCTTACAAAATAATCTAAATCAGTCAAAACAGAAAAAAACGAGGTTGCCCTAATGCCTTTTTCTAAAAAGAAATATCTAAAAATTGTTGCTGTGGCCATGGTACTAACTTTACCGGCATCAGCTTTTGCGACCGGTTGGGTGGATGAATGGGTTGCCCAAAAGTCATCCACCAGCGGGAGTCATTTTGAAGGCCAGAAGCGGGGGTATTATTCAGGCGGCTCTTTCAATGCCCGCTTCCCCAACGGCAATGATTATCCTGTCACGGTGGAAGTCCCTCGTGTCAAGGGTGGTTGCGGCGGTATTGATATGTTTGCGGGTGGGTTATCATTTCTTGATTTTCAATATCTGGTTGAAAAGCTCCAAAAAATAATGATGAACGCTGGTGCGGTTGCATTTGACCTGGCCTTGAATACCCTATGTGAGCCATGCTCTACTGCGATTAAGGGATTTGAATCAATTGCCAATCAGTTAAATGGTCTGCAGCTAAACGATTGTACGGCGGGGAAAGAGGTAGTAGCCAAAGTAAAGGATTTTGCCAGTAATCCGGACGAAAGTGGCAAAAAACTTGGTGAAGCCGTAGAGAGGTTTGATTTAGGGCAAGGTATCTCAGATCTTTGGAATAAAGTCAAAACCGATACAGCATCTGCCGGAGGTAAAGTAACTAAAGAAAAAACAGAAAGTCTTGTTTCTGGGTGCTCTGCTGACTTTAAAGCCTTGCTTGGAGATAAGGGATTGATGTTGGATAATGTCGGTGTCGGAAAGCTCGGTCTGTCCCAGGCATATGTTGATTTGATTCGAGGAATGGTGGGAGATATTAAGATTGAGAGTTCCGAGAAGAATTATTCCGTGTCTTATGTTTCCCCATGTCCAGAGAATATAAAGGACGATGTTAGTAATTTTACGATAGGAAAAACCTTCGCTAAGGATGCCGACGGCAATTGTGCAGTAATTGCTGATACCAATGCGAACATCAACAGCTATGTTCAGAAAGAAATTATAAAAATTACAGCCAAAATGAAGGCCAAACAATCTCTATCAGCGGGGAGTGTTGAGGAAAAATTTATCCAAAATAGTCCGTTATCTCTCGGGTTATTGTTAAAGAATGCCATTGCTACAGGAAGAGAAAATAGCATCTTGTCGCAAATCGGAGATATAACTACCCGCGCATATGCGTTGGGGATGATGTCTGATCTGTTGGAGCGATGTCAGTTTATCGCCAGCAAAGTTGAGGAGGTCATAATAAAAAAAGGTACGGCAATTGGTTCAGCTGAACCAGAGACTTGCAACCCTGATATTTTTGGTGATGGAGTAGCAGACCAAATTAGGCACATGACTGAAAGAATATACCGGCAACAAAGTCTTGCCAAACAAAGTTATGCGGCAGCCATTACTGAACACATGACGATCTTAAACTTGCTTGGACAAATTCAATCGACTGACCAAATGCTTTTTAAGAACCTGTCTAAAAGATATGGGTCGGGCCTTGCGAAACGGGTAATAAATTGAAAAAAACATTCATTATTTCCTCCTCTCTTTTAACCATAGGTTTTTTCTTTGTTTGGGCTCAGTCCGCATTCGCCATGGATGCAGAATTTTACACCTACAACGGGTTTGGGCCAGTTGCCCAAGCCTTCACCAAGATATCACTTATTTTTGCTGATGGTGGGTATCAGGGTCTTTTTTTCTCGATAATTATACTCGGGATTGTCGCTGCGTTTTTTTCCTTTATGCTGAAAAGTGCGACTGGCGCCAGGTTAATGCCGTTAAGCTGGGTTTACCCCATCCTTGGCGGAGTGATGATTTACTTGGCATTGTTTGTCCCTAAAGGAAATATCACGGTCTATGACCCGGTTCTCAACCGGTTCCAGACAATTGGAGGAATACCAAACGGTGTTGTGTTTACTGCGGGGATACTTAACAAAATCGAACGTGGTCTTGTTGACATTATCGATACAGCGGGTGTTCCTGGTTCAAAATACCAAGAAGGGGCAGGGGGGATAGGTTTCACAGCACTCAAAGAAGCCATGAACGCGTCTGTTAAAAATAATTATCTACAACAAAGTTTGGCTCAATATATGGAAGATTGTGTCATGTTTGAAATGACTCTGCCGGGAACAACTTTCGATGTTGATGCCGTGACCTATACCACAACTAATTATCTTACAGAATTTGCAAAAGCAAATAATCCTGCAATTTATACCGTCTATTATGATAGCACAAACAAAGCGGGTGTCACTACGACATGTGCAGACTCATGGACCAGCCTTAATGCGATTTTAAGTGCTCCAGCGACCTATGCGGATTCTCTAAAAGCTGTTTGCGGAGCCACTTTATACAACTCCGCTTCACCTTTGGAACTTCAAAAGTGCAAGGATCTTATGAGCAACACTTTATTGTCTACTACGGGGATTAGCGCACAACCAGAAGATCTGGTACGCCAAGGGTTTATTTCTCAAATTATCTATGAGGTGATCAGCAAGGCAGATCCCAACGTCACGATGGCATTACAGGGCAATAGGCAGATCGTTTCTTCTGGTATGGGTATGGCTTCTTCGCTTAACGAATGGCTCCCTATCATGCGGGCAATCATGACAGCTATTGCCATTGGCTTGATCCCTTTTCTTGTGCTTTTTATCCCAACCCCACTTTGTGGAAAAGGCTTGGGAGCAATGGCCGGATTTTTTGTTTTTTTGACAACCTGGGGCATTGCTGATGCCATCGTACATGGAGCGGCTATGGATTACGCCACTACAGCAATGGAAGATATACGGCAAAGCGGTCTGGGGTTAGCCACCTGTCTGAATTTCCCAGAGAATTCCACAAAGATCATGGGTATGTTTGGGATGATCCGTGGATCGAGTATCATGCTGGCCAGCTTTCTTACTACCATGCTGGTGAAGTTTGGTGGTCACGCTCTGGCCATGATCTCTGGTAATTTGCAAGGTGCTGTTGCGGGCGGTGGGCAGGCTGCAGCGAGGACGTTGACTCCAGAAGGGCATGCCCAGGCAAAAGAACAGATGATCAATGCGTCCCAGGCCGATGGATGGATGAACAGCAATAAATTTGGTGAGATGTCACGGGGTGGAACAACTGCCAGGAATATGGCAACACAGGCCAATACAGCAGGCTTTGACGCGCAGTATCAAGGATATCAACAGGCTGGGGGAACAGGGAGCCGTCAAGAGTTTATGGCAGCTAAGAGCTCGGAAGGTTCGTTTGTGAATCGTGACGGTAGCAAGACCAGTGTTATGGGGGCGACAGGAGCTTCTACAGCTGCGTCTGCACCTGACCCAATTACCGGGATTACTAAAACATCCCAGACAGGGCCAAGTGGAATTACTACTTCACAATACAAACAGGGTGATGCTATTGCGGCAACTTCTGTAACGGGTGCTGACGGAAAAGAAGTTTTCACATCAGTGAAGATGGCTAATGTTTCCAAGTTGGGTATGGGGCACCAAGTTCAGAATTCTATGATAACCAAAGGTGCGGAAGGCATGAGTTCCACTGAAAATTATAGTGCGCTAAAATCTTATGCGGCTTCGCATGCTGATTCTAACTCTCATGCACAGCAATTCCAGACTTCTCTTTCAAATTCCGAATCGAAGAATTTTTCAAAGGCTATCAAAGACGGGTCAATGGTTCAAGGGATCCATGATCAGCAACTTCAAAAAGCACTTTCTGCCGAAGGTGGAGTTAGCCTCGATAAGTTTACAGGTGGAATTATCAAGGCTGGTGCAGGCTATAAGGTATCGACTACTGCTTCAGATGGGACGAGATCAACTGTGAGCTTGACTAAGGAAGAAGCAGAAACACTCCAAAACAATATTCAGAGGGTCCGAACACAATCATTATCCGATACAATGCAAAATACTGATAATTTAACATTCGGAGTCCAGGCATCACAGAATATTGGAGCTACAAAATCGGCTTCTTACCTGAAAGAAGCCCAAAACCGCGTTACTGATAGCGCTGCTTTTGAGGCCAATCTCGTACTTGCGGCTACCAGAGAAGTCGCCAATAGAGACTTCGACGGAAATATGATGCAGGCTGCGAATTTTATAAACCAAACTGCACATAATAGCGGAATGTCAGCACGACTCAGCGCCTATGCAGAAAAAAACATGATGGATAATGCTGGTGTGCCGGCGTTTATTGAGCAGAAGCAGACCGATATAAATACAAATCAAGCAGCTCTTATAAACAGCGATAATGTGAAGCTAGCTTTGGGAGCAGATACTCGGACACCTACACCTGGAAATATTTCCATGAAACCGCAGGAACAGCTTGTCAGTCCAGATATGGGCACGGGGAAAATTAATGCCACAGGGGAGATCCTTGCAGACAAATATGCCGGTTCGAGTAATAATAGTACGACTGGAAGCCCATTACATAACCTTTCTAGAACTATCGGCAAGACTTTACTGGATGATGGTAATAATGAAACAGTTTGGACGCCCTCGGCGAGAGACAGCGTGCCAACGATTAACACTATCGAACCTGGCACCAATCAGTCTTCTGCAGAAAAATCAAATGCTTCGCCTGGGGCTTCTGGAGATGGGAAAAATGTACGACCCGGAAAAAAATAAAAGAAGGCTATGAGGACAACAGCTAAAACCAAAATACCGACAGAGATAATTTTATCCTGCCGGTATTTTGGTTTTATTTAAAGATCATCAAAAGAGCTCTTACATAGAGGATCAAGGGATGAATGGTCATTTGGCAATTTTGCCCTTGAATCAAGATCAGTTTGCCACCCACTTGAATTGGGGGGCATATGTTGACGTGAAAAATACCACGCTCCTTCGTTGCAAAATTTAGATTCCCATCTCAAGTAACGTCCAACAAATCTCGTGACAAAATGGAACCAGAACAAAGTCAAGAAGCTGAGAAACAAAATAACTATAAGCCATCTCTCACCGCCCCATTCTCCAAAATTCGGAAAACCGGTCTCCGTATAAGACACTAATGCGGAAAACAATATTTTGGTTCCGGGCAGTGCAAAAAATCCCATTCCAAGCAATATGATCCAATCGCTAACTAATGGATGTTTGATTTTTTCAGTTTTCATAATGCCACCTCCCCTTTAATTGCCTCTAATATACCACAATCCACGTGCAAAATAAAGAAAAAAAGGAAATAGTTTCTCTTTTTTGATTCGGATCGCAGGTTGCTTTTAATTAATTGCCGGGGGCCAAGTTTTTTCTTTGACCTTCGTGGCATACCATCGGTGCATTGCGGCATCATCCACCGCGTATTCTCCTCTGGCAGATTTCCATACAATTGCAGGAGTCCGCTGCCGCAATGTTTCCAGAGCATTTTGGACTTTCTGTGTCGAAACGGATGTACCAGTCTTTGCTCGATAAAAAGTCAGTGCCTCTCCATCATAGGGCCGAAACCGTTGGCCCTGTTCCAATAATCGCCACAATATAGCCTGTTCCAATGGTTTGAGCCCAAAATAGTCTGATTCCATTTGAGCTTCATCATCGACTTGGCGTTGCCGGGCGGCATCCAACACGGCAGGCTCGAACCGAGATGTCAATCCAGAAAGCGGGCTTAATGTGTTGCCTAATGCTTCCATGAAAAACTGTGGGCGAGCACCAAAGACCTGAAAAGCTTCAAAGAGAGTTTCTCTGTCCACCGGCTTAAGTTCTGGCCGTTGAATTTCAATCAACTGTGCTATATGGGCAATAAAATCGGCCCCCAGTTCAGGCATCCGTTGAATCTGAGAACCGTAAAAAGGTGCCCCACTGGTGTTAACTAAGCGCAGTAGCTTGTCACGATCCGATCCGGACATTACCAGCATCAGATTGACTTGATTGGGACGATTGATCTGATCTCGTGCAGATTTCAACGCGGTCATGGCGGCTTCGCCCGCTTCACTTGTCAGTGCATGCTGTGCCTCATCAACAATCAGGGCTATCGGTGCCTTGGCTGTTTCATGCAGAGCGCGTAGGGCATCAGGAAGGGTAGCCCCTTCCAACTTTCCTATTTTACTGATATCAATTTTCAACCAGCCAGCAATATTTATACTTTCCAGTCCGGCCGATTTTGCCATTTTAGCCACATGTCCCAAATGGGGCTGTAGCGCCCGTCCTATAGCCTCAGCCATCAATGCGCCGGGGTCGCGTCGTTGATCAGCCCACAGATCCACATAAACCACAATCACCCTTTGCTGTTTCAAAACAGGCATCAGGTCAGATTGTAGAAAGGTGGATTTTCCTGTCCGGCGAGGCGCAGCGAGAAATAGACCATTATGCGAATCGCCAAACAGGGTTTTGCCTTGGAGGACAGCCGCCAGTTCTTCGGCAAGAGCGGTACGGGGATAGTGGATCATTTGAATTATCCTTTTTTATTTTTATGAGGATAATTTATCAAAAATTAAATAAAAAGCAATAATTTTTTATATGTTGGCTGAGAACCCCCCCTCACAAAATAAAGAAAAAAGGAAACTATCTCGCTTTTTTGCTTTTTGGTAAATGGCCTTTTCCTAACTCCAACCGATGATACTTTTTGATATTCTCTGCGGTCTCCTTCGGCACGCCTGCTTCGTCCGCAAACTCCGGCCAACTGACCACAGCATCGAACACCTCACTGATAACCAACATGGGATTTGAAAGCTTTATTGCCTTTCCCACCCCCACAAGATCATCGAGGATAAAATGATCCCGCTTGCCGTTAATGGTCATTTGGTGCTGGTTTGTCCAATCGCCTTTTGGGTTATGCGAGTATGTTACATCGTAGGCAGGAGATAACGACCATTTGCCTTCCTTGTCCATCAGGAAAGTGATATTTTTCGTATGATCGTCCTGGTTCCTGGCCAGGACATTGAAGACCATTCTTTTGTATTGCTGAACAGCCTGGGCATGATCCAAACCCAAGCGTCGCATAACATCAAAGGCCTGCTCGTACCCGTAAGCGCCAGCCATATTGAAGTCGTAATGTGCTATTCCGCATAGGGTCTGCATGTGGACCTTGTCACCATTGGCTCGATCAAAGCGTTTCGTTAGAAAGTGGGCGCGGCCGTTTTCCTTGTGTAAACGGCATTCCGTCATTTTAATTCCAGCAGCCTTGGCCATCAGGTGATAAGCATACTCAATCCGGCCATAATTTCGCGGCTCGCCCAGCTCCAGATCAGCAACGCCATCAAGTTTCAATATCCAATAATCATAACCGTTGGGGGCTTTGGCCTGGCCGGATAACACATGCCCCTCTTTGTTCATTGCAATAATGGCCTTGGGCCGAGCTCCACCGGCAGAAGTCCCTATGCGAATAATATCACGCATGGCTTCTTCGTTTTCGGGATCGTTGTCGTTTAGGTTCACATCAAGGCTGGCTTGGCGCGACATAATCTTGTGAGCGAGTTGCGTGATTTCCTTGATCTCAACAGAAACGGATTTGTTCAGACCTTTTACTGTATCCGGCGCAAACTCAAGAGCCCCCATGCCTCGCTTGCCTGTATAGCATAAGCGCTCTACGGGGCTGAAAGACCTTGCATCACGTCCTTGCCTGGCCAGCCAAGCATCTATGATCGCATTCCCATATTTATCGGGTAAGACATCAGCCAGTAGCCCAGGAAGCCTTTTGAATGTATCACGATTCAGGATAGGAAAAGAAAAAACGACATCTTTGGCATTGGCAATATCCATGGTCAGCGGGGCAATATTCAGCCCCTCCTTGAGAAACTTTTGATCATATTCAAAGAACGCCAATCCCTTCTCGTTATCCCAGGCAACAGCACCGACAGATTGCCCCCAAAGGGTGATTTTGGCAACACTGTATTGCTTTACCACTTAGATTGCTCCTGAGAGGTTTGGGCTACCCTGCGGCCGGATCCCCGTTGGCGTTTCTTTCCGTGCATTTTGGCGATTTGTATAGGACTGACGGGGGCCTCCGGAATAAAGCTATCCAAAGCATCCAGACTTTCCAAAACACGAAGCACGGCGACTATGGTGCTTAATTTGGCTTGCCCTTGTTCAAGGCTCTTGATTGGGTTCAGAGATAGGTGGGTAAGTCTGGCCACGTCTTCTTGCGTGAGATTCTTGCGCAGGCGTAAAGATTTTATCCTGTCGCCCAGCTCGATGCAGATTGCCTTATCATCCAAATTTAGTATATCCATAACAGCCTTTTTTTAACCTGTTGCGCTTCATGTGCGCACATAATGATATATTATTATACTTATAATATATCATGTCAATAAAACAATCAAGGATATTAAAATACAACGATACAAAAAAAGGCTGGAAGCGCATTTTTGTATCGTAATGGTATAGTATGGTGCTTTTATGTAAGTTATTCTTAAAATGTTGCCTGTAGTTTGCTATTCCAGTATTCGATGTATGCCAAATAGCCCTTTTCAGTCGTCAAGAACCGCATGTGTTGCTCAGGGCACAATTTGTATGCAGAAACTTTTTCCAATCCCAATCTTCGTGCTTTTTCCATTCTATGATGACCGTCAATCACGTTATAGTGCCCAGGTGAAATCTCAGCCACAATGACTGGTTTCGACACGTCAACCTCTGCAAGATGGCTTTCCTTTACAATTGAAAAGTCTCTGCTGAAATCTTTAACAAGAACATCTTCATAGGTGATGCTGTTGCATTGCATATATTCAGTCAGCTTTGTGATATTAAAAACAAAGATACCATTCGGTTGACATCCACCCCGCCCTGAAGGACGAGGATTCCGGCAGGAACTATGCCACGAGGCGCAGCCCTTCGGTGGGTTCCTGCTTCACAGAGTGGCCCGACAGCGCCGACTCTCCACAGGCTGAGACGGCAAGCCCTGCCGCC
>Ga0208863_1002103_pt1 | contig 10791 bp, 11 predicted proteins | sample RifOxyD3_FD_184040 | JGI IMG/M metagenome (GOLD analysis project Ga0208863, IMG submission 184040) | Soil microbial communities from Rifle, Colorado - Rifle Oxygen_injection D3 (SPAdes) | ecosystem: Environmental > Terrestrial > Deep subsurface > Rock core/Sediment | place: Rifle, Colorado...
TAGGGCATCCCATAAGTCATCCTACAGTTGGCCGATTGTTAAAAAAACAAAATTATTCATTGAAAAGTAATAGTAAAAATAAAGAAACAAATTCCCAAAATCCTGATCGTAATAAACAGTTTAAATATATAAAAAAGCAAAAAGAACGTTATAAAAAAGAAAAATCACCAATAATAAGCATTGATACAAAGAAAAAAGAATTGATAGGCGAATTTAAAAATAATGGTAAAACATGGTGTGTAAAAGCAGAAGAAGTAAATGTTCATGACTTCGGTTCCGAAGCTGATGGCAAAGCTGTTCCTTATGGAATATACGATATAGGCAAAAATAAAGGGTATGTTTGCCTTGGGACATCATCCGATACTGCAGAATTTGCGGTAGATGTAATTGAACGTTGGTGGAAGAATAAAGGTATTATAGAATATCCAAAAGCAAAAAAGATACTTATTTTAGCTGATTCAGGCGGTAGTAACAGTTGTCGTAGCCGATTATGGAAGAAACAAATACAGGAACGATTAAGTGAACAATTTGGGTTAAACGTTATGGTTTGTCATTATCCAACCGGGTGTTCAAAATGGAATCCTATTGAACATCGTTTATTTAGCTATATAAGTATGAATTGGGCTGGGAAACCATTAACCAGTTATGAAAATATGCTGGCATATATTCAAGGAACAAACACTGTTTCAGGTTTGACTGTTGAAGCTGATTTATTAGATAAAATTTATACAAAAGGTCAAAAAGTTTCCAATAAAGAGATGAAAGATTTAAACATTAAATTTCACAAAATTTGTCCTCGATGGAATTATGTAATTAGTCCTCGTGTATCTGGTAATAAACATGAAAAATTTTATTGAAAACGGGAAGTTATTTTTTAACGGACCCTAAGTTGAAAAATTTTGAAAAAATTTCAATCATTAAGTAAAATGTATATACTTAGCCATAATATTTTAACCACAAAGAACACGAAGAAAGAACACAAAGTTCGCAAAGAAGAATTACAAAAAATATGGTTAATAAATTATAATCTTTGTGCCTCTTAGTGTAATACTTTGTGCCCTTTGTGATAAGTAGTTACAATATTTCTTTACTCTTCAGTGCTGGAAGAGGGTTTTTTTTATGTCTAAGGCATTGTAAAAAAACCACTCATTTAATTGGTCAATAATTGGTATAATATAATTTATATATCTTCTCAATATTATGTTACAAACAATAAAATTCATGAAAGGACAGGGACAAGTATGAATAAAGCCAGTATTACATCTTTAACCGAAAAAGATTTAAAAAATAAAAGAGTATTTGTCCGGGTAGATTTTAACGTTCCGCTCAAAAACAATGTCGTAGTTGATGATACACGTATCAGGGCAGCGTTACCTACAATAAACTATTTAAAAGAACATGGAGCCAAAGTTATATTAGCATCCCATTTAGGCAGGCCCAAAGGTAAAGTATCCGATGAATTCAGGCTGACACCGGTAAAGGTCCGGCTTGAAAAACTGCTCAATGAAAATGTTATTAAACTTGATGATTGTATTGGAGAAGAAGTTGAAAAAGCAATTGCAGAGGCTAAAGCAGGACAGGTTATCCTTCTTGAAAATGTAAGATTTTATGCTGAAGAAGAAAAAAATAATCCTGAATTTGCAGCAAAATTGGCAAAATTAGCTGATATATATGTTAATGATGCCTTTGGAACAGCACACAGAGCACATGCATCAACAGCAGGGATTGCATCTTATTTACCTGCTTATGCGGGTTTCCTTATGGAAAAGGAAATTACAATGTTAGGCAAAGCCCTATCCAATCCGACACGCCCATTCGTTGCCATAATCGGCGGAGCCAAGGTGTCAACCAAAATCGGGGTATTAAAAAATCTTTTAGCCATAGTTGATACTTTAATAATTGGCGGAGGTATGACTTTTACATTTCTGGAATCACAGGGACTTGGCATTGGAAAGTCGTTAGTAGAAAAAGAAATGTTAAATACAGCTAAAGAATTATTGGAAGAAGCTAAAAAACAAAATAAAAATTTACTTTTGCCTTTTGATACCGTACTGGCAGAATTACCTGAATCCACATCAATAAGTAATAAAGATGTTCCGGTTAATACACCTGTTCCTGATAATTTAATGGGAGTAGATATTGGTTCTTTAACCATAAATAATATTAAAGAGGTCTTAAAAAATGCCAAAACCGTTATCTGGAACGGCCCTTTAGGAATAACGGAAAATCCTTTATTCGCAAAAGGCACGGAAGAAATCGCCAAATATCTGGTTGAAATTACAAAAAACGGTGCAATTACCGTTGTTGGCGGAGGAGATTCGGTTGCCGTAATTGAGAAGCTGGGTTTATCAGAAGGATTTAGTCACGTTTCCACGGGTGGCGGCGCTTCACTTGAATTTTTGGAAGGAATTGAATTACCCGGCATAAAGGTTTTAAAAGACAAATAATCAATGATTAAAGATTTACTTGCTATTTATGGAAGTCCCCGTAAAGACGGGAATACGGATATTTTACTTTCACATTTTGTTAAAGGTGCTAAAGAAGCAGGATTAAATGTTGACGAAGTATTTTTAAGAAACCTGAATCTCTCGTATTGCCGGGAATGCCGTGCATGCGATAAAACAGGCTTATGTGTTATAAAGGATGATATGCATCTGTTGTATCCCAAATTTTCCCAAACTCACGCTATTGTAATTGCAGCCCCAATATTTTTTTACAATGTCCCGGCTTTGACCAAAATGATGATAGACAGGGTTCAGTGTCTCTGGGCGAAAAAATACATTTTAAAAGAAAAAATTTCTAATTTAGAATTTGAAAGAAAAGGTATATTCTTATCACTTGGAGCAACCAAAGGAGAAAAATTATTTGAAGGCACTAAATTAACCATTAAATATTTTTTTGATGCCATTGATATTAAATATTTTGATGACTTTTTTATAAGAAAAGTTGATAATAAAGGTGAAATCAATAAATATCCGGATTTATTACAAGTTGTTTATGATAAAGGCTTAGATATTTTATCTAATTAACAGATACAAGCTTTTCAATAACAAATTGTAATCCCTTTACGACTAATGCCATGCGTTTATAATCAATTTTATCAGAGGTATCTTTTTTGGTATGGTAATAAGGGTATCTAAATGGTGCGGTATCCGTTACCATTAAAGCTTTGTACCCTTCCTGCCAGAATGACCAGTGGTCAGACCAGCCTATACCGGGAATTGACGAAAAGGTTGCAACACCTTCGGAAGGAATTTTTCCTGCTTCACGAAATAATCCTACTACTTTCTGAACCAGATCTCGTGAAGAATTATCTCCGACAAATCCGATAAAATTTCCTGTGTCAGGATAAAAAAGTTTAAGAAAATCCAATGGAAAATTCTGGCTTCCTTTTTCATCAGAATAATATCCTATTGTTTCAAGACTAATCATTGCAACTACATTTTCACCACTTTCATGACAACGTTTTGCATAAACCCAACTGCCCATTTGCGGGGTAAAAGAATACGGAGGTTCTTCATTAACAAACCCAACAAAACGTAATGTTTTGGCAATTTGTTTACCATAAAAGGTTCTGGCAAGAGATAAAACGCCTGCCATACCTGAAGCATTGTCGTTTGCTCCTGGTGTATTTACCGCTGAATCATAATGTGCCCCGATAATAACAATTTCATCAGCTTTGGTGTTTCCTTTAATTTCAACCTCAAGATTATAATATTTTTTTTTATTTATAAGATATTCCTGTTTCTTAACATTATAGCCCATTGTTTCGAATGATTTTGTCAAAAAATCAACTGTTTCACAAAGTTTTTCATATTTTATGGAATTGCGTTCCCCGATATTGACGGAAATTTTTTCAATATCCGTTCTAAGTTCTGCTTCCATCTCCGGGATGGCTTCACTTATATCATGAGCATTTGCTCCGGGCATCCGAAACATAAACATCCAGACAAATATAATGGAAATAAATATGAATGAGACAAATACTGCAATTGAGACAAAAACTATCTTTGATGAAATTAAGATTTTGGCAATAATAAACGCTCCTTTTTTTATCAAACGTTTAAAGTATATGTATTATACATATTATTATAAATATTTATTATTGTTAAGTTGTCTGTTCCATTTTCTGAGAGTATCGGAATCATTAAGAAATTTTGTTAATTTTTCGTCAGTTAAATCGTCATCAACATAATTATTTTTATACCTGTCCAAAAAGTCTAAAAAATTGTAAATATTTATTTTAGACCCTTTTGGCAATGAAGAATGCCATACATTAAAAAAATTTTGAAATTCATTTATTTCTTCGTTATATTTTTTAATATAATAATTTATTTCTGTATATTTTTTTAAATAGTATTGTATATTATCTGAATTATCCAATGAAATATCACAATTTTGTTTAATAAAATCAACATGATCATGCATCCAGTGTATCTCTCCATCTTCATACTCACGAAATGGAAATAGCCGGCATGTTATAGGTTTAAAATCATTTATTTTGCAAATATTTTCAGAAAGAAAAATACAGTTTGAGTTAGTTAATTTCATTAAAAACTGAATATATCTCCCGCCAAACCGGTCAGGTCTGGTGACAACTAATGTAAAATCTCTGGGATTTAACCCTGTTTTACGTTCTATTCGCCAAATATCAAAAGGGGTAATATTAATTGTAAATCTACAACATTTACCACACTTACAGCATTTTAAGCTTAACTCTTTAAGAATATTATTCATTTTTCAATTATATCAGTAATGAATATTTAAATAAGTTATCAAGATACTTATAATTTTATCAAAGAATTAGTGAGGGGAAAAAATTATCAGTTTTTTTAATTCTCCGAATAATGTTACCACCATGAGAAACGAAGTGCCGTAATAGCCACTTCCATAAAAATAATTTTTCAGGTAATATATATATATAATTCAAAGCTTAAAAGGACAGTATTATGTTTAAGTATATTATTAAACGTCTCCTTCAAATGATACCGTTACTTATTATTATTTCGCTTATCGCCTTTGGAATAATCAGAATTGCAGAAGTATATGCCGGAGCAGATCCATTAGCTCAATTAAAAATGAATCCCGCGACAACGGCCCAGACAATCCAGAGAGAAAAATTACGTTTAGGGTATGAAACGTCTTATACGGAAAAAATCAAATTAACAGAACCTCAATATACGTTAAAACAGGGCTTTACATTTTTCATTCAAAAACCGGTAGAAGGGTCAATAACAATAAAAGCAAGTAACGGTAACCTGCTTTTACCGGTAGAACCTTTAGCAGGAGAGTATAAACTGGATAATGATGTTCTTACTTTTAATCAGGAAGATTCGACTTCATCCGTAATTATTAATTATAAATCCAAAGATGGAGCAGAACAGGAAATAGTAGATTTAACTTCAAATACTTATATTTTAAATAAACAACCATTACCGGATGCTCCGGTAACAATTAAAAAAAATAACGGTAAAGAATTCAAAAAAACAACCATTCGAGCAGAAACATACATTTTGAAAAATAAAACTCTTTACTTCAATAATTCAGCTATTTCTAAAGAATTAGAAATTCAATACACTACCCCAAACTCGTGGTATATACGTTATTTAAGCTGGGCAAAAAGTTTTATACAGGGCGATATGGGACAATCGTATTATTTTAAAACAGATGTAAATGGTTTAGTTGCGGAGAGACTGGCAAATACTCTCGTTTTAAGTATATCTACTATCTTTTTAACCTGGATTATTGCCATTCCGCTTGGTATTTATCTGGCAGTAAAACAATATTCATGGATAGACCAGATTTGTTCCTCATTATCCTATTTTTTCATGGGCTTTCCTGATTTTTTCCTTGCCATTTTACTTTTACTTTTAGCGGGGGCAACAGGATGGTTCCCTATAACAGGTATGACAAGTCCGACAAATAATAATATGGTTATGGTGGATAAAATCTTCCAGGGGACATACCAGCATGATATAAACGACAAAATTTCACCACAACATCAGGAAATGGATAAAACAGTAGCTGCCCAGGCAGAAAAATCTCAATTTGTAAATAGTATAATTTCAGATATTAATTTGGAGTTAAGCGTTGAGCAACCGGCTATATCAGATATTACAACTCAAAGATTAGTTGAAGATATTCCAAAAGTTCAGGGTTTTTCTCCTGCTTTATTAGGAAAAGTTACTTCAATAAAAGAAGGTACTACTATGACAAGGGACATGGCAAAAGAAATAAGAGTCGAACTTATAAAACAAAACCCATTTTCTTTTAATAAAAAATTAAGTTATATATTACAGCATTCCGGTAATTTAATTTATCATTATTTAGCCAACATTCCCGATGTTTTATATCATTTATTTTTACCAACACTTACTCTGGCAATTATAAGCGTTGCATCTTTACAACGCCGGATGAGAGCAAATCTTTTAGATGTGTTAAATGATGAATATATACGCACTGCCCGGGCAAAAGGGCTTTCTGAAAATGTTGTTATATATAAACATGCGGTAAGAAATGCAATTAATCCGATAATTACTTTGTTAGGCTTTGAATTTGCAAGTCTTTTAAGCGGAGCGGCTTATGTTGAAATAATATTTACGTGGCCCGGGTTAGGTCAAATGATGCTTGAAGCAGTCCTTGGCTCAGACCTGAACCTTGTAATGGCAGGACTGGTTATTGGTGCATTAATGCTTCTGATGGGTAATCTTTTGGCTGATTTGTTACTTGCATTAGTTGACCCGCGTATTAAATTAGAGGCATAATTATTAATACTTATTTTTTAAAGTAAAAAAAATGTTTGGTGATATTAATTTTCCCAGCACCTTAATAATTACGATTCTTTTGGGACAATTGGAACTTCTTTAGGGGAAAGCGGAACTTCAATTATTTTATTTTCTTCTTCCAACTCCACCTGTAAAATATTTTTCAAAACTATATGTCCGACCACTTTCCCTTTACCCTGTTCTGTCTGTATACTGCTACCAATTTCCGGCATTTTTGATTTCATTTCTTCATAAAAACTTTGTTCATAATTAAGACAACACATTAGTCTTCCACAACAACCCGATATTTTACTGGGATTTGGAGGCAGATTCTGGTCTTTTGCCAATTTTAAAGTTATAGAAGAAAATTCTTTTAAAAAAGCACTGCAGCATAATTCTCGTCCACAAGGACCAATTCCGCCGATAAGGCTAGCTTCATCCCTGACCCCGATTTGTCTTAACATAATTCGTGTGCGGCGAAAACTTGCAGTAAGGTCTTTTAAAAGAATTCTAAAATCAACATATCCATTAGCAGAAAAATAAAATGTAAGCCGGCTAAAATCAAAACTATATAAAGTTTTAATCAATTTCATGGGCAAATTATGAAATGCAATTTTTCCCTTACAAATACTATAAGCCTTTAATTCCTGTTGTTCTTTATCAATTAATTGTTTATAGTCCCCTTCTGTAGCAACACGTATGAATTTAACCGTTGAAATTTTCCCCTTTTCTATTAAAAGGTTGGAAGGTAAAATTATACTCTGACAACAATCTATTCCATCTTCAAATTCATAAACTATATAGTCACCGTAAATAATATCTATATTTTCAGGCTCAATTAATCTTAATTCCCCATCTCTGATGCGTACGCCTACTTTTGCCAAATTTTAATACCTCTACTAATCATTTATTTAGTAAATATAAAAACACAACTTCCAGTTTTGTAATGTTCCCTGCATTCGCGAGGACTGGAATGCCATTAAAGAATAAATTAATCTTTTACTGCAGATATTTTTAGTATACACAAGTATTGACTTAAGGTCAATACATTATTAGACATCGAATGAACGAAGAATTGGTCAGTATCTTATAGATAAAATTGTGCTAAAAATGGTAAAAAATCAATGCCGTCTTAAATTACTTCCTCTTCACTACTCACTCCCCCACTATTCACTAATTTGGAACTCCCGCCAAAAGCAGGCTTAACGCCAGTAGGGAACGGTCGCGACCGTTCCCTACTCATCAGCAGGATTATAAGTTAATCTGGTCTGATTAGACCCATCTGCATTCATTACATAGATTTCATATCAATCTTAATCTTGTAACTTTATGGTCAAAAATAACTTTTTCAGTTTCAAAATCAAGTTTCATTCTCCATGCCTGCATGGTTTTTGCTCCAATAATTACCTCTTCTGCTAAATTTGGTAAAATCATAAATTCGTCTGAAAACCTATAACCATCTATCCAAAAATTTAAAGTTACTCGTTTATCTGCAATAATTTTTGCTCCTTGTTCTGCCATTTCAAATTCCATAGGTTGCGGAAGCGGTGTAACTATTTCTAATTTTTCCGCTACATCCGGTTTGATATGTGAATAAGTTGCTCCACTATCAAAAAGAGCTAAAACTTTTTTACTCCCTTTTGAACCTTCCAATTCAATTTCTTGCTCAATTACACTCATGTTTGTTCTCCTTTTATTTATATTATACCACAAGAAGGCGAGGGCACGTGCCCTCGCCTTCTTTCATTTAACGGTTGCGGTTACTGAGCGGACTCGAAGTAAAATTACTTTCTCTTCACTTTCTCCTCAATTCGTAATTTATACCTCATCCTCAATCCTTCTCCGACTTTAGTTTAGAGTTTTGAGTTAGAGGGTGAGGTGGGAGTAGGGTGAGGTTTAATACAGCCAAAAGGAGACTTAACGCCAGCTTGGGAGAAAGTCCTCAGCAGAATTATTAGTTAATCTGGTTTGATTCGTTCCATCTGTATTATTTATAGAATAAAAAGTATTATTTGTGTGTGGCTGTTGTTTTTATTGGATGTAAAGTCTGATGTTTTGCAATAAGTTGACGTACAACAGGAACTAATTGCACTGGAATTTCGATTGTCGTTTGTGTTCTGTCTTCATAAGCAGCATCATCTTCTATTAAAGCTTCATCTTCAGTTTGATTTTCATAATGAGTAAGAACTTTTTTTATTTTTTCTTCATCCCATCCTTTGGGAAATTTATTTTTTTTCATTTTTTCTTTTGCCTCCTACGTTTATATGCAATTAAGGGTTTGCCTTTTAATTCAAATGCTGTTATAACAAAAACACTTTTTGAGATTGAATCCGGAACATAAATAATACGAAGATATCGACCTTTAAGTGTTTGTCCTATAGCTACCCGTGAACCTTCTCTGCCTGAACGATCTTCTCCCGGTGTTAATAAAACTTCTTCAACCTCGTTCTCAGAGACATTGTGGTTATAAATATGTGGTAACTCTGTTTCTGTATCAATATAGTAACGAATATTCATAAATTATATTATATACAAATTCTTGGTTTTTAAACAATATGTTTTGATAAAATTTAGAATTGTTGAGGATAATAGCGGGGTCCCGCCAAAAGGAGGCTTAACGCGACCAGCTTGGGTTCACATCATCGGAGAATTATTAGTTAATCTGGTCTGATTAGAACCATCTGCATTCATTACATAGATTTCATATCAATCTTAATCTTGTAACTTTATGGTCAAAAATAACTTTTTCAGTTTCAAAATCAAGCTTCATTCTCCATGCCTGCATGGTTTTTGCACCAATAATTACTTCTTCTGCTAAATTTGGTAAAATCATAAATTCATCTGAAAATCTATAACCATCTATCCAAAAATCTAATCTCACAGCTTTTGTGGCTTCCATTGAATCTTCTTTATTGGCTGTTGCAAATATAAGAGGCTGTGGTAAATTTTCAAGCATTCCTAACCCTTCAGCCAAATCCGGTTTGATATGTGAATATGTTGCTCCACTATCAAAAAGAGCTAAAACTTTTTTACTCCCTTTTGAACCTTTCAATTCAATTTCTTGCTCAATTACACTCATGTTTGTTCTCCTTGATATTGATTATTGGATTTTATAATTTTATTATATCATATTAGCCAAAGGTGAAAACCGCTCATTTGCTCGCCATGAATGAAAGAAGGCGAGGATATATATCCTCGCCTTCAATTACTTTCTACTCACCAAATCAAACTCCCGCCAAAAGCAGGCTTAACGCGACCAGTTTGGATGAAAATTATTAGCACTATTATTGGTTAATCTGGTCTGATTAGTCCCATCTACATTCATTACATAGATTTCCCAATGACCATCCCGTTGTGACATAAAAGCAATTTTACTTCCATCTGATGCCCATGTTGGATAGCCATCCAAAGCATTATTATTAGTTAATCTAATTTGATTACTTCCATCAGCATTCATTACATAGATTTCATCATTGCCATCCCTATTTGAGTCAAAAGCAATTTTACTTCCATCTGGTGAGTACATTGGCCATTCATTAATTGATGAATTAATAGTTAATCTGGTTTGATTAGTCCCATCTATATTCATTCCATAAATTCCCCAATTACCATCCCTGTTTGAGTAACAAGCAATTTTACTTCCATCTGGGGACCACCTTGGTCCATAATTCTCAGGATTATTAGTTAATTTAGTTATATTAGTTCCATCTGTGTTCATTATATAGATGTTTCTATTACCATCCCTCTCTGAGCTAAAAGCAATTTTACTTCCATCTGGGGACCAAATTGCTCCAGTGTCTCTCCCAGAATTATTAGTTAATCTAATTTGATTACTACCATCTAAATTCATTACATAGATTTCATCATTGCCATCCCTATTTGAGTCAAAAGCAATTTTACTTCCATCTGGGGACCAAGATGGATACCAGTCATTAGCAGGATTATTAGTTAATCTGGTTTGATTACTGCCGTCAACATTCATTGTATAGATTTCATAATTACCATCTCTATTTGACGTAAAAACAAT
>Ga0208863_1002108_pt1 | contig 10749 bp, 9 predicted proteins | sample RifOxyD3_FD_184040 | JGI IMG/M metagenome (GOLD analysis project Ga0208863, IMG submission 184040) | Soil microbial communities from Rifle, Colorado - Rifle Oxygen_injection D3 (SPAdes) | ecosystem: Environmental > Terrestrial > Deep subsurface > Rock core/Sediment | place: Rifle, Colorado...
CGGCACTATCTATCATCTGGTTGTAGCCTATGACAGCGGGACTGTTCCTGATTCTACCAATCACATGGGTATATATGGAACTGTTCCACAAATGGGAATGACTTCTTTTGATGAAACAAAAGATACTTATTTGACTGTTTTAGAAAGTACAAACGGGGGGACGACTTGGACTGATAAAATATCCCAGCCTATGTATATCATAGAAGGCGGGGTAGAAGAAGGCAGTGTTTATTTTAAAGCCACTTCTGATTTAAAGGTTTATAGTAATAACTATTTGGGCGAGATAATAACTATTCGAAATACCGACAAGACATTAAAGAGGATTTCGTTTAGAGTTAAAGCCAATACTGCATCCCCGGAAGATCATTTATATGCGGTTTTAGAAGATGTTACCAACCATAATGAGATTGAAGCAGTAAAGCTTGTGGATAAAAATAGCGCAAGCACATCTTTTCAGTGGTATTCAGCGGATTTTACAACGCCAAGAACTTTAAAGCTGGATACCTCTTACAGGATATATTTAAAATCTCCAAGTTCAACAAGCTCAAAATATTATTCTCCATACAGGGTTGAAGGCTATAATCAGGTTTACTGGGATGCCGATCAGTTGACATTTGACGGTACAAATTCTGTTTACACCGAAAATATTGCGGGGGCCGGATGGGATGAAAGTTTTCCAAGATACGATATTTTGTGTTATTTCTCGGATGTAACTTATGCGACAAGCGGTGAATATACTTCGATGATCCTTGATGCAGGAGCCGCGGCATCTTTTAGTTCAATATCCTGGACTCCTACAGATCAAATGTTATTTACTTCCTTGAAAATTCAAATTGCTTCAAGTAATAGTGAATCAGGACCGTGGAATTTCTATGGTTCAGACGGTACCACTACCGGGTATTATGCAAATGCGTCCGGAGAAATAATAAATGCGCAGCACAGCGGTAAAAGGTATCTGAAGTATAAAGCCGTATTTTCCACATCCGTGAGCGGAAATACCCCTGCATTGGGAAGTGTTTCGATAAATTATACGGCAAGAACAATGCCCGGGACAGATTTGCAGACTTTGTGTTATCCCGTTCCTTATTCACCTTCAAACGGTAACATGTCTATAAGTTATATTCTCGCGTCAAATAGCATGGTAACCATAAAAATTTATTCTGCGTTAGGAGATTTGGTGCGTACTTTTAACTATGAGGCCGGAGTTGAGGGCGGAAAGGGTGAAGTTAGCGGGTACAGCAACAAAGTAACCTGGGATGGCAAAAATGGAAGCGGAATGGGAATATCCAGCGGTGCTTACTTCTTGCATGTTGTTGCAGAACCTTCAGACGGCACTGCAAAACTTATAGAAAAAAGAAAAATAATGGTGCTGAGGTAAATGAAAAAATTAATTATTGTATACATACTGATTTTAGTAAGCCTCGGGTATTCTTATGAATCAGCCGACAATAGCGGCGGATTTTTAGGTGAATACCTGTCTTCTTTTGGAAGCAGTGCAAGGATGCTTTCTCTGGGTGGAGCGTCTTCCGGGCTGACAAAAGATGCATCTTTGTCATATTCAAATCCGGCAAGTATTGCGGATGTTGTAAGTAAACAAATTTCTGTTTTTTATGCTCCGCTTTTTACGGGTGTATCGTTTAATTGTATCAGTGTCGGATATCCGATTGCGGATGGTTCAGTCTTAGGCATCTCCAGGGTTTCATTAGATACAGGCACCATTGACAGGACGGATAGTAATGGAAATTTGAACGGCGCCGGCACTGTTAATGAAGCCAGTTATATTTTTAGTTATTCCCAGCAAATATCCCCGTTTCTGTTTCTTGGCGCAAATCTTAAGATTGCTGCTATCACAATAGATATATATTCCGCCATAGGATATGGAGTTGATGTTGGAGCCATTGTAAAGCCTCTGCCTTTTTTAACATGCGGCGTGACAATTCAAAATCTCCTGGTTCCCCGGATCACTTTGAGCCGGGAAGCGGAAAGTTTTCCTACAAATTTAAGGTTAGGCGCGGCTTACGAACTTTTACCGGGACAACTTACTTTGGTTTCCGATGTTATGTTCATGAATGTTCTACCTGACGGCAGCAAGTATTCGGACGGATACAAAATGGCGATCCGCTGGTTTGAAGGCGCAGAATATAAGTTAGTGGATAACATATGTGTCAGAGGCGGGATAAATTATAAAGAAATTACTACAGGGTTTGGATATGAGACCAAGGATTTTGGTATTGATTATGCCGTAGGTTTTCATTCGCTTGGAATAAGCCACATGGTAAGCTTGACTGTAAGATTCGGGATGCTGCTAGCTGAATCCGAAAGATGGATCGTACAAAAGGAAAAAGAAGTTAACTTTAGATTCTATTTTAGCAGGGCACTAAAAATGTATAATGAAAAGAATTATAACAAGGCAAGAGAAGAAATAGTTTTGGCCAAACAAATCATACCTGACAGCCAGGAAGCGGCTGATTTACTGGCCCAAATGGATAATGTAGAAAAAGCCACAAAAGCCAGAAGTATTATTGAAAAAGCATTTGAGGACCTGGATACGGGTAAGGAAACTGAAGCAAAAGAAAAATTGGCAGAAGCAAAGCAATTAGATCCTTCGATTATCGCCAAGCTGGAAGATGAACTCCTGAAAAAAGCGGACGAATTAAGCAATGATAAAAAATATGAAGAAAGCAAAAAAACAGTCGGAAGGGTGTTGTTTGTCAATCCTGATAGTACGTTCGCGCAGGAACTATTTGAACAATTACAGTCTATAATGGAGTTTGTAAAATGAGAAAACTTGGTATTGCTGCGGTTATTTTATCATTATTTTATTTGAATGTGTTTGCAGATCAGACCTCTGATGTTTATTTTCATAGAGGCATACAGAAGTATTTAAAGAAAAATCTTGACGGCGCGATAGTTGATGTAGAAAAAGCCATAAGCTTGGGGTCAACCGAAAAAAAAGTATCGGCATTTCTTGTTAAAATGCTTCTGGAAAGAGGAGTTGTGCTGTTTAAAAATAAACAGTATCAGGATGCGCTGGAATATTTTGAAAAAGCAAAGAAATACGATCCGGAAAATAAAGAAATAGAAAGTGTTATTGAAAATGTATCAGAAAAATTAAAACCGGTTGCATCTCCGGTCTCAGCTGTTACTTATGAAAGAGTGGTTGTACAGGATACGGTAACGCTTGATTTGTTGAAATCCGTTCAAAATCAACAGGATAAACTTATAGGTGCCATTACAAAACCGAATGAACTAATAAGGCAGATACTTGCAAAATCTGATACTGAAAGAAAAGAACTTATAAATATGCTTGATAAGAAAAATGATTCAATGGTGGAGACAATAAAATCAATAGTGTTTTACGGCGCGGTCGGATTGATTGTTGTAATAATCATCGTGGTTGGGCTGATTTATTTCGTTTCTGTAAGAAGTTCTTTAAGAAGAGAAGCGATAATGATGAAACAGCAGGAAGCTATCTTAAATGTAATGATGCAGCAGCAGGTAGCATTATCGCAAGGATCCTCTCTTTTGCGGTTGTCTGACGGAATGCAGTCTTCGGGAGGATTTGTAACTCCAAGATTGATGTTGAATGATCCGAATCCCAGGGTGAAAGCCAAAGCTATAGAAATAGTGGATGCGCAAATGATCAGTGAAAAAGAAAATCCTGATGTAGCCGAAAAAATATTAAAAGAATTTTTAGAGGATAAAAATAACCGTGTAAGGGCAAATGCCGCAAAAGCACTTTTTAGATATAAACCCGAAATGGCATTAGAGACCATAAAAGAGATGTTTAAAAGCAATGATAAATGGATGCAAATAAGCGCTGCTTGGGTTTTAGGCGAGTTGGAAGGATCTAATGAAGCGGCAGAGATTTTACTTGATAATATAGGCGCTTTGGAAGAAAGTCATTATAAGCAAAGAGTGATTAAGTCTTTAACGAAATTAAACCAATCAGAAAATTCATTACCCGATGAAACTCAAAAGAAAATCAAGAAGGCCATAGAAAAAATCAGTAAAGATATAACAATTCAGACAGTGTAAATATCCATATGGTCAGATCACTCCTTATCTTGCTCGGAATAAAAGGTATGTTTTGTGTAATTTTATAAAATTTACAACTAAAATGTTTTGAAATAGCCGGATTACTTTTAGAAAGAATATTGTCGTTAAGCATGGGGAAAATTGGAGGAAAATATATGAATAAAATGAAAGCAGCTGTAATTCACGGACCTTTTGATTTACGCATAGAAAAAATAAATATACCAAAGATTGATAATGACAGTTTGTTGATAAAAGTAAAAGGCTCAAGTATTTGTAGTTCGACTGATTATCATATATATGACGGCAGCTATTTAAAATATAATCAATCGATAAAAACTCCTCATGTTTTTGGCCACGAATTCAGCGGGCAGGTAGTTAAGACCGGAAAAAACATCAAAAAATATAAAATTGGAGACAGGATTGCCTTAGGATGTAAAATTGGAGGTATGGATGGTGCAGGATTTTCGGAATACTGCAGGATCTACCCTTCCCGGATGTTTTCAATGGATGTATTAAAAAAGAATCTGAATTATGAAGAAGGTGCGTTACTTGAGCCGCTATACGGTGTACTGGCTTCTGCTTATTCTTCCGAGATAAGGCCTGCCGATAAAGTTTTAATTTTAGGTGCAGGTACAATAGGGCTGCTTCATTTACAGGTTGTAAAAAACATGCTTGCCGGAGAAATTATTGTGGCGGATGTATATGAAAACAGGCTTAAAAAGGCAAAAGAATTAGGGGCTGATTTAGTTATAAATACAAAAGAAAAGGATTTAACCGGGACGGTAAGAAAATACTGCAATGAAGTGGATTTGATTATTGATGCGGCAGGAACTGATGACCCTGGACTTTTCAACATAACTATAGAATTGTTAAAAGCAAATGGAAGATATATGGTTTACGGACATGCAACAAAACCTTCTCAGGTAAATATGATAAGAATAGCTTCTAAGGGCGTTAAAGTTGTTGGGGTTGCTTACGCGCATGATAGAATGATCCAGCTCGGAAATAAACTGGTTTCTGAAGGCAGGATTAATCTTAAAACCCTCATAACGCACCGCATTAAACTCGATGATTTGGAAAAAGGCATTAAGAAATGCAATCAGGAGAAAGATAAAGTTATAAAAATGATGGTAAAGTTTTAGTAAGGGAAATAATTGAATCAGGATACTGTCTGCGAAAGAGTAAAAAATGAAATTTAATAAAATATCGAAATACTTCTTATTCTCAATTATAATAGTATTCTTCCTGGTTGTTCTTTATTATATAATTGTGATATTTAAAGCAAGAATAGATACGCCTTTAATTATTGAAAAAGCTTTGAAAGAAAGTAATATAACTTTGAAGGTTAGTGATCTAAATAAATGGCAACTGGATGCATTACTGGCAGTTGAAGATCCGGATTTTTATAAGCATAACGGTGTAGATATTAAAACTCCGGGTGCGGGACTAACGACAATTACCCAGGGTCTGGTTAAGAAATATTATTTTGTTTCTTTTAAACCGGGTATAGCTAAAATAAAGCAAACTTTGATTGCCTTGTTCGCTCTAAATCCTTTGGTCTCAAAAGACGATCAGTTAAAACTATTCATAAATAATATAAATCTTGGTAATATTGACGGTAAAGAAGTTCTTGGATTTGACAATGCGGCAAAAGTGTATTTTAAAAAATCTTTTAATAAGCTGACCAAAGACGAATATCTTTCAATAGTTGCAATGATAATAGCGCCTGAAACTTTTAATATAATCAAAAACCCGAAGGCTAATGCTAAAAGGACTGAAAGGATAAGAAAAGTTGTTTCCGGAGAGTATAGGCCAAAAAGCCTTATGGATATATATTATGGTGAATTGGACAAAGAAGAACAAAAAGGTCTTGCTCCAGCATCATATTATCCTTCATTGTACAGATAAAATCAAGATAAAATCAAAGGTTTACAAAAAGTAATATTTTTGCTAACATAACAGGAAAGTAATTTGAGTGGGCTTATGATTATCTTTGGCCCGAAAAAAGAGAGGTAATATATGTTTGACAGGTTTCTTCCGAAAGAATATAATTTTTTTGGTTTACTTGAAAAACAGGCGGATTACGCAGTAGAGGCGGCTAAAATATTCAAAGAAGCCGTTGTGACCGGCTCTATGAGCGAAGAAACATTAAACAAAATGCAAGAGGTAGAGCATCAGGGAGATGACGTTACTCACTCCATACTTGATCAGCTGGATAAGACTTTTATAACACCTATAGACAGGGAAGATATCCATGCTCTTGCTAAGGAGATGGATGACATCACTGATATGCTCTGTACTATATCCAGCAGGATGAGAATCTATAAAATATCCAAAGTTGATAAACATCTTGTGGAATTTGGTTCTATAATTGAAGAATCCGTCCTTGGCGTGCTTTGTGCGATCAAGGGCCTTCGCGACCTGAAAAATGTCAAGACAATATTAAAGGCTTGCGTGGAAGTTAACAGGCTGGAGAATGCCGGTGACAAAAAGCGAGATGAGGCACTTGTAGAACTCTTTGAAACTGAAAAAGATCCTATTGCAATAATTAAATGGAAAGAAATTTATCAGGAAGCAGAGACTGTCCTCGACATTTGTGAGGATGTTACCAATATTGTAGAATCCATATTAGTGAAGAACGCTTAACAATGACGATATTTATTATTTTTCTGATACTGCTTGCGCTTGCCTTTGATTTTTTAAACGGTTTTCACGACTCGGCAAATTCTATTGCCACTGTTGTTTCTACCAGGGTTCTATCCCCCCGTTATGCTGTAATTTGGGCTGCTTTCTTTAACTTCGTTGCGTTTCTTTTTTTTGGTTTGCATGTTGCTAATACTATTGGAAAAGGAATAGTTGATATTAATGTAGTAGATCAATATGTTATTTTTGGAGCACTGATTGGAGCCTGCGGCTGGAATATTATAACATGGTATTTTGGTCTGCCTACGAGTTCTTCTCATTCTCTGATTGGAGGTCTCATAGGTGCCGGAATGGTAAAGGCTGGTCCCGGTGCGCTTGTAATGAGCGGTATAATGAAAACCGTTGCTTTTATTGTAATTTCTCCTCTTGTTGGGATGATTCTCGGGATTTTAATAGGTCTTATTGTTTACTGGGTTTTTAGAAAGAGCATACCTTCAAAAATTGATAATATATTTAGAAAAGGGCAGCTGGTTTCTGCTGCGCTTTATAGTATGGGTCACGGCGGAAATGATGCTCAAAAAACAATGGGTATTATTGCAAGTCTGCTTTTTAGCGCTAAAATATTAACCGGGGAGTTTTATATTCCTTTTTGGGTGATAATTTCCTGCAACGGGGCCATAGCATTAGGTACTATGTTTGGCGGGTGGCGTATTGTAAAGACTATGGGACAGAAAATATCAAAACTTAAACCTGTTGACGGGTTTTGCGCAGAATCAGGTGCAGCAGTTACCTTGTTTGTTTCTTCTGCTTTTGGTATTCCGGTAAGTACAACACATACAATAACCGGAGCAATTGTCGGAGTCGGTTCATTAAAACGCATGAGCGCTGTTCGCTGGGGAGTTGCAGGGAATATAGTATGGGCCTGGTTATTGACCATTCCCTGCTCTGCTTTAATCTCGATAGTCGCTTATCTTCTTATAAAGCCAAAATTATTTTAAAAGTACAAAAAGAATAAAAGCAATTATGCAAGGTTGTTTAATGGCGGAAGTGAAATATTTTTCAAAAGTGTAATCAGTGGAATCTTTTTCAAAAAGGAGGAGAAAGGCATGAAAAGAGCAGGGTTATGTTTTGCGGCGGTAATGTTGTTTGCGGTTTATTCTTTTGCTGAGGAGGCAAAACCGGCAGGAGAGGGGGTAAACAAGGAAGGTCTTAAAAAAGTGGAGTTAATAGGAGAGAAGAATATGACAACGGGTGAAGTAAAAGCAAAAAAAACAACGGCAACAATCAAAACGAATATGGGAAATATTGTAATAGAACTGTTTGCGGATAAGGCGCCAAAAACAGTCGCCAATTTTGTAAAATTAGCGGAAAAAGGATTTTATGACGGGGTCATATTCCATAGAGTAATACCGAAATTCATGATACAAGGCGGAGATCCTACCGGTACGGGAAGAGGCGGACCGGGCTATGCCTTTGATGATGAGTTTAACCCTTCTTTAAAACACAGTGAAGCCGGAATGCTTTCTATGGCAAACTCAGGACCGAATACTAATGGTAGCCAGTTTTTCATTACCGTAGCTCCAACTCCCTGGCTTGACGGGAAACATGCTATATTTGGAAAAGTAATTGAAGGGATGGATCTGGCAATAAAAATGTCAGAAGCAGCCACTTTACCCGGGGACAGGCCAAAAGACAAGATAGTAATGGAAAAAGTTACAATAAATACCCAAAATTCTAAATAAACAATGTGTATGTGTATAACAAATTGAAATTGATTTCTTAATAGAATTTTGGGATTGATGACACGGATGGAAAAAGAGATGTCACTGATAAAACAAAAGTAATTGACTAATAAAAAGAGCCTGCATAGAAACAGGCTCTTTTTAATTAATTATTGTTTAAACCGGATAAATTATCTCAATGCGGATTTTCTTCATCTTTGATACATCAGGGATCTCTGCTTTTTCTACCCGCTTGCCGTTTATTTTTATAAGCTTATTTTTTAAAGAAGGTTTCCGGCTGATTTCTATGGTTAGAGGAATCTTTACAAAATCTTTCCAGCTTTTTTTGCAGTGGATTATTCTCTTAAAGGTCAGGGTATTCTTAAGTTCTTTCGGTAGACGGGGTTCTATTTTCAGGTCAGGTTGTTTTGAATCATGAAGGGCAAGCTTGACTCCTGCTACCCTTTGAAAGAACTCAACGATCCAGTCTACGGTACCTGATAATCCAAAATACATGGCTTTGCCGAAATGAGGATCCTCCGGGTCTGAGACATAAGAAGTACAGGTTGTCTCAAAAGGGCCTGCCAGACTCTCGTCCCTTAATGCCGAGATTATTGGTTTAAACTGCTTCCAGGCAGTGTTTTCTTCTCCTTCTACTCCCAGGCGGAAGTAGTGCATGAAAAGCTGCGCGTGATGATATTCCCCGTTCTCCGCGGTTCCGACCGGTAATATCCCCATACGGCCCGCGTAATCCAATGACCTCTGATTATTTCCTATAGGAGTGGTGAAAAGCACCAGTCCGAGCCGGTCCCGGTAAAAAAGTGTGTCCATTGTCCGGAGAAGTTTCTTTATCATGTCGTTTGCGCCTTCCGAGCATTTCAAGGCCGAAAGCCTGAGCAGTCAGCTCTCTCCGGTTCAATCCGTCGTAATCCCGGCCTTTCATAGAGCCGAGAGTATAACCCGTCTCGCCTTTTTTATAAGCAGGAACTTTTCCGTTTAACTTTAATTCATGAATGGCGCTGATAAAAGCTGCGGGAAAATCCCCTGTCCCGTCTTCCCATCCGAATTTTATTATATTTTCCCGGAGCCGGCCGGCAAAGGCCACGGCCCGTTCTTGCCAGGCGGCATCATCGGCCAGCAGTTCCGGATAGGTGGAGAGCTGGTCGAAACAGGAGGCGCAGGAGGTGACAATCGGCGTCGTGCCGTTGCCAAAGGCCGCGATGTTCTTGCGGGCCAGCCGGCGACCCTCCGCCAGATTGCCGGCGGCAATCGCCGCGCCGCCGCAACAGGTCTGGCTGGCCGGAACGCCCGGCAGCGTGCCGCTCGCCCCTTTTATTAAGGAATCCATGGCCTGGCCGATCTCGGGCTGCAGATGGTTGGCCAGGCAGCCGACAAAATAGCTTGTTGCCGCATCGGTTCCCGGCCGGGTTCTCGCCTTGGCCAACCCTTCAATATAGCCCCGGGCCGCCGGCTGCAGACCGGCGAAATCGATGGCGGTCAGCCGCAGGCGCAGGCCGCTTTCCTCCGGCAGCCTGGGAACGAGCAGGCGGTTGAGGGCCTCGCCGGCGGCGGCCAGGCCGGCGAGCAGGCCCGGCGCGGCTATGGCCCGGCGGGCCAGATACTGCAGGAAAGAGTGGCCGGTGAATCTGGAGAATTCGGCCCGGGCCGCGATAATCCGGGCCGGGGTGTCCAGGCCGCGCGGGCAGGCGTCTCGGCAGGCTCCGCACAGCAGGCATTTCGAGAAAATCTCCTCAAAGACCGCAGTCCGTTCGGAGCGGGCCAGGTTGTCCAGCAACTGGTGGCGGCCGCGGGCCGTGAACATCTCGCGGCCGGTGATCTGATAGACCGGACAGACCGTGGTGCAGGTTCCGCATTTTACGCAGTCGTTCACCCGCGCCCCCCCCTATGATGATGCCGCCGGCCCGGTCCGCGGCCTCAGGCCGCCGGCCGGTCCGGCTGACCGTTCCAGAGCAGAAAGGCCTTGATGAATTGGTCGAGATTGCCGTCGAGCACGGCATCGACGTTGCCCACTTCATGGCCGGTCCGGTGATCCTTGACCAGGCGGTACGGTTGCAGAACGTAAGACCGGATCTGGCTGCCCCAGCCGATCTCCTTCTTGTCGCCGTGTAGTTCCTGCTGCTGTTCGGTCTGCAGGGCCTGTTCCCATTTATAAAGCCGGGCCCGCAGCATCTTCATGGCCATGTCTTTGTTCCGGTGCTGGGAGCGTTCGTTCTGGCACTGCACCACGATATTGGTCGGCAGATGGGTGATACGGACTGCGGAGCTCGTCTTGTTGACATGCTGGCCGCCGGAGCCGCTGGCTCGATAGGTGTCGATCCGCAGATCC
>Ga0208863_1002109_pt1 | contig 10748 bp, 17 predicted proteins | sample RifOxyD3_FD_184040 | JGI IMG/M metagenome (GOLD analysis project Ga0208863, IMG submission 184040) | Soil microbial communities from Rifle, Colorado - Rifle Oxygen_injection D3 (SPAdes) | ecosystem: Environmental > Terrestrial > Deep subsurface > Rock core/Sediment | place: Rifle, Colorado...
CGCTACGCTCCGACTACGGGGTGTCCGGGATCACTGGAATAGGTGTCCGGCTTCGACTGGAATGAGTGTCCGGCTTCCCACCGGAATCGATGTCCGAGATCACTGGAATACGCACAGCTAACGAAAGGGAGAATTGAAATGGCGCAGACCGGAACCAAAGTGCTGACCGCCCATGTCCCATACCCTTTGGCCGAGAAGGTCGATCAGATGGCCGCCCGGCTTGAACGGTCACGCGGCTGGATCATGAAGCAAGCGCTGTCGGCTTGGCTCGACCAAGAGGAAGAGCGCAACCGCCTGACTCGCGAGGCGATAGCCGACGTGGAAGCTGGCCGGATCATAGACCACCAGGCTGTGCAGGCATGGGCTGAAAGTCTTGGCACAGATGAACCATTGCCAGAGCCGGCTTAATGGAATTGAAGTGGACCAGCAAGGCGCTCTCCGACCTGGCGCGACTTTACGAATTTCTGGCGCCGGTAAACAAGCTGGCCGCTGCGCGCACTGTGCAATCGCTGACAAAGGCGCCGACCATCCTGTTGACCAACCCGCGCATCGGCGAACAGTTATTTGAGTTCAATCCGCATGAGGTAAGGCGGATTCTTGTGGGGCGCTACGAAATGCGCTACGAGATTCTGGGATCTTCCGTCTACATGTTACGGCTGTGGCATACTTGTGAGGACCGCTGATAAGAAGGGAGAAGAGATGGTGACGCCCATAAGATGCCGATCCCATATTGCGAAAATCTGGGCAACTCCTGGGGCTGGTCAGATTTTATGACCAGGAATCTGGCCACTGTTGACTTGTGATGTTTTTTGCAAACGCGGCAAACCTCAGACCTGTGCGCCTCGTACCTTGCCCCCTGAACTGTAAGGAGAACAAAATTGGAGCCTGTTTCCATTCCGGATTTTTTTGAGGTCGGTACCAACCGGCCTTTTTTGTTGATCGGCGGGCCGTGTGTCATCGAGTCCGAAGCTCTATGCCGTGAGGTCGCTGCGGGGCTGAAGGAGATTTGCGCCAGGCTGGGCATCTCCTATATGTTTAAGGCCTCTTTTGATAAGGCTAACCGCACCTCGCTTGATTCCTTTCGTGGCCCAGGCCTGGCTGAGGGTTTGCGTATCCTGGCTGATATTCGCCAGGACTTTGGGGTGCCGGTGGTTTCCGATGTGCATGAGGTGGCCCAGGTGGGGCCGGCCGCCGAGGTGCTGGATGTCTTGCAGATTCCCGCCTTTCTCTGTCGGCAGACCGATTTGCTGGTGGCAGCGGCGCAAAGCGGCAAGGTGGTGAGCTTGAAAAAAGGCCAGTTTGTCTCGCCCTGGGACATGCGGCACGCGGTGAGCAAGATCAATGCGGTGGCCAAAAACCGGTTGATGCTCATGGAACGGGGCACCACCTTCGGCTACAACAATCTGGTTGTTGACCTGCGCTCCCTGCCGGTGATGCGTTCTTTCGGCTGCCCGGTTATCTATGACGCGACCCATAGTGTCCAGTTGCCCGGCGGGGCAGGGGGCAGCTCCGGTGGGCAGCGCGAATTTATCCCCACCCTGGCTCGAGCCGCAGTGGCGGCCGGGATCGATGGCCTGTTCATGGAGATTCATCCTGATCCGGCCACTGCCCTGTGCGACGGCCCCAACTCCATGCCGCTCAAGGCGGTGGAGCCCTTGCTCGCCCACCTTTTGGAGATTCATACTCTTATCCAACGTCAGCTGGGGGAGACCGGGTCATGACCGATCCCAAAGCCTGTGGTATTTCGGGAGGTCAATATCCTTCCGACTGTGAGGTTATGGAGGGCTTGCGGCAACGGGCCTTGGCCCGTACCGGCCAGGATGAGCGTGGCTATGTCTGGCGCAACTGCCTGCCACTGGCCAAGGAAATCCGCCTGCTGCTTCTGGATGTGGATGGGGTACTTACCGATGGCTCCGTGGTTTATGCCCAGTCGGGCAGCGAGTTGAAAACCTTTAACACCAAGGACGGCTTTGGCATTCGCCTTTTGCAGGAGGCCGGGGTGGAGGTGGGCCTGATCACGGCCCGCAGCTCTGAGGCGGTGCAACGCCGGGCGCAGGATCTGAAGCTGGCCCATGTCTATCAGGGGGTGCGCAACAAGATTGAGGTCTTTGCCCGGATTATTGCCGAGCAGAAGCTTGTCGCCAAAGAGGTTGCCTACATGGGGGATGACTGGCTCGATCTGCCTCTGCTCAGCCGGGTTGGCCTGGCGGTAACGGTGGCTGATGCCGTGGCCGAGGTCAAGGCGGTTGCCCATTATGTAACCAGGCGGGAAGGGGGTCGGGGCGCGGTGCGGGAGCTGTGCGACCTGATCATCGAAGCCAGGGGGCAGCGGGAAGAACTGCTTGGTCGGTACCTGCGCTGATGAGCGGCTATCGCAATATCCTCTGGTTGTTGCCTGTGACCTTGTTGCTGTCCTGGCCGATCTGGGGCGGGGCCTTTGTCAGGATTCTGGTTCCGCGTGGCGGTCTGCTCACAAACCTTGCCATGCCCAAGACAACTACCACCGGCGCAGGTTTCAGTATGGAGGGGGTTTTATTTTCCCAGTTGAAAAACGGAGAGCTGGACTGGCAGATCAAGGCCCAGCGGCTCTATACAAAAGAAGATCAGAATCGAATGCAGTTGGAAAAGGTGGAGGCGCAGGTTTTTAAAAACGCCGAGCGCAGGTTTGTGATTATTGGTCAGCAAGGCGAATACAACAGCAAGAAAAAAAATCTTACCATAAGAAACGGGGTTAAGGTGCAGGCTGAAAATGGCCTGCTGATTCAGGCTGACAGCCTCAACTATGATGAGCAGGCCCGAAAAATCACGACCAGGGCCCCGGTGCAGATCACAGGCAAAGGCCTGGATATCCATGGTCAGGGAATGGATTATGACCTGCAACATAATTCCTATGATGTCAGTGGTCGGGTGAAGGTGGATCTTCGATAGGGTTGGAGCAAGGCAGAAGGAAAAAGGTGGCGCATGAAAGATATTCCCTTGAAAGAACGGATCATCCTGGCCCTCGACGTGGAAACCCCGGAGCAGGCCAGGGAGTTGGTGAAGAAAACCGAGTCCCATCTGGGTTTTTATAAGGTGGGTTTACAGCTCTTCATGGCCGACTGGTTCCAGACCGTTGACTGGCTGGTTGACCGGGGCCACAAGGTGATGCTTGATCTCAAGTTTTTCGATATCCCGGAGACCGTTAAGCTGGCCGTGGCCCAAATCAAGAAACACGGGGTGAGCCTGGCCACAGTTCATGGCAATGATTCGATCATCCGGGCGGCGCTGGAGGAAAAAGGCGGGATCAGGCTGCTGGCGGTAACCGTGCTCACCAGTTTTGGTGAAGAAGACCTGCGAGCCATGGGCATGACCCAGTCCATTGAAGACCTGGTTTATTTCCGAGCCAAACGGGCGCTGGAACTGGGTTGCGATGGGGTGGTTTCTTCCGGCCTTGAGGCGGCCCGGTTGCGCGCCGGGCTTGGCGAGAGGCTGCTCCTGGTCACCCCAGGGATCAGGCCGGGCGCTAATGTGCTTGACCCCGCCGACGACCAGACCCGGATTATGACCGCCGGCCGCGCCATTCAAAGCGGCGCCGATCAGGTGGTCGTGGGCCGTCCCATTGCCAAGGCCGTTGATCCCCTTGCGGTCATTGAAGCCATGCAGCAGGAGATTGTCCAGGCTCTGCAGTAGTCGGTCGTTAGAATTTCAGAATCGACCTTTTCCCCGCTTTTCTTTTCGCAGTGAAAATAGCTTTGTTTACCTGTCCGCAAAAGAGCTGTCTCCCTTCCAAGCCTGTTCTGGCAAGCCTTTTTGGTAATTCCCCCTTCCTTGACATCCTGTTTTAGAAGGCCTACAACAAAATAAAAGGCTTCAGAATAACCGAGCAAGAGGAGGAGACATCATGCCTACTAAAGAAGAGCTGTGTGAGAAGATCAAGGCGGTTTTTCCGGAAATCGGCGCCTGCGGCATCAATCTTATGGTTGATTACGATGGGAACAACAAGGCCTGGGTTGTTGACCTCAAAAAAGACGAACACGAACTCAAGACCTTTCTTGAAGAATCTGAGGCGCAGGAATGCATGGACGGCAAGCAGTGCGTTTCGCTGGGGATTCAGATCGGCCAGCTCAGGCAGAATATCGACCAACTTTAGCAGGACAGCTTGCCTTAAAGGGCTGGAACAGGGAAAAGAGCCAGGTTGCCAAAACTTTCATATTTTAGAAGAGCCAAAAGGAGGTGAGCCCCGCCAAACAGATTGCATCTTCAATGATCCGAGCCAGTCAGAATTTGCTAACTTCTAACAGAGGGGTGAGTCATGGACGTTAAAGATTATTGCAGGAATGTGGAAACGGAACTCACGGCGTGGAAAGCGAAACTGTATAATGTCATCCGTCAGATGGACAAATTATCGACCGGTGATAAGCAGCGGATGTATGAAAAGATCAATGGCCTGCATATCGTCATGACCGAGCTGGATGATCGACTTGATCAGCTGCGCAGCGCCTGCCCAACGGAGTGGAGTCCGGCCCGGAAGGAAATCAAAGAGAAACTGGCCGATCTGGGGAGCAAGTACGAATCGGCCGCCAGCGAGTTTTTTGATTATGAGGTCGGCGGCTGACCCTTGATTCATCGGTAAAAATAGCAAGGAGGAACGCCATGCCTTCATTACAATGTCCTGAATGCCGGCACGAACTTATCCCCGCTGATCTTGTAGCCCAAGGAGATCATATTATCTGCGGGCGCTGCGGCAGAGAGATCTACGAAAAAATAAAATCGGCAGATCGATTGAAATGTCCGAAGTGCGGCGAGGTCGGGGAACGCAAGACCTTTGTTCTCATGGAATCGTGTTGCTCCGGATAGTCAACAATGTCGCCTCGGACTGTGTGGATAACTGGCCGCAATCCGGGGCGCAGCTCTGTTAATCAAGCTGGATCTGCAAAGACTGGATTCGCGTTTGCCGTGGATGAAGCTGCCTTGTGAGGGGGGCGGTCTGGCGGAAACGTGTTCTGCTTTCTTGCTTCGGGGAGGGAGAATATGCTGGCTACCATTCCTTTTAACCTGGAAAAAATTCCCAAGGCTGATCTGGATAAAGAGCTTCTGAGGACAGCCATCATTGCTGAACTGGATGCAGTCAACCTTTATGAGCAGATGGCACATCTTGCAACGGGTAAGGGCCTGAAGACCCTCTTCCTTGATATTGTCAGGGAGGAAAAAACCCATGTGGGAGAGTTCCAGGCCCTGCTCCTGCAGGTGGATAAGGAGCAGGAGCATGAACTTGTAAGGGGCAGGGAAGAAGTGGAGGAGCTGCTCAAATAACCTCATCAGGAGGAACAACCATGACAGAAAAAATCCAATGGCATACAGAAATGGATGATGCCCTGTGTCTGGGGCAGAAGGCGGGCAAACCGATCCTGCTTGATTTTTTCAACCCCAACTGAATTGGCTGCCAACAGATGGATACAGTTACGTATCCCGAAAGCAAGGTTGTCCGTTTTATTGAAGAAAATTTTATTCCGCTCCGCATCCCGTCCGACAGCAAGCCCCATTCGGACACCTTCAAGGTCAAGTGGACTCCCACTCTGATAACCTTGAGTCCGGAAGCTCAGGAACATTATCGCACCGTGGGCTTTCTCGGGCCCGAGGAGTTGATTCCTTCGCTTATGCTGGGGCTTGGCAAATATCATTTTGAAAATGATCGTTTTGACGAGGCGCTGATCCGCCTTGAGCAACTGGTTGACGGATATGGCACCAGCGGCAGCGCTCCAGAGGCGGTCTTTCTGGCCGGGGTCTGCCGCTACAAACGGTCGCACGATCCTAAGCCGCTGAAGGCAGCCTATGAAAAGCTGAGCGCCTCTTTCCCCGACAGTGAATGGACCAAGCGCGCTTATCCCTATCGGCTTCTTTGAGAAAGGCCTGGTTGTCGCCGTCCGGCTTTCGTGGTTTGCGGGAAAGCGCCAAAATGGCGACCGGCGCAGATGCGCGAACAGGGATTATGTGGGTAGTTTCGGAAAGAATATGCCTAAAAATCACAGGAGGTGCAGGATGGTAAAAATTAGCTATGTCGGGGGAAGCGTGGAGATTGATGAGGACGGCTATCTCAAAAATCCTGAAGACTGGAGCGAGAGTGTGGCTCAGGCCCTCGCTGCCAGGGAAGATGTCCTGGCTTTGAGCGAAGAGATGCTGGAGGTGGTCAGGTTCCTGCGGTCATACTACAAAAAATTCAATGCCTTTCCGATCCTGAATTATGTCTGCAAAAATATCCATCAACCACGGGAATGCGTCAGCGAAGCATTTATGAATCCAGAAAAGGCATGGAAAATAGCCGGGCTTCCCAAGCTGGAAGGCATTCATTTCGTAAGTGTTGACGGTAAGCATTACTTGCTGGAGCAGTGCTGTTAGTTCTAAGGTATTTTTTGTGCAGGGATAAGGCAGGGACGATTTCCGGCGCTGGATAAAAACTGGAGGTTTTCTATGAATATCTACCAATTTGCCATGCAGATGGAAAAGGACGGGGAAGATTTCTATCGCCGGCTCGCAGCGGAAGCAACCGTTTCTGGACTTGCAAAAATATTCACCCTGCTGGCTGACGAGGAAGTAAAGCATTACGCGGTGATTGTGCTGTTGAGCCGGAAGGAGAAAAATCCGCATCTGGCTGAGACCGCGATACTTGAAAATGTCAAAAATGTTTTCAGCAGCATGCGGGATGAAAAAGAACAATTAGCCATCGATAGCACAGCGGCGACCATCAGTTACAGGAAGGCCTGCGCCATAGAGGCGGCGAGTGAAGAATTTTATCGGGAAAAAGCCGGGCAGACCGGAGACGAAAACGAACGGCGGATATTTTCCCGCTTGGCCGGGGAAGAAGCCAACCATTTGCGGATCATGGAAAATATCCTGGAGTTTGTTTCAAGGCCGGAACCGGGGAACTGGCTTGAAAATTCGGAGTGGCACCACCTGGATGAATATTGACGGACTCGCCAGACCTGATTCGGGGATTTGCTGCAAGGAAGCGTCCAGAGAGGCTTTGCGGCCATGATCTCAGAAGCCGGCTTTTCCTCGAAATGTTGCCACGACCAGGGGCAAGGTCTGTCTAAGCATGTGGTGGTTGTGGGAGGCGGCTTTGCCGGCCTGAATGCCGCTAAGGGTCTCGGCGGCAAGCCGAACATCCTGGTCACCGTGATTGACCGGTGCAACCACCATCTGTTTCAGCCCCTGCTGTATCAAGTGGCCATGGCCGCCTTGAGCCCGGCGGAAATCGCGGTGCCCATCCGCCACATCCTGGCTCGATATCGCAACATCACGGTGCTGCAGGACGAAGTGTGCGATCTGGATCTGGCCGGACACAGGGTCATGGCTCGAAATTGTTCCCTGGTTTACGACTATCTTATTCTGGCCTGCGGTGTGCGCCATTCCTATTTCGGGCACGAGGAATGGGAAGAGGCCGCTCCGGGTCTCAAGACCATCGAACAGGCCACGGAAATCAGGAGGAGGGTGCTGACCGCCTTTGAAGCGGCGGAGCGGAGCCGGGATCCGGAGCAAGTCCGGAAACTCCTCACCTTTGTCATTGTCGGCGGCGGCCCCACCGGGGTGGAGCTGGCCGGCGCCATCGGCGAGATGAGCCGCTTCACCCTGGCCCGGGATTTCCGCAACATCAATCCCAAGCTGGCCCGGATCATTCTGATCGAGGCCGGGCCGCGTATCCTGTCCACCTTTGCCGAGGTACTGGCCGTAAAGGCGACCCGCGACCTGGAAAATCTTGGCGTTCAGGTCTGGACTTCGAGCAAGGTCAGCCGGGTGGACAATAACGGCTGTGACCTCGGGACGACGCGCGTGGAGGCCGCCACCATTCTTTGGGCCGCTGGAGTGCAGGCCGCAGAACTGGGCCGAAAACTGGCCGTGCCCACCGACCCGCTGGGCCGGATTCCCGTGGAGCCATGCTTGAATCTCAAGGGGCACCCGGAAGTCTTTGTCGCCGGGGATCTGGCCCATTTCACCCACGGCCGCGCCAAGCCGCTGCCCGGCCTGGCACCGGTGGCCCTCCAGCAGGGGCGTTGGATCGCCAGAAATATCCTGCGCAAAAACGCGGGCGAAAAGCCCCTGCCTTTCCATTACCTGGACAAGGGCCAGCTTGCCACCATCGGTCGCGGCAGGGCGATCATTCAGCTGGGCCGCCTTCGGGGCAGCGGTCTTTTTGCCTGGCTCATCTGGTTGAGCACTCACATCTATTATCTGGTCGGCTTTAAAAATCGGCTGTTCGTGACCATGCAATGGGCCTGGTCATTTTTTAGCTTCAACCGGGGGGCCAGATTGATCGTCAACAAAGAGTGGCGTTTTTACAGGCCGACTCCTGCTGCTGACATCCGGCAACCTGGGGGAAAGGGGCTTTAGCCACTAACCACAAGAGGAGGAACATCATGCAACGTCAGGTCGAAATGGAAGAAATCATGCTGCTCGCGCATCGGGAGTTTATGGCGAATCTCGATAAATCCCTCAGCCTCCTGGCGCAGGATATTGCCGAGGCGGGGGAGATGGCGCGGATCTGCACCGATGAGTGGTGTCTGGCCACCGAGAACGTGCTCGATGAGCTGGCCAAGGTCATCTTCGCGATCAGCGAACCGCGCTGGCTCTCCAAAGAAGACTCGAAAAAGATCAGCGACCTGCGCCATCGCGTCCACGATCTGTACGCCCGCTACAAGGCGGTCAAAAAATAGCGCCGGGGGAGATGCGCATGCCACGGGATATTCAGCTGCTTATCGGCGGCGAAGCCGGCCAGGGCCTGGTGACCATCGGTCAGCTGTTGAGCAAGGCGCTGGTTCGGGCCGGGTATGAGATTTTTGTCAGCCAGAGTTATCATTCCAGGATTCGCGGCGGCCACAACACCTTTGCCATCCGCCTCGGCACCGGGCCATTTTTCGCGCCCCGCGAATCCATCGATATCCTGGTGGCGCTCAACGCCGAAACCGTGGCCCTGCATCGTGATCAGTTGACCGGCCAGGCCTTGCTCATTGCCGATGCCGCCTTTGCCCCCGATCTGCCGGGGACAATCTCGGTGCCCTTTGCCGAGCTTTGCCCGGAGCGGCTTTGGAACACCGCCGCCCTCGCCCTGCTCGGCAATATTCTGGGCCTTTCCCTCGAGGCGCTTTACCAGGCGGTGGAGGCGATGCTCGGCAAAAAACACCCGGAAGCCCTGGCCGAAAACCGGGAGATCATGGAGAAAAGCCGGGTCTGGGCCGAGGCCCATGTGCCGGAGCATGACTTTGCCCTGACCGGAGGAATGCCCATTGCAGATCGTCTTTTGCTGAACGGCAACCAGGCCATCGCCCTGGGCGCGCTGGCCGGCGGCCTCAAGTTCTGCGCCTTTTATCCCATGACTCCGGCCACCTCCATAGTGCTTGAGCTGATCGCCCATGCCGAGACCATGGGCTGCGTATTCGAGCAGGCGGAGGATGAGATTGCTGCGATCAACATGGCCATCGGCGCCGCTTTTGCCGGAGCCCCCAGCATGGTGGCCACCTCGGGCGGCGGTTTTGCCCTGATGGCCGAGGGGGTCAGTCTGGCAGCCATGACCGAAACCCCGGTGCTGATCGTGGTGGCCCAGCGGCCCGGGCCGGCCACCGGCATGCCCACCCGCACCGAGCAGGCGGATCTGGAATTTGTCCTCCATGCCGGGCATGGCGAATTTCCCAGGGCGATCTTTGCCCCGGGCAGCATCGAAGCCTGCTATCAGCTGACCCAGAAGGCCCTGGCCCTGGCCGAGCAGGCCCAATCGCCGGTTTTTCTTCTCACCGATCAGTTTCTGGCCGATTCATCCAGGCCGATAGTCCCTTTTGATCCGATGGCTATCGCCCCGGTGCGGGCGGGGTTCGAGGCGGATGCGGCATCGACTCCTTACCAGCGTTACCGTTTTACCGAGAACGGCCTTTCGCCCCGCCTTTTGCCCGGCCTGTCCGAGCAACTGGTGGTGGCGGACAGCGACGAGCATGACGAAGAGGGCCATATCAGCGAAGACCACGGGGTGCGTGTTGCCATGGTGGAAAAACGGCTTCGCAAGATTGAGCTTCTCAAGCAGGAGGTCATTGCCCCAGAGCTTATCGGGGAAAAAGGTGCGGATCTCCTCTTCGTCTGCTGGGGCTCCAGCCAGGGCCCGGTGCGGGAGGCGGCCGCTATGCTGCGCGGCCAGGGAAGCAGTGTCGCCATTCTCCATTTTTCCCAGGTTTGGCCGCTGATCCCGGCCCAGTTTCTCGACATTCTCCAAGCCGCGGGCAAGGTTGTCTGCGTGGAAGGCAACGCCACCGGCCAGTTTGCCCGGCTCATCCAGCGGGAGGCTTGTTTTGCCATGCCTGGTCGGATAGCGCGCTATGACGGGCTGCCTTTTACCGCCCGCTACATCCTGGAACGCCTTGAAGCCGTGGAGGGAAAAGCATGACATCCATCGAGGAGTACGGCAAATACGAAACAGCCTGGTGCCCCGGCTGCGGCAATTTCGGGATTCTCAACTCGCTCAAGCACGCCCTGGTTGCCTGCGAGCTTTCGCCCCACAAGGTGCTGCTGGTCTCCGGTATCGGCCAGGCGGCCAAGGCACCTCATTATCTGAAGGCCAATGTCTTTAACGGCCTGCACGGCCGCAGCCTGCCGGTGGCCATTGGGGCGAAGCTTGCCAATCCGGAACTTACCGTGATCGCGGAAAGCGGCGATGGCTGCATGTACGGGGAGGGCGGCAACCATTTCCTCGCGGCCCTGCGCCGCAATCTCAATCTCACCATCCTGGCGCA
>Ga0208863_1002115_pt1 | contig 10720 bp, 12 predicted proteins | sample RifOxyD3_FD_184040 | JGI IMG/M metagenome (GOLD analysis project Ga0208863, IMG submission 184040) | Soil microbial communities from Rifle, Colorado - Rifle Oxygen_injection D3 (SPAdes) | ecosystem: Environmental > Terrestrial > Deep subsurface > Rock core/Sediment | place: Rifle, Colorado...
GGCCGACCTGGGCGACGATATCAGTGTTATAGTCCTGGGTGTTGGCCTCGCCGCCGGAGGCTGACATTGTCACTTGGGGAGCTACGGTTGTTCCGGTATCCTTGGTAATAATATTGATCACCCCGCCCAGAGACGCGCCCCAGACCGAAGAGGCCGGCCCTTTGATCATCTCGATGCGTTTAATGATCTGCAGCGGAATACCATTGGTGAGTGCAGTCCCTCCGGCGAGTTCGTTGATCCGTACTCCGTCGATCAATACCAAGGTGTGATAGGGAGTTTGATAGCCCAGGCCGTGGGTTCTGTAGTAGCCATTGTCGCCAAAGCCACCATTTTGAAAAAACACTATCATGCCCGGGAGTTGAGCCAGCACCTCATCAACGGTGTGGACGCCCATTGTCTCAATCTGCTCGGCCGTGACAATCGACACATTTTCCGCTACTTTTGGCAACGGCAGCGGTGTTCTGGTTGTAACCTCGACCAGGTTTTCATCGCTGAAATACATCCTTAGCACATCAATATCCGCTTGTTGATCATTGCGAGCGAGATTCACCCCCTCCTGGGCCAAGGCCTGTTGCCCCGCCCCCAGAATCAACAACCCGCTCAACAAACCAATCCCGATCACCCTGTTTTTCGACCTGATCACAAACCCTCTATTCCGGTAAAATTATGAATCAATTCAAGGTGTTCATTCCTTCCTGAAAATAAGAACAGTTGAATTGTTACCGTATTACCTCACAACATGCAATAACTTATTTGCAACACAAAGAAATTACGACCTATTTTGTAATATGACTGGGGTCAGACTTGACTTTCGGATATTTTTAGCAGTTTTGTTTACATGGTACGTAAAACCAAATGAAGAAAGTTGACAAAATATTCGAAACTCTATCCCTATGCTCATACCTCAGTCTGCCCAATTTTCCAGTAAGATATCGGGAATTCGGCTGAACTCCCCGGTGTTGTTGCTCACCAGAATAAGGTTTTCAGCCATGGCGTGCGCAGCAATCCACAGGTCATTGGCACCTATCGGTTTTCCGGTCCGTTCCAGCAAAGCTCTTATCCGGCCGTAATATCCTGCTGCTTTAACTGGCATAGGCAGTATGGGGATAAATTCCGCTAATTTGACTAACTTATTATGGGCTTCGACGGAATATTGGCTCTTTTCCGCTCCAAAATGAAGTTCCCCATAGGTGATAATTGACATGGCAACATCACCAACCTGCAGTCGTTCAAAATGTCTCAACACTTCAGGCGGACGACGTTTGGCAATGTAAATACATATGTTGGTATCGAGAAGATAGCGAGCCGGCATCAGAACGACTCCCGCTCTTCCGGCTTGGGATCTTGTCGCTGTTCAGCAAAAAAATCATCCGGCATTGCACAGAGCAGATCAAAAACATCTTTTAAGGTCTTTTGCTTTTTGCGCAGAACAATTTCATCTCCTCGTTGCATAATTTCAACTTCCTTGTCATCAAACTGAAACTCCTTGGGCAGTCGGACAGCCTGGGAGTTGCCATTCTTGAAAATTTTTGCTGTTTGCATATCATCACCCTCCTATTTTGTACACACATATAGTATATACTTTTTTGCTTTGCTTGCAAACACCAAATCACCACAGAACTTTTATGCCATAGGTACAAAAAATATTGTCAGCCGATACCAGGGTTAATTTTTCCGATATCGCTTGGGCGATCAACAGACGATCAAATGGATCACGATGATGAAACTGCAGTTTTTCAACCTTCGCGGCATGGCGCAATTCGATGTTCAGCATTATAAAACCGTTGGCTGTTATCTGCTCCCTCACAAATCGCTCTACTGGTCTGGCCAGCTGCAGTTTGCCAAGGCTCGATTTTATCGCCATCTCCCAGCAACTGGCCAGGCTCAGATAACTTCCGGATAATTATTGATGGTTATCCGAATTTAATAAATTGATCGGCGAAAACAGTTCTGCTGCCATTTTCTCTCTGCCAAGATACGACTTGATTTAGCTGAACTGACATGCTGACACAGAATAATAAAAAAGGCACGTTAACAACGTGCCTTTTGACAAATTTGATATGTTAAATCCTGTTTTCAGGCATTGCCCCGCGGGAAGAAATGAATAGTGCCGTCGATGTCCGAGGTGTCGCAGATCCGCCCGACCCCGTGTTCGAGGAAGAGTTCAAGGCCTTCGGCCTGGAGAACATATGCCTGACCACCCGGAAGATGACACACTATGGTTCGAACTTTAGACATATCAATAGGCTTGGTCAAGAGATTCATATAGGTACCTCCTTAAATATCCTATCGGTAGCCGAACGCCTTTTCATTAAAAAATTGCCAGGGGTATTTACCAAATACCAATAAAAAAAGCGACTGAAAAGCATCTGGGGAAAAACTTTTTTCTACCGATAAAATATCTTAAATTTCAATATGTTAGTGCATAGCTAAGAGATAAAATACCAAAGAAGCTCTTGCCGGGCATATTTTTCAGCAGCTAATCAATAGAACCTGGAATGCACAATAGTCATCATTCTCAATAAAGCAAGTATTCTATATTTTTTTAACCAGAACCTCGCGGGATTTCGAACCGTCCGCCGGTCCGACAACCCCCTCGCGCTCCATGGTCTCAATCATCCTGGCAGCTCTGTTATACCCAACCCGTAAACGCCTCTGGACCATGGAAATCGAGGCCTGCCCGGTCTCGGAAACCAGGGCCACGGCCTCATCGTATTTCTCATCGTACTCACTGTCGCCCGGCTCAGACTCCTCAGGCTCATCGGCGATGGTCAACACCGACTCCTCATAACGGGCCTTGCCCTGTTCTTTCAGAAAGGTGACGATCCGTTCGCTCTCCTTTTCCGAGATATAGGCGCCGTGGATCCGCTGCAATTTAGCGACACCCGGCGGCAGGAAGAGCATGTCCCCGGCGCCCAGAAGATGCTCGGCGCCGCTAGCATCAAGGATGGTACGGGAGTCGATCTTGGATGCCACCTTAAACGAGATTCTGGTCGGAAAGTTTGCCTTGATCAGCCCGGTGAGCACATCTACCGACGGCCGCTGAGTGGCCAGGATCAAGTGCATGCCGGCAGCGCGCGCCATCTGGGCCAGTCTGGCCACCGAGTCCTCCACCTCACGTGAAGAAACCATCATAAGATCAGCCAGTTCGTCGATAATTATAACAATGAGCGGTAACTTTATCTCAGCCACCTCATTGTAGCCGGCCAGGCTTTTGACCCGCGCCTCTTCCATGAGCTCATAACGCCGTTCCATCTCACGCACCGCCCAGAGCAAGGCGCGGCTAGCCATCTTGGGATCGACCACCACCGGATGGAGAAGATGGGGGATATCCTCGTAGCTGGAGAGCTCGATCCGTTTGGGATCGATCATCAATAAGCGCACTTCGTCCGGGGTGGCCTTGAGCAGGATGCTGGCGATGATGGCGTTGATCCCCACACTTTTACCGGCTCCGGTTGCCCCGGCAATCAACAGATGGGGCATCTTGGCAAGGTTGGCGACCACCGGATTGCCGACCACGTCTTTACCCAGAGCAATGGTCAAACGCGAGACTGCTTTCTGATAGACGTCACTGGAGAGGATATCACGGATATGGACGATCTGGCGCTCAGGATTAGGGATCTCGATACCGATTGCCGCTTTGCCCGGGATGGAACCGACGATCCGCACGCTTTCCGCCTTGATGCTCAAGGCCAGATCATCGGTCAGGGCCACCACCTTATTGATCTTGACCCCCGGTGCCGGCGAGAACTCGTAGGTCGTGACGATCGGGCCCGGCGAGATGCCGGAGACCTCCCCGATCACCCCGAAATCCTTCAAGGTTTTCTCAAGCTGCCGGCTCAGATCAAAATAGTAGTCCTGATCGATCGCCACCTTCTGCTCCTCGGGCTTATCGAGGAGGTTGAGACCAGGCAGACAGAATGCCCCTGAGCTGACCGGCAAAGGCTGAAACTCATCATCACTCTCTTCGGAAATCTCCAGACGCACCGGCTCATGGACCCGGGGCAACCCACGTTCCCTTGCCGGCGAAGCCTCGGCTTCGCCGGGCTCCGTCGTGGTCGACACCTCCGCAGCCTTAATGTCTTTCTCCTCCTGGCGACGCTGGTGTGCAGCCCTGGCAAGCTCCCAGAGCCGCTGTATTTTTATGCCCCAGAGGTAGGGCGAAAAACTAACGGCCGCCATCATCGACACAACAAAAATAGCTCCAAAAAACAATAAGGAGCCGGGCCCACCCAGCATAGTCTGGAAAAAACGCTGCAGGAGATCACCAAGATAACCTCCACGGGGAAAAACCTTGCCGAAGATATGGAGAGGTGCGGCGCCGGTGCCGGCTATCAACTCGGAACTGGCTATGACAATGCCGCTGAAACCGGCCGCAATAAACGGCAGCCGTTCGAACGAGGCCTGCGGAGAGAAGAGCTGAACAGCAAAAACGAGAAGCAGGATGGGCAACCAGAATGCACTCAAGCCCAAAAAACCGGCAAGAAGATGGGCGAAAAAAAAGCCGACCTTGCCGCCCCAGTTCGGGGCGGCAGCGACCGCTTCGGCCAACTGCCCCTGCGGCAAAGAGTAGCTTGCCAGGCAGATAAACAGAAAAAAAGCGATAAAGATCCCCAGCACGGCCAGAAGTTCCTGGCCGAAAGACGGCTTTTCCTGCTGGTTCTGTCCTTTTGCCATAGGGTATCAGTTAAAACATTTTTTTTGCTTTGACATGAACGGAGACCTTTTCGCCAACCCTGCAGTTGTCAGACAGCATCCTTCTTCTCGATGCTCCGCGCCCGGTTGACCGCATCAAGGACACCATTGATAAAGGAACCGGAGTCGTCCGTACAGAAACGCTTGGCGACCTCAATGGCCTCGTTGATGACCACGGTGGCCGGCACTGTCTCGCTCGGATAACGGAGTTCGAAAACCGCCACCCGGATGATATTGCGATCGATCAACGACATCCTTTCTAGCCGCCAGTTGCGGGCCTGCTCCCGGATCATCCCATCAATTTCATCCAGATGTCCGATCACCCCCTCGGCCAGATACTTGGCATAAGGAATGGCCTTCTTGACCACCTCAAAGTACTCGCACTGCCGCAAAAGGGCCTCGGCAACCGGAATCTCGTTCAATTCACTTTGATAGAGAAGCTGCAAGGCCAGTTCCCGGGCTTTTCGCCGGGTGCCGATGTTCGTCATATACGACTGCTCAGGTTTTTCATTCAAGCCAACTGCGGCAACAGGTTGATCATCTCGATTGCCGCCTGGGCACAGTCAGAACCTTTATTCCCGGCCTTGGAGCCGGCCCGTTCAATAGCCTGTTCGATGCTGTCGGTGGTGAGCACGCCGAAAAGGATCGGCACCGCTGTCTCCATACTTGCCTGAGCAATCCCCTTGGCAGCCTCATTGGCGACAAAATCAAAATGCGGGGTCGCACCACGGATCACGGCTCCCAGGCAGATCACCGCATCGTAACGGCCCGATTTCGCCATCTTGAGGGCGACCAGCGGGATCTCAAAGGCGCCGGGCACCCGAGCGACCGAGATATCATCTGCGCTTACCCCTGATCTGATCAGGGTATCAAGCGCGCCATCGAGCAGCCTTTCGGCGATAAAGGCGTTAAAACGTGCCAAGACAATCCCGATCTTCTTGCCTTCACCCTTGAGATTTCCTTCAAAATATCTGGTCATTGCCCTCTCCTTCTCAAATATTTTTCTCCATGCCTACACCTGGGATCAGGTCGAGCATGTGTCCCATTTTATCCTTCTTGCACTGCAGGTAGCTCAAATTTTCCGGCACGGCCTCGACCTCGATCGATACCCTGCTGGTCATTTCAAGCCCATATCCCTCAAGCCCAACGATCTTCTTAGGGTTATTGGTCATCAACTGCATCTTGCCGACCCCGAGATCGCGCAAGATCTGGGCGCCGATCCCATAATCCCGCAGATCAGGCTTAAAGCCCAACTCCAAATTAGCCTCCACCGTGTCCATCCCCTGATCCTGCAAGGCATAGGCCTTCAGTTTATTGACCAGACCGATCCCCCGGCCCTCCTGATGCATGTAGAGGATAACCCCGCGGCCGGCCTCGCCGACCATACGCATGGCAGCATGGAGCTGCGAACCGCAATCACAGCGCAACGAACCGAAAACATCGCCGGTCAGGCATTCGGAATGAACCCGCACCAACACCTCCCGGTCCGGGGTGATATCACCTTTGACCAGGGCCAGATGCTCGTAGTTATCGACATCATTCGTATAAACGATGGCCTTGAACTCGCCGCCGTAACGGGTGGGCAGCACGGTTTCCGCTGCCCGGTGCACCAGGGTGTCCTTCCGCAGTCGATAGGCGACCAGATCGGCTATAGTGGCAATTTTAAGTCCATGCTCCAGGGCAAAAAGCTTAAGATCCGGCATGCGCGCCATGGTCCCGTCTTCTTTCATGATCTCACAGATCACCCCGGAGGGTCGTAAACCGGCCAGACGGGCCAGATCGACCGAGCCTTCAGTCTGGCCGGTCCGCACCAGTACACCACCTCTTCTCGCCCGCAGCGGAAAGATATGACCCGGGCTGACAATATCGCTGGCTTTGACATCCGGGGCCACTGCCACCTGGATGGTCCGAGCCCGGTCAGCCGCGGAAATGCCGGTAGTAACGCCGGTTCTCGCCTCGATACTGATCGTAAAGGCGGTACCGAATGGCGACTTATTATTGGTGACCATCATGGAGAGATTAAGCTTCTCAATCTGCTCCGGCGTCAAGGTCAGACAGATGAGCCCGCGACCGAACCTGGCCATAAAATTAATGGCCTCGGGGGTTACCATTTGAGCGGCCATGCAGAGATCGCCCTCGTTCTCCCGATCCTCGTCATCCACCAAAATAATCATCTTGCCGGACCGGATATCCTCAATGACATCCTCAATCGAACTGACCTCAACCTCATCAATATTACTTCCAGACATGTTCCATCACCATTAACCTTACAATTTTCTTAAAAAAATCTTTAAACTACCTCAAAAAACCATGCTCAGCCAGAAAGGCAGGATTTATCGCGCTGCTCCGGGCCTCCTCCTTATCCTCCTTGGAGCTCAACAACTTCTCGACATATTTGCCGATCAGATCCACCTCAATATTGACCAGATCGCCAGGCTTGCGCTGGCCCAGAGTGGTTATCTGCAGAGTATGGGGAATAATCGCCACGCTGAAGGAGCGCTCGTCACAATGGTTGACCGTCAGGCTGATGCCATCAATGGCAATTGACCCCTTTTCAATGATATATCTGCCAAACCCGACAGGTACGACAAAAGATAATCTGACAAAATCACCCTCGGGCTGACGGGAGATGATGGAGGCGGTGGCATCGATATGGCCGCTGACCAGATGACCTCCCAACCGATCACTTAAACGAAGCGCCCGCTCAAGGTTGACTACGCTGCCGACCACAAGTTGGCCGAGGTCGGTCCGGCTCAAGCTCTCCGGGGAGACATCAACCAGAAAACGGCGACCGGCTATCTGCCGGGCCGTGAGGCAGACACCATTCACCGCGATGCTCTCTCCTTCCTGCGGATCAGTCAGAGCGAAATCAGCCTCAATTCCGAACAGCATGCCACCACCGGCCGGCCGCTTCTCGATGATCTTTCCTTTGCCAAGTATGATACCGGTAAACATGCTATTATTACCCCAATTACAGACTTGGTAGGTTGGGTAGAGCCTGCGAAACCCAACAGCTTTAGTGCCAACTTACCGATTATGTTACCATCTGGCATGGTTCGTAAATGTTGGGTTTCGTTCCTCTACCCAACCTACGGAAAAATTCTATTTCTAATGTAGGGGCATCCCTTGCGGGTGTCCTCATTCACCCAGATGGGCACCCGCAAGGGATGCCCCTACAAAACAATTCTATCTGCCCCGCGGCCGGCTGCCACCAGCCCTCTGACCAGCACATCGTCATCAAGACGCCTGACTTCCGTCACCTGCAGGCGCGGTATCTGCTCGCGGCCTTGCTCGAACAAACCATTGATCAAGGGGACGCCACCTGCTCCAAAAAAAACCGGCGCCAGAAAAATAGCGGCCTCGTCCACCAGGCCGGCCCCCAGAAAAGCGGCGTGCACCCGACCACCGCCCTCAACCAGCAGACTCGTTATCCCGGCCGCACCTAAAGCCGCCAGCACAACCCGGAGATCAAGCGAGCCATCCGCAGCAAAAGCTACCGTCGTCACCCGGGCTCCGGCACTCTCTAAAGCCTTCCGTCTGGTTATATCAGCCGATGGCCCGCAAAATACCCAGGGAGAGGCTTTGTCAACAGCAGCCAGCACCTTGGCCGTAAGCGGCAACCGCAAATGGGTATCCAGAATAATCCTGAGCGGACTCCTGCCCCGGCCCGAGGGCAATCGGGTAGTCAAGGCCGGATCATCGGCCAGCACCGTACCGATCCCGACCAGAATGGCATCAACCTGATTCCGCAGTCTATGGGTGTATTTTCCGGATCGCTCGCCGGTAACCCGGACTCCGACTCCAGGGATGCGGGCGATCCTGCCATCCAGGCTGACCCCGGCCTTCATGATCACCCAAGGCAGACCGGTTTGTACCAGCTTGATAAAAGGACGGTTGATAGCCCGGCACTCTTCCGCAAGAATCCCGCTATCAACCACCACACCCTGGGTCGTGAGAAAGGCGGAACCACCGCCGACCACATGCGGATTAGGATCGGGCATGCCGACTACTACCCGCCTGATGCCGCTGGCCAGAATGGCCCGGGTGCATGGCGGGGTGCGACCCGTATGGTTACAAGGTTCAAGCGTCACATAGAGGGTGGCGCCCCTCGATTTCTCACCGGCCGACCGTAAGGCATTAACCTCGGCATGCGCCTCGCCGGCCCGTCGATGAAAACCCTTGGCGATCAGACTCCCGTCCCGGACCACCACCGCTCCGACGCACGGGTTGGGCGATGTTCGACCAAGTCCTTTCCTGGCCTCAACCAGGGCCTGCCTCATAAAAAAAATGTCTTCACTCAAAGCTGTGCTTCCCGACCTCCCAGCATCTTTTTGAGTTCATCCATGAATTCGCCAAGATCCTTGAACTGCCGGTATACCGAGGCGAAGCGGACATAGGCGACACCGTCCATATCACGCAACGCCTCCATGACCCGTTCACCCACCAGCCGGATGGAGATCTCCCGTTCGCCCATATCCTGAAACTCCCGCTCCAGATTATCGACGAGTTCATCAATCTGGCCCATGCTCACCGGTCGTTTCTCACAGGCTTTTTTAAGCCCTTCCACCACCTTGTGTCTGTCCCATGCCTCACGCCGCCCATCTTTTTTAATCAGCATGGGCATAGTCACCTCAAGGCGCTCATAGGTGGTAAACCGGCGACTGCAGGCATCACAGGCCCGCCGGCGACGGGTAATGGTAAACTCCTTGTTCAGACGCGAATCGATAACTCTGTTTTCCAGGTGACCGCAGTAAGGACATTTCATAGCAACACCATTAAGACAAAAAAATTGACCCGAACTGAGCGAAATCACCGACGCGGCTATTCACCGATCTGTGTAAGCAAAATCCCGGCTTCGGCCATCAGCAGATCGGCAAGCGGATCAGTATAGCCTTCCCTGTAATAAACGGCAACGATCCGGGCATTAATCAGCATCTTGGTGCAGATCGAGCAGGGCATATTTGAACAGTAGAGGGTGGCGCCTTCAACGCTGGCACCGTAAAGGGCTGCCTGAATAAGGGCATTTTGTTCGGCATGCAGACCGCGGCACAGTTCATGACGCTCGCCGGAAGGGATGCCCAGCTGATCGCGCATGCACCCGACCTCCTCACAATGGCGAATAGCGGAAGGCGCACCATTATAACCTGTTGTAATGATCCGTTTGTCCCGGACCAGAACGGCCCCGACCTGACGGCGCAGACAGGTCGAGCGCTGCGCTACCAGAGCGGTGATACTCATGAAATACTCATCCCAGGAGGGTCGAGAGGTTCCAGCCATAGTGTCTTTACTCAACTTCCCGGACCAGGTCCGGATAAAGGGGATAATGTTCGCAAAGGGTGCGGACCTCAAGCCTGATTCCGGCAAGCTCGCCCCGGCTGCTGCGATTGTTGATTACCCGGTCGATCCATGATGCCACAAGTTTCATCTCCGCCTCTTTCAAGCCGCGGGAAGTGACAGCCGGGGTGCCGATCCGCACACCCGAGGTCACAAAACGACTCTGCCGGTCAAAAGGTATAGCGTTCTTGTTAACTGTAATGCCGGCGTCGCCGAGAACGGCCTCAGCCTCCTTGCCGGTGATATCCTTATTGGCCAGGTCAACCAGTAAAAGGTGGTTGTCAGTGCCCCCGGAAACCAGTCGGAAACCGTATTTTGTCAACTCCTCAGCCAGGACAACAGCATTTTTAACCACCTGTTCCTGGTAATCCTTGAATGCCTGGCCCATGGCCTCTTTAAAGCTCACTGCCTTGGCAGCGATAACATGCATCAGCGGCCCGCCCTGGATGCCCGGGAATATCTTGCTGTCGAGGCTCTTGCCGTATTCCTGCCTGGCCAGGATAAGACCGCCGCGCGGACCACGCATGGTCTTATGGGTGGTACTGGTGACGAAATCGGCATATGGTACCGGCGAAGGGTGAAGGCCGGCGGCAATTAAGCCGGCAATATGCGCCATATCTACCATGAATAATGCCCCTACTTTGTCGGCAATCTGCCGAAAGGCGACAAAATCTATCTGCCTCGGATAAGC
>Ga0208863_1002116_pt1 | contig 10719 bp, 9 predicted proteins | sample RifOxyD3_FD_184040 | JGI IMG/M metagenome (GOLD analysis project Ga0208863, IMG submission 184040) | Soil microbial communities from Rifle, Colorado - Rifle Oxygen_injection D3 (SPAdes) | ecosystem: Environmental > Terrestrial > Deep subsurface > Rock core/Sediment | place: Rifle, Colorado...
GTTCAGATCTATGCTTAGCTGAACCTCGATCATGAGACGCTTTAAGCGCCTCAAACGTATAAAATTCAAAACCTGAACCATCAATAATGTTCCACATAAAAGTAACATCTGCTTGCTCATTTTGATGGCGCAGCCAGAGATCCTCTACTGATTCAAAATAAAGAAATGGCGATTCACTGGTAACCCTAAAAATATCAGTAGCTTCGGAAACCTGGCCGCATTTAACGAGTCGCGACAAAACGTCAATCTGGTCACCAACAATATATTTGAGCCCCTGTTCTTCGGCGATACGCTTAAAAATCTCATTTTCTACACCCTCAGAAATCCCGAGAACAATCTCGTCAATGCAATTAATGGCTTTCAAGCAACCAATGATGTTGTCTATTATCCGAATCCCTTTGGCCACCTCCAAATTTTGCAGAGGTTTCCCATAAAGACGAGAACCTTGATTTCGGCAGGCAAGAGCGGCAACAAGCTTTCTTTTCACTTCAGCTCCTTTCTTTAAATAATGTCGTTGGTAGCTATTGGCATATTTTTTTTAAGATCGCAATTAAGCGTTTTGTCGTAGGCTAGATCCAAATCAGTCAACACATTCTCTGCCGAACTACGCTTCAGTACTATATCAGTCGGAGCAATTATTGAACCTTTTTTCAGATCACGACTTGTTACAACATGGCGACGAATCATTTTTCGATAACCTTTTTCGACTTCACTCATCCCAAAATCTTCCGTATCTTTCGCTTCCCCTAATGCATCTGAGCAGTGCCGTATAATTTGCGAAAACTCTAAAAATTCATCAGGATTCAGAGCCGATTCGTGGTCTTCAAGCTTCATGACCTTGCCAAGGGTCAGATGTTTTTCAAAAACAGTTGCCCCAGCGCCAATCGCCGTTGCTGCCAAAGCGTAACGCAACGGGCTCTCTGGCCGAGCATGATCGGCAAATCCAACAACAACATTCTGATGAGTGTCCCCGAGGCTCTTGATAACTAATCGGGTTCGTGCGATTTGATTGGACTCATCAGGAGTAGGATAGCCCTGAAAACCCAGCAGGACAACAATCTGTTTATCCGCTAAGATATTAATTGCTTGTCGAATTTCATTGGCATGACCACCACCAGCTCCCAACAATACTCTTGGCACCGAACTTCTTGCGACATCGGAGAGAAGACCGATGTTGGTAAGATCAGTGCCATGGATCTTGACCGCGGCCACTTCAAGACGCTCCGCCAATTGAAGACTACTCGTCCCGAAAACGTCCAGGTGCAGCCGAACGCCCAACTCCCGCGCATACTCAGCCAGTTCTACCCAAACTTCATCCGCCATTTCCAAAGAACGGAACAATTCGTAGTATTTATAATCCGGGGTAGCCAACTCATCAGCATATACCAGTTGATATTTTACGGCATCCGCACCCGCAGTTGTCGCAGCCTTCATCAGCAAGCGCGCCTGTTCAGGGCGACCTTCAAAGCCCTGAGCTAATTCGGCGATGATTTCAATCGACATGTTCGTTTCCTTGGCTGTTATTTTTTAAATTTGCAAATTAAAATCCCGGATCAAATCAGTGCAGACCAATTTGCCGGGTTAACAAGATTAATGTCACCACTACTTAGTTCTTCCGGAATTTTCGGCATAACGCCTGCTGCGGCTGCCAGTATCTCCTGTAACTGCGACATGCTATCGACACCAACGACAACCTTGCTAATTTGTGGAAATGACAAGACATACCGGAGACACGCCTGCAAAGGCGTAAGTCGATTATTGCTTAACCAATTATCCCAATCGGACCAAAGATCCCCCCAACAAGCAAATCTCTTGTCACGACCAGTCGGGTGCATTAAAAGCAGCCCCTGGAGGAAGATCGAACGCACATGCAATTCGGTGCCATGCTCTGCCAACCTGGTCAACCAGCCTGTCTCGATAAGACGCCGATCCAAGACATTAAACGGTGCCTGGACAAGATCGAACTGGAAACGACCACAAAGGGTGTCGAGCTCTGAAGGATCATAGATCGAAATGCCTACTTTTTGAACCAGTCCATCTTGCTTGAGTTGCTGTAATACGCGATAAAGCTGATCGCCGCACCTTTCCAGAAGTTGCTGCGGGCGGTGCAGTAACAGGCCGTAAAGACTTTTAACTTTAAGCCGCTGCAAGGATCCATCAACTGCTTCGGCAATCCATCGACTGTAATCAATACAGCCCTCGGGGATGGATGGCAACTTCGAAACAATCTGCCAGCCCTGCACTCCAATTTCCCCAAGCCTCTGCTCACTTTCGCCATAAACCACGGCGGTATCAAGCATAGTCATACCACTGGCCCCAGCCACTTTCAGGATCTCCCTGGCTTCTGCAAGGGAGACCTGGCCGGATTGATTGGCGATACCATAGGGTAGACCAAATTGAACGGTACCAAGGGCAAGTTTCAACTCACCGACTCCTTGACTACCGAGATGCCCCGCGCCTGTCGAACCATTCGACAGTTCACTGGCCAGTCGTTGGATGTGTAAATGTCAGCGCCCCGCAATCCGGGCCGTCCTACAAAAAATCGCGCTCGATATGTTCATACAGTCTTTCAGCAAAGGTATTCTCATCAAAGTAAACCGTGGATCTTACCTGACCTCTCACGGCTACCCTGAACTGGGGATCGAAGATCTTTTCGAGAAATTTAAGAAAAACCACCTCCAGATCCTCGCTTCTTGAACAGGAGAAGACCCAATCCCGCTCAAGCAGGGGCCAAATATGCTCCTGGGCTTCCGCTTGGGCGAAATCCCAAATATTTAGGTTATCCGAAAAACAGACACACAGGGCAGGCAATCCACAGAGTGCGCCTTCCAGGATCATGGTGGAGTACGGCGAGACAATTCCTTCGGATGCCGAAATTAGTTTCTGGTAATGTGCTTCGGACTGCCCCTCCCCCTGCTGCGGTTTATCAATCACCACATTTTTCAGATCTTCCAGGTTGATTTTCTCTTTGGTTTTTCTGGCCCAGGCCCTGGGATGTGGCCGGTAGATGATGCCGATATCACTCCGGTTCGACCTGACCAGCAATTCACTTAAGCGCTTGAGGACAGAGAGCTCGTCGTAGGGGATGCCCGAACCGGGAAACAGCAACCAGTTTTTCTCTGCATCCAACCCGAGCTCATCCTTGGCCGCATTCTTTTCCGGCATGCCGGCAAGGTATTTTTGAAACTGCGGAGCCCCAACCACCATCACATCTGCTTCAGACACCTCGTTGAATTTGATGGCCGAATTTTTCATGTCGTCGCCCCAGACATATACCTTGTCCGGCTTGAATCTCAGTAGCCCCTTTTTGCTGAAGTAGTCCCAATGCGAAATAACCATCAATGTGGGAATTTTCAGTTTGCTGGCAGTTTTTAAAACTATATGGGAATAGGAATCAAGGGCCGACCCTGCCGTGACCAGCAGGTCAGGTTTGATTGTCGCCAAAGCAGCTCTGGCATTTTCATCCTGGGCAAAATACCATTCATCCAGCTTATCGACGACCAAAGAAAGAATCGGCATAGAGAGCACCTCGTGCAGGCGGCGCACCATCAATTTCATGCTCAACGCTTTAATAGTATTGCGATATTCAAGCCCGTTTCTTTTCAAATAGACATAAAACGAATGATACCAGAAGAGCAGATCAAGCCGCCTGGCAAAAGCTGACTCCATAAACTTCAAATCAACGACAACACTTTCACCCGGCAAAGCAACGGTCACATCCCTGCTGGCCAGAAAAACCACCCTGGTTTGCCTTTCAAGAACATTGAGGGCACCACTGTTAACGAATTTTCTCGCCACAATATCGGAAGGAATGACAACGGCGACCACTTTCGTTGATTCCGCCCGATTACTTCCTATTACGTCCATGGCAATTGACCTTTGAAAAAAGTTACCCGCAGGAACAGCGGTTGTTCCCGAAAAACCCTGCTTCAAATCATCTGCCGAGACTGGCCGGGGAACGACACTTTTCCGGAAGCAACAATATAATCTGCATAATCAAGGTCTTCTGCGGTATCGACATCCAGGGAATAGACTCGCGAAATTTCCACCGGCACCGAGACGGCCCCGAAACAATCCTTGCCCTCGAAAATCGCCCGGCTGCGGGTCACCACCAGGTTGCCGAAAACGTAGTGCTTGGGCTTGCGCTGTTTGTTGTAAGCCGCGGCCCGCTCCTCCGGAAAGCGGAAGCGGACCAGCCCGCCCTCCACCACCCTCTGGTTAAAGGCGTGGGCATTATGGAAGACCGGCGTGATGGTCTGGGACGAGTCGGCGGCTGGCTGCTGCCGCAATGCCTGCACGCAGGCATTGATATGTTCGGCCAGCAAGAAAGGCGAGGTTGGCTGCAAAAGCGCCACCAGGCCCGGCATCCGCCCATCTCTCTGCGCCACAGTCTCCAGAACCTGCCGCACCACTGCAATGACGGGCGTATCATCTTCGCCCAGATGCGCTGGCCGGTCCAGAACCTCCACCCCGCCCTCCCGGCAGACCTGGGCAATCGCAGGATGGTCGGTGGAGCAGTAAACCCGACTGAGGGTCGCCGCTTTCAAACCGGCCGCCATCACGTAGGTAATCATGGGGCGGCCGGCAACCGGAGCCAGATTCTTCAAGGGAATGCTCTTGGAGCCGCCCCGGGCGGGGATCAGCCCGATGGCCTGGTCATCGTCGATGGTAATACCGGCTGGCAAGGTCATTCTCGAATCGTCTCAGAGGGTTGAAGTTTCGGCAGAGGGCAACCTGCCGGTGCCTCGCAGATGCGCCAGTGCCATCTCAATGGCGTGGGCCTCGGTCAGCCGCCAGGCATCGACGGTCGAACCGCCAATATGGGGAGTAAAGATGAGGTTGTCGTGCTCACGGGCGTAGCGCAATACCGGATGCTCGGGAAACTGCTCAGCAAAGCCCGGCACAAACTCCCCCTCGAAGACGTCCAGCGCCGCCCCGGCCAGATGCCCGGATTGCATTGCATCTAACAGCGCGCCCCAGTCAAGCAACTCGCCCCGCGCGGTGTTGATCAGATAAGAACCGGGCTTGAAGGCAGCCAGGAGTTCCCGGCTGACCATACCCTCGGTCTCCTTCTCGTGCGGCACGTGCAGGGTCACCACATTGCTGGACGATACCAGATCGATGAGGCTTTCCATCCGTTCCGCCCCTTCCGACGAGGAGGCCACATATGGGTCGTAATAACGGACAGTCATGCCAAACGCCCTGCCGTAACGGGCCACCAGCGTACCCAGGCGACCATGTCCGATTATCCCCAGGCTCAAGCGTGAAAGCATTGACGGGCTGCCGAAGGGTCGACGATCCCATTGCCCAGCCAGCACGGAGCGACAGGCCGGCCAGAGGTTGCGGGTCAAGGCGATGATCAAGCCCCAGGTCAGCTCGGCGGTGGGGGTGATGCTGCCCAGGAAATCCTGGGCGAACTTGAGGCAGGCCACATAGATGCCCTTTGACCGCGCATACTCCACGTCAATATGGGGATGACCGGTTGTATTGGAGACAATCGCCTTCAAATTCGGGCAGGCGTCAATCTTGACCTGATCAACCATATATCCCAAGGGGGCGAACAGCACATCCACCCGGCCCAACAATTCCGTGGTATCCTGGGCCGGGGTATCAAGTATTTCAAGTTCGAATTCCCGTTCCAGGCGGGCCAGATTTTCAGGCTGGTACTTGAGCATTCGGTAATAGAGGGCGACGGGTTTCATGAACTTCCGCATCAATAAGTAATGGTTTTCTGAATCTTGAAATCGGCCGAACGCAGCACATCGACAATTTTTCCCGCGGCAAAGCCATCGCCATAGACATGATCCGGGGCATAGCGACCACGGGCAATCTGGGCCTTGACCGCCGCCACGATCTGACAGCGATCATAATCAACATCCACCACGTTGCCCCCGCGCTCACGGCCATGCTGGCGGGAACCGATGTTGACGCTCGGGGTGCCGAGAAAGGCGGATTCGCGGATACCGCTGGAAGAATTACCCAGGATACAGGCACCATTCTTCATCAGCGGCGCGTACAACTCAATCGGCAGGCTCTTGAAAAAATGGATGAAATCCGGCTTTTCGTTCTCCCGGAAGATTCGGATTCCCTTGTTGATCCCGTCCGAGCCGGCATCCATATTGGGCAGCACCCAGACGGTGGGGATGGCCAGTTCCTGCAAGGCCGCGATGGTTTCGCGGATATGGCTGAGATTAGCCTCATACTCGGTGGTTACCGGGTGCTGGATCAACACCAGATACTCGCCGGCATTCAACTTAATGAGCGGCCCCATGCCGTAATTACGCATGTAATCGCGCAACGGCTCAAGTTCGGTAAGAGCGAGCTGCCGGATGACATCCATACTTGTGCCGCCCACCAGGAAGACGGTGTCCGGGTCTTCGCCCATCCGCTCGATGCGCGCGGCCGCCTCTTGCGAGGCCGGAAAATGCAGGTGCGCCAGTTTACTGATGGCATGGCGGATGCTCTCGTCGATGGAACCGGAGACCTCACCGCCTTCCACGTGTGCCACGGCGATGTTCATGTAGGCCGCCGCCATGGCGATGGGCAGACACTCGAAGCGATCGGCAATCACCAGCACGACATCCGGCTTGAGGTCTTCGAAGGCGGTGGCGAACTCGGTAACTGCCAGACCGGCCGATTTAGCCATGGTTACCAGGCTCTCACCCTCGATCACGAAATGGATGGTCCGCGAAACCGGCAGCTGCTGCCCTTCCAGATTGTTGAGAATGCGGCCGTATTTTTCCAGGACTACCATGCCGCCCAGGATCAGCTGCAGTTCCAGGTCGGGCGCGGCCTGGATGGCGGCCATCACCGATTTCATCTTGGCGTAGTTGCCGCGCGTGGTGATCACCACGCAAATTTTGCGCTTTTTCACTGCAAAGACTCCCAGGTTATGAGGGCGTCCCGATCCAAATCCACCAGGACGGTCCTGCCGATTACGCTGTCCAGGAATGCGGGAGAGATGCCGGTGCCGGGCCGCTTGGCTGCCAGATCGTCCTTGGTCAGTACGGTGCCAGCCGGAAGACCCCGGACGGCGACCAGACTCTTGCCCGCCCAGACCAGGCTTTCCTGTTCTCCCGCCGTCGGCCCGCTCTCCCGCACACTTAACGCCGCTTCCACCTCACGCAATTGCCTGATGAATTCCCCCAGATCATGGGGACCGCAGGAAACCTTCCAGTCGTTGGCATCCGGGACGTTGAAATCCAGGCTGATATGTTTCTCGATGATTCGCGCCCCCAAGGCCACCGCCACCATGGGGATATGATAGCCGTGGGTATGGTCGGAGTAACCGGCCAGCACCTTGAATTTTTCCCGCAGCAGGGCAATGTTGCCGAGACTGACCTCCTCCGGGGGCGTGGGGTAGCGAGTCACGCAATGCAGCACGGCCACCTGGCGATTGCCCGCTTCGGCCACCGCCTCCAAGGCCTCCGCCACCTGCTCCAGGCGGTACATGCCGGTGGAAAAGATCAGCGGCTTCCCCAAACCGGCCACCCGCTTCAGGTACGGCCAGTTGCCCACCTCTCCGGAACCGACCTTGTAGACCGGCACATCAAGGCTGGTCAGAAACTCCAGAGAAGGCTCGTCGTGGGCGGTGGCGAAGAAGGTGATGCCCCGCTCCCGGCAATAGGCCTGGATCCGCACGAAGGCCTCATAGGGCAGCCGGCGTGAGCTCAGACGCTCCCGCCATTCCGGCAGGGACTGGGCGATCAACGCATCAACGTCGAAAATCTGGAATTTTACCGCATCGGCGCCCGCCTCAACCGATAGGTCCACCAGCCGACAGGCCTTCTCTTCTACTCCGAAATGGGCCACCCCGGCCTCGGCAATAACATAGACCGGAGAGGTCTCACTGACCAGTCGCCCGTCGATCTCTATCTGCCTGTCGAAACGTTCCATGACCTGTCCTTGGCTAAATCATCTCTTCCAGAAAACCCGGGGCTGGATCTTGCGCGGGTCGATGGCCTCCCGATGGCGCATCACCGTTTGTAACATGTCAGTTGCTACCTCGTCAGTCAGGTAGTGAGGCTGCAGTCCCAACGCCAGCAAACCGCTATGGGCGGGATTGTAATAATGCTCCTCCAGTTCTTTGCGGGGGTTTTCCAGTGTCTCGATTTTTACCTCCAGCCCTAAGCTGTTGCCGACCCGGCAGATCCGCTCCGCCAGCTGATTGACCGAAAAACTCTCGGTGAACTGGTTCAGGACCCGCAGTTGCCCCTGGTCGGCAGGCGTATTGGCGGCCAGCGCAACGCACTGGATGGTGTCCTTCAGATTGAGGTACCCGCGGGTCTGCCCGCCTTTGCCGTAGACGGTCAGCGGGATACCCGCCACCGCCTGGGTGACGAACCGGTTTACCACCGTGCCGAAGATATCGTCGTAGTTGAAAATCGTCGTCAGTCGCGGGTCAAGGTTCGTCTCCGCGGTGCGCAAGCCGTAGACCGGCCCCTGCATCAGGTCGGTAACCCTGAGGCCGTGAGTGCGCACGTAGAACCAAAGCAGGTCTGTGTCCAGCACTTTGGTAGTATGATAAAGGCTGCCTGCCTGGCGCGGAAAGAGGAAGGTGTCCTGCCTCCCCTTGTGCTCAATGCTGATCCAGCCCTCTTCAATATCGATATTGGGCGTGCCATACTCGCCCATGGTGCCGAGTTTGACGATATGACAGGAAGGAGCATGCTCCTTCACCGCCCAGATGGCGCTGAAGGTCACGCCCAGGTTGTTATCGAGGGTGAGACGGGCAGCCTGGTAGTCCAGCATGGAATAGGGTGCGGATGGTTGCTCGGCATAGTGGACTAAAGTGTCCGGCTGAAACCGCTGCACCAGAGAAGAGAGAAATTCATAGTCCGCGCAGTCGCCGATGGCCACTTCAATCTGCCGACCGGTCAACGCACCAAAGAGAGCCACCCGGTCGTGCAGTGACGGCGGGTTGATCAACGGTTCAGAATTTGTCTCCAGGCAGATCCGCCGACGCAGATAGTTGTCGACCAGGCATACCTCGTGGCCGCCAGCGGCAAAATGCATAGCTGTCGGCCATCCGAGATAGCCGTCACCACCAAGAATCAGCAGGCGCATGCGTCCTCTCCTTCTAATATCTGGTTGTCCAGGAGATATGCACAGATCGCGTCCCGTGACATCAGCTTTTCCGAACGCGAGTTGTAATCGCGATCAACTGTCTGGGCAAGGACGCCCTCATACTGGTAATCGATGCGGTGATAAACAGACTTGAAGGCGGGGAGGATTGCGAAAAAGTCCCGCAACTCAAGGGTACGACGAATCTCCTCCTCGCTCAACAGCTCCTCGAACATCTTCTCCCCGGATTTGGCGCCAATACACTTGATCTCAATCCTGGCCGGATCATGGCCAAAACGCGGGGCCAGTATTTCGATCATGACCTCCGCCAGATCGGCGATGCGCACCACCGGCATCTTGGTGACGAACACCTCCCCGCCGTGCGCCAGAAACACCGAGGACATAACCAACCGGACCGCATTCTCCAAGGTCATGATGAAACGGGTCATGGCCATGTCTGTCAAGGTTACCGGGCCTCCCTGGGCGATTTGCCGTTTGAACAGCGGCACAACAGAGCCACGCGACCCAAGGACGTTGCCGAAACGGGTCGAGGCAAAAACCGTATCGCCACCCTTGTGCTTGTGAGCATTGGCTGCGGTGATCAGCCGTTCCCCCATCAATTTGGTGGTACCCATGACATTGGTCGGGTTAACCGCCTTGTCGGAGGAGGTGAAGATGACCCGCCCGACATTGTTTACCTCCGCCGCATCTATAACATTGATCATGCCGATGATGTTGGTCTGGACCGCGTCGCGGGGCGATTCTTCGCAGAGAATCACATGCTTGAGGGCGGCGGCGTGCAGTACCACGTCGATTCCCCGCATCTTCCGCATCATCTTGTCCCGGTCGCGGAGATCGCCCAAGAAGAGCCGCACGTTATCCTGCTTCGCATAGGCCTGGCTCAGGAAAAAAAGTTCGCTTTCGTTGTTGTCGATCCCCACGATGCGTGAGCAGTCGAACTGATTCACCTGTCGAAGCAGTTCTCGCCCCACCGTGCCGCAGACACCGGTGATCAGAACGGAGCGATTTTTCCAGTTGTTGGCTGACATGATTAATTCCCTCAAGAGACCTTTAGTTGCAATTACTAACCCACCAACTCTCTGACCACCGAGATAATCGTTTCCTGCTGCCCATCGGTCAAATCATAGAACAGTGGGATACTCAGCGCCTCCTGATAGTAGCGTTGGGCGTTCGGGTAGTCTTCGGGCCTGAAACCAAGCCTGCGGTAATGCGGCTGGGCCGGTACGGGTATGTAATGCACCTGGCTGCCTATCTGCCGCTCCTTGAGTTCCCGCATCAACTGCCCCCGGCTTTTTCCCAGTTTTTCAAAATCGATTCGGAGAACATATAAATGGTGTCCGCTCATGTCACGACCAGTTTTCTGGGCGGGACGACAATTCCGCATCCCTACAAAGGCATCATCATATTGTTTCGTCAAGATGCGGCGGCGTGCAATGAACCGGTCAAGTTTCTTGAATTGCGAAAGCGCCAGCCCGCATTGCAAATCGGTGATCCGAAAATGGAACCCGAGTTCCTGCATTTCGTAATACCAGGGATTGGGTACGCCGTCGCATTCCGCCTGCTCCGGCTGCTGAACCGGATCGTCAAGCTTGTTGATCCCGTGGCTGCGCAACCGCAGAAGCTTGCGATAGATGG
>Ga0208863_1002117_pt1 | contig 10710 bp, 4 predicted proteins | sample RifOxyD3_FD_184040 | JGI IMG/M metagenome (GOLD analysis project Ga0208863, IMG submission 184040) | Soil microbial communities from Rifle, Colorado - Rifle Oxygen_injection D3 (SPAdes) | ecosystem: Environmental > Terrestrial > Deep subsurface > Rock core/Sediment | place: Rifle, Colorado...
GAGTAATCCCGCCACTATTAACCCTCGTGCCGAGCCGATATTCGATTATGATGGCACATTGTACATTGGTATGGGCAATAAATTCTTCGCCTTGACATCGGAAGCTGGTCCAGCTGCGAATTTCGTTGTCGACAACGTTATCAAGACGACTGCGACATTCGATGCGAGCAGTTCATCGTGGTGGGGGACGACTGGAGGTCTATACGATTGTACCATCAAATGGGATTTCGATGACGATGGAACATGGGACGAAGAGGGGAATTATCTGGATTTGATAAAACCGTGTTACACATACGCAGTTGGTGGAGTATACCCAGTGACGATGCGGATTGAAGCGTCAGGTGGCACTCCTTTCAGCGAGTGCGTTCGCAACGTCGATATCATCGACATATCTGGATTTGTAGCTGAATGTACGAACCCTGGTTTCTTCCTCAGCATCGAGGATAGCCATTTGTATACAAATTTAATGACGGAGACCACTTCACTTACAAATGTATACAAGCTGAAAATTCCTACAACTGCATTGGATCCATTGAAAGTCAAAGTAAATTTCGCGTTGACCAACCCGTCCGGTGGTGTTGTAGAATCATGTAGCATCAGCACATACACGGTATCTGGCACGGACAATGTTTATGTAAGCACACCCTTTAAAATGAACCACGCGGTTCCTGGCGCAACGGTCCAAATCGTCGTGATGTACACATCCGTGGAGGCTAACAAAGAGATCCGTGTGTATTCAAAAAGTGTTGCGGGAAACGTCATTGGTGTTCCAAGCGGATTTGGGAATTTCGTTGAGATTGCCGCTGCTGCCAGCGCAGGATGGGTACAAACCACTGTGTCAGCTACTCACGATCACTGGCAATATGAAATCGTAGGTGCTGAATGCGGTTATTCGACGGAATTCCTATCGACTCTCAAGTACATCAGCGGAGATTATGGTCTCGATGTGGGAGTTACCACATCGCCAATATCGATTGAGAGTGACGATCCAGTTAACACTGGTTATATGTTCTTGGACCTGGACTTCAGTACGGGGTCGGGAGATATCGAATTGGGCCCTTGCACAGTCTCAGGTAGCATAGGCGTGTGCTATTCGGTAGGGTTACACCGAGGATCGAACGCATTGGCGCTACGCGGGACCATCGCAATCCAAGGGTCTGTCACAGCGAGCTTTGATCTGCCTTTGGTGTCGCTGGTTATCTTGGAAGCTGGCATCACCGGCGGAGCTGAATTTTCAGCCTCCGTTGCTTTATCCGTCAACCAATATGCGGGTGGCGGAAAATCGTTCAGCCCATTGTCGGATGTGGAGATCGAATATGAAATCGAGGTTTGGGGTGGGCTTTATGGGGAGGCTTTCTGGGGACTCGCGAGAGCTGAGGGAGGGCTCACATGTACTGGTACTATCACGTTGAAGCTCCCGTCCGGGACAAAAGAATTCAAAATGACTGGATCGGTCTATGCAGAGTATTCTGTGTGCTGGGGGCTACATACAAAGCGATGGGAGTACACGCTTTACGAGAGTAAAAGCTCGTCCTCGAACACAGATTTCAACGAACTAATGATTGGTGGAAATATGGGGACAATTTCTAGTGGCCCAAGCCGAGAGTCTACCGCTCAAACGTCTGACACGCTGTCTCTGAGCGACATTCCTGGATTGGGTGTCGAAGGGCTGCCAGCAAGCGCTACAGCGATTGCGACCAACGTTCCTCCATCGGCTCACGCCCAGGTTGCATATCTCAGTAATGGAGACGGTCTGGCGGTTTGGACGGAGCTCCTCCCAATCGTCGCTGGGTCCACATACCAGACGGAACTCTACTCGAGTGCATACACGTCGGGAACCGGGTGGAGCGCCCCTACGGCAATTTCTTCGCTCGTGTCAGCGGACGCATGCGAATTCTATCCTGTGTTATCTGTAGGTACTACCCCGACTTCGCGAGAAGCATACCTCATCACATACAGCTACATCGACGACATCATCGACCTCACAATTCCGAATTTCATTGACACGTTCTACATACCCACTGGCATCAAGACGATAGCCTCGTTCGATAGCACCACTTGGTCAGCCCCTGTGGCAGTTGCTCACGACCCAGGCATAGACGGAACGATAACTGGTAAATCGAGCACGCGCGCGGGGGATGGTAAATTCTTCGTTGCATACTCTACCGACACGGAGAGCGACCCAGTTGAAACCGGTATTGGAAAGGTTTTCGTGACCGGTGGAGAAATCCAAGACGATGTTTCTGCACCGATATTGAGCCTTGATGTTCCGGACCTAATTGCACCTGGTGTCGGTTCCTGGCCGATTGACAGCACTGTGGAAATAAACGTGATACCAAAAATCACCTTCATCGATGAAAGCAGGGGATTAATCGTTCTAGGCGCAACAGATAACAGTGTCCCGTCGTCACCTATGAATGCAACGATGGTCTTCTGGACTGAAGATGCGTTCGCGACCGCACCAACCTTCCATACCTATACATGGACTGCAGAGAACCTCATGTCAGCCACTGCTTTCGAGCTAGCGGATTCAGTATATGTGGGGTGGATAGAGGGAGTTCATGCGGTGCAGAGCGCTTCTGTCGATTTCACGACGTCCCCGCCTATATTCGGTGTTGTAGAAAATGTATATGCTGACAGAGCAATTACATCGTTGGATGGGTTTGCGCACAACGGCAGACCGCATTATCTCTTCCAGACTGGAGAATCAGATATCCCCGCGATAATTGAGAGAGACTCGACCTGGCATTATCTCCGTAATGTATCGTTGCCCAGTGAGGATATTGTGTATTCCGAAGACGAACTCGGGGAAAACGAAGGGGCATTGTTCATGACGGTGGACCAGCAAGTATCGGATTACGAAAAGGTCCATATCCTCTTCAACAAGGGCACCGGCACCGTCGCGACTGACATGTCTAAATATGGCAACGATGGAATCCTACAGCCAGATACGTATTGGGCCAGCGACATGTATCCGTGCATCCAAGCAACCTACCCGGCCGAAAAGGGAGTCATCATCCCACACGACGGTTCCATGGATAGCCCGAACGCGTTCACAGTGAGCACATGGGTGAATTTCCTCGACGGCGGGATGGAGACAATTGCTGAGAAACCTGGTGCCTGGTCAGTTGAATCCGATGGGCTTTCATTGCAAGTAACGCTTTGGTCCGGAAGTTCCAGCACTCAGTTCTTGGATGCGGCCTGCCCCCAATTGTACGGAACTTGGGTACACTTGACAATTGTGTATTCTGGCGCGAATCAGGAACTAACAGTTAGAATGTATTTCAACGAGGTGACTCCAGTCTATTATCGTACATACGATGCAGCGGATGGCGTCCCAGCAATTATCGACACATCGTTAGATGATATTACTCTATGTTGGGATCATTCCGTACCACCGACTCCGGAATTCAACATTCTGATGTATGAGTTCAGGTTGCTCACAATCGCCCTGCCTGAAACCGTGCTACAGAGCATATCGTTCAGTCCATACGCCATTCTCGGGAGCTGGCACACCGTTGTGGTCCAGGGCATTCCTTCATATGCCGATTTCACTGCGACGGATTTGAGCAATGGATTATACAGATTCACCTGCGTTGATGATGGAACGATTACTGCCTGGACGTGGGACTTCGGAGATGGCTCCCCGACCGGTTCGGGAACGCTCGTAGAACACCCATATGCGCTACCGGGTGAGTATACTGTGACTTTGAGTGCGACAAACTCAAACAATGTCATTACAAAGGTGGCTAAGGTCGTCACTTATGTTGATGCTGTTCCGCCAACTTTCGGAGGAGTCCAAAGCGCAACGCCTGAAGACTGCGCGATTCAACTGGCATGGAATCCAGCGACGGACGCATCGCAGCCAATCATTTATTATGTGTACATTAGCACAACATCGCCAGTGACGGATTTCACCACACCAATCGCGGTCACGCAAGAAACCTACGTACTGATCGAAGGACTAATGCCTGGGCAGCAATATTTCTTCGTTGTGAGGGCAAAAGATGCAGCTGGCAACGTTGAAACTAACACAATCACAGTAAGCGGCACACCGTTCGATGCTTCTGGACCAAACTTCAATGGCATTGTGAATTTAATTAAATGCTCAAATGGGTATATCATTGAATGGAACAGCGCGACAGATCCTTCTGGAATTGGGCATTACAATATATATATGGCCAGATCGAGTGCTGCCAACTTTAACTTCGCGGTTCCCTCTTCGCCTCCGTCGCCTGTTTCAAACACTGAAACCTATTGTATCGTGTACAACCCAGACCTGCCGTCGGGGACGGGGCCGCTATTCTTCATCGTAAGAGCAGTCGACACTCTAGGTAACGAAGATACCAATTTCAAATGGATGCGATATCCCTCAGGAGGATGCCCATTCGTTGGTATCTGGAATGGAGCAGGTTACGCACTAGAGAATAGCATATTGCCAGAGTCAGAAATCCCCGTTAGAAGCGATTTGTTTGTAACAGACACGTACTTCTTCCGAGAGACTGGAATACTGAAAAACAATAACTACTCTATCCAAATCTCAGAGTTTGAAAATGAAACAACGACCCTGGGAAGTACGCGTCTCACGACAGTGGATCACCCATCAGACTTCGAAGTTATATCGGATGTCGATGGCGCACTTGTAACATACACCCCTTCGGAATTAGCATCTCCAGCAACGTGTCTCGAAAGCAAAGGTAATCCATGCCTCGATCAAATATTGTATCCAGATGACAACTACATCTTCGAGGCGATATCTGGGGAAGTCATAACGTCATACTTCGACCAGATTGATGCTAGCAATGGCATACGGTTGTTTGTTAGAAGCGATAAAATACCGCCGCCACACACATGGTGGAGCCTGGAACTGGACACATATGGTTCGATTGACGTAGACATTTCCGAGATTGGATCTGATTCCTGGGTCAGAACAGGTGAATTCCAGCCAAGGAACAGATACGAGTACGATGTGATTGACCTCACACCATTCATTCCAGAACCCAGCATTATCAACATGAAAGTAAGGCTGACGTTCAATGGCTATCATCCTGTAGACTACATCGGTATTGATGTATCCGCCCAGAGAGTGGGTGAATGCATTGTACAAACCATGGATCCAGTCTCTGCCGAACATTCGAGGCTGGGGGATGTATACAACCAGTTGATAGGGTCAGATGGGGTGGTAATTTTCCCATCGGACCAACTGGTGATAGACTTCCCAGCTTCACCCACAATGCTTTCCATGGTACGAGACATAGCATTGACGACGACTGGCTACTACGACATCCCATACCAAGTATTCACTGGTGTGCAGGTCTATGAGCAGGTCAATATTAATGTCAAGGTGCGCAGCACTTGTAACAATGTCGTTGAAATAAAAATATATGAAGGCGCTAATACAATATTTGAGAAAACACTAATACTCCAAAAAGGTAAGTTGAAAGAAGACACCTTTGAGTTCCTATATGATCCGATGCAAACATACAGTCTCTCATTAACCGCCACCGAGCGAGCTCGGACGACATTCCAATTTGATTATATCGGAAGCGATTCAACTACATCTAGGAGATACATCATCTTACCGAATATACATAATATCGTATGCGATATCGACAAACCGTTAGCGTTGGCTTGTTCGCTATATTCCGACGGTAATGGTTATGTCGTCAATCCCTCCGTGCCGGTCTACATGCAACTGGAGACTGCAGAAACCAATTATTCCATCGGAGTATCGAGCACCAGGTGGTCGATAAACGATGAGATGATATTGGAGTCGGTAAGTTCTCTGTTTGCATACACGTTCATCCAAACGGGACTATACACGTTGAATGCCGTCCCACGCTATTTGAACAACAGGACTGTGTCGCTAGACATTCCAATTGATGTCAAAGCATACGACAATGTCCTCTTCGACCTGTCATCGATTGGAAATAATCGGAACGAGATATTGGTAGGGATATGTGACAACGGAACGCGCCTGTACACACAATCCTTCTATCCATGTGATTCGGACTGGACGGTACTTAGAGTCCAACCTGGTCATACATATACAATAGAATTGACATATTCGGGCGAATCCCAGGGAACGAGTTTGCTGACCGTTGATATGGTAACAAATGATGAAAGTATCGATATTGTATCCCAATTCGTCAAGTCGAGAATCTTCCTAAGAGCTGATTACCGGTACGTCATACCCCCAAGGACTGTGATTATGGACTCATTCAAGACGAGGGACACCACAATAACAATGACAATCCCAATCGTGCAGGCGCTGGAGTATCTCGTGAACACATAGAGATCAGACAACCAATGAAAACCTTTTCCATTTCGTTTCATCGTTAATTGTTCATAATTGAGGATTTTAAAGCACCATACGATGCTCCAATAGTCATGGGATACATGTTTTTCATCCCGGAGGAGCAGAATATATACAATCGACAATTGTTATATAGTAATTTAAACAAAGTTTATTGTATTGCACACGAAAATATGGGAGGAAACTATGTGTCGATTTTCCTCCATTTTCGGGGGTGAATTGAATTGGTAGGATTATCGCGATTCACCCCGGAGGAAAAGGTCGAGGTCGTGCTACTCGGGCTCAAGAGCCCCGGTAGCGTCTCGGAGCTCTGCAGACGCCACAATATTAATCCGAACACCTATTCCAGGTGGAAGAAAAACTTCGTCAACGGAGGGATGGATGCGTTGAAGCCTGGAAAGAAGGAGTACCAAGGCCAGCTGGATCGGGAGAACCAGAAGCTCAAGGAAATAGTCGGCGAGCTCTATGTCGAGCTGGAATATCTAAAAAAAAACCTGGAAGTGGGAAGATGAGGCTGCATCTTCCTGTCGGCTTCTGGGAAAAGCTGTTCCGGGACATCGACGAGCTCGGGTTACACCCAGATATCGTCAAGAACGCGCTCGGGATATCGAACGGGACGTTCTACCGCAAGAGGCGGCAGTACTTCTCCGGCGGCGTCCTGCCGCGCAAGCCAGGCAGCGGCAGGAAGCGAGTCTATCATTCGAAAACGTACGAGCCAATGATAAAGGAGATACTGAAAGATATGCCGCCGATTGCAGGGCACAAACGGATCTGGATGGCGATGAGGGAGCGCAAAGCGCCTTTCTGCCAGGGAACAGCGTACAGAATCATGAAGGACCTGAACCTGCTGGTCCCGAAGCGCAGGGGGCGATGCAGAAAGCATTACGAGCCTCTGAGAACCAACGGTCCAGATGAAATCTGGGTTGCGGACACAACGACGTGGTGGCTTGGCCGCAACCGCGTGGAGATATATCTCGGCCTGGACGCGTTCTCGCGTTGGATTCCCGGACTGATGGTATCTTCCGACCGTACGAGCCAGTCCACGAATCGGTACTATGAGAAGATATTTGAGGACGGAAGACCATTGGCGCTACATACGGACAATGGCCCGGAGTTTGCCAACAGGAACTCCCTGGGCTATCTGGAACTGCGGGAAGTGCAATGGCGCCACGGGCCGTCGCACACGCCCGAGGCGCAAGGATTGGTGGAGCGTCTGGTAAAGACGCTAAAGGAAGAGTGGCTGATGTGGAAGGAGCCGAAGGACACAATCGAGCTTCAGAAGAGCTTGGAGGAGTTCAGGGACTGGTACAACGGGCTGAGAGACCACTCAGCCATAAACTACCAAGTGCCCGAGGAGGTATACTATGCAAAAGCGTGAGAAAAACGAAGATGGGAAAAAGCGCCCATATTCAAGTGAGCAGGACATTTTTATTGACCAGGCAGTACAATACTGGCATCAGCAACGCGAATATCAATGGAGCAATAGGGTAATTTCCTAGATTCATGTATATCCCCACGTTTAGGGAACCACACCCTTCGTACTCATTCGCTCATCCCCAAGTGACGGTTCCTATTCACAATCACGTGCTAAGTATCCCTTTGCGCCTATTTAAAATCTCTACCCAGTCCCTCAGTCGGGCCTATTATGGTTCCATGGATTAAAGCATTTTAAAATGCTCCACAATTGACCGGATCCTATATGGCGATTATGGCCTTTTGCTTATCTCTCGCATTATTAGTCGCGCGCAAGATGGCTCATTATCTCTCCCTTGACCTGGTCGAAATCCGGTAGCGAGCCGAATACCACGGGTGCCAGCTCAGCCTTCCAAATGCCATGTTTGCTTTCCAGCTTCTCCCTTAGGCGTTCCGTGTCGAATTTCATCTTGTAGTACTTCAGCTTCTCATTGATCAGGCTCTCTTCGGGTACGGCTCCCTTCCGGAGGACGAAATGGAGATCAAAGACGTCCCGGGCTTTTTCCCTGGTTATAACGGCCCTGACCTTCTCGGCGGAAATCTCCCTCATATCCATCACCGAAACGCGGTAGGGCAGCATATCGGGATATTGGGCTTCTAGAAACAGAGATCGAGGAGGGAGTATGACCGCCTCTCTGAGGCTGACCTCAACCCTTACACTGCAACGCTCGATCTCCTTCGTGAACAAAGGTCCCTCGGCCCCGAATTTAAACGAGAAGGATTCAGCGAAACCCTTGATATCCTTCTTCCTTGCCTTGATACCCACATAATCTAAATCGCCGAGGAGGGCGTCGGAGAGCCCCGGAGCCGCATCTTCGGTGGCGGTGAAGTCCAAGTCCTCGGAGAATCGGTTAAGCCCGTCTGCGAACATCAAAGCGGTACCGCCTTTGAATACTGGATTGTACCTTGAGTACAGAGATCTGAGCAAATGCATCTGTATGTAGTGTTTCTCCTGCTGATGCGGTTTCATGCCGGTCATCCTGGCAATTTTTATCAGTTCTTCCTTTTTTATCATTCCACCACCTCGTTGACATACAGCCCCCACTTGGCCATCCACTTACCGGAGGCACGAATCGAAGGATTCAATTTGTATGGTGTCTTAGTTGTCGGCACCAGTTGGGTCTTCCGCCCCAATTTCTCCAGTACGTATCCCGTTCGCCTGACGACGGCCTCGCTTCCCATCCTCTTTGCATATTCCTCCAACAGATTTTGGTCGAAGGCGTCTTCCAGGGCTGCCAAAGCCTGCGACACGGGGCAGCGTCTCGGCATGTATAGCGAATCCACAACAGCCTTCTCAAGGTCGGCTAGGAACACGTAACTATCTCCTTTCTCCACCTTCCTGTAACCGAAAACGCGTTCCGGGGACAGCTTGACGAATTCTATGGTCATGCCCATAAACTGGGCTTTCGCGCGCCCCCTCGAAGTGACGACAATGAGGGAGTTCACCACCTGGTCTAGGCGACCGTGCATGTACAACGCGCTTGAGAATGACATATAGGATGGGTAAGCGAGCTGGGTGGCCACGACAAAGGGGTCTTCGGAGACCGAGAACTTACCCTTCTCGATTGGGAAGGCAAGGCCGCTCTCCTTCATCCTGTGGACGTACACAGCTGCAGAAGAATGGGAGACCGAGGCAATCTTGGCGAGGTCCCTGGTGGTGAAAACATACAGGCTGGAGGACCGCAATCTTTCGGCTAGCTCGTGGAGGTGCATGACGGATTAAGGATGCATTTGGTATCATATATGTTTTTCGCTTATTCTTAACAAAATTGTTAATAAAGAGCAATTAAAATATATGCACAAGGTCGAGGGCGCTCTTCGATTATTAGTTCTGCCATACAACCAATTAGAGTAAGTGTGAGGGGGGTGTGGGAAGAAGAGTTAAAACAAATGCTCTTTGTCGAGCTGTTAAGAGACCCCTCACACTGATTCCCTGATTGTCTATTACTCTCATAAGGCTTCCGTTCAATTTAGGGCCTAGGTGCGCGTTTGCTGCGTAAACTCGGGTTCGCGCCATCTTCCGCGTTCGAGGGCGCGAGGGGCGTAGCGAGCCTCTGACGCACTATATATCGTGATGTCTCAGTTCAAGGGGTAGGGAGCATTGGAGAAGGACTTGCACCCATTCCTACTTCTTTCTCATTTTATTACTTTCTTTCGGCATACCAGGTATCGTATTACCTTTGTCAATAATTACCGAGATGGACTCCTGTATTCCTTGTATGGCCGCTTCCATTCGCGCAAGCCGACAGTTCATACAGGTACATCCTTCGAGGATATACTCATCTATTTCAGGTTTCAAGATAATTCCGCATTCGGTGATTGCTGGGTTGCCATTTAAAATTATCTCTGAAAATAATGTTTATGATAATTCGTAGGCACTCAATATTCAGGGGGAATTAAGCTCCTAATCGATAACCATATCATTTAATATCGACAAATCAATATGCCACATGCGAAAAATAGCCGCTTCGCCAAGGAGCTGAAATCCATGTTGTACAAGGGCGATATCAAAGACAGTCGACCACAAAATATGGCACATGGCACAACCAAGCCGCCGAATTGCGAAGAATTCAAGGCGTGCTTGACCAAGGCTTTGAAACTATTGGAAGAGCGATATAGGGTGTGAAATGGACGACTTTGAAAAGGGTATTAAAACCACTGTCGGACAATGCATGGACGTTACCAGCAAGGATAGGGTTTTGATAGTCGCCGACACCCCTTCCAAGAGAATCGGGCTTGCATTGAAGAAGGAAGCCCTTACCAAGACCCCTTACGTCCGGTTCTTCGACCTGGACATGCCCGCATATGGCGGCAGACCGCTGAAAACCATGCCTTCGAACTTGATGGAAAGCCTGGATGACGTTTCCGTGACGTTCTTTCTGGCAGCGCCGAAGGAGGGTGAGCTAAAGACTGTGAGAGAA
>Ga0208863_1002118_pt1 | contig 10710 bp, 10 predicted proteins | sample RifOxyD3_FD_184040 | JGI IMG/M metagenome (GOLD analysis project Ga0208863, IMG submission 184040) | Soil microbial communities from Rifle, Colorado - Rifle Oxygen_injection D3 (SPAdes) | ecosystem: Environmental > Terrestrial > Deep subsurface > Rock core/Sediment | place: Rifle, Colorado...
TGTGGATTACCCATGTGAAAGTAGGTCATCGTCAGACTCCTTACAACAAAAAGCCCCTCCGGTAACGGTGGGGCTTTTTGCTTTACGATTACAAATTCATTCTGCGCTTACCCCGTCAGTCTGAGATAATCCCGCTATTTTAAAAGCTGCGTGCAAATGTCTATTGTCCGTGTCGCCCTTGATGTCCCACTGCCCACCCTGTTCGACTACACGGTGGATGAGCTCGTTGTTGCGGGCCAGCGCGTAATCGTGCCGTTCGGGCGCAGGCAGATGGTTGGGGTGGTGATTGCGTGTGTCGCCACAACTGCTGTGCCGGTGGAACGCATCAAACCGGTCATTCAGGTATTGCACGACAGCAGACCGTTGTCGTCAGAGTTGCTAAAACTACTGAATTTTTGCAGCGATTATTATCAATATACTGTTGGGCAGACCGTGCTGTCGGCGTTGCCGACTCGGTTGCGTTCTGACAAGCCGATTACCGTTAAACCGATATTGCATTATCGCCTGACTGCCAATGGTGCTGCACTGGATATGGACGCTTTCCCAAAGCGTAAAGCGGTGCTTCGACGTATTATTTTGCAGCTCAGCGAGCATTTCTGTAATCTGGCGCAGATCAAAACGCTGTCTCCCACGGCATCTTCTCGGTTGCGATGGTTGCTGCAGGAGGGGTTGGTCGAGCAGCGCGAAGTTCCTACCCCCACCCTAACCCTCCCCCTCGCGGGGGGAGGGGATAGTGTTGTGGGTGTCGTCACCCATACTTTTGCCAATGCGCATCAGTTGACCGAAGAGCAGCAGCAGGCAGTCGATAGCATCATTAAAACCACGGGCTTTGCCTGTTTCCTGTTGCATGGCATTACCGGCAGTGGAAAGACGGAGGTCTATGTCCATCTGATCGATCACATGCTGCAGCGCGGCGGGCAGGTGCTGCTGCTGGTGCCTGAGATCAATCTCACGCCACAACTGGAATATTATTTCCGCAGTCGTTTCGCTGGCGTCACACTGGTGAGTATGCATAGCGGCTTGGCAGAAAATCAGCGGCTGAACAACTGGCAGCTCGCGCAGTCAGGTGCAGCGCAGATTGTCCTTGGTACACGATTGTCAATATTCGCAGAACTACCCAGGCTGGCACTGATCATCGTTGATGAAGAGCACGATAGCTCCTTCAAACAACAAGATGGCCTGCGCTACTCGGCGCGGGATGTGGCGATTTTTCGCGCCAGCCAGCGTCGTGTGCCTATCGTGCTGGGTTCGGCAACGCCCTCCCTTGAGAGTTATCACAATGCGCAGACCGGACGCTATCGGATGCTGAGGTTAACGGGGCGTGCGCAGGTGGATGCGCGTTTACCAGCAGTTAATTGCATCAATATCCATCAGTCAGTGATGACCGACGGTATCAGCGAAAAGCTGCTGCGCGAGGTTGAACAGCGCCTGGCACGCGGGGAGCAAAGTTTGTTGTTCATTAATCGGCGCGGTTATGCGCCCGTGCTGATGTGTACGGAATGTGGCTGGCTGTCTGATTGCAGGCATTGTGCCGGGAAGATGGTGCTGCATCTTCAGGAAGATAGGCTTCGTTGCCATCACTGTGGTTATCAGGTGCGTGTGCCAAAGGCTTGTCCTGATTGCGGCAACGCCGAATTGCATCCGCTCGGGAGTGGTACGCAGCGCGTGGAAAGCATCTTGCAGCAACGTTTTCCTGACGCACGAATACTTCGTGTGGACAGGGACAGTACGCGCAATAAGCGGGCATGGCAGGTGATGCGCGAGCAGATACACGCGAATCAGGTGGATATACTGGTTGGCACACAAATGCTGGCCAAGGGTCATGACTTTCCCGCGCTGACGCTGGTGGGCGTGCTTAATCCTGATAGTGCGCTATATAGCAGCGATTTTCGTGCGGCAGAAAAACTGTTTGCACAGTTGATGCAAGTAGCCGGGCGGGCAGGGCGAGCAGACAAACCGGGCGAGGTATGGATACAGACCGCTTTCCCCGATCATCCCTTGTTTCGCTGTTTGCAGAATCATGATTTTGAAGGCTGGGCGGCGGCTCAGTTGAGCGAGCGGCAGATGGCAGGCTTTCCGCCATTTGTCTTTCAGGTCATGCTTCGTGCAGAAGGAATGATAGAGGCGGAAGTTTATGCCTATCTCAATCAGGCGCGCGTTGCTGCCATCGAATTGAAGCATGCCGTAGAAATATTTGGCGTTGTTCCAGCTGTGCTTGCGCGTCGTGCAAACCATGTCCGTGCACAATTATTGATTCAGGCCGCTACCCGCAAGGGTTTGCAGCAATTCATGCGTGCCTGGAAGCCGTTGCTTGATGAACTTGCGACCAAAAAAATACGTTGCTCGCTGGATGTTGATCCGCTTGAGTTTTAAGGCTTGCATCCCCCCAAAGGGGTGTATCAACTCGGGGTATGGCGTGGTGTATAATTCCAAAAATAATTTGAGGATAGAAAAATGATACGGGAAATTCAACGGTTCATACTGGCCGATTTGGCGCTGCCCATCAAGACACTTTTTACCGGCTATTTACTGGTTGTTGGCTTGGGATTGCTGTTTGCGGGTGCGCAGATTCTACTGACTCACGGCATGGCGGATGGTAAATTAGGCCTTTCGGTGGATGACATTGTATACAGCTATCACGGCCAGCCGGGTACCAAACTGGAAGCCAAGCTCAACGGATCGATGAAAGACATGGCGCCACCGGAAGTGCGTCTGACACTCATCAAGTGGGCGAGTGCAGGTGCGCCTGCAGAAGAATGGGAGACATCCATTAAGCCGAATGTGGAGCAATATTGTGCACCTTGTCACGCCAATATGCCGAACCTGATCAATATCAGCGATAAAGCGGTGATGGACGAAGTGACAAAAACAGACGGGGGTGTTTCCGTTTCTACGCTGACACGCGTATCTCACATCCATTTGTTCGGTATTTCCTTCATCTTTTTCTTTGTGGGTTGGATATTTACTTACGCGACCGGTTTTTCGTGTATGGCCAAAGGTATTCTGATCTTCACGCCGTTTGGTTTTTTGATCGTGGACGTGCTCTCATGGTGGTTGACCAAGCTGGAACCCAACTTTGCCTGGCTGGTAATTATCGGTGGTTTTGGTTATAGCCTTGCGGCTACCGTGATGATATTCACCTCTTTGTACCAGATGTGGTTACTGCCCAGACGTTTGCTCAAACCCGTTAATCCCCTGACGGACTAATCCTGGTGCACCCGGAAATCGGATTGTTTGAAGACATCGTCGCCATCGCCGGCGGCGATGCCGTTTTGACGGGTGAAGCTGCCACGCCCTATTGCAAGGATTGGCGCGGCCGCTATTCCGGCGACGCGCTGGCCATCGTGTTTCCATCCGACACACGGCAGGTTTCTGAAATCGTCAAACTGTGCGTTGCCCGGCAGATTGCCATTGTCCCGCAGGGCGGGAATACCAGTTTGTGTGGCGGTAGTGTGCCGCTGGCCGGTGTTCGGCAAATTGTGCTGAATCTGTCACGCATGAACAGGATACGCGCGATGGATGCAATCAATTACACCATGACGGTCGAGGCAGGGTGCAGGCTGGCCGAGGTGCGTGAGGAAGCAGGAAAACATAATCGCTTGTACCCGCTCGGCCTGACGGCCACGCAAAAGTATTGCGAGGTGGGCGGCAATCTTTCCACTAATGCAGGCGGCCTTAATGTGTTGCGTTACGGTAACGCGCGTGATCTGGTGCTGGGCCTGGAAGTGGTGTTGCCGGATGGGCGCATCTGGAACGGGCTGCGCAGCCTGCGCAAGGATAATTCCGGTTACGATCTCAAGCATCTGTTCATCGGGGCGGAAGGTACGCTGGGTATTATCACCGCCGCTGTGCTCAAACTGTTTCCACGACCGCAAACAACCTCCACGGCTTGTGTGGCGATTGCCGATGTGGATGTGGCGGTAAGGCTGCTGGCGCACGTGCGCGCAAATTGCGGCGACACGCTGAGCGCTTTTGAAATCATCTCGCGCAGCTGTCTGGATTTGGTCTATCGTCACATCGCAGATATGGATGAACCGTTTGCCGGCAAATATGAATATTATTTGCTGATCCAGCTAAGCGATGTGTTGCCAGGTTCGCTGGACCATGCGTTGCGTGCGGCGTTACAGGGTTTCGGGCCGGGTGTGCTGGCGCAATCCGTCACCTCCGATGCTGAAGCGGCGGAAAACTGGTGGAAGCTGCGCAAAAATATCAGCGAGGCACAGAAGCAAGAAGGTGTCAGTATCAAACACGACATTTCTGTACCGGTAAGTCGTGTGGCGGAATTTATCGTGCAGGCCAACACCGCGTTGCGCACGGCATTCCCGGCAATACGCATTGTTTTCTTCGGGCATATGGGCGATGGCAACATTCACTACAATGCATCCATGGCGGAAGCCGGGAAAAACCAGTCCTTTATTGAGCAGCACGAATCTGAAGTGAATCGCCTCGTTTATGGCGTCGTGGCGGAGCTGGGCGGCAGCATCAGTGCCGAGCACGGCCTGGGGCAACTCAAACATGAGTCGATACGCGACTACAAAGACCCGCTTGAACTGGAACTGATGCGCAACATCAAGCAAGCGTTCGACCCTGCAGGCCTGATGAATCCGGGCAAATTCATCTGAGGTTCTGCCGGGAGTCAGTTGTTTGTTAGCCAGGAGAATCGGAGACGCAAATGGCAATTCAATCAGAAATCACCAACATGGCTTTGTTCTGCGATTTTGAGAACGTGGCGCTGGGCGTGCGCGACGCCAAGTATGCGCAGTTCGATATCAATAAAGTGCTGGAACGTTTGCTGCTCAAGGGCAGCATCGTCGTCAAAAAGGCCTATTGCGACTGGGATCGCTACAAGGAATTCAAGGCGACCATGCATGAGGCGGCCTTTGAATTGATTGAGATACCGCATGTGCGCCAGTCGGGCAAGAACTCCGCGGATATTCGCATGGTGGTGGATGCGCTGGATCTCTGCTACACCAAAGCGCACATGGATACCTTTGTCATTATCAGCGGTGATTCGGACTTCTCGCCGCTGGTTTCCAAATTGCGCGAAAACAACAAATACGTGATCGGCATCGGCGTGAAGGATTCGACCTCAAATTTGCTGAGTGCGAACTGCGATGAATTTATTTTTTACGATGACCTGGTGCGTGAGCAAGAGGCGAAGCAAAAGCGCGCTGAAAAAAAGGCGCCGGTGAAAGCAGGCAAAACCAAGCCTAGCGTCGCCAGGGGTGAAGACGACAAGCGTCAGGAAGCGCTGGATTTCATCGTGGAAACCGTCGAAGCCTTGATAGCCGAGCGCGGAGCAGATGAAAAAATATGGGGGTCTTTGGTCAAGACCACCATGCAACGCCGCAAGCCCGGTTTTACCGAATCCTCCTACGGTTACCGCTCTTTCAAGGAGCTGGTCGAGGATGCACAGCGAAACAAAATGCTGTTGGTGGTGCGTGACGAGAAGTCCGGCCAGTACACGATCCGCTTGCCGGCAGCTGATTAGTGTCAATAGCAGATTCAGTTGGCACACTACGCATATATTTGGAAGCAAAGCGCATGGGTGCTGAGTATGCAGGAGGGTTTGGCACGTTTAACCGTACATGTGAAATCAGTGGGTTGCAGCATAATAGGACAGCTTGTACAGAACACTTTCCTGTATACATTTGAATTATTCTGTCGACTTAAGCGTTGGGCGTCAAAATAACTACACGGAGGCACCATGGCTGATGAAACTGGCACACACATGAAGAACCAGATAAAAATCCCATTAATTGCGTCACTGACCCGCCGTTCGGGAGTGACTTCGCAAAGATCGTAAGGGTCTTCCCCGACATCATTGGCGCTAAGTACCCAATGCTGGCGTGAAAGCGCGGAGCCGGTTAATGCCCCGTTGGGCATCGCAAACCCAGCGCAGCGCCCGCGCCGCTGTGAGCGCTGCTCGCTGTGATAAACTGCGAACTGTCAGCATCTGCTGCATTGGAGGTCAACGTGAGTACGAATCTGGAAGTCCTGGAAGCCGAAGTCTTGCAGTTACCCCCTGTTGAACGCTCGCACCTGCTTGAGCGGCTGATCGCCAGCCTTGATTCAGATCCTGAAGTCGAGGAAGCCTGGGAGCGAGAAGCTGATCGCAGGGAAGCCGAACTGGAATCCGGTTCAATCTCGGCAGTTTCAGGGCAGGAAGCAATCGCCCGGCTTCGAGCAAGACTGACGCGATGACCTATTCGCTCCACCCTGGAGCGGAGCATGATATTGCCAACGCTCTGGATTTTTACAAAGAACAAGCTGGCCTTGTGGTTGCTGAACGTTTTCTCGAAGAATTTGAACGTGTCGCCAAACTTCTGGTTGAATATCCCGATCTCGGAGCGCCAACGATGAGAGGGCGACGGACATTCCCTCTGAAGGTTTTTCCGTACTCGGTCGTATATCGAAATATCGAAAGCAGCATTCGAATCCTGATCGTGCGCCATCAACACAGGAAGCCCGGCTACGCTGGCGGTAGGCGATAAGTGCATGCCGTGCGTTCGAGAGGGGCTGGCCGATAAGCGTTCTTTTTGCGATCTGTGGATTCGTGAACGAATTGCTCAAGTGATATAATCCGCGCCTCTTTAAAGGTGCTTCTAATGTCTTTTGTAATAAATTTCAAATCCCATATTGCCGAATTGTTTGCGCAGGCGTTGCGCGAGGTTGCGCCCGATGCGGCACAAATCGATATTCTCATCGAGCGTCCCAAGCAGGTTAGCCATGGCGATTACGCCTGCAATCTGGCAATGCAACTGGCCAAGCCGCTGCGTAAATCGCCGCGCGACATTGCACAGGCGTTGATCGCCGCCTTGCCTGTCTCTGAGGTGATAGAGAAGGTAGAGGTCGCCGGAGCTGGTTTCATCAATCTGTTTCTCACCAAGGCCGCCAAGCAGGCGATCGTACATGCCGTATTGCACGCAGGCGCGGGCTACGGTCATATACATCTGGGCGCGGGACGCAAGTTGCAGGTGGAATTCGTCTCGGCCAATCCGACCGGCCCGCTGCATGTAGGTCACGGTCGCGGCGCGGCGGTGGGCGATTGTCTGTGCAATGTGCTGCATGCGGCGGGCTGGAATGTCACGCGCGAGTTCTACTATAACGATGCGGGCGCGCAGATCGAAAACCTGATGCGTTCCGTACAGCTGCGCTGCAAGGGCATCACGCCGGATGATCTGTCATGGCCGGAGGGCGGCTATCGCGGCGATTACATTGCTGATGTCGCCCGTGCCTACATGGCGAGGGAAACGGTGGAGGCGGATGATCAGCGCACCACAGGCAAGGGCGAGGTGGATGACGAGGTGGCGATACGCCATTTTGCCGTAGCCTATCTGCGTCGCGAACAGGACCTCGATCTGCGCGCCTTCAACGTGGAATTCGATGTGTTTTCGCTGGAGTCGGCGCTGTATAGCGAGGGCAAGGTGGAAGAGACGGTCGGCAGGCTGATCGCCAGCGGCCATACTTATGAGCAGGACGATGCGCTGTGGCTGCGTACCACGGATTTCGGCGATGATAAAGACCGCGTGATGCGCAAGACGGATGGCGGTTATACCTATTTTGTGCCGGATGTGGCCTATCATCTGGAGAAGTGGCGGCGTGGATTTGTGCGCGTCATCAATGAACAGGGTGCAGATCATCACAGCACCATCACGCGCGTAAGAGCCGGGTTGCAGGCGTTGGATATCGGCATCCCCAAAGGCTGGCCGGACTATGTGTTGCACCAGATGGTCACCGTGCTGAAGAACGGCGAAGAGGTGAAAATTTCCAAGCGCGCCGGTAGTTACGTCACCTTGCGTGACCTGATCGATGAGGTCGGCTGCGATGCGACGCGTTATTTCCTCGCGGCGCGCCACCCGGATTCTCAGCTGGTTTTTGACATTGATCTGGCAAAATCGAAGACCAATGACAATCCCGTTTATTACATCCAATATGCGCATGCCCGCATCAGCACGGTGCTGGAAACCTGGGGCGGCGAACGGTTGAGCTTGTTGCAGGCGGATTTCGGTCTGCTGGATAGCGAATATGAAACCGCGTTGTTGCAGTTGATGATTGATTATCCGCAAGTGATCGAGAGTGCTGCACAGGATCTGGCGCCGCATCTGGTTGCGTTTTACCTGAAGGATTTAGCTGCGGCGTTTCACAGCTATTATAATGCCTCCCGTTTTCTGGTCGATGATGAAGCGGTCAAGTGCGCGCGTCTGGCGCTGATTGCGGCAGCCGCGCAGGTGATGAGCAATGGTTTGGCCTTGCTGGGCGTTAGTGCGCCGGAAAAGATGTGATTGCCGCTGGCACTTCCCTTACCTACAAAAGGAATGAATAGAATATGAGCAGAGCAACAAACAACAAATCCACCGCGCCGCGCAAGAGTGGCAGTCCGATGCTGATGGGGATTCTGCTGGGTATGATAGCGGGTGTCGCACTGGCGGCCGGATTGGCATGGTATCTGCTGAAATCGCCCAGCCCGTTTGTCAACAAGGAACAAGTGGTGAAACCATCGGCGGATATCGTTAAGCCCGCCGTTGAGGTGGCTAGGCCCGCTGCTGAAGTGGTCAGGTCAGGAGATGATTCCACCGCCGTCTCCGGCGAAGAAGCCGCCAAGCCGCGTTTTGAATTTTACAAGGTATTGACGGATAAGCAGGATGCCGCAGCTGACACGCAGCCCAAGACTTCCGAGACGCCGGTCGTGAGCAAGCCCCCTGCATCGTTCAAAGAAACTTATTTGCAGGCAGGCGCCTTTGCGAATGCGGATGATGCGGAAAATTTTAAGGCGACATTGGCGATGAAAGGGCTGGAAGCCCACGTTCATACAGTGGCGATTCCCGGCAAGGGCGAGATGCACCGCGTCCGGCTCGGCCCCTTTAAGAGCGAGCAGGAAATGAATAGCGTGCGCGGCACATTGAAACTAAATGGCATGGAAGCGACTCCAACGCGCTGATTGCCAGTTTGTGTTGAGCGACGCAGCAGTCAATTGACGCAACTGAATCTGTATTTTTTAGGTGTACCCGCCATCATTTAAGGAGTAATCGGTGAAAAATATTTTTAAGAGCCTGTTCGTTGCAGCATTTTTTCTGTTGGGTAGCTCGGCATTTGCCGCCGCGCCAGCGGGTAAAGGTTACACACTGCTTAATCCGGCGCAGCCCGCGAGCAGCAAGAAGATCGAAGTGCTGGAATTTTTCTTTTATGAATGTTCGCACTGTTTCTATTTGCACGGCGAGCTGGCTGCATGGGAAAAAACCATGCCTGCCGATGTTGAATTGACATTCGTGCCAACGATCTTTCGTGACTCGACCGAACCGCTGGCACGCACTTTTTATGCGCTTGAAAGCATAGGAAAAATCAAGCAAATGGATGACGCTATTTATCAGGCTATCCATGTGAAGCAGGCCAATCTTTACGATCTGAATACGATAGGGGTATTCGTTGGCAGCAACGGTGTGGATCGCAGCAAGTTTTCAGCCGCTTACAATTCTTTCACGGTGAACAGCAAGGTGGTACGCGCCAAGCAGATGATACGCAGCTATGGTATCAACGGCACGCCGACGCTGGTCGTGGATGGTAAATATGCGATTACCGGCTTGCAACCTGCTGACACCATTCGTGTCCTGAATGAGGTTCTTGCGATGGTGCGCAAGTCTCGTTCTGCGGAAAGCAAGACAAAACCCAAGTGAACAACGGATGAAGGAAGAGGGAAGAGACAAGGGTGGGATATCCTCAATCCTCGCTCCTGAATCCCGTCTTCGGGTAGTCATAAGTGGCGCGTCGAGTGGCTTGGGTTTAGCGCTTGCGCGCCATTATCTTGAGCGCGGCGCAATCGTTGCCGCCTTCGCCCGGCGCAGCGAACTGCTGCACGTTCTGGCGTCAGAATTTCCCGGTCAGGTTCATTGCTATGCGCTGGACGTGCGCGATGGCGCTGCCGTGCAACGGGCGGCCCTTGATTTCATCAGCGCTGTCGGCGTGCCGGAGGTGGTTATCGCCAACGCGGGTGTCAGTGTTGGTACGCTCACCGAATACGCCGAGGATGTGGATGCCTTCCAGCAGGTGATGGACATCAATGTGCTGGGGATGGTGAAAACCTTTCAGCCCTTTGTCGCGGCGATGCGTGATGCGGCCGGCTGCCAAGCCTCTCCTCAATCCTCTGGTGAAACTACTAGCCATTCGACTAAGCTGGCAAACAACGCCAGCCAAGTCGCCGGTTATCCCGCAGGCGGGAGAGGAGGCAAACGAGAAAAACATTTCACCCTTGTGGGGATTGCCAGTGTTGCGGGCCTGCGCGGCTTGCCGGGGGCAGGTGCCTACTCTGCCTCCAAGGCCGCCGCGATTACTTATCTGGAATCGCTGCGGGTTGAGCTGCATGGCAGCGGCGTGAAAGTGGTTACGCTTTGCCCGGGCTATATCAGGACGGCGATGACCGAGATCAATCCTTACCCTATGCCATTTATTCTGGATGTGGACGAGGCGGCACGGCGCATGGTGCGTATTATCGCGCGCCAAACATCTTATGCTGTGATTCCGTGGCAAATGGGACTGGTCGGCGTGCTGCTCAGATCGTTGCCGCGCTGGCTGTATGACCGGTTGTTTTTCCGCGCGCCCCACAAGCCACGCGGCCTGCTTTAGTTTGCAACAATCCAAAAAAAAAGCCCCTGAGCCATGACGGCCAGGGGCAAAATGTCTTAACAATTTGGGAGGAGTTAAGATACCTGTTCA